>Ga0210384_10004018_pt1 | contig 16628 bp, 17 predicted proteins | sample IncBWH2MmetaG_FD_160574 | JGI IMG/M metagenome (GOLD analysis project Ga0210384, IMG submission 160574) | Forest soil microbial communities from Barre Woods Harvard Forest LTER site, Petersham, Massachusetts, United States - Inc-BW-H-2-M | ecosystem: Environmental > Terrestrial > Soil >...
CGCGCTGGTGCAGCGCCACGGCGACACCGACGTGTGGCTGAATCCGCCGCCGATCCCGCTCACCACGGCGGAAATGGACTGGGTGTACGAGCGGGCGTACGCGCGCGCACCGCACCCGTTCTATGGCGATGCCAACATCCCCGCTTACAAGATGATCCGCTTTTCGGTCGCCATCCAGCGTGGCTGCTTCGGCGGCTGCACCTTCTGCTCCATCACCGAACACGAGGGGCGCATTATCCAGAGCCGCTCGGAAGACTCGGTGCTGCGCGAGATCGGCGAGGTGCGCGACAAGGTGCCGGGATTCACCGGCGTCATTTCCGATCTGGGCGGACCGACCGCCAACATGTATCGGCTGGCGTGCAAGAGCCGCGAGATCGAGAGCGCCTGCCGCCGGCCCTCGTGCGTGTATCCGGGCGTGTGCCCGAATCTCAACACCGACCACGCGCCGCTCATCCGTCTGTACCGCCGGGCGCGCGCGCTGCCGGGAATCAGGAAAGTCCTGATCGCCTCGGGGGTGCGCTATGACCTGGCGATCCAATCCCCCGAGTACGTCAAGGAGCTCGCCCAGCACCACACCGGCGGCTACCTCAAGATCGCCCCGGAGGCGCTCGCTCCCGGGCCGCTGTCGAAGATGATGAAGCCGGGCGTCGGCGCCTACGATCGCTTCAAGGAACTGTTCGACCGCTACTCGAAGGAGGCGGGCAAGGAGCAGTACCTGATTCCGTACTTCATCGCGGCGCACCCCGGGACGTCCGATCAGGACATGCTGGAACTTGCCTTGTGGCTGAAGAAAAACAGCTTGCGCGCCGACCAGGTGCAGGCGTTTCTGCCCGGCCCGATGGCCACCGCGACCGCCATGTACCACTCGGGCAAGAACCCGCTGAAGCGCATCACGCGCTCGAGCGAAGAGGTGCTGATCCCGAAGGGGCTGAAGATCCGCCGCCTGCACAAGGCGTTCCTGCGCTACCACGATGCCAACAACTGGCCGCTGCTGCGTGAAGCGCTGCGGCGCATGGGCCGTGCGGACCTCATCGGCAATGGCCGCCGGCAGCTCATTCCGGCTTACCAGCCGGCGGGCACCGCCGGGACCCCGGCCGGCCGGCGCGGCGTGCCGCCGCGGCCCTTCCGTACCCAGCACACGGGGCTGCCGCGGCTGCCGCGTGCGCCGCGCGGCCCGAAGCCGGCCTGAGAGTGCGCTGCTGCGGCCGCCGCCGGCCGCGGTATACTATACCCCCTACCCTATACTGGGTTTGCTGCCCGTGGCGCGCCGGCGATGACCAACTTCACCACCCTGCTGCAACAGGGAAATTCCTGGCTGTTCGTGCCGAGCGCGATTCTGCTCGGCGCGCTGCACGGCCTCGAGCCGGGCCACTCCAAGACCATGATGGCGGCGTTCATCGTCGCCATCCGCGGCACCCTCGCCCAGGCGGTGCTGCTCGGGCTTAGCGCCACGCTGTCGCACACCGCTATCGTGTGGGCGATCGCGCTCGGCGGTTTGTACTTCGGCAAGCAGTGGAACACCGAAACCACCGAACCGTACTTCCAGGTCGCCTCCGCGGTGCTCATTATCGGCGTGGCATTTTGGATGGCGTGGCGTACCTGGCGGCATCGCGCGGCCTTTGCCGAGCAGGCGCATGAGCATCACGGGCACGATCACGATCACGACCACGACCATGCTCACGGGCCCGAGGACGTGCGGCGCATTGATACCGGTCACGGCGTCGTGCGTCTGCAGATCTTCGAGCAGGGCGTGCCGCCGCGCTTCCGGCTGTCCGCCGAAAGCGGCGCGGGCTGGCCGGCCGAGCAGGTGCAGGTCGAGACCGAACGCGGCGACGGCAGCCGCGCGACCTTCAGCTTCCGCCGCCACGGGGGCTATCTCGAGTCGGTGCAGGAAATTCCCGAACCGCACGAGTTCGTGGCACGGCTGCGCCTCGGGGACAGCCAGCACCATCACGACTACGACCTGGAGTTCGTCGAGCAGCATCATCACCACGCGCTCGGCGCCTACGACCAGCTCGATGTCAGTGCTCCGGGCTACCAGGACCCGCATGAGCTGGCGCACGCCAACGACATCCGCCGTCGCTTTGCCAACCGCGAGGTCACGACCGGGCAGATCGTGATGTTCGGACTCACCGGCGGCCTCATTCCCTGTCCCGCCTCGATCACCGTGCTGCTCTTGTGTCTGCAGCTGAAGAAGCTCGCGCTCGGCGCCACCCTGGTGCTGTGCTTCGGCGTTGGGCTCGCGCTCACCATGGTGACCTCCGGTGCCATCGCCGCGTTGGGTGTCAGGCATGCCGCGAAGCGCTTCAGCGGCTTCGGTGACCTGGCCCGCAACGCGCCGTATTTTTCGGCGGCCGTGATCGTGCTGGTGGGGTTCTACGTGGGCTTCCAGGGCCTGCGGGCCCTGGCCTGAGACGCGATTGCAGACGCGGCCGGCGCGAGAGTAGGGTGCCGAACGTGACACCCCTGCCGCAGCTCATGGCCGGTTGGCGCGCCGCGTTCCTCGCCGTGGCGCTGGCCGCGACCTTCGCGGGCTCCGCGGTGGCTGAGGCGGGTGCGGGCGACCCACAGGGCGCCGCCGCTGCCGCCGCCCCCGTCGTAACCGCCAACTCCGGCGCCGGCGTTGCCGCGCTGCTCGAGATCAAAGGCGCCATAGGACCCGCAACCTCGCACTACGTCGTGCACGGCCTCGAGGCGGCCCAGGGCAGTGGTGCTCGCCTGGTGATCCTCGAGATCGATACGCCCGGGGGTCTGGACAGCGCCATGCGCGACATCATTCGCGCGATCCTCGCTTCCCCGCTGCCGGTGGTCGGCTACGTCAGTCCCCCGGGGGCGCGCGCGGCGAGCGCCGGCACCTATATTCTGTACGCCTGTCACGTCGCCGCCATGGCGCCGGCCACCAACCTCGGCGCGGCGACCCCGGTTTCCATCGGCGGCGAATCCCCGTCCGCTCCGGTGCCCGCGCCGCTCGGCAAGCCGGCCGGCGGGCCGGCCGATGCGGCCCCGGCCAGCGAGCCGGGCACCGCGATGGAGCGCAAGGTGGTCAATGACGCCGCGGCCTACATCCGCGGACTCGCCGAGCTGCGCGGCCGCAATGCCGATTGGGGCGAGCAGGCGGTACGCGGTGCGGCGAGCCTGTCCGCAAACGCCGCCCTGCAGGCGAAAGTGATCGACCTCGTCGCGCGCGATCTGCCGGAGCTGCTCGCGCGCATCGACGGGCGCGAGGTCCGCCTCGGCAGTCGCAGCGTGCAGCTCGCTACCGCCAACCTAGTCGTGGTGCGCGAGCAGCCGGACTGGCGCACGCAACTGCTGGCGGTCATCGCCAACCCGACCGTGGCTTACGGGCTCATGCTCATTGGTATCTGGGGCCTGCTGCTCGAGGGGTACAATCCGGGCGCGGTGCTGCCGGGCGTGGTCGGCTCGATCTGTCTTCTGGTCGCGCTGTTCGCGTTCCAGATCCTGTCGGTCAACTACGCCGGGCTGGCGCTGGTTGTGCTCGGCACGGCCATGATCACCGCGGAGTTCTTCTTTCCGGCCTACGGCTCGTTGGGGATCGGGGGCCTGATTGCGTTCGTGGTGGGCTCGCTCATCCTGTTCGACACCGACGTGCCGGGCATGAACGTCGCGCGCGGAGCTGTAGCCGCGCTCGCCACGGCGGGCGGCCTCGTGATCGCGGGCATTGTCTACATGGCGGGCCGCTCGCGGCTCCAGCCGGTGGCCACCGGCACGCAGGCCATGGTCGGCGCCAGCGCCGAAGTACTCGCGGACTTCACGGGCAAGGGCCGGGTACGTTACGGCGGGGAGCTGTGGAACGCCAGGAGTGAGGCGCCGCTGCATGCCGGAGAGGCAGCGCGTATTGTGAAGGTGGAAGGTCTAACATTGTGGGTCGAGCCGCGTTGAGCGCGCTCTGACACCGCGGAGAATCGCATGCCGTTCGGGATTGCCATAGTCGTCATCATCATCGTGCTCGTCTTCAGCTCCATCAAGGTGCTGAACGAGTACGAACGCGGCGTCATGTTCACGCTCGGACGCTTTACCGGCATCAAGGGCCCGGGACTGATCATCGTCTGGCCGATGGTGCAGCAGATGCGCAAGGTGGACCTGCGCGTCATCGTGCTCAATGTGCCGAAGCAGGACGTGATCACGCGCGACAACGTCTCGGTGAAAGTGAACGCGGTGGTCTACTTCCGCATCGTCGACCCCGGCAAGGCCATCATCGGCGTCGCGAACGCCTTCGATGCCACCAGCCAGGTTGCGCAGACGACGCTGCGTTCGGTGGTCGGGCAACACGAGATGGACGACCTGCTGGCGCAGCGGGACAAGCTCAATATCGACCTGCAGCACATTCTCGACCAGGCCACCGAGGCGTGGGGAATCAAGGTCTCCACCGTCGAGATCAAGGATGTCGATCTGGATGAGACCATGATCCGCGCCATGGCGAAGCAGGCGGAAGCCGAACGCACGCGCCGCGCCAAGATCATTCACGCCGAAGGCGAGGCCCAGGCAGCCCAGCAGCTGGTGGCCGCGGCTGATGCCCTGGCGAAGCAGCCGGCCGCACTGCAGCTGCGTTACCTGCAGACGCTCGCCGACATCGCCCACGAAAAGACGCAGATCGTCGTCTTCCCGCTGCCCATCGATCTGCTCCGGCCGTTCCTCGGCTCGCACGGTGAATAGCGGCCGCACGCTCGCCATCGCCGGATTGCTGCTGACTCTGGCGACCGCGTGCGGCGCCTTCGGGGCGCACAGCCTGCGCGGCCAGCTGCAGCCGGAGCGGCTGCAGGTATGGGAGACCGCCGTGCGTTATCAATTTTTTCAGGCGCTGGGCCTGCTCGGCGTGGGCCTCACGCTGCGCGCCGTCGATACGGCCGCGCTGCGCGCCGCGGCGGCGCTGATCGTGGCCGGCGTCGTACTGTTTTGCGGCAGCCTGTACGCGCTGAGCCTGGGTGCGCCGCGCGCGCTGGGTGTGCTCACCCCGCTGGGCGGGGTTGCCTGGATCGGCGGCTGGCTGCTGTTTGCGTGGGGCGCGTGGAGGCTGAAACCATGTTGAGTCGCACTCGTGCACGGACCGTTGTGGCCGGCGTCGCCACCCTGGCGGTGGCTGGGGTTGGCTTACCGGCGCTGCCACGCGCGGCCGCGCCGTCAGCCGGGCACGCGCAGATCGGCGCATGGGGCGTCGACCTGTCCAGCCGCGATCCGGGCGTGAAGCCGGGCGACGACTTCTTTCGCTATGCCAACGGTCGGTGGCTCGATACCAATTCCATTCCGCCCGACCGCGCGCGCTGGGGCGTCTTCGACGAACTTCAGGAGCGCTCGCTGGCGCAGGTGCGCGACATCCTCGAGGCCCTGCCGCGGGATGCGACCGCCGGCAGCAATCAACGCAAGCTCGGGGACTTCTACCGCGCCTACCTCGACACCGACGCCATTGATCACGCGGGACTCGCGCCCGCGCGGGCGGGGCTGGACGCCATCGCCGCTGCCAGAACCCATGAGGATCTCGCCCGGCTCATGAGCCGTCCGGAGACGCGCGCCATCGCGCCGCTCGAGTTCCGCACCGTTGCGGATGAGAAAGATCCCGACCACTACATGGTGACGATTGCCCAAAGCGGCCTGGGGCTGCCCGACCGCGACTACTATCTGAAAGACGAGCCGGTCTACAGGGAGCTGCGCGAGAAGTACGCCGCGCACATCGAACGGCTGCTGAAACTGGCCGCGGTGGCCGATGCCGCGCCGGCGGCCAGGTCCGTCGTCGAGCTCGAAACCCGCATCGCCGCCGTGCACTGGCCGCGCGCCAAGCGCCGCGAGCGCGACCTCACGTACAACCCGCACACGCTCGAGGAGCTGCCCGGCTTCGCGCCCGGTTTCCCGTGGCCGGCGCTGCTCGCGGGCGCGGGACTTGCAGCCCAGCCGCGTTTCGTCGTCCGTGAAGCCGACGCCGTGCAGGCCCTCGGCACGCTGTTCCAGCAGGTCAGCGTGGAGCGCTGGCAGGCGTACTTCACCTACCACTACCTGGTGGGCAATGCCGACGTGCTGCCGCGGGCCTTCGATGCCGAAGTGTTCGACTTCTACGGCCGTACCCTCCACGGCCAGCCCGAGCAACGCGCCCGCTGGAAGCGCGCCGTGGGTGCGGTCGACCAGGGGCTCGGGGAAGCTGCCGGCGAGCTGTACGTGCAGCGTTATTTTCCGCCGGCTGCCAGGCGCCAGATGCTCGAGCTGGTCGAGAACCTGCGCGGCGCTTACCGGCAGCGCATCGAGCATCTGCCCTGGATGACTCCGGCAACCCGCAAAGTGGCGCTGCAAAAGCTAGCCGCGTTCCATCCCAAGATCGGCTACCCGGACAAATGGCGCGACTACTCGGACCTCGAGGTCCGCCCGGGCGACGCCTTTGGCAATGCCACGCGCGCGGCGGCCTTCGACTGGCAGCGCCAGCTGCGGCGCCTCGGCGGCGCGACTGACCGTGGCGAATGGGGCATGACGCCCCAGACCATCAACGCCTACTACAACCCGACGTTCAACGAAGTGGTGTTCCCGGCCGCCATCCTGCAGCCACCATTCTTTGACCCCAACGCGGATGCGGCGGTCAACTATGGCGGGGTGGGTGGCGTCATCGGTCACGAGATGGGTCATGGCTTTGACGACCAGGGTGCCAAGTCGGATGCCCGCGGCCTGTTGCGCAGCTGGTGGCAACCGCTGGACGAGCAGGCGTTCCATCAGCGTGTCGACCGGCTCGACGCGCAGTACTCCTCGTTCGAGGCGCTGCCGGCGCTCCAGCTCAACGGCCGCCTGACGCTCGGCGAGAACATCGGTGACCTCGGGGGGTTGGCGGTGGCCAATGCGGCGTATCACCGCTCGCTCCACGGCGCCGCGGCGCCGGTGCTGGACGGGGTGAGCGGCGACCAGCGCTTCTTCCTCGCCTGGGCGCAGGTGTGGCGGCAGAAGCAACGCGATGAGGATCTGCGTTCGCAGGTCACGAGCAATCCGCACAGCCCGGCCAAATTCCGTGTCAACGGGGTGGTGCGCAACGTCGATGCCTGGTACCCGGCATTCAACGTGCAGCCGGGCGATAAGCTGTATCTGCCACCGGACGAGCGCGTGCGCATCTGGTGAAATCAGGGTTGCCGATCGATGCAGCGCTGACGCCGCTGCGGCAAGCGCTCGCGACCCACACTTCCGCCGTGCTGCAGGCGCCGCCGGGCGCGGGCAAGAGCACGGTTGTGCCGCTGGCGCTGCGCGCTGAGCCGTGGCTGCGCGGCAAACGCCTGATCATGCTCGAACCGCGGCGCCTCGCCGCGCGGGCGGTCGCCCAGCGCATGGCGCAGACCCTGGGTGAAAGCGTCGGGCATACGGTGGGTTACCGCATGCGCCTGGACACGAAGGTCACGGCCGCGACCCGCATCGAGGTCGTCACCGAGGGCGTGCTCACCCGGATGCTGCAGCAGGACCCCGGGCTCGAGGGCGTCGGCATGATCATCTTCGATGAGTTTCATGAGCGCAGTCTGCAGGCGGACCTGGGGCTGGCGCTGACCCTGGATGCGCGGGCGAACCTCGCCCCGCAGTTACGCCTGCTCATCATGTCGGCAACCCTGGACGGCGCCGCGGTGGCACGCCTGTTGGATGACGCGCCGGTGATCACGGCCGAGGGGCGCCTGTTTCCGGTGGCAACCCGCTATGCCGGTAAGGGGCTGCCGTTGCTGCCCGCGCTGGCCTCGGCCCCCTCAAGGCCGCACGACTCTCCGGAGCGGCTCATCGTGCAGTTGATACTGCGCGCCCTGCGTGAGGAGGACGGCGATGTGCTGGTGTTCCTGCCCGGCGCGCGGGAAATCCGTCGGGTGCAGGCGCTTCTCGCCCCGGGCGAGGGTATCGCGGTGTTGCCGTTGTTTGGCGACCTGACAGCGGCGCAGCAGGACGCCGCACTCGCGCCGGCAGCGGGCGTGCGCAAGGTCGTGCTGGCCACCAACATTGCGGAAACCAGCCTCACCATTCCCGGCGTGCGCGTGGTGGTGGACAGTGGTCTCGTGCGGCGGGCGCGCTTTGATCCGGTCACCGGCATGAGCCGGCTTGCGACCGAGCGTATCTCGCGTGCCTCGGCCGATCAGCGCCAGGGACGCGCCGGACGGCTGGAGGCGGGTGTGTGTTACCGCGCCTGGAGCGCGGGCGCACAGCCGGGTCTGGCGGCGTTCACAGCGCCGGAGATCCAGGAGGCGGATCTTGCGCCCCTGGCGCTGGAGCTGGCGAGCTGGGGCACGCGCGATGCGCGCGAGCTGCGTTGGCTCGATGAGCCGCCGCCGGCGATGCTCGCGAGCGCGCGCGACCTGCTTCGCGGCCTGGGCGCTGTGGATGCCGGCGGCCGCATCACCGCCCACGGACGGGAGCTCGCCGAGGTTGCCGTGCATCCGCGGCTGGCGCACATGCTGTTGCGCGCTCGCGCGCTCGGCGAGCTGCCACTGGCGGCGAACCTGGCGGCGTTGCTTTCCGAGCGTGACTTGTTGCGGGGCGCCGCCGGCGGGCGCGATGCGGATGTGCGAACCCGTCTTGAGGTCATGCACGGCGAGGACGCTCCGCCCGGAGTGGATCGTGGGACCTTGCAGAGAACTCGCCGCGTGGCGCGCGATCTTATGCGGCAACTGGATACGCGCGGCGCCGGTCCGCAGCGCGCCGCCGCCGCCGGTGGCGGCGCCGGGCTGCTGCTCGCCTTCGCCTACCCGGATCGCATCGGCCGCCGGCGCGAAGCGGGCGAGGGCCGCTTCACGCTCGCCAACGGGCGCGGCGCGCACTTCGCCGAGCCCCAGGGACTGGCGCGCCAGGAGCTGATCGTCGCCGTGGACCTGGATGACAGCGAGCGCGACGCCCGCATCCTGCTGGCAGCGCCGCTCGAGCGAGGCGAACTGACCGAGCACTTTGCCGATCGCATCCGGCGCACCGAGGTGGTGGAATGGAACTCACGCGAGGAGGCGGTGATCGCCCGCCAGCGCCTCAACCTCGACGCCATCGTGCTCGAGGACAAGCCGCTGGTGCCGGTTCCGGCTGCCGCCGCGCGCGCGGCGATGCTCGTGGGCCTGGCGGAGCTTGGAATCGCAGCGCTGCCCTGGGATCGTGACGCCCGCGATCTGCAGGCGCGCATCGAGTTTGTGCGCTCAGGCGCAACCGCCGGCTCCGGCCCGGGGGCGGAGCCGGGCGCGGCCTGGCCGGCGGTGTCTGATGAGGCGCTGGCGCTGAAGCTGCAGACCTGGCTTGCGCCGTGGCTCGAGGGCGTCACGCGGCGCGAGCACCTCGCACGCGTGCCGCTCGCTGAAGCCCTGGCAGCTCTGCTGAGCCGGGAGCAGCGGCGCGATCTGGATGCCTGGGCGCCGACTCATCTTGGCATGCCGGGTGGTTCGCGCGTGCGCGTTGACTATCACGACGCCGGCGCACCGGCGGTGTCGGTGCGGCTGCAGGAAGTGTTCGGATTGGCCACGACCCCGCGCTTAGGGTGCGGGCGCGTGCCGGTGGTCTTCAAGCTGCTGTCGCCGGCGCAGCGCCCGGTGCAGGTGACGCGCGATCTGGCGAGTTTCTGGCGCGGCGCCTACGCGCAGGTGCGCAAGGATCTGCGCGGCCGCTACCCGAAACACTACTGGCCTGAGGACCCGCTGCAGGCGGCACCGGTGCGCGGCGTGCGCCGCAAGCGCTAACACTTTTTTTCCGGGTATATTCGCACCATGATATCGGCACGTACCGCATTCGAAGCGCTGCGCGAGGGTAATCGCCGCTTCGTCAGCGAGCTCGGCAGCGCGGGCGCGAGTCACGCGCGGCGGCGTGAGTTGCCGGCGGGCCAGGAGCCGCTGGCCATCATCCTGGGCTGCTCCGACGCCCGCGTGCCGGCCGAGCTGGTGTTCGATCAGGGTCTCGGCGATCTGTTCGTCATTCGCGTGGCGGGCAATATTGTCGCGGCCTCGCAGATCGACAGCGTCGAGTTCGCGGCCGAAGCGTTCCATACGCGCCTGGTGGTCGTTTTGGGCCATTCCAGCTGCGGGGCGGTGCAGGCGACGCTGCAGCAGCTGGCGCGGCCGTGGCGTGAGCAGTCCCGGAACCTCAGCTCAATCGTGGATCGAATTCGTCCGGCGGTGGAGGGCTTGCTCGAGCAGGGGCAGGGGCGCGATCCGCAGACGCTGGAACGCCTGGCGGTGCGCGCCAACATTCGCATGGCGGCGGATCACCTGCGTCACGGCTCGGCCGTTCTGGAACAGCTGATCCGTCAGGACGGGCTGGTGGTCGTCGGTGCCGAGTATTCGCTCGAGACCGGAGTGGTGGATTTCTTCGACGGCGTTCCCGCGCCGGTCTGATCTTCAAGAAACTGGTGCGACGGCCTGCGGGCCGCCGCACCAGCTACGTCACTAAGGACGAACCTTACTTGGCGGGGGCTGCCTTCATCTTCTCGGTCGCGGCCGTGCACTCGGCCTTGCTCATTTCCAGGAAACCATGACCCTTGCACGAGTTCTGGCCTTTACACGCATTGGCAGCGCTCTTGCACGCTGACTGGCCCTTGCAGGCATTCACGCCCGCGCAGTGGACCTTGGCGTCGGTGCCGGCGACGGCAGTGCTGATGAGGCCGGTGCCAAACAGCATGGCGGCGGCGGTTGCGACGGCTACACCGGAGGTATTTTTCAAACGCATGGATGCATCCTCGTTAATTAGGTGGAGTTCTGGCCCGAAATGGCCCGGTCAGGTAGCTGACCGGGGTTAAGGGCCATTTGTCACGCGCGCAAGCTTGCGCCCGAACCGGCCCTCAAGCCAGTGGTCCACCGCAAGGGTGCCGGCGCCCGCGATCGCCAGCCACAGGAACAGCGCCAGGTACTCGAATTCATCGAATCCCAGCAGCGTCTCGAGCGAATCCACGCTGTCCCACTTGGCGGCGCGGATGGCGACAATCATGGTGATGCCGAGGGCGCCCGCGGAAATGCGCGTCAGCAGGCCGAACAGCAGGAACAGGCCGCCGAAGAATTCAACTCCCGACACGAAGGGGGTCAGGAGGTGCGGAAACGGTACCCCCCAGCTGACGAAGTTGTCGGTAATCTGCGGCAGGTTGTGCAGCTTCCCCCAGCCGCTCCACAGAAACACCCAGCCCACGGTGATGCGCGCGAACAGCGGCGCGAGCCATGTCAGGTACCCGGCAATGCGCCGGGGCCACTCGATCAGCCACTGAACTAGAAACTTCACGCGGATACTCCTGACGGCTGCCAACGGTTCAGCGAGAAGACCGGGCGGCCCGGCGCAGTATTGCCCGGGAGTCCCCGGCGTGCACGGGTATAATCGCCGGCTTTCGCGAAACCGACAGATGCGCAATTCCGAGCCTCAATCTCCGGTCTCCTCAATCAGCGGACGGCTGCGCGCACCAGACCCGCGCGACCCCGTCACGCAGTTGTTTGAGTCGTTGCGACCGGATCTGCTGCGCTTTGCCCACTGGCTGGCGCGTGACCGGGCGATCGCGGAGGACATCGTGCAGGAGGCGCTGCTGCGAGCCTGGCGCTCCCGCGACGCGCTGCAGGATCAGCGCGCGGCGCGCCCATGGTTGCTCACCATCGTGCGGCGCGAGCACGCGCGGCTGTACGAGCGTAAGCGCCTGGAGCTGGTGTCGCTGGATGACGCCACCGAGATCGCGCCGAGTCCCGGGACGGAGGAGTCCGAAGATCAGTTGTTTGCCCTGCGCCATGCCATCATGAGACTGCCGCTTCAATACCGCGAGCCGCTCGTACTGCAGGTACTCGGAGGATTCTCCACCGAGGAAATCGCCCGGGAGCTGCAGCTGTCTGCCACCGCGGTACTGACGCGCCTGTTCCGGGCACGCAACAAGCTGCGCGTTCTGTGCGGCATGACGGCCGCGGGCGACGTGACCTTAAACGAGGGGCCGGCATGAACTGCGATGCTGCCCGCTTAGCTATCGGTGGCGATCCGGGCGCTTCGACCCCCGAGCTCGAGGAGCATGTGCGCGGCTGTGCCGCCTGCGCGCAGTGGCGCCGCGAAATGCAGGCCCTCGATGCCGACATCCTGCGCGCGCTGCAGCTGCCTCCCGATATGGCGCAGGCCACGGCAGCGCGAGGGGCACCCGCCTGGCGACAGTGGGCGCTGGCGGCCAGCGCGGTGCTGGCGACTTTCGCGGTGTTTGCGTTGTGGCTCCTGCGCCCGAGTGACACCCTGGCGCACGACGTCGTGACCCACGTGCAGGGCGAGCCGGACAGCTGGCTCGCCACGCAGCAGGTCAGCGCCGAGGAACTCAACCACGCGCTGAGCGGCGCGGGCGTTGCGCTCCACATTACCTCCGACAAAATCGTGTACGCGCAGAGCTGCTGGTTCCACGGGCACTACGTGCCGCACCTGGTGGTGCAGACCGCGCTTGGCCCGACGACCGTCATGATCCTGCGCCACGAGCAGGTCGGCGGGCGCCGCGCCTTCCACGAGGCCGGCATGAGCGGGGTGATCGTGCCGAATGAACGGGGCAGCATCGCCGTGGTGGCGCGCGGCAGCGCTGAAGTCGGCGCCGTCGCCGGACAGATGGGCGGCGAGGTGCACTGGATGCCCGAGCCAGCGCCGTCGCCGCCGCAGGCGCACTGAAGCCACGGCCGCGCGAGCGGTGCGGCTACCTCAGTTGCGGCGCAAGGCGATCCAGGCAGCGATGAAAGCCAGAATCCCCGCAGCGAGGATCCAGAACAACTGCTTCAGCGCGCGCGACTGATCAACCGGCACACCGATTTCGCCCATCCCGTCGATCGGCTTCGTGACCCGGTCAGGCGCAGTGCCGGCGCGGCGCCGGAACAACTGCAGCAATCCGATGAAAACAGCGGTAACGATGGGGACCAGTGGCGCCAGCGGCAGCTCCCGCAAGCGCTGCGCGAGCGCGGCCAGGTGGAATGACTTCCTGCCAGCGGCCCAGTCATCGCAATCGAGTTGTTTCTGCGGCGTGTCGAACCAGGCCACGGACGGGGCTGGCGGGGTAACGCGCTGCGTGACGGCTTTGTAGTCCTCTTTGTTGCCGGTAAGGCAGGCCATGGCGCGCAGCGCCCCCAGGTTGTACGGGTCAGGGTAAGCGCGCAGGATTTCCTCGTAACTCGCCTTGAACGGTGCCCACTGCGCATCGACCTCGGCGAGCTCATCCAGCGGCCGATTGGAATTCCTTGCCAGATTGAAGATCACGCGCCCGTAGATCTGCGTACCTTCGGTCGCCCGCGTGCGCTCCAGCGCCAACGTCAGGTACTCCTGCATGAGCGGCTTGCTTCCTCCCCACTTCGGCAACAGGGCGCGGGCTGCCCGGTAGTGAATCGGGTAGTACTGCGGGTAGCGTTCGAGCGCTTCGCGGGTGAATGCCAGGATCTGCGGCCGCGGGACATCGCGAAGATTCATCGCCCACACGCGGATCGCGTACCACTCCGGATCGGTAGACCCGACCTCGCGGTGGCTGTCGAGCACGCGCAGGGTCGCGTCGACATGCGAATAAAATGGCGCCCACTGCGATGCGGGGACCTGCGATGCGTAGGCGTCTCCGCGATGGGCCGCCGCATGCTCGATGAGCACTTTGGCCTCGAGTACCACCGCCGTGGGTGAATCCGGATGCGCGGCGAGATATTGCTCCGCACCCGCTTCGAGGCGCGCCCAGGCCGCGTCGTTCGCGTCGCTGCCGCCTGCCCGCCACACGCCGCTGTAGAACATGGAGAGTTTCCAGGTACCGGCGGGCGTGCGTGCGGAAGCAGCGCGCAGTCGCGTCGCGATCTTGTCGAACTGGGCGAAGTCTGCGGCGCGCAGCAGCGTCGCCGCCTGACTCTTCAGCGACTCTTCAAGTTCGAGCTCGGTCGCGCTGACGGGCAGGCACGTCGCGAGCGTAAGAATCGCCAGCGCGACGCCTCGCGGGACCCGGTTCCGAGCACGCCAGATCGCCATGGTTTGCCCTCGCCAAACGCACTGCAACGCATGTTGCTCGAACACTGCCGGGCACGCCAGTGACGCACTGCGCAACTCGCGCGCGGGCCGCCCGGGAGATCATTCTTCCCGGGGAATCATAAGACCCCTGCCGACAGCGGGGCGGGCAAGGAAGCCGTCGAGGGCGCGCATCACCTCGGGATAGTCCTTTATTCCGACCAGATCAGCGGCGGCGTAATAACCGATCAGGTTGCGCACCCACGGGAAGATCGCCATGTCGGCGATGGTGTAAAGCTCACCCGTGATCCAGGCGCGCCCGGCGAGCCGCGCGTCAAGAACAGCCAGCAGCCGCCGCGCCTCCGCGACATAGCGGTCGCGCGGCCGCTTGTCCTCGTAGTCCTTGCCCGCGAACCTGTGGAAGAAGCCGACCTGGCCGAACATCGGACCGACGCCGGCCATCTGGAACATGAGCCACTGGATGGTCTGGTAACGCGCGCACCGGTCCTGCGGCAGGAACTGGCCGGTCTTTTCGGCCAGATACATCAGGATCGCACCCGATTCAAACAACGGCAGCGGCCTGCCGTCGGGTCCGTTGGGATCGAGGATGGCGGGGATCTTGCCGTAGGGACTGAGGGAGCGAAACTCCGCCGACAGCTGCTCGCGGTTGTCAAAGCTGACGAGGTGCGGCTCGTACGGCAAGCCGGTCTCTTCCAGCATCACCGACACCTTGACGCCATTCGGGGTCGGCACCGAATACAGCTGCAGCCGCTGCGGATGCTGCGCGGGCCATTTGCGGGTGACAGGGAAGGCAGCAAGCTCGTTCATGTCGAGGCGAACCGATGGCACGCCGGTCCGCGCGTGCTGAAAACTGGGCCCGGTAGGATTCGAACCTACGACCAAGGGATTCACTCAGCCCCGGAGTTTCCGCCGGGAGTGGACTATCTCTTCACCCGTGCATTGGCGCATGCGTGTGGGTGCGGGATGCTCTACGCCTGTCATCAAGGGCGCTCAAGCCCTCAGGTAGTCTCTGCACCCTCCGCCGGTGTACCGGCGGCTCGGCTCAGGATTGCCATGGGATGTTGGTCCCGAAGGTTTCCCTGAATTCATCCCGTCCACTTCGCGCGTTTCCACGCGAAGGCACCATTTCGATGAGTCCCCTGCACTAACCGCTGTGCTACAGGCCCAACCGGGCGCGATTGTAGCAGCGCCGCGTGCTCCGCTCAGAAGTGGAACAACGGCCGGTGATCGGTGTGGGTACGGCGGGTGAACGCCTCCTCGAGCGTCCCCTGGAACCAGGAGATGTCGCTGACGTTGTGTTTCCGGTCCGCGCCATCCTGCTGCTCCCGTTGCCGGTCGCATGCCTGCGCGGCCGCGCCCGGGACGGCGCCCGGCACAGCCGCGGTCACGCTCCGCGCCGAGCTGGGCGGGTAGCGCGTGGCGCCCGGGCTTGCAAGCAGTGTCATCGCAGCCGCAGCAATTGCGGCGGTTATGGTGAGCGGCCTCATGGCAGGAACCCTCTTGCCATCGCTGCCGGCAACGTTAGCATGGCCGTCCCACGACGGATATGCGCCGGCTGTGAAGCTTGCGTTAAGCCCAGGAAGGAGGATTCGATGAAACTGTATTACCTGCCCGGCGCCTGCTCGATGGCGGCAAACATCGCGCTGCGCGAAGCGGGACTGAAATTCGAGCTGGTCAAGGTGGACCGGCGCACCAAGCAGGCCGCCGACGGCCTGGATTTCAACGAGGTGAACCCCAAGGGGTACGTCCCCGCGCTGACCCTGGACAGCGGCGAGACGCTGACCGAAAACGTCGCGGTGCTGCAGTACATCGCGGACCGCAACCCGGCCGCCAAACTGGCCCCGGCCGCGGGCACCATGGAGCGCTACCGGCTGGTGGAATGGCTGGCCTTTGTCAATTCCGAAATCCACAAGAACTTCACGCCGCTGTTCCGCAAGGACGCCTCCGAAGACATGCGCAGCTACGCGCGCAAGAACATCGAGACCCGGGTCGGCTGGCTCAACAGCAGCTGGGGCTCGCGCACCTTTCTCATGGGCGAGCAGTTCACCGTCGCCGACGCCTACCTGTTCGTGGTGTTGGGTTGGGGGAAGCACGTGGGGATTGATCTTGGCCAGTGGCCGCAGGTGCAGAGCTACGTGGCGCGGGTCGGCGCGCGCCCCGCGGTCGGCGAGGCGCTCAAGTCCGAGAGCCCCAAGTAGGTTTACTGTTACCATCGGCGCAGCACGGGTTGGCACGTAAGAGGATGCAATGGCTACCAAGCTCAACAAGGTTCTGAAGCGCGAGATCGAGGTGGATGGCAAGCCCTACATGGTTGCGCTGTCGCCCGAGGGAGTGAAGCTCACCGAGAAGGGCAAACGCCTGGGACGCGAGGTCACCTGGAAAGAGCTCGTGGGTGGGCCCGGCGCGGGTGCCAGCCCTGCAAGTCCGTACGCCGGCGGGAGCTGAGGGGTCGCGCGGAGCCAGCGTGAACCAGGAGAGCCTGCGGGAGCTGCTGGCGCGGGTGCACGAGCGGCTGAGCGCGGCGGCGTCGGTGGATGGCGAATCGCGGGAACTGCTCGGCACGCTCATGCATGACATCGAGCGGGCGCTCGGGGGTGGCGCACGCGCGGCGGCCGCACCGGCGGCGTCGCGGCTCGAAGGGCTCGCGGTGCAATTCCAGGCCGGCCATCCGCAGCTGGCGGAAGTGCTGCGGCAGCTCATCGACGCCCTCGGCAAGGCCGGGATCTAGG
>Ga0210384_10004019_pt1 | contig 16627 bp, 20 predicted proteins | sample IncBWH2MmetaG_FD_160574 | JGI IMG/M metagenome (GOLD analysis project Ga0210384, IMG submission 160574) | Forest soil microbial communities from Barre Woods Harvard Forest LTER site, Petersham, Massachusetts, United States - Inc-BW-H-2-M | ecosystem: Environmental > Terrestrial > Soil >...
GGAATACGAAATACACCAAGAAAGATACGAGTGAAATTGACAAAAGATGATGATGGTAATATTTTAATTTCAAAATATGAGGAAGAGAAGAAAGTAGAAGAGAAAACAAAAGAAAAGAAGGAAGAGAAGAAAGTAGAAGAGAAACCTAAGGAATCAAAATCTGATAAAAAGACAAGGAAAGATTAATTCTACTCTATCTGTCTTAAGTCAAGATCTAACTTAATGCTACACTCTGGTTCATCCCAGTCTAACGTATTTTGTTTTGGAATAAATCCAAGTGGATCATATTTGTCAAATCTTGTTTCACCATCTATTGAAGTCAGCAAAACAACTTTAGAACTTTCGCCTGCCATCACAGAAAGACTTACCCTCGTACTATCATCATTGAAGATGCCACTGATTGTATTTACCATGGAATTCAGTGTTCCTACGGAAACCTTGTTTCCGCCCATTACATACAACATTGCACTTTTGACACTATTTGGCGGTGCATCTTCATAGAGCATTTTGATAGAATCTCTCAAGGAGGTCTGAACATCTTGGCCTTCTTTACTTGTAGAAAGTATGTTAGTCCTAAGTGGAAGAGATGAGGACTTTAGTGATGAAATTACTTCAAGTAGAGCCGCATTTGTTATGATATGACAATAATCAGGAGTAAGATCAGGATTGCTGTCAAGTATAGCATCGTTATCAACTATTATAGTACAGTCAGAATTGGCTCTCAATCTCTTTAATGATACACCTGAAAAGAAGATTCTATCTTTTTCGAATTTGAATGGCATTATGCCAAAAGAAAGGACATTCTTTCCGAGCTCTTTTGCAACCCGTGAGACAATAGGTGCCAATGCGGCTCCAGATTTTCCTGCCAGATTTGCCATTATAACAATAGTAGAATAACCATCAAGTCTTTCCCTAACGCTTTCAAGGGCTCCAAATGATACTCCTCTAATTAGATATGAAGACGGGTTAAGAATTGGATTAGTATTAACCAAGATTTTAGAATTACCGTAGTTGAGGTCCTTTGGGTCATTACTAATGAGAAGACATTCTGAACCTAGTTTCTCTTTGGCATTTATTGCTAGTTTACAGCCTGCTCCACCTAATCCAATAACAAGAATGGGCTCCTTTATCTCAAATTCCATGACTCCCTTTTGCTTACAAAATAAGTTAAAAAACTTTGTTGATTAGTTTTGATCCAAGCTTCGATGTAAAAAATTTTAGCTTATTGCTTTACCATACAAGCCATGTTTTGATGCTTTCGTAATTTCAACTTTGATCTTTTGTCCTATTTTTACATCCTCATCAATAACTACAGGTTTGTAGGCAAAGTTTCTACCTTTGGTGATGCCATTAGCAATTTCATCAAACAAAACATCACCCTTCCAACCTATCCATTCCAAATTTCTCTCACATACAATCTTACTTACCAATTCGAAAATGATTTTACTTCGTCTTTTTATCTCAGAAACATCAATTTGGTTCATTTTTGCAGCATTTGTTCCAGGTCTAGCACTATATCGTGAGATATTTATCACATCGGGCCTATCTTCTTTAATAAGCTCAATTGTTTGTGCAAAATCTTCTTCATTTTCGGAGGGAAACCCAACTATAATGTCTGTAGAAATGGTAAATCTTCCAAATTTTTTTCTAAATACCTCACACGTGTCCCTAAACACCCTTGCCGTATGACCACGTTTCATCTCTTTTAGAACTTGGTTACTTCCGCTTTGGACTGGAATGTGAAGAAATTTGAAGACTTTGGCATTTTCAAAGGCTCTCAGAAGATCCTCACGTATTCTTGACATGTACATAGGATTCATCATACCTACCCTAATCATAAATTTCCTGTCTATTTTAGCTACTTCTTCAATAAGTTCTGGCAGGTTGGTTCCTATATCGAAACCATAACAGCCATTATCTGTTGATGTAAGCCAGATTTCACTACATCCATCTTCAACATCATGTTTTACCTGCCTTATGATATCGCCTATCCTGTAGCTGCGTAAATTACCTTTAGATAATTTGGTTTGACAAAAGGTACATTCACTCATACAACCACTTGCAATCTCAACTATTCCTATGGCTAAATTCAATCTAACCTTTGGTAATCCAACTTTAGACACATCCAAGTCTGCAATTTCGATCTTTTTTATTCCATTTAGAGTTGAATTTATGACATCAAGCGTTTTTCCTAACGAATTTGGACCCAGAAGACTAGCATTTGGACTGAATCTTTCAACAGTGGATTGTTCTGCCTTTGGCAAGCACCCAGCAACAACAAGTGGTTTTGATTTCATTTTTTTTATCCTATTTACCATTTTGTCTGCAGTCGCATCCTTGACTGAACAGGTAACAATAAGATTCAAGTCCGAATCAGCGGAATTCTGAGCAAGAGAATGACCTCCATTTAGAATTAAACCTGAAATCATTTCAGAATCGGCAAAACTTGCAGAACAGCCATATGCTTCAACCCAAATCTTTGCCATCTTTATCTCAAGAGCAAATTTACTTCTTTTACACTCATCAATCCCTTTGAGATAACAAGTTGTCTGATTGTCTTGCCAGTTTTCAGAGATTCTTTGTATAACTCTGCAGATGTTTGATAACCAAGCTTTGGTGCCAATAAAGTAACTATTACTGGGCTATTTTCAATATACTGACGAAGCTTTTCCTTATTTGCTGATAACCCATCAATCAAATTATGAGAATAGATAGGAATAAAGTTTCTTAGCATATCTGTTGAATCTAAAACAGACTTTAACATTACAGGTAGCATTACATTAAGCTCAAACTGTCCAGCTTGGGCAGCAAGTGCAACAGTAGAATCATTTCCAATTACACTAAAGCAAATCATATTCATACATTCTGCAAGCGACGGATTTACTTTACCTGGCATTATGGAAGAACCAGCATGAACTGCAGGAATGCCGATTTCTGATAGTCCTGCAACTGGACCAGATGCCATCAATCTAATGTCATTTGAGATCCTACCAAGCTCAACTGCTAAATTCCTAAGTGCGGAAGACAGATTTGATACTGCAAACTTGCTTTGTAATGAATACTGCATGTCTTGTTGAGGTTTTAATGGTAATTTTGTAATTTTTCCAAGCTCTGTAATTGCAACATTTCTGTAGCCTTTAGGAGTGTTTGCTCCTGTTCCAACAGCAGTACCACCTAGAGCAACAAACTCCAATTCTTTTTTTGCTGTAACTATTGCATCACGAGCTTTAGCAACTGCGGTAGCATAAGCTGCAAATTCACTACCTAGGCTGACAGGTAAAGCATCCATAAGATGGGTTCTACCAATTTTTTGATAATTAGAAAACTCCTTTGCTTTTTTAATCATTGTTTTAATCAGTTCATCAAGTTCGGGAATAACTTGATTGATATTAAACAAAATTGAAACATGCATAGCTGTTGGAAATGTATCGTTGCTTGACTGTGACATGTTTACATGATCATTTGGATGAATTATTTCGTAGTTGCCTTTTTTTTCTCCAAGTATTTCCAGTGCAACATTTGCGATTACTTCATTTGTATTCATGTTAAATGCTGTTCCTGCACCCGAGTTTATTGCTTCGACCACAAATTGATCGAGATGATTTCCTGAAAGAATCTTATCGCAGGCCTTTACAATTGAATTCCCTTTCTTTTTATTTAATGCTCCAGTCTTCATATTGGCAATAGCAGCTGATCTTTTGATCATTACAAAGGCCATAATTAAATACGGGTGGGCACGATGTCCAGTTACATGATATTGTTTGATAGCTCTAGCTGTAAAAGCTCCATAATATGCATCCGTAGGGATCTGAACCTCGCCTAAAGAATCTCTGTCGATTCTAAACTTCACGCGAAAGCTAGAATTAATTTTACTAATATTCATTCGCTTTTCAAAATTTACAAAAATCAATTCCATATATCTAATAAGTTAAAGGCTTTTTTCATCAGTTACCCAATAGATTAATATACTTAAAGTTGAACATTCGAGACGATGAACAGACGATACAGTATACTCTCTATTGTTGCAGTTGCAGCAGTAGCAGGCATATTGTTCGCTAGCACGTATTCTCAGTCACAAATGGCTGCAACGAAATACGGCGTTTCAACGGTACATGACGATTTGATCCAAAAAATCGGCGATATGGGTGGAGTTCAATTACAACTACCATCAGCATTCGCTCAAATTCCAATGGATCAAATTGCTTCAATGGTACAACAAGGACGACATGTAGTGCAAGTTAATCTAACAGCACAAAGTGTTGACCTGCCAATCATGGGTGGTGGAAAATATCATGCAATGACCTTTAACGGTCAAGTCCCAGGTCCAACAGTACGGGCTACACAAGGAGACATTATAGAAATGACTCTGACTGTGCCATCAACTGAAGCGACTCCACACAGTAACGACATGCACGCATCACAAATCACCGCAGTGCCAAGCTTTGGTGCAGTTCAACCAGGAACTTCCAAAACATACGCCTTCATTGCTGAGACACCTGGTACATTCAAGTACCACTGTGAGGGTGTAAACCTAGCATCAATGGACCAACATGTCCTTTCAGGTATGTATGGATTAACAATTGTTGATCCACTGAATGGATACCACAATCTCTTGGTTACAAAGACCAAAGTAGATAATGGCCAAGTAGTGTTAGACAGACAAATTATACCAGCTGATGCCAAAGAATTTGTGTTAGAGTACAACCAATTGTACTTGAACGCAGATGGTAGCTTCAACGAACAAGCAATGTTCTTACACAACACCACATACACTGTTGTTAACGGATTTTCATTTGGTTATGTTCCAAATGGAGATATTAACAAGGCGATCAAAGGCGATCCAAACAAGAACATCTTTTTAGTACAACCATGGAACGACGCATCTCTAAAACAGTATCAATCACATCCATTGTTTGTTGATACTGGTGTTCACTACAGGATCTTTGTTGAGAACCAAGGAAATATGCCAGTCTTCTTCCACATTGTAGGTGAAATTCTTGACCGTGTAACACAAGGAAATCATGTTCAAGCTGAGGGAACTGAAACTTGGTTAATTGGTGGCTCACAAGGTGCAATTGTAGACATTGTATTTGACAGCCCAGGTGTGTATGCAGCAGTTAACCATGACTATGCAGCAATCTTCAGTGGAGCAGCAACGATATTCGTAGCTGGTGATCCATTCAAATTGGGATACAATCCAGGAGATATGGCAAACCCATCTGATGCAGTTCCTCCATTAGGAAAGAACAGCATTCCACAAAAACAAGTTGTGCACTGTCTATGTACTGACGATGAAGCAGCGACAATAGCTAAACAAATCGGTGGTTAAAACCCCAAATCTTCTTTTTTGTTTTTTATTCACACAATGATTATATTCTGTACTTGATGGTTTTCTTGCATGTCACTGAATCAATCTGTACTAATATGTGATCAAGTTGCACCAATTCTAAATGATATTTTACAAAAAAATGGCCTTAAGATTACGTACGAACCTGAAATTACACCAGATCAAATTAAAGAAAAGATTGGTAACTTCGATATTGTTGTTGTCCGAAGTAGAACAAAGATCACAAAAGAAATGATTGATAGAGCAACTAAATGTAAAATAATTGCACGAGTCGGTGTGGGACTTGATAACATTGACGTTGATGCTGCAAAGGCGAAGGGAATTCGAGTGATAAATGCAGTAGAGGGAGCAATGAACGCAGTAGCAGAACTTGTTTTAGGATTAATGCTTTCACTAGCTAGAGAAATCCCAAGAGCTGATAGAGAAATCCGAAATGGAAAATGGTTAAAAAAAGAACTAATGGGAACGGAACTCTCAGGAAAATATCTTGGAATTGTTGGCCTTGGTAATATAGGTAAAAAACTTGCCAAGCATGCAAGAACATTAAACATGAATATTATCGGCTATGATGTAATCCCTATTCCAGAAGATTTTTCTCATGAAGTAGGTTTGATAAAAACAGATCTTGATACTCTACTTTCAAGTGCAGATTACATTTCTTTTCACGTTCCATTTACTGAAAGCACTAATCATCTTGTAAACTCTCAACGACTTGCAAAGATGAAAAAGAACGTCTATCTTATCAATACTTCCAGAGGAGAAATTATAGACGAAAATGCACTCTATGATGCACTAAGAGAAGGAAAAATTGCAGGTGCTGCCTTGGATGTTTTTGAAACTGAGCCTGCCATTGGAAACAAACTTGCGACACTGCCAAATGTAATCTGTACTCCTCACATAGGAGCCCAGACAAAGGAAGCTCAGGCTTTAGCTGCAAATGTTATAGCAGAAAAGATAATAATGATTCTTCGTGGCGTTATATAGAATTGGTAAACGTGAAATTATTTTTGTCTGTATTTTTTTTATTAAGCGTATCTTTTGTTTTAGCGTTTGGTGATACTGGAAGTATAACTGTTGTATCTGGCAAATCATTCCAAATCAATTATGACGCAAATTACGTTCAAGTTCTTGATGCTCAGCCAAATAAACAAGATCAAGGACTGATATTTTCGATTCAAGCTTCTAACTCTGTATCTACATTAGAACTGACACTTCCGAGGGATCTAATTGATGCTACAAAAAAGGATGGTAGCAGTGATAGTTTCATTGTGCTAGTTGATGGAACATTTACTTCATATGTAGAAAAAAGTTCAAGTCAAACGAGTAGAACAATTCTGATTCAACTTGCACCCGAAAATAAAGAACTAGAAATTATTGGAACTCGTCTTGCAGGCTCAGAGAATGGTAGTACTGGTACACCACAAACCCCCGTTCCTCCTATACAAAATTCAATTCCTACAAACCCTACACCTCAACCGGCAAATCAATCCTCACAACAAAACCAGACTTCTAATCCAATACAAAAACCAACTGGGGTCCAGTCTGAAAAAACTGGGACAAACGAATCTCTACAAAATCTCCCTATGCAAGAAATTCTTTCAAAGATATTTCATTTCAATCTACAGAACTTTTCTTTCAACGCTACTGGCAAACAGATAATAGAATATTCCGTAATAGCATCTGCGATCTTAATTCTAATTGTTGTGATTGCATCCTCAAAGAAATCAAAAACAAAAAAACATATTAGTAAATAAATTAAAAATCATATCGTCATAATTTTAGCTTTAATGATGTATTGTATTCCTAATGCAAAGTCATTATCTGAAATGAGATCATTTGTCCACCATGTTGCAACATTTTTAACCCATGCTGGTATATGAACACTAGAATTTGTTGTTTGATTCTGCAATTCTGGAATATGAATTATGTCATATTGGATAAGGTCTTGAATCACATTTGCAAAGTTTGTGTCTGTAGGTTTTTGACCTTCTGACCATAATTTAACGATGGTTTTGTATTGAGGCGGAATGGCAATCTTGCCAGAATCATTTAATGAAAAAATATCAGTAGCATTACTTCCAGAATATTTGGCATCAATATGATAGGTTCCGGTTTTGAATGTGGTTTTGTAAAATGCAACAGGTGCCGTTATCTTAGTTTTTAGACTCGTAATTTGAATTGGAATTGGCGAACTAGCCTTTCCAGAATCATCTATTATCTGGATAGTTATGGGTTGTCCAGTAAGTTCTGATACTTCAAACGTAAGAGAAAGATAATCCCCATATTCGTAAGAAGTCTTGTCTGTATGAATGGAAAGTGCAGGTGACCCAAATGCATAATTTAATCCAAAAAGGGAAAAAAAGAACACTGAACATAGAACAATAGAACTAATGTATCCTATTTTCATACTACATGCATAAAACAATTTTATAATATGTTTTTGGACGTATTTTTTATAAAATTGTATTTTGTCACTAGTCATTTCCTTCTGCGAAGAGACTGTTCTAACAGAATATTAAGGGGATTTTGGTAGTGCCGTTTATGATTAGTCATCAAGATCAAACTTGGCTTAAGATGTGGCAGGAAAACTCGGCTGAACTAAGAGCCAAAGCCGTAGAATGGAGAAAACAAAATGCCCTTACTAGAATAGAACGACCAAGTAGGATCCAAAAGGCAAGAAGACTTGGATACAAGGCAAAACAAGGAATAATTGTTGTAAGAATGCGGGTAGGCAGAGGCAACATGCGCAAGAAAAGGCCAGTTGCAGGAAGAAGACCAAAACACCTTGGTGTTACAAGAATAAAACCAGATGTTTCCATGCAGCAAGTTGCGGAACGCCGTGTATTAGAAAGATTTCCTAACATGACTCTTCTTGGTTCATACTATCTTTACCAAGATGGAATCTATCTTTGGTATGAAATTATTTTGGCAGATCCATCACATCCAAGAATCTTTAAAGATAGGGAAATGTGTGGTAAGCTTGTCGGTTTGAAGAATTGAAGACAGAAATTATCTTATCTTGTATAATGATACTAGTATTGTTATCTGTACCAGCTTTTGCAGACCTTAGTTATCCCGGAATAAAATGGGATTGGAAAATAAAAGCAGCGAACTACACTTACATTGTTACTACAGTCTCAAACTATGATATGAAAAATGTTACCCTAAATTCAGATAACAAGGAATTGATTTTTACCGGTAACAGCACTCACGCCAATAATATCGCTGAAATCGGAATACCAAGTAACCTCATAGGGGGTAGTCTTACTGTCACACAAGACGGAAGGCAGATTTCACCAATCATAATCAACGGTACTGATAGTTCAACTATCATGCTCAAATTTAATCAAACAGGTACAACTACTACTAATGTTTTGGGAACAACTTATCTTCCAGAATTTGGGGGAATTAGTACACTTGTAATGGTGATCTCAATTGGAATGGTAATCTTTACACTAAAAACTAGAAAGTTCTAGTAACCATTTGCAAAGTCTTCCCACATGTTGGCATGGGTTGTCAGCTTGTTCATTTGATAAAATATTCCACCCACAATTCCAGCTTGGTAGAATGCATAAAGGTAGATTTGAGAATGCGTTGGGTCACTGTGGGTAAGTGTTAGGGCTATCATGGAAAAGAAGATGTATGTTCCAACAAAGGTAAAGATCTTACTTAGAAATCCTTCCATACCTACAATCCTCCTTGTTGCAGCTGCCATAATTGTGATGCTAGATATAATTAGAAACGTTAGTCCGCCATTGACCTGAATAAACTCTGTTGCCCATGGAATCAATCCATCCGTAAAGATTGATTTTTGTGTTGGATGAGCTCCACCATGGAGTGCAAATGATACCGAGGTAAAAATAGCGCCCATCATAAACAAAAACAGAAATGTCTTGATTATTGCGCGTTTTATTGGGCTCCTTGTTTGAGAAGGCTTCATAACCCTGTCAGTCATTCTTAGGCCATAAAGAAAACCTATGCCAAAAGAGGGTGCAAACATTAAATCAATTAAGATTGGTGATTGCTTGATTGCTCTATCTATATCAGGCCCAAATATCAAGTAGACAATTAATGCTGAGGTTGCAGCTCCAACAAAGATGCTGATATCAAGCCAACTTCGGTTATTCCTAAGTTCATAGAGATCTGTTCCCCATTCGTCCATTAGATTTGTTTATAAAAAAAGCATTAAAGAAATGAATCAAAAGGATTTTGCCCATTTTATCAACTCTCTTTACCTTTTATTGGCTATTGACTCTAAAATAACCAGTGAGATTTGGAAAACCGCTAATTGGAACTGGAATAATGGTAATAATTTTTGGAATGGTGTTTTTTCTTCAAGGGCAATCTCTAGTTGGTCCAAAATCCTCTTTTATGTACTCAAATCCTCAATGGATAATAAACGGACAATGGATTGCATCTATTGGAGTAATTATTTTGGTGATTGGATTGTTAATATATAAAACTAGTTCACAATTCCCAAAGTCATAGTCGATCTGACTTTGCCTAGTTTTCGAATTTTTTTTGTTATTAGATTATCCATTTGTTCCTCAGTTTCAGTTTCTGCTTCTACAACAATGTCATAATCTCCATATACAATTCTTGCATCCTTGACTTTGTCCATTTCTAAAAGCTTGGACACAATATCATTTTCAGCGCCGAGTTCACAGCCTATGAGAACATATGCCTTTTCCATGGTACCCTAAAAACTTACGATCTTAAATCTTTATTTCAAGAGTTTAGTCTGTTTGAATTAATGTCATAAACTCTAATCAAGTGATTATTTATGTCTACAATGTACTGTTTGTTTTGGAACAATTCTACATACCTGGTTCATAAAGACCAAGAGAATCACAATCGGGTCATCTAAATCTACATATGCCATTCATCCCGGTCTTACCTGCCATTCTTGTAATAGTTCAGAAACCCGCAGCAATAGGATTTGATGGTTTCATTATCTCTCTTAATAAAATAGTTGCATAAGAACCTCTGGACAGCGTAAAACTCACAAGAGGTCCATTAACAGAAAATTTTTCACATTTTATTGTGGCCTGCCTGAATCCACCTTCATCACTTACTTCTTGTATTTCCCTTGAAAAGAAATTCTTTGCATGGATCTGTTCTTTTTCTAAAACTTTGGAAATTTGATAATCAAATCTATTTTTTTTAGAATAAGAATAGCCAACCAGAGGAATAGCAAGCCTCTGACCCGGATCGTTTTGGTATCTTCCAAGATTATTCTTGTCATCAAAACAGACGTCTCCATCTTTTGGTGAAATAATTCTTCACCGTATTCAAGAGCTTGACTAACTGCACAATTGAATATATATGACTGGAAGGCTTGAACAAAAAATCTTCTTAGAGAAAGAGGGATTGCCCTTATGGTTTTTATGGCATTCCCATGCTGTACCATTTCATTGAGTACAATTCTTTCAAGGTCCATCTGAGGAGGAATTTCTTTCAAGGCCTTTGAATAATTTGACTTGTCTTCAAGCATTTTCCTTATCTTGTTATTTTCAACTGAATCATATTCTGAGCTAAAAGAAAGAAGCAGATGAATTGCCTGCTCAAAATCATTTTGTAAGATTGCCTTACCTATGAGATGTGAGACTGGTCTTTTACTTCCAAATCTTTGATACCCAAAAAAGTTAAGAATTCTATCATATTCATTGAAATTTCCAATTTTTGTCAAGTCTCCATCTTGTATTTTTATTTTAAAATGATTTCCAATCATATCTTTTTTTGTGAGTGGTTTTAAAACAAACCCGATTCGTTCAAGCTCATATCTGTTAGTCGAGAATTTCTCTGGTGTTATAGAAATGCTAGTGTCACATACAAATTGTTCGGTAGTAGCACTTGCATCCTTGAGTCCTAATGCCTTTAACCGTAAACCATGAATTTGAAAAATTTCAGAAAGAGCATGATTTGTATCAATTCCATGTTTTTTTAACCTGTATACTGCATAATTTCCTGTCTTGGAAATTTTAGATGATGTTCTCTCATCTAAAATTTCAGACACAAAAAAATCATTTGGATTTGATTTTATTTTTCCACCAATTCCTTCAAAGGCTGTACTATATACAAAAATCCCTATAGTGGAATCAATCTTTGGAATCACATCTTATTTTATGGCTACTGTAACATACTTTGAGACGGTTACGTCATGATATCGTGCACCAATTAGAACTTCGTATGTTCCAGAAACTGCAAAATTGTCTGCAGAAATGTTTATTGAAACATTTTTTGGTTGACCTGCCACCGTGACTTTTTGATGATCCCATGAGACAACAAGATCGTTAGGCAGGGCAGTATTTGTCGTTACCAATTCTATAGGATCAATGATTTGTTCATTGGGAGATATTTTAAATGAAATAGTTGAATTCTCTCCTCGGTGAATGGTAACGTCATTTGGAGTTGTGTTTACATCAATTGGAAGAGGTACACTTGGATCAAGAAAGCCAATGTTATTTTCGACCCATTCTGTAAACCATACCTTGTCATGACTTGTTGTAAACCCAAGCACCTGAGCTACCCCACAGTCTTGTAAGCCTCCACAATCTGACCAGTTTGGATTTTTGGAAGGAACTAAATACTCGACAAGAGAATTTTTTATGGGATCGAAAACTCCGATGCTATTTGCTACCTGTTCATTAAACCATACTCTGCCATAATCATCAATATGATTCCAGTATGGTCTTGAAATCGGCGTTTTAATTATTCCAGTCGAGTTCCCATATGCAGACTCGGGAGGCAAAGAGGTATTGAATTTTGTAAATTGTTGTAATTGAGGATCAAAACTGAAAAAGAGGCTACTTGCAGTATCGGTAATCCAAATCTTACCGTCCTGGCCAATTGAAATTCCGTTTGGAGCAAGAATCCCTGGAGGAAGATTGAACTGTGTTCTGTTTTCTGTTTGTGGATCATATTCTGTCAGAATTCCTCCTTGTTGATATATCCAAACTGTGTACCAAATTTTTCCGCTTGAATCTACTGCCATGTCACTCGTAAAGTTATAGTTTCCTGGGGATGGTATTCTTGAATAATCTAAGGTTGAGCCAATCTGATCTAAATTAAAGGACGTTATTTTTCTTCCGTAAAAATCATTTACATAAACTTTTTTTCCAGATGCTACAAGCATCTGAGGAAATACCTGTTGACCCAAAGTTACTGGATAATTGAAACTGGAATAATTTTTATCTATAGGAGAGAACTTCCAGATTAGATTATGACCCGAATCAGTATACCAAATGTTTCCATCAGACAAATAACCAATCCCCCACATCAATGCCTTTTCATGGTGTTGCCATAATGGATTTGGATATTCTGTAAAATTTTTGGAAGAAGGATCAAACTTTGCAATATTTCCAGTGTTTGACTCAATAAACCAGACATTTCCAATGGAATCTGTTGTTATAGCTAACGGCTGTGTGCAAGCAGTAGGAATCTTGTACTCTGTTATGTATTTGTTGGATTTTGCATCACCTGTATCGCAAAAAGTTGGACGGTCTTTGTCTTTATAATTATCTGCAGGTGTACCCGTTATTGTAATGCCACTGTTTTGAGCTGTACTCTTTGGATTACCAAAACCCCCAAATAATGCAACAGTTGAACTTCCCACCATTATTGCTCCAAATGCGACTGCCATTACAATCATTAAAATTTTTTTTGTTTTTCGTTTCACAAAAAAATGGCTGTAGTTCCTTGTTATATCTTATTCTAACATAGGAATGACTTCTTTATAATTCCGAAACCATATGACAACGACATACATAGGTAGAAATTAGTTATTTTTTACTTAGATATTGCACTAAGAAAGTCTCCAATAGGCTTCTCCTGCTTAAGATCCTTGAGATGAGCTTCAATTGAATCTACAATAACAGTGTAATTATTACCAAATATTTCTTTGAGAACTTTGTTTAGCGGTTCAGGATATTCGTAACAATCAGATATGTAACAATGATATTTCTGATAGAGTTTTTTGACAACTATTTCATATGTTGGTTTCCCAATCTCAAGTAAGGCTTTTTCTATAGCTAACAGTATCATAGCATTTTTTATGGCACGGCTATTTTCAGGTAATTCTTTATCGGTATATCCTAAAATTGTGCCTCTATGGTTAATCAATATTTTTTTGAATTGCTTATTTATCAATCCAACATATGCTGAGACGATCCAGATTTCATTTTCCAAAAAAACAGACTCGATTGTGATTGTTGAATGATATTGCTCCAAGAATTTTCTTGCTATTACCTTGGCCTTTCTCTGGTCAATCAACGATACTAATATCATGGCATTTTTTTTAAAGTCTCTGTAAGAGTGTTCTATTATTTGAAAACAGAACAATAAGCAAATTCTATGTATAGCCTAATATTTTGCCAGTATAAGCATCTATTTTAACATGTCTGGCTTGAGTATCAGAAAATCCAAGATGAGTTGTAATCAACCATATTCCGTTTTCTAAAACTGCCTTTGTATCAATAACAGTATGATATTGCTCAAGAAACCTTCTTGCCAATTCTATTGCTCTTTCTGCACTTATTTGTGACATGTTTTGTTCAGTCAAAGAAATCACTCAAATTTTAGGCACCTGAGACATGTCATGATTATGGAATAATGTTTTTTCCTTTCCTTTCTTCAATGAAATCATATCTTCAAGGTCTTTGTACAAATGTTGGAGTCTTTTGCCCTTTTCTGTTAAATTATAAAGTTCCGAGCCTGTTTCGTGTTCTATCAATTCGTTCTCAGTCAAAAATGATATGTATTGATTTAGCTGCGCGTAGGACAAGTATGCCTTGTACATTATTCTCGTCTTTGTGACCCCTTGGCTTGCTATTTCCAGGATCATGCTGATAATATCTGCCCTACTACGATACTTCATATCTTTCTTCTTTACAAAAGTACTATAAAAAATGTATGACATTTAATTATAGAAAATGACTACATTTTTCATGTCATAGTATGTAATCCTTTGATACACACCCACAAAATTATAAAAAATTATGATAAGAAGATAACATGAGCAGGCAAGAATCTACTGTTTATTCACAGTTAGTTGACACCTACCTTTCTAATGATAGAAAAAAGCGAACAGAGCTTGGACAACTCATACAGGTTTTAGAGTATCTCCTATCATCAGGAGATATCATAATTAGTTCAATAGCCAGATACACGAATATGTCGCATTGTCGTGCAACTAAAATTTGTGAAAAACTTGTCAATGCAGATCTTATCTCTAGAGAAGTTACATACAATAACAAAAGATACAGAATAACAAGTGAGGGCATATCTTTTCTTAAAGATTGTAAGGATTTTAGAGACATTTTGTGCAGGTACAGATTACCTGATGCACTGTATTATTAATCTAGAAATTGGGTTCTGTCAGGTTGTAGGGAGATTTTAAACCTGTAGAGTGTTATTTCCTATTTCTAATTTGTTTTTAAGTATATCGATGAAAATTTTCAAGAAATTAGTTATAATTAGGACTGGGCTATGATGACGTTTATGCAGAATTGGAAAATATAGTTCCTGCTTGTATGATGGAGTTTGGGGGTACAAACCTTCCTGGAAGAATTATTACGGCTGCTCCTATGGCACAGTCATGTCCTATAATTGATCCAAAGAACCGACAACCGGTAGAGACTAATGTATTACCTAATTTGTACTTGATAATTTCCTTATTTAGTAACAAATTAGTAGTTCCTACAAAACCCCCCATCCAGCTACCGTAACCAATTATACTATCTAAAATCACATCGTGATGAGAAATTTTATTCTTACCTACTAAAAAAGATCTGCCAACCTCGCACCCAAATCCAATTACAGAATCTTTACCTACCATACATTGTCTGACAAGACTACTGGTGCCTATTCTACTGTTTTTTTCTATGTAGGTAGGACCTACTATTTTGGTAAAATCATCAACAGAAACGCCTTCTTCTATAATACAGGGACCTTTTACAATTGATGTTTCTGCAATGGATGTATTCTTTGAAATCAATGTTTCTTTAACTTCTTTGCTTAGAATATCCTGTATTGCTTTCAAAACGTCCCAGGGATAGATCAACGAGCGCACAACAAAGTTATCAGGCCTTGATTCTAGAACAACAGAATTAAGGGGAACCCGTACGAAGTCATCCTGAATCAAAATACTGCCACCTTTGTATTCGTTGATTTGAATTAAAGGAAAGTTATACTCTATTATATCAGCAGTATGGGAAAAACCTTCAGGCAACATAATGTTATCAATATCTGGATTTTCTGAAAGGATCTTTTCAATATTATACACAATTAGTGGTTTACCGATTATATTCAACGAAGATGCTGGACAGTCACTAGCAGGGTAGAAGATATTATCCAACCAATGTTGGTCACTCTCAAACAAAATGGTCGTTTTATTATTACCAATTGTTGTAAACGTTTCTTTTTGTACTAACAAGCATTTTCAATTATATTTACTCTTGTTCAGTTATAAGGTAAAAGTAATATTGTAATAGATAAAACATAATTATATCATATATGAGAACAGTCTTCGCTAGGATTTCTCTATTTTTAAGTAGTCTGTGATCGAGTCTTAACTACAATTGTTATAGTATTTTTTATGCAAATTCAAATAAACTCGAACGTAAGAAATTATTTTGTATTGTCAGAACTAAGTAATATGAGAACAACACAGTTACAATACAAAAAATTAGAATCGCAACAAAAAGTCTTTGAAGAGATTTTATTAGATATTCTCACAAAAAAACAAAAATTAGTAAAGAAATACTTTCAAAACGAAAAATAAGTTTCAATTTTGAAAATAGACTCAATTTATGCATAAACTAAAACAAATACACAACTGTTGTCACAAAACCTTTGAAATCTAATTTCAAGTAGCAAATATTCTTCTAGATTGATTTTTTGAATAAATTTTATAGTAGATTCATCGTATAGTCAAATAAAAGCTGAATAAGAATTATAATTGTATGAAAAAAAGCAGTATGATTATTTATAGCGCACTAATGTTCATTGTCTTATTTTCACCATTAGCGATTAATCCTACTACGCAGGCTCTTACTATAGGTGGACCGGTACCTATACCAGGTAATCTTATTCCCATTCCAAAAACGTCGAGTATTACGCCAATCATTCCTACTATTCCAAATCTAGGTACGGTTTCAACTGCACTACCAGCTATCCCACTGTATTCAATTGACAAAGTAAAATCAGGATTGGTGGCATTTGATCCATTAAACAATGAAACAAAGTCCCAGCAGCAACTACAGGCAAATCCAGGATACTGGA
>Ga0210384_10004022_pt1 | contig 16621 bp, 16 predicted proteins | sample IncBWH2MmetaG_FD_160574 | JGI IMG/M metagenome (GOLD analysis project Ga0210384, IMG submission 160574) | Forest soil microbial communities from Barre Woods Harvard Forest LTER site, Petersham, Massachusetts, United States - Inc-BW-H-2-M | ecosystem: Environmental > Terrestrial > Soil >...
GCGCGTTCGCAGATTCGTTGCGTCTGCTTTCGTGATCAGGCTCGCTGTTTAAAATTCCGCCCTGACGATGGCCTGCACATCACCGTGCGCGGCTCTCTCGGCGTGTATGGCCCGCGCGGCGAGTATCAGATTTATGTAAGCAATATTGAGCCGGTCGGCCTGGGTGCGCTGCAGCTTGCATTCGAGCAGTTGAAAAGGCGGCTTGCGGAAGAAGGTTTGTTCGACGAGGCTCGCAAGAAGCCGCTGCCCGTCCTTCCACTGAGGATCGGCGTGGTCACTTCGCCCACCGGTGCGGCCATCCGCGATATCCTGCGCGTGTTGAAGCGGCGCTTTCCGAATGTGCACGTCCTGCTGTTTCCCGTGAAAGTGCAGGGCGAAGGGGCAGCGGGAGAAATCGTCGCCGCTCTGAAATATTTCAACCGCGTGATGGTCGCGGACGTTCTGATCGTCGCGCGCGGCGGCGGCTCCATCGAAGATTTGTGGGCCTTCAACGAAGAAATTGTTGCGCGCGCCATCGCCGTTTCCCTGATTCCCGTGATCACTGGAATCGGCCACGAGACGGATTTCACCATTGCCGATTTCGCCGCCGACTTGCGCGCCCCCACGCCTTCGGCTGCCGCTGAAATTGTGGTTCGCTCGCGCCAGGAATTCGAGCGCCACATCGCCGAGCATTTTCGCAATCTGCTGCAGCAAATTCGCTACCGGATTTCGCAGTCGCGGCACCGCGTGCGCGATCTGGAATCGCATCGCGGTTTCCGCCAGCTCGAAGTGCTCGTCCGAAGCCGCCGTCAACAGGTGGATGAACTTTCCTCTTCGCTTGCAGTCGGACTGCGATTGCGATTGTCGAGCACGCGCCAGCGGCTCACGCGCGCCGGCTCGAAGATCGTGTCTTTCGATCTCCGCGGCCGCGCCGAAGTAGCGCGCCGGCGCATCCAGCAGCAGCGTGGCGCGCTGAGCGCTGCGCTCGATCGCCAGGTGACCAGGAAACGACGCCGCTTTGCATCCGTCGAAGTGCGATTTGCCGCGCTCGATTTGCGCGCGCGCTTCGGACGAATGCGCCGCACGCTCGAACAGCGGCTTACGGAACTCCGCGTGCGTCTCGACCGTGCTCTCATCGCCAAGCGCCGCCGCTGGCAGGCGGCCGCGCTGCAACTCGAAGAGCGCAGCCCCTTCCGTATTCTCGAGCGTGGCTACGCCATCGTGTACGATGCGTCCGGAAAAGTGCTCCGCTCCGCGGACCAAGTGGACGTTGGCGACGACATCGCCGTCCGCCTCGCCCGCGGCGAACTCGACGCCACAGTCCGCGCAAAAATAAAACCTCTGTGATCTAAAGTGCGTTCGATCAGCGATAAATTTCCTTGCGATGACCAACGTCTAGAATCGTAACAATCCTTGCTTGGTCGTTGATTTCGTAGATCACTCGATATTCGCCAATGCGAATTCTCCATGCGTCGCGTCCTTTCAATTTCTGGCAATTGGCCGGGCGAGGCTCGTCCTCAAGCCGGAGGACGGCGGCCTCAATTTTTTCGTAATCCTTCTTTCTCAGCCTGGAAAGCTCACGCTCGATCGCAGGGAGCCCAACGACCGTGTAGCTCACTTGTGAGACTGGCGGACCCTTTTCGCTATTTGATCGAAAGGAACAGCGGTGTCGCCGGAGGTTTTAGCTCGATCGAACGCGCGGATATCGTCGAGCTCTTCAAGATCCTCCATCAACTTCTCATACTCCTTGATATCAAGGACGACGCTTATTTTCTCGCCTTTTTTGTTCTTGATGAATTTCGCCTTTGGCATTTCGGGGCCGCCTTTGAATGCAGTTTACCCCCGGCAGAATCTAGTTCGCAATAGAACTACTCCTCATCGTCCGTACTCCCGGAAACTTTCAGTACCGCCAGGAACGCTTCCTGCGGAATATCCACGCGGCCGACGCGCTTCATGCGTTTCTTGCCTTCTTTCTGCTTCTCGAGCAGTTTTCTTTTCCGTGTGATGTCGCCGCCGTAGCACTTGGCGAGCACGTTTTTGCGTATCGCGCTGATGGATTCGCGCGCGATGATGCGGCTGCCGATGGCGGCCTGCAGCGCAACCTCAAATTGTTGCCGCGGAATCAGTTTGCGCAGCCGCGTGACCAGTTCGCGCCCGCGTTCGTAAGCCAGATCGCGGTGGCAGATAATCGTGAGCGCATCCACCGGCTCGCCCCCCACCAGAATATCCAGCTTTACCAGGTCCGACTCGCGATAGCCCGAGAGGTGATAATCGAGTGAAGCGTAGCCGCGCGAAACACTTTTGAGGCGATCGTAAAAATCCATCACGATTTCATTGAGCGGCATTTCGTAGGTCAGCATGATGCGCGTCGGCGAAAGATACTCGAATTTTTTCTGCACCCCGCGTTTTTCTTCGCAGAGTTTCAGGACGCCGCCAACGGATTCCTCCGACGTGATGATCATGGCGGTCAGAATCGGCTCTTCGATTTTTTCAATCGAGCCGGGCGGCGGAAATTTCGTGGGGTTGTCCACTTCCATGATTTCGCCCGCGGTGGTGGTGACGCGGTATTGCACGCTGGGCGCGGTGGTGATCAGGTCAATTTTGAATTCGCGCTCCAGGCGTTCCTGTACGATTTCCATGTGCAGCAACCCCAGGAACCCGCAGCGGAAACCAAATCCCAGCGCGACGGAATTCTCAGGCTCGTAAAAAAACGCCGCGTCGTTGAGTTGCAATTTCCCGAGCGCGTCGCGCAACATTTCGTAATCGCTGGCGTTCACCGGAAACAACCCGGCGAATACCATCGGCTTGATCGCTTCGAAACCCGGAAGCGGCAGAGCCGGACGATCGGCCTCCACCACCGTATCGCCCACCCGCGCATCGGCCACGCGCTTGATATTCGCGATGATGAAGCCCACGTCGCCCGCCGCGAGCTCGTCGAGCACCACGGGCTTGGGCGTAAGCACGCCAAGATTTTCGACTTCATACACTTCGTTGTTCGCGCATAACCGAATTTTCATGTGCGGCGCGATGCGGCCTTCCATCACCCGCACCAGAACCACCGCGCCGCGGTAAGAATCAAACCAGGAGTCAAAGATCAGCGCACGCAACGGAGCTTCCGCCGATCCAAGAGGAGGCGGCACGCGCCGTACAATCGCTTCCAGCACTTCTTCGACGCCCAGTCCGCTTTTCGCGCTGATGGCCAGCGCGTCGTCCGCAGGAATCGCCAGAACATTCTCGATTTGTTCTTTCACGTGATCCGGCCGCGCGGCGGGCAAGTCAATTTTATTGATCACCGGAAGAATGGTGAGATTGTGCCGTGAGGCGAGAAATGCGTTGGCGACCGTTTGCGCTTCGACTCCCTGGCTCGCATCCACCACCAGCAGCGCTCCTTCACAGGCGGAAAGCGCGCGCGACACTTCGTAGGAAAAATCCACGTGGCCGGGGGTATCAATCAGGTTCATGCGGTATTCATGGCCGTCGCGAGCAGTGTAATGAAGGCGAATGCTCTTAGCTTTGATGGTGATGCCGCGCTCGCGCTCAAGGTCCATGGAGTCGAGCACCTGCGCCGTCATCTCGCGCTGGGTGAGCGCGCCGGTGAGCTCGAGCAGACGATCGGCTAGGGTGGATTTCCCGTGGTCGATGTGCGCGATGATGCAAAAATTCCGGATGTACTGGGGATCCATAGCTCTCTTGCGTGTTTGGCGGCGGCGAACGCGGCGGAGATGCTCACTTTGCCGGCGACGAGCGCGCCTTTCAAACAATCGAGTGTGCCACAGATTATCGCGCTCTGAAAGCGTGGCACAGTTCCAGGAAGAACTCGATGCAGGCAAGTCAACGATGCCCAGAAGACACACCGTGGAATTGAACGGCAAGCAATGCGGGCGTGCCGCCTTTCCGCTGGCCAGGGGTTAATCCTTTGGCTTGAGTTTGAGGCGAGGCTTGTTTTCCTCGAGGAAGGCGCGGAGCGAGTCGGCGGTGTCGAGCAGGCGGATCCACTGCTCGTAGTAGAGAGTGACGGGGAAGCGGCCGAGGCCGTACACGCTGACGCCGCCTTTTTCGCCAACACGGAACTCCAGGCTCCCTTTTTTCCGCGTGCCAGCCTGCTTTTCAAGCTCAGCGATGCGAGCCATCAACTCCTCTTTGGTGGGTTCAGTCATTTTCGGGCTCCCGTCTGCGCGAAACCGCCTGGCGCGCCTCCCATGATACCAGCCCCGCAATTCCGCCTCTACCGCCCTGACTCCCCCTTCTCGGGCACCACCCCCGTAAACTGCCGGATTGCCTCCCATTGGCGGTTGTCGTAGGCTGTACCGTCGCTGAACGGGAAATAGGCGTTCTCAAGCTCTGGGGGAAAATCAGCCTGATGAAGCAAAACAGCGCGAACGCCGCCAAACTGCCCGGCAAACCATCCCCATCCCTTTCGGAATCCTCGCGTTGAACACCCTTTTCCAGACCGCACCTCCCGAGAAGTCGCGCGTTCCTCGCATCATCGGATATGGTCTCGCCATTGCCAGCTTGATCTGGGTCTTCCGCGACTTCCACGTCGTCAAGGCGCTCGACGAGTTTGCCCACGTAAATTACCGCTGGGTATTGATCGGAATTTCTTTCGACGTGCTCAGCTACGGGGTGCAAGCGCTGCGCTGGAAATGGCTGTTGAGCCCATTCGGGAAAGTGAGGCTGGGCCGGTCGATCCGCGCTGTGTATGCCGGGCTTTTTGCAAACATGGTATTTCCGCTCCGCCCGGGAGAGGTGCTGCGCAGCTATCTGCTCTCGAATTCAGAGGAAATATCGATCGGCAAGGTCCTGGGCTCCGTCGGGGTAGAGCGGCTGGTGGACCTGGTGATTGCGGCGGCGGGTCTGGCAATCGTGTCGCTCGTGGTGGATGTCCCGCCGCTTCCGGGTGGCGGGTCCCCTGTGCGGTTCAAGAAGATCGCCGATACTTTGGGGATTGTGACGCTGATTCTGCTGGCGATTGTGGTCCTGGTGATTCTTTATCTGGAGATCAAGCTGGGCAAGGATTTGGGACCGGAGGGGCGTCCGCGGCGGCTGCCGGGCAAAGTGATGGCGGCGCTGATGGGACTGCACGCCATGGGCACGGCGCCAAGTTTCTATCCCGCGGTTCTGGCCTCGTTGCTGATGCCTTTCTGCCAGGTGGTGGGTTTGTGGGCCATGATGAATGCTTACGGCCTCCACAATGCTTACGGCCAGCCAATGACGTTTCTCGCGGCAGTAGTAGTTCTGTTTGTGATCAACTTAGGCGTATCGCTGCCCAATGCCCCCGCCAACGTGGGCTCCTATCAGTTTTTCTGCGTGGTGGGTTTGACCATTTTTCAAGTGGAGAAATCCACCGCCACCGGATTTTCCATCTTTGCTTTTCTCGCGCTCACAATTCCCATCACGCTGCTCGGGTTCGTGGCCCTGATTCGCAGCGGACTTTCGCTGCGCTCGATGCGCGAAAGAGTCAGCCACCTTCCGGGTGAGATCCGCCGGCCCAGCGCCCCCGCCTGAACAGGCCTCGCGCGCATATCCCACGCATCAACTTTCGCACCTTCTCTTGATTTCGTTTTGAGGGCGGTCAGGCGTCCGTTATATAGTGATGAATTGACCCGCGAGCGCGATCTGGCCCGCGGAAATGATGGCGGCCAGGGTCACCGCATAGATTTCCCCAGCAAATCGCGGTGCCCGCCCGCTCCAGCCACCCGAGGCATTCCCCCGCGGTGGTCGAAGGACGCTCAATTTCACATGGCTTCGGACGTCAACAGGCATCTTGACCGGGCGCGACGCGCTCTCGAGAAGAATAAATTGCGCGAGGCGGTGCCTGAGTATCAGGCGGTGCTCGAAGAAATCCCCGCGCACCAGGAAGCCTTGCAGGCCCTGGCGGACATTTACACACGCTTGAACGAGCCCGCCATCGCCGCTCAATATTACGGCGCGCAATTCGACCGCCTGGTCGAATCCGGCGACGCGGCAAAATCCTCCGCCATTTTCGGACGATTCCTCCGCCAGTTTCCGCAACCCGCCGACCGCCTGATGCGTTACGCCATGCTGCTGCAGAAGCAGAACCGCGCGAGCGAGGCCATTGAACAATATGGAATCGCCGCGGATATGTTTCAGGAGCAGCAGCGAGAAGTCGAGTCGCTGGCGTGCTACGAAAGCATTGCGCTGCTCGATCCGGAAAACCCGGCGCGCCATGTGGTGTTGGGCGAACTCGCCGAACGCCTGGGCCACGCGGATCTGGCCACGAGAAGTTATCTTCGCGCCGGGCAATTGACACAGGCAAGCGGCGGCCTGGATCAAGCCCTGGAATATTTCGCGCGCGCCCACCGGCTTTCCCCTGACGATCGCACCGGCGCGCTCCTGTTTGCCGAAACTAGGCTGCGCAAAGGCGACGCCGCCGGCTCCGTCGAGCTGCTCGAACCTTTTTCACCCAGCGAAAAAGATACGGCGTTCCTGGCGCTTTTCGGCGAAGCGCTCCTCCGCACCAATCAGCTCGATCGCGCGCGCCAGATGTTCGAGACCTATTACAAACAAAAGCCCGACAGCTTCGGCAAACTCTTCGAATTGGCGGGCGCTTACATCCGCGCCGGACAGGACGCCAAAGCCGCATCGCTCATGGTGCAGACAAAAGAATGGATGCGCGCCGCGCGCCGGGAAGTAGAGTTGTGTTCGCAATTGGATAGCCTTGCGGCCGCCAATCCGGGTTCAGTCGCTCTTGCAGAAGTGGTGGCGCGGCTTTATGAAGAGCTTAATCGCGAGACAAAATATTTCGACGCTCTGGTGCGCCTCTTTGATTTGTATCTGAGCGCCAACCGCATGAAAGAAGCCTGCGATACGCTCGATCGTCTGGTGGACATTGATCCTTACGATTACCGCAACCAGGAGCGCATCGCAAAATTGGAAGGCAAGGTGGACCCGGGCTTCCTCCAGAATATTCTCTCCCGCGCCGCCAAGGCAGCCACCATCTCGACGCGCACGGACGGTTTCAGCGGCGCTGGTTCCGATCAGGCAGGCAGCGCCGGCCCCATCACTGAGGAAGCCCGCGCGCAGCAAGCCCTGGAAGATTTAATCGTGCAGGTGGAAATTTTTCTGCAGTATTCGCTGCAATCAAAAGCTGTGGAACGGCTCGGACGCATTGCGGAACTTTTTCCTGGTGAAGAAGAAAAAAACGAACGCCTTCGCGCCTTGTACGATCGCGCAAATTGGTGGCCCAAGGGCGCGCCGCCGAAAGCCCCTGCCAAGCCTGTGCAGGCGCCGCCGCCTCCGCCGCCTTTGCCGGCTCCTGCCGATATTTCCGCGCCTCACCCGCCGGCCGGGCCCACGGCTGCGGAGACTCATCGTGATCTCGCCGCCATTGCGGAAATTAATCGCCTGATGTATCGCCAGCCCACGCCGCGCGAAGTTCTCTCCACCACGGCGGCTGAAATCGGGAAGCACCTGGGCGTTACGCGCTGCCTGGTGGCCATTGGCGGCACTGGCGATGCCGCGCAACTGTCCGCGGAATATTTCGTTCCTGGTGTTTCGCCTGCCGGCCATTCCGGAATTTCCAGCATCGTCGGGATCGTGTCGCGGGTCTCGCCCGATTCGCTGGGAGGCATCTATTTGCAGGCGGGCAGCACTGCCGGCTTGCGCGAACTTGGGCTTGAATCCGCGCTCGGCGTGGTGCTCACCGACAAGGAAACGCAAGCCCCCGCCGGAGCTCTATTGGTGGGCGACGCGCGTGAAAGAAAATGGAAGCCCAATGAAAGTTTTTTCCTGCAAGCGGTCGGCGATCAACTGGTGCTCTCGGTCAATCACACCCGTCTGCGCTCGCTCGTCCGATCTCTCGCTGTAGCTGATGAAAAAACTGGCCTGCTCAGCCGCGGCGCCTACGTGGATTGCCTGCTCGGGGAATCGAACCGCGCCCGCTCGCAGGGCACGCCGCTCTCCTTGATCATCCTGCACGTGGATCGCGGCGGCGAATTACTCCGCCAGCATGGTGATGCCGCTGTGGACCAATACATCGAGCAGCTCGCCCGCGGCCTCGCTTCCGGCGTCCGCCAGACCGACGTCGCCGTGAAATACACCGCCTGGTCCCTGGCGTTCATCCTGCCGGATACTTCGCTTGAAAACGCTCAAGTGCTCGGCGAAAAGCTCCGCGAGGTCGCCGGCACCATCAAGCCTTCCTGGGGCGCGCACGACTTGACTGTAAGCGCCATCGTGGCTGAAGCTTCTTCTCGACCCGGCGACGAAACAGAAGATCGCGTCACGGAATGGATCAATCGCGCCGAAGCGGGCCTCGATGAAGCTCGCCAGCGCGGCGGCAACGCTCTGGTAGCTCTCGCTACTCCCTGAGGAAGAGGACCCATGTTCATCACGGATGCTGTAATTCTCCACGGCGCACGCACGCCTATGGCTCGTTATACCGGCGCATTCGACCAGACCAGCGCAATTGATCTGGGCGCAGCCGCGAGCCGCGAGGCCATTAAGCGTTCGGGCGCTGACGCCGCGGAATTCGATCACGTGGTTTTCGGAAACGTGATGCAGACCAGCGCCGACGGTCTCTATGGCGCGCGCCACGTCGGCTTGAAAGCAGGACTACCCGTCGAGACTCCTGCCGTTACAGTAAACCGTCTCTGCGGCTCGGGCATCGAGTCCATCAGCCAGGCCGCGCAACGCATTTTGCTCGGTGAAGCCACGTTGGTTCTCGCCGGAGGAATGGAAAATATGTCGCAGTGTCCGCATGTAATTCGCGGCGCGCGCACCGGCTTTCGGCTGGGAGAAGGGAAGCTCGAAGATTCCCTGATGTCCGGCCTCTACGACACCTTCTGCGGCTTCAGCATGTCTGAAACCGCGGAAAATTTAGCCGCCGAGCAGGGCATCACGCGGCGCGCGTCCGATGAATACGCGCTGCGCAGCCAGCAGGCCGCCGAAGCCGCCTTCAAAGCCTGCCGCATGAAGGAAGAAATTGTGCCCGTGGAAGTGAAGAAGGGAAAGAAAACCACGTTGGTCACCGACGACGATCACCGCCGGCCCGAAACCACCATGGCCATCCTCGAATCGCTCCAACCGGCCTTTCGCAAAGACGGCATGGTTACCGCCGGGAATGCCAGTGGCATTGTTGATGGTGCAGCCGCCGTGGTCGTCACGCACGCCAAGATCGCCAAAGAGCGTGGACTGAAGCCGCTTGGACGGATCGTCTCCTGGGCCACTGCTGGCGTCCCGCCACGCATCATGGGCATCGGTCCGGTCCCGGCAATTCAGAAAGCGCTGGCCCTTGCCGGCTTGAAACTCAGCCAACTCGATTTGATTGAAGTGAACGAAGCATTCGCTTCGCAGTATCTCGCCGTGGAAAAAGTTCTGGGCCTCGACCGCGAGAAGACCAACGTCAACGGCGGCGCCATCGCTCTCGGCCATCCGCTCGCCGCCAGCGGCACGCGCCTGGTCCTCACTCTCCTGCTCGAACTCCGCCGTCGCAACGCCCGCTACGGCGTCGCCAGCGCCTGCATCGGCGGCGGCCAGGGCATCGCCATGATCGTCGAATGTATACCCTGAGGATTCCGCAGTGCGGGATTCGAATGGGTTTACCCTGAGGATTCCGCGGTGCGGGATTCGATTGGGCCGCTGCCCGTACAGGGAGTCAGCGGCGCCGCGCTGTTTTCTTCCCGCGCGCGATTTTCACGACTGCGTGGGTGTAGGCTGCAACGGTTTCAGGGACCGCCTGGCTATAGACGAATTGCCCATTTCGGCGGCAGGCGATCAGCCCGGCTTCGCTCAGAATCTTGAGATGGTGGGACACAGTCGCGGGGGTAACGCCGCGCATCGAGACGATCTCGCCGCAGTTCATGTGGCCGGTAGCCGCGATGGCCTCGAAGATCCTCAGCCGGGTCTGGTCGGCCAGGGCTTTCGATATTTTCTCAATCTCAGATCGGTTCATGGGTCCGATTAAAGTGTAGCGGAGTCATGGCCTTACCGCCATATCCCTTTCCTTCCGCGCCACACTCCATAAAATCTGCAACCAGATAATTCGATACTCATCTAAGTATCGAAATCTGCGTGGCCATGGAATAACGGCAAGCATACCCCCCGAATGGCGGCCAGGCAGAAAATTGTGAGGATACAGGGAGGCCGACATGAAGAGACTCGAAGGAAAAGTAGCCGTAGTGACTGGCGGAAATAGCGGCATCGGATTGGCCACCGCCAAGCGCTTTCAGGAAGAAGGCGCAAAAGTAGCCATCTCAGGTCGCAGCAAAAAGACTCTGGATGAAGCGGTAAAGACCATCGGAAATGGCGTTCTCGCGGTGCAGTCCGATGTGGCCAAGCTCACCGAGGTGGACAAGTTATTTTCCGAGGTTTCCCGCAAACTCGGCAAAATTGATGTCTTGTTTGTGAACGCCGGCATTGTCAAATTCCTGCCGCTTGCCGAGACATCGGAAAGCGCTTACGACGAGCAGTTTGACATCAATATCAAAGGCGCGTACTTCACCATCCAGAAAGCCTTGCCGTTCTTGAATGACGGCGCCTCCATCATCCTGAATACCAGCGTGGCAGACAGCACAGGCACTGCGGGGACCAGCGCGTATTCGGCCACAAAGGCAGCGCTGCGCTCTCTTGCAAGAACAGCCGCGGCCGAACTTGTGGCTCGCGGCATCCGCGTGAATGCCGTCGCGCCGGGCCCGATCACTACTCCAATCTTTGGGAGGACTGGGCTATCGCAGGAAGCTTTTGACCAAGTCTCGAGGGATATTGTTGCCAAAGTTCCAATGAAGCGCTTCGGTCAACCCGAAGAAGTGGCGGCCACGGTGGCGTTTTTGGCTTCGCAAGATGCATCGTACATCACGGGCGTGGAAATCAACGTGGACGGCGGCTACGGACAAATCTAAGCCGCGCAGGCGCTCGGTGCGCCACATCGAAGGCGGGGACTGCGTTTGCATTCAACCTACCGCGCAGTCCCTGCAGCGTCCTCTCTCACTCGCGTGTCCGTCGCGATCCAGTTTACTTCCCAGCTTTTGCCTCCATCATCATTGATTGACTCCGCAAAAATAAGACCGTTGGCGCCCTTGATCCTGCCGCCTTTGCGCGGACCTGCATTGACTTTCCGCGGCATTCCTGTGATTTAATTGCCCGCATGGAACAGGCTGAAACTAGTTCGCGCCCGGTGATTGGAGCGATCGTCGTTGTGAGCGGCCTCGCCGTGTCGTTCCTGTTGTGGCTGCTCTACGTGCACCGCGCGTCGGCAGATTTCGCCGGGCGCTGGATGTTTTTGCCCGCCTTGAACGCCCTTCTAAATGGATTGTGCGCGATTGCGCTTTGCGTGGGATTGTATTTCATCAAACATCACAACCGGGAATCACATCGCAAAAGCATGCTGCTGGCCTTCGCGTTCTCCTCCGCTTTTCTGATCAGCTACATCGTGAACCACGCACTACACGGTGACACGATTTTTCCCGGCCACGGTCCGATACGCACGCTGTACCTTTCCATTTTAGCCAGCCACGTGATCCTCTCCGTGGTCGCGCTGCCGATGGTGCTCACCACGTTCTTTTTCTCGCTGACGGGCCGGTTCGCCATGCACCGCCGAATCGCGCGCTGGACCTTTCCCATCTGGCTCTATGTTTCAGTCAGCGGTGTGGTGGTTTTCCTGCTCCTCAAAGCGTACGCATACTAGGCTAGCTATTAATCCGAGTTTTCCGTCATTTTGGCCGCAGCGCTCATGCCCTAGTCGCCCCGATGACCCTTCTCCGGCGGTCCAGTTACTTTCAGGAGCCCGCCGAAGTCTCAGCATGCTGCAGCGCTTCGATTGTCGGCACCAGATCGGTCATCAGAAGTGATTTTGTCACGTAGGCCCGCGCACCGGCCTCAGCCGCAATTCGCGCCAGGTCCACGCATTCCAGCAGTGTCAGGACGATAATCTCAGAATCAGGAACTTTCTCTCGCAGCATCGGCAAGGCGTTCAACCCGTCGAGCCTAGGCATCGATATGTCCAGCAGGATCACGTCCGGCTTCAGGCTCGTCGCTTTTTCCAAAGCCTCAAGCCCATCTGCGGCCTCCCCGCATACACTCCAGCCCTCCTGCCGTTCGATCAGCATCCGTAGTCCGCATCGGACCAGCGGATTGTCATCCGCAATCAAAATTCGCAATGGGCCCATTTTGTGGCTCCCGCCGAGAAAGGGAATTCCGGCTCATCTCATTCTCGGCGGGCGATTCCGCGGATTAAATCAGGTAGATACCCTAGTATTCGTAACTCTATGGACACAGCCGGGAGGTGGCGCTGCCGCCCTTACTCGGAGCGCCAAACCAAAAATGTCGCGCGTTACCCGGCGCCTACGGCTTCGTTTCCGTCTTGTCCTTCTTCTCGCGGGCCTTCTGTCTGCTTGCCACCTCTGCCGCAATCGAGTTGGCGATACGCGTGTTATCGCTCAGATCGTTTACCGCTTGCCCTCTGGCGTAAAGCGACCCGCCTGATTCGATGCTGACGTAAATACGGCAGCCCTCCTCGCCCTTTTTATTCTTTTCTGGCAAGGCTTGAATGGTCCGGTACAAGTCGCCAGACGCATTCGAGAAATGGCCTGCGCGCAGCGTTTGGAGCTGCTCGTTTTCCGTCACGTCGCTCGCTCGACGATGCACGATTTCCCGCACGTCCTGCCAGCACTGCGCCGCGTTTCCCTTCACAAACACATCCGCGCTTTGTGCCGAAGCTGGCAGCGCGCTAGCCAGTAAAAGGCCCACACCAATAAAAAGTTTCATCGCACTCCTCCGTTTCATCTTCGTCGCGCATCCGCGGCCTGAGTGACGCCATTCCCCCAGCATCCTCAGCAACCGCTGCCCACGGTGCGCGTTGCCGCAGTTTCTCCACCATAATCTTAGATGCGGCTTCTAGGTCAGAGGGACATCAAATAGTGCCAGCCAATACTGAAGTGATTGCAGGGCAAAGCCGCACAGGATCAGTCCAATACCGAACACTCCCAGCCGCCGCTCCGGAAGATTGTCGGCGTAATATTCGATGTAGGGATTGATCATCACTCCCACTCCGGTGACAATCCCGGTCACCAGCCCCACGCGAATCGCAAACGCCCACGCGTGGTCCACGTGATGGACGAATGCGCTGCAGATCAGCGCCGTGGCCGTGTACCCCACCGTGCGCCTCACCGTTCCCCAAAGCTGACGTCGCGTTAGCCGCGGACGCCGCGCTGATTCATAGTCCATCCCCGGGCGCATGCCGCGCGTGTAGGCGAATATTTGGCCCAGTGTAATCAGAATCGCGAATGCGAGCGCGAATCGCAGTCCCAGTATCCGGTAGAGTCCTGCTCCGAAAGCGAACCCCCGGATGGCGGAAAACAGCCCTTCCCAGGCCAGCGAGTAATGCTTCAGCCCGCGAGCTGCTCGGCTGAATTCAATCGAAAGCGTGATACCCGCCGCTATACCCGACGCCAGCCCAAAGAAAAGACCCAGGCCTAAGCCGTAGCCGATCCCGAATACTAGCGAGTACGTTACCGTGCGTGTCAGCAGTCGCAGCGGCCCGTGTTGCCCGCCCAGTAGATCGTAGGCCAGATACAGGCTGCCCAGCACATCCAGGCAAGTACCTGTAATGCTGATCACTGCCGCCGTGTGGTGATCCACGCAGCGATTGTAAACCAAAATTCCCGGTGACCATGCCGGCGTTGTGGGTGGATCCCCGCAAGTGCGCGTCCAGAAATCCAATCCGCGGAAATTGTCCCGGCGCGGCATTTTTGTTCTACGCTAGCAAGATGGCCGGCTTGGGATTCCGCAGTTCCGTCCGGAGGTACAAACACGTGAGGAAAGTCTTTGGGGTCGTGGGGATTTTGTTAATCACTGCCGCCGTCGCAGGCGCGCAGCAGCAGAAAGGCGCCGACGACGATGCTGGGTTGGTTCTTGCCCTTGAAAATGCCTGGAATCACGCCCTGGAGGGAAAGGACACTAAAGCCCTGGACATGCTCCTTGCCAACACCTTCGTCTCCATCGATATCGACGGCAGCGTTGCCTCCAAGGCTCAATTCCTGGCCAGCATTAAGTCGCCTGACTACCAGGCCTCGCAGGCCGTCACCGAACAAAGCAAGGTGCAGGTGTATGGGAATGTGGCCGTAGTCGTCGGAGCGCTGCGCGTGAAAGGCACCGAAAAAGGCAAACCCTACGTCCACCGCGAGCGCTTCGTTGATACCTGGATCAAGCTCAACGGCACCTGGCAGTGTGTGGCAACCACCAGCACCCTGATCACCTCCAAGCAGGGCGCGGATTGACCCACAGCCTTACCTTGAAGCATCGCTTGTGCCTTGCAAGCAATCGGTAGTGGTGCCGTTTGATTTACATGGGTATACCTCTCCATGAACCTTCTGCGATTGTCTGAAACCAATGCAGGTTGCAGGCTATACCTAGACTCATCGGGCGTGGATGCTCCATAGAGTTTGTGCAGGTCGATTATTATTATAATGACGCTAGCAACCAGAAAAATTACATCGATTGCCTACAGTTGAAAGATTGCGGCCCGAACCTGATCGGAGCGGATTTGTTCAATGGATGAGTTGGCGATTCGTACCTTGCTCAATAGCCTCGATGCATCTCGCTCGTCCCTGCATGTACTGCTACATATCTTCACTGGGTTCGTTGTTGTCGGACTTGGGGTTAACCTATTCGTTCAGTTTGACATCCATAACGGCCACGCGAGGTTGAACTCATGCGACTCTCTCTGATGTTGTGCATAGTGACTTCAATGCTGTGCTTGCTCGGAAGGCCACAACAATCGTTCGCCCCATGTTCTGCGTCCCTGGCTGAGCCAACCGCGCTTACGTACGTTGAAGGAGCTTTGAAGCTAACTAAAGGGGGCCCATTCGCCCTTACCTACGAAAAGATTCTCGATCAACTTGGAGACAGCGCAGCGATAGCAATCCTGAAGTTGGTCGAGCCAAAGGATCTCATCGAACCAGAGACGACGCAAGCCTGTCTCGTCGTGATGGCAGTCGCATTTTCCAGTCCACGTCTAATTTCCCGAGAGATAGACAAAGACCCAAAAGTTACGCTTTTCTTGCTCGGCTATCTCCTCGAGCGAGTGGGCGACGGAGAGTTAAAGAGTAGGATTCAGGCTACCAAGGAGTATGTCGAGACCCAAACCAAGCATTTGACTCAGCACCCGAAGTAGGCCTTAACGAATTCGGTTAGTATCATCGCTTTGCATTTGGAACCTCGAACCTACCCAGCAATCTGCGCCCTTGACACATTATATTAACTATGTTATACTCATGGTTCGTTTAGTAACTGCAGCAGGCAGTTCACCCCCGCGCGTAAAGCGCATCCCCTGAAATACCAGTCTTGACGTGTGTGTCCGCCACGACGGATCACCTTATATCTCTGTTTACATCACAGGAGGATGTCCAAAATGCCACGCCGAATAAGATCCTTTCCCATCTACCTCGAGAAAACCCCGCCCACCAGGTTTAGCCCAGGCACTTGCGAGACGTACTTCGCAGACGAGTGGGCCGCCCTCCAGAAATCCCGCCAACTCGCCCAGACTAGCAACCTGCCCCCCGATGGTCCCGCGCCAATGGCCGAGCCAGCGCCGCTAAACGACAGTTCTGCCACCGCAAATGACCCACCCGCGCAGCTCAACTCCGACAACACCCAATCCAACACCGCCTCCGCCATCCTCCCCGAGCCAGCGAATCTGGCCGTCCAGCCCGCCGATCCAATTGCCGCTCCGCCCCGTGCCGCACGGTCTCAGCCAACTGCATCGATAACCTCTATCCCTTCACCTCGCCCTCCCGATTTCGCCCGGCACGCCCGCAGATGCGCCATCTGCTCCCACCCCGACCGCGATGCCATCGAAGGTGATTTCATCCGCTGGCGCAGCCCCGAACTGATTGCCAAGGAATTCCATATCTCCGACCGCTCCACCATCTATCGCCACGTCCACTCCACCGGCCTCCTCGCCTGGCGCAAACGCGAACTCGCCCGCGTCCTCGAAGGCATTCTCGAATCCGCTGAACACGTCCCTCTAACCTCCTCCGATGTAATCATCCGCGCCGCTCGCATCTATTCCCACCTCGACGACCGCGGAAAATGGTATGACCCTGCACGAACCAGCTTCGTTCTCACCGGCCCACTGCCACCAATCACTCGTCCGGAAATCCTCGAACAATCAGAATCCCGCCGCGCGGTAACTCGAAAAGTGAAAAAATCTAACCGCAACAGTCGCCAAATTAAAAAATCAGTCAAGCGCCTCAATCCAAAGGAGAAAGCAAATTCCTAACCGCAACAAAATCGCCATTTCCCAAATCTTCTCCCGAACTCAACGAGAGTATCGACTACCTCGCTCCCAGCGCACCCCAGGGGTTGCCTCTCTCCCTCTGTTCCCTTACCCTACTACGGCGCCATCCGTCATGGCGCCGCACTCATACCGGAATCACACATCGGGAGGCAGTTGCATGGCGATTGAAAAAGTTGGCGTGGTGGGATGCGGTCTGATGGGCTCGGGCATCGCGCAGGTGGCGGCGCAGGCCGGTTGCCATGTCACCGTCCGCGAAGTCTCTTCGCAACTTCTCGAGAAAGGCCTGCAATCCATCGACAAAAATCTCGCGCGCCTGGTCGAGAAGGGAACTCTCACCGCCGCGGACCGCGATCAGCTTCGCGCCCGCCTGCGCGGCACCACCAATCTCGA
>Ga0210384_10004024_pt1 | contig 16616 bp, 12 predicted proteins | sample IncBWH2MmetaG_FD_160574 | JGI IMG/M metagenome (GOLD analysis project Ga0210384, IMG submission 160574) | Forest soil microbial communities from Barre Woods Harvard Forest LTER site, Petersham, Massachusetts, United States - Inc-BW-H-2-M | ecosystem: Environmental > Terrestrial > Soil >...
TCTGCTCCTGACTCTCGGTTTCGCTGGCGACAACGAAATCCTTTCGGCGCGTTGCGGCTCTCGGGTGTCCTGGCAGTCCTCGGCTTTGAGAATAATGATGGTAAGATGCGCTGGAAGATCGGAGACCTTCCGCGCGTCCGTTTTCTGGCCGCGACCAGTGAACAGCAGGGCATGATTCGCTTCCTCAAAAATCGTATCGCTCGCGGAGCCAACCGAAGCCAGTCCTTGGCTCTCGGCAGTCTGGAATTTGAGTTAATGGAAATTCTCTGGTCCCACGGAGAAACCAGCGTCCGCGACGTTGTCCCCAAGCTCAGTCGTCCGCTCGCCTACACCACGGTAATGACCACGCTCGACCGGCTCTTCAAAAAAGGTCTTTTGGACCGTCACAAGTCGGATCGTGCCTTCATCTATTCGCCGAGCTCTTCCCGCCAGCAATGGGAACGCCGACGCGCGGGTAATTTAGTAGCTGGTTTCCTGTCTGGCCCGCACCCCTCTCGCGAACTTTTGCTTTCTTGCCTGCTCGATGCCGTTGGTGAACACGACCCGACGCTCCTCGACACGCTCGAAAAGCGAATCCGCACCCGCCGCAAAGAACTCTCCCGCCGGGGGCAGCCATGATTCTCCCCTACCTAGTGCGGCTGCTGTGTCTCTGCTTCGCCTCCTTTTTTGTTGTAAATGTCGCCGCAGGCTTGCTCGTTTGCATCTCGTCAAAATCCGCCATCCGCTTTGCCGAATCAAGAACGCCCACTCGAGCCGCCCGACTTCTACTGGGCTTGCGCCTGCTTCCTTTTATGCTCGCCGTGCTCTTCGTCCTGGAACTATGCGTCCCTAGTTATCTCTGGCTCGAGCCCGCGGCCACTTCCGAACGAGTAGGCCTGCTGTGTGGCGTCCTGGGACTTCTCGGCGCCGCGACTTGGCTTAACTCTCTGGCGCGAACCGCCCATTCCCTCTGCGCATCCCTGCGCTACCTTCGGCTTTGCCGGCTGGCCGGCCAGGAAGCGCGCCTGCCCGGCGAATCTTCGCCGGTAGTGCTGGTTGAAAACGAAGCCCCTCTTCTCGCCATGTCCGGCCTGTTTCATTCGCGGCTGCTCATCTCGCGCAGCGTGCTCCAGAATCTTTCCGCCGAAGAGCTTGACACCGCCTTGGCCCATGAATACGCTCACCGCGCTTCCCGCGACAACCTCAAACGCCTGCTCATTCAACTAGCCCCGGACATTGTTCCTTTCCTCCACCCGCTTCAAACGCTGGAACGCACCTGGTCGCGATTCGCAGAATGGGCTGCCGACGATCAAGCGATTGCGGGGGATTCCGGCCGTGCCGTTTCTCTCGCCGCCGCGCTCGTGCAAGTCGCGCGCCTAGGTCGAGGTCCGCGCTTGCCTTTTCTATCGACCTCTCTTCTAGCCTCGGACCGCGAACTCTCCGCCCGCGTCGATCGCTTGCTGGAAACACTGCCAGTCATTCCAGTTCTCGCGGCGCAACCCCGGCTCGCGCTTCGCGCCGCAGGTGTTTTGTTGGTCGGCTGCATGGCAGCGTTGCTCGCCATGCCTGCCACCCTCGCCCTCGTTCACGAACTCCTCGAACTTCTCCTCCATTAATTACTTTATCTTTGAAGTTGCCGCAGCCCTCCGCCGCATTTTCCTTCTCCTCCACGAGTACCTGTAGGGCCGGACTTCTGGGGATGGCCGTTCTCCGCACGCTCTCTACGACCCGTGGTAGTAGTCCCTCCCCTCCAGTAGCCTAGTGCCGGCCATGAAGACTCTTTTCCGAGCAACCCAGCTGCGTCTTCTTTCGAACCTCGCCTTCTTATCGTTCCTCCTGCTGCCGTCCGGATCGTGTGCGCAAAATCCTCGCGGCACGCTGCGCGGCACCGTACGAGACACGAGCGGCGGCCGCATTCCCGGCGTGAAAATTGTTGTACAGGCGGCCGAGTCCACACTCCAGCGCGAAGCCGCCAGCGATGATCGGGGTGAGTTCCGCATCGACGATCTCGTGCCCGGAACCTATCGCGTGGTTGCCAGTGCCAAAGGCTTTGCCGAAGCCAGTTCGGACGTCAAGGTCATCATCAGTTCCGTCCAGGAAATCGCCGTCACGTTGAAGCCGCAAAGTGTCGAGCAAACGGTCGAGGTTCAAGGCCAGGCCTCTTCGATCACCACGCAACCAATCGACGCGGCCAGCGCGGTGCATCAAACGGCCATTACCAGGCAGGATTTGGACACGATTCCTCTTGCCGCGCGGAGCTTCGCGAACATCGCCTATTTGGCTCCCGGAACTGAGCCCGTCGAGCCTTCCGACCCCACCAAGGCGCGCATCACGGCGGTCTCCACCGGCGGCAGCTCGGGTTTGAACAACGATCTTTCCGTCGACGGCGCCGACAATTCCGATGACTGGATCGGCGGTTTTCTCCAGAATTTCTCGCCCGAATCCATCCAGGAATTTGCCGTTCGAACAGCGCAAGAAGACGCCGACACCGGCCGCACGACCGCCGCCTCCTTTGTGATAACCACCAAGCACGGCACCAACCAGTGGCACGGCGATGAAGCATTCTACGAGCGCGCTGCTGCTCTCAACGCCCGTTTCCCGATTGAGAATCCTGCGCCTCATCCGAAGCAGCCGTTCTCGCGTCAAAATTATGTCGGCACACTCGGCGGACCCATCCGCAAGGACCGGCTGTGGTTTTTCTCGTCATTCGAATTCGTTCACGAAAACGCCAGCATCGCCTACAGTCCGGCCAGTCAAACGCAATTCAACGCCTTGTCCCAGCTTGCCGCCGAAGGATTGGTCACCGTTGGTCAAACCACGGTCGCTTCCATTCCCGTCCCTTCGAGCATTCCTGTTCCGTTTCGCGACTACCTGGGCCTGGTTCGTCTCGACTGGGAGCAAGGCGCGCGTTCGCAGTGGTTTTTTCGCGCCGCCGCCGATAGTTACATCACCCGCAACGCTCTCGTTCAGCAGGCTACGCTTCCTTCCACCGGCGCAACGACTCACAACAATTACGAGAATGTCGTCCTCAGCAACCAGTTTGCGTTCAATTCTGACTGGGCCGGTTCGTTTCTTGTGGGTTACAGCGGTCTGCATCTCACGCAATCGCGCAATTACGATCTTGGTTTTGCGCTGGCCTTTCCCTTCAGCTCCACTGCGGCCACCACTTCAGGATTCGAAACGTTCGGCGACAACCAATTCGTCACCGCCATCACAGCTTTTCCCGTCCTCCGCAACCAGGAAAAGTACCAGCTTCGCTACGACCTCAGCCACGTTTCCGGCCGGCACGCCCCGCGTTTCGGAATTAATTTCATTCACGAACCGGTGATGAGCGGCGCGCTCACCGCCAATGCGGAGAACCTCGTGAGCCTCGTTCTGAATCCCACCGACTACACGGCTAACGCTGCCAGCGAACAACAATTCGCCGACGATCTGACGGTGTGCTCGGCCACACCTTCGCCAAACATCACTCCCGGCACGATGTGCACGGCCACTCCTGCGGGCGACGGCGGCTTTTCGCAAAATGTGCAGCGCCTCGGCCTCTACGCCGAAGATTCCTGGCGCGCCACGCGGAATCTGACCGTTAACTACGGCCTTCGTTACGACACTACATTCGGTCTTTTCATTGCTTCCGGCCATGACCAGAGCCGCAATCCTGCGCTCGCCGGCAACGGCATCGTCACCGGAGTTCCTCACGATTACCGCAAAGCGTTTGCGCCGCGGTTGGGAATCGCCTACGGCCTCAGCTCTTCGAGAAACACGGTTCTTCGCGGCGGCGTCGGACTGTTTTACAACGATCTCGCGCAGAACGGATGGGTGGAAGCCTTCAATGCGGTGAACAATTTCAACCTTCAGAACGCCTCGGGTCCGCCATCATTGATTGATCCGAATTACCACACTCCGTACGCGTTCCACGTGACGGCGGGCATCGAGCACGCTTTCAGCGCCAACTGGATTCTGAGCGCGGAGTGGACTCTTGAAACCGGCATGCACGGCTATCGCCGCTACGACTATCCAGGCGGGATTTCCGTATTTCGCAGCGACAATCGCTCGAGCTATAAAGCGCTCGCGCTACATTTGCAAGGGAATGTCGCGAAGCGCCTGAGTCTTGTGGCCAACTACACGCTGGCTTCCGCAAAAACGTGGGGCTGCGTTTTGGGCGAGCTGTTCGATTACGTCAACGGCGTTTGCGATACCGCAAACCCGTTTGGTCCTGGCGACTATGGACCGTCCGGAGAGGACGTTCGCCATCGCGCGGTGCTCGCCGGAACTTTTCACCTGCCCGGCGGTTTCGAGGTGACGACTCTGATCCAAGCGGAAAGTGCCAGGCCTTTCGTTATCACTACGGCGGACAACAGCGCGCGAATTTCCGTGAACGGAGTGCCGACTTCGCTCGATGAATTTCGCGGGAGGCCTTACGTTCAGGCCGACCTGCGCGTCAGCCGTCCGTTCAAATTTCACGAAGACTGGAACGTCTCGCCGTTCATCGAGTTCTTCAACCTCTCGAATCGCAACAATCCAGGCGCGAACTTCGTAACCAACGTTCAGGCTTTGCCGGTGCCGGCCTTGGAAGCGGCCTCGGGCAACGTGACCGACATTTGCGCGAACGCAGGGTGCACTACCACGACGCCGGTGACCAGGCTCGGCCAGTTGGCCATTCCCGCCGGCGCGCTTGGCGATTTCTTCGGCCCCGGTACTACCGTAGGCATTCCGTTTGCCGCCCAACTGGGCGTCCGGCTCACTTTCTAGCAGCCGGACGAAAGCTACAAAAGCATCGCGGGGCGCCTACAAGGATTCGCGGGTGCGCAGGCCGTGGATGCGCAGTTCGATCAAATCATCAATGGTGGGGTCCTTGTATCCGTGTGCGCGCACCTCCTTGACGAAACTTGCGTCCACGCCGTGAATGCGCATGGCTACCAGTTGATCGGGTGAGATTTTTGGGTAGCCCGCTTCTTTCATGCTCTTTACAAATTCAGGGCTGACGCCGTGGATGCGGAACGCTACCAATTCGTCCGAGGAGACGTTTTTTGCGACTAACTGCTGGATCTGTTCGGTAAATTCGGGACTGACTCCATGAATGCGGAAGGCGATCAGTTGTCCGACGGGAAGATTCGGGCCTAGCAGCGAACTCATGGACTTGACGAATTCCGGGCTGGCACCGTGGATGCGCATGGCTACGAGATCATCCGCCGTAATGTCTTTTGAAACCGTCTCGCGGACCTCGCGGACGAAATCGGGGGAGACGCCGTGGATGCGAAAGGCGACAAGCTGATCAACGGAAAACCTTTTTCCGAGCAATGCGTTGATTTCTTTCGTGAACTCCGGGCTCACTCCATGAATGCGCATGGCTACGAGGTCATCGGGAGAGGGCTTTTCAGGAAGAAGATCGGTCATGGATCGCGCGAATTCGGGGCTCACGCCGTGAATGCGGAAAGCCATGAGTTCATCGGTGCTGAGATGGCCATAGCCGGTGTCTCTCATGTCCCGGACGAATTGGCGCGAGACGTCATGAATGGCGAACGCGAAGAGCTGCTCCTCAGAAAGATCTGAATAGCCGAGCGATTTCATTCCCAGCACGTATTCCGAGCTGCCGGCGAAGCTGAACGTGCCCTTGCCCTCGCCGTCGCGGAAGCGGCCGTCAAAACTCGTGATTCCGGCGTCGCGGCGCAGCTCGAAGTGCACGGGAGCGTCTTTAGCAGTGGAGAGGTTCGCGTCGAGCCCGACGAAATCACTGATTTTGTGCGTGTTACCCCAGGTGTGATGGTGGCCCCAGCTGGAGCGCTCGACCTCGAGATCGAGGCAGGGGGCCTCCCCTCCGCGCATGAATTTTGCCGACCATTGGCCCTGGATCGGGCCGTCGGCGGCGCTGCGTGAAACGCGCGCGGTCAGAATTCCGGTCATCAAAACCGCTGCTGCGAGCCACATCGTGAATTTACGCATGGAGTTCACCTCTCGACCTATGAAGACGTGCGAGCCGGACATTTGTTCCATGCGGATCGCTGAGGAGCGGGCGTGCAACCTCCCCTTGGGATGGAAAGTGAGTGCAAGCGCATGAAAAGAATTGGGTCGCGGACGTTGCCGTGTGTCGGATGCCGGCGAGTGCGAGCGAGGGTTGGCCCAGAATAGCGAAAACGACGGCGGGGATTTTGGCGCCCAAAGCGCACCTCTGCTGTTGGGGAGTGCGGAAGTCATTGATTCGGGCCGAGTTGTTGTAGGCATCCTGTCGAATCACGTGATTCCTTTCCCCGCTGAACTAGGGCCACCGATCAACCAAGTCTGGTCCGTAGAACCAGCCGACGCCGTCCTCAGATCAGGCATCCCCAACAGCCAGCTTTGGCGCCCGACTCACATTTTTCGATGCCAGCAATGGAAACGTTGCGTTTGCAGTGCGCCCCTAAGCAGCGGAGCATCAGGACACGGTTGACGTCGGTGCAGGAGACGAGGCCTTTCTGACGCGGCCGGCGGAGGTGTGATTTGGACTACGTTCCGCCCATGGAGCTTTGCAAGGATGCCACGAAGGCGGCTTCCCGCAAGGCTTCGCTTTCCGTTCGCGATCTGCTCATTCGAAGTTTTCTTGCGGGAGGACTGCTGGCCTATGCCACTTCGCTCGTATTCATTGTGCTCTCGCAGAATGTAGCGCCGATTGTAGGAGCGATCCTTTTTCCAGTGGGGTTTGTAATTCTGGTCTTGCTGGGGCTTGAACTAGCCACGGGGAATTTTGCGTTGCTGCCGATGGGATGGGCGGCCGGGGAAGTCTCTTTGGGCCAGATGGCGCGGAATCTGGGCTGGGTTTATCTGGGAAATTTGGCGGGGAGTTTGTTTTATGGCGTGCTGTTCTACCTGGCAGTGACGAACTGCGGCAGTACGGGAATCGGGGCCATCGGCGAATTGATGAAAGCGGCGGCGCAGAAGAAAACCCTCGGTTATATGGCGCTGGGTCTCGCTGGATGGGAGACCGCATTTATCAAAGGAGTTTTGTGCAACTGGATGGTGACACTGGGGGCGGTCTTGGCGATGGCCTCGCGCTCGACGGTCGGGAAAGTGGTGGCGATGTGGCTGCCGATCATGACGTTTTTTGCGCATGGCTATGAACACTCGATCGTGAACATGTTCTTGATTCCGACGGGGAAGTTGTTCGGTGCGCCGGTTTCGCTCTACCAGTGGTGGGTGTGGAACCAGATTCCCGTGACCCTGGGCAACTTTGTATCCGGCGTTTTGCTCACAGGGCTCGCGCTGTACGCTACAAACCTGCCGAAGAAGGCCGCGACGATCCAGCTTTCTCCGCGGACGGCGGAGACTGCGGGAGTGGTGGCGGGACAAGTGGCCGAGGCCGACTGATGCGACTGGTGGCTGTGGAACGCAAAACTGAGCAGACCGCGTTTCGGCCGCGAACTGTCGAGCGGAGCGGCGCCGGCGAGCGGTTTTGGGAAAGTGGTCACGATGCAAAATTCTGAGAACGATTCCGTCACGACTGCGCGCGCAGATTCCAGCCAGAGCATCAGCGCCTCCAACGCCGTCGAAGGTTATAAGGCTTCCATGGATGGCGACGGGCTGCACATTCTTCGGCACTTGCCACAGATCATCCAGCGAGGCGCGGAATCGCTGACACCGGCGGAAAAGGAATTGTTGAAGTGGGTGGGCGTTTTTTACCGCCGGCCGACGCCGGGTAAGTTCATGATGCGCATTCGGATGCCCAACGGTTTCGTGAGCAGCGAGCAACTGCGCACCATAGCCGAGCTTTCGCGGCGGATCGGCAACAGCGTGCTGGACATTACCACGCGGCAGCAAATCGAGTTGCGTGGATTCACGCTAGACAGCATTCCGGTAATTTGGGAAAAGCTGGCGGGCGTGGACTTGGGCTCGCTGCAGACGGGCATGGACAACGTTCGAAACATCAATGGCTGCGCGCTGGCCGGTTTGACGCCGCACGAATTGTTTGACGCGTCACCCGTGGTGCAGGAGTTGGATCAGATCATTGTCGGAAGCAGGGGCAATCCGGAGTTCACGAACTTGCCGCGCAAGTTCAACATTACCGTGACTGGCTGCATGGACAACTGCACGCATAACGAGTCACAGGACATAGCTCTGATTCCGGCAAAGAAGGGTGGGCGAGCCGGGTTCAATGTGCTCGTCGGCGGAAAGATGGGCTCGGGAGGATTCACCATCGCTTCGCCGCTGAATGTGTTTGTGGAAATTTTCCAGGCGACGCGGATGGTACTGGAGCTGATCAAGATTCACCGCGATCACGGCCCGCGCGAGGCGCGCTCGAAATGCCGTTTCGCGTTCCTGATTGAAAAATGGGGAATTCGGAGATTGCGGGAGGAGCTTACGACGCGGTTGGGGCAGGAGCTGGCATTTCGGGGAAGAGACATGCGGGGTTCGACTCATGCTGACCACATCGGACGGAGCTCGCAAAAACAGGCTGGGCTGGTGGCCGTGGGGCTTTGCGTGCCAACAGGGAGAGTTAAGGCTGAGCAACTGGACGAGTTGGCGCGTCTCGCCGACGTGTATGGCCGCGGCGAGATTCGCCTGACAACCGGGCAGAATGCAATTATTCCCAATGTGCCTGCCGAGCGAGTGCCGAAGCTTTACGGGGAAGCTTTGCTTAAGGAATTCTCGCCTCGGCCCTCTCCCTTTGTGCGAGGACTGGTCGCTTGCGTGGGAACGGATTATTGCAATTTAGCTTTGATCGAGACAAAGAGCCGCGCTGTTCGGCTCTCCCGGGCTCTCCATGAAAAGATGGGTGCCGGAGGAAATCCGCTGACGATTCATTGGTCCGGGTGTCCGGCCGGTTGTGGGAACCATGAAGCGGCGGACATCGGTTTGCGCGGGTTTAAGACAAGAATTGACGGAAAGATTGTGGATGCGGTAGCGGTATATATGGGTGGCCGGACGGGGCCTTACGCCGTTGCGGGGAAAGAGATTTTGGCAACCGTTCCATGTGATGAAGCGTTTCCGGAGGTGATGGCAAATCTCGTCGAGTCGTACCGACTGGAAAACGAACATGGGGGGCAAAAGAGTTTAGCGGATCCGTTCTTCACTGCCGCAGCCACGGTGGGGATGGCTTCCTGGCGGAGTTCTGTGCCGTACGAGGCTTCCGTCGGCGCAGATTGAAAACGACTTGCCCTTAGTGTCCCGGCAAAGTCCAACGTCCCGAATTCTGCTCCATTCGAGTTATAGTCAGCCAGCGGAGCACTGGAAATGCCTGACACGAATTTTCACGGATTGACCGTCCTGACTCTGGAGAGCCGGCGAGGCCAGGAAATGAGCCGGCTGATCGAAACGTACGGCGGCAAGCCCGTGCATGCGCCGGCCATGCGCGAGGTACCCCTCTCTTCAAATCCCGAGGCGTTGAAATTTGCCGAAGCGCTATTCGAGGGAAAATTCGACGGGGTGGTGTTCCTAACAGGAGTCGGAGCGCGCACGCTTTCGAAGGTCGTGGAAGGCGCGCATCCGGCGGAGAAGTTTTTCGAGGCCTTGAGACGGGTTTCCGTAATCGCGCGCGGACCGAAGCCGGTCGCCGTCCTTCGCGAATGGAAAGTGCCGGTGGCGCTCACCGTGCCGGAACCAAATACGTGGCATGAAGTGCTCGAAGCGATTGACAACAACAAACTGGATTTGCGTGGCAAACGGGTTGCTGTACAGGAGTACGGTGTTTCCAACCTCGAGTTGCTCGAAGGATTGCGCGAGAGAGGGGCTTACGTTACCGCTGTGCCGGTCTACCAATGGGAATTGCCGGAGGATACGGCGCCGCTGCGGGCGGCGATGGAGGAGGTGATCGCGAGGCGGATCGCCGTGGCCCTGTTTACGACCAGCGTGCAAATTCATCATCTTTTCCAGATTGCCGAACAAGACGGGAAGAAAGGCGCACTGAAAGCAGGCATGGAGCACACGGTGAAGGCTTCCATTGGGCCCACGACTTCGGAAACTCTGCGCTCTTACGGGTTGCTAGTCGATCTCGAGGCTTCTCACCCTAAGATGGGATTTCTCGTGAAGGAAGCAGCGGAACAGTCGGAAGCATTGTTTCAGAAGATGCAATCGCGTTTTCCGTGATTTGGCTCGAGGAGGACATACCAGGCGAGAATCGAATAGTCGTTCGCGGGCCGCCCTGTTTTCTCGCGAGTGCGGGGAATTCCGTTGGGAGCCTTCTCGGCTGCCCTTTGAACGTTGAGCCTTCTCCTCGAGCCCGGGAACTGCTCTGGCGTCGTGCCAACAAACCATAATCTCGGCGAGCAGCGCGATTGCTTCACGGTGCGGGCGAATTGTCGCGCAGAATGAAAAAGCCGGGTTGGCGCACTCAGGATTGCTTGGCGAGTTGCCTTTGATATTGCGTAGGGGTGTAGCCGACTATGGATTTGAAGTCGTTGATGAGATGGGCCTGGTCAAAATAGCCGAGGTCGAGGGCGACTTGGGCCCAATTGGGTTGCCCTCGGGGGTCGAACTTTTCTATTAGTTCGTGGAGGCGATAACGGCGGATGACCCATTTGGGGCTGGCGCCGACGTAGTCGTTGAAAAGGCGTTGGAGGGAACGCTTGCTGATACCTGTGCAGGTGGCTAGGTCGTTTACGGTTTTGATGCTGGGTTCGGCGAGGATGCGGGCCACTAGTTGACCGGCTAAGGCGACGGTGTCGTCGGGTTCGGGGAGGCGGGCGCGGAAGAAGGCGTTGGCGGCGGACACCTTTTCAGATTCTTTTCTGGATGAGGCCAGGATCGCCGTTAGGACGTCGACGGCTTTGCCGAAAATGCGGTTTGCAGGGACCGTGCTGTCGGCCAGCGAGGAGACCGAGGATTTTAGGAACGGGCGAAAGCCTCCGGGCTTGAATTTGATTCCGAAGACTTGGGAGCGGCCCTCTAGTAGGCGCGAGAATTTGCGGGTGTGGATGCCGGAGACTACCGAGCTGTCCTTTTCAAACACCACGTGAATATTGGGATGTGGCAGGGTCTCGGCTATGTGGGGGGCGCAGCCGCGAAGATCCCAGGTGATCATCCAGTAGTGAGAGATCCAGTAGGCTAAATCGGGGGGCGGACTGCGGCGGGCGTGACCTAGCTTGCCGGCGGGGAGTGGTCGGCGGAGGATGCCTCGGGCTCGGCCCACTTCGGGGTCGAAGGCTTCCTCGATTTGGGCTGGGCTCGGCTGTCGCGTTTTTCCAATCATGGCCATCAGTGTAACGATAATTTGTGGTGGGGACGACGCGCGGACTGGCTTGCAGGTCCGGCGAAAACGGAGCGGTCATGACCATCGAGGCGAACGGGACGTTTGAAGTGAAGTTGAAGGTGCAGAAGGCGGACCACAAGGAGGCGGCGAGCGCGAAGCTTGGGCGAATGTCGCTCGAGAAACAGTTTCATGGAGAGCTGGAGGCGACGAGCACAGGAGAGATGCTGAGCGTGGGCACGGAGGTTGCGGGGTCGGCTGGGTACGTGGCCATAGAGCGTGTGAATGGAACGTTGCATGAGCGTACGGGGTCGTTCGCGCTGCAACACAGTGGGACGATGACGCGGGGTGAGCCGCAACTTAGCGTTACGGTGGTGCCGGATTCGGGGACGGAGCAGTTGGTGGGAATTGCGGGAAGGATGACGATCAAGATCGTGGAGGGGAAACATTTTTATGAGTTTCGGTACACGCTGACGAAGACGGCTTGAGAATCCGGCTTATTGAGAAATCTTGCGGGTCGGAGCATGGCGCGGGAATTAACTTTGTCGTGAGAACGGCGGCCGCTCGCAGAATCGAAGGCCCGATTTTGTGGTCAGGCCTCCGGGTTTTCTCGAGTGCGTTGCGGCGGCTACCTTGCGGAGGCGGCGAGGGCTTTGCCTCGGCCGAGCTCGGGGACGACGCCGAGCTGCTGCATGAGGCTCAAAGCGTCCCAGTTGACATAGCCTTCGAACATTTTGCCGTTCGTAAACCGGGCGATGCTCAGGCCGGTGATGCTGAATTGCTTGCCGGTTGGGGGAATGCCGACGAGTTCGCCCTTATGAGTGCCGCGGCAAGACCAACGAGCGACTACGGTTTCGCCTTCGGCAAGGAGATCCTCGATCGTGAAACGAATGTCCGGAAAGGCATGGCGATAAAGAGTCACTCTCCTCTTCTCGTTCTCGGGGCCTCGGCCGACGTCCGGCATGGAACTGTCGTGGTGATGGTAGGAAGGTGTGAAGAGCTCGTCTGCTACAGCCACACGGCCTTGGTTCCAAACTTCTCCGAACAGACGACGGACGTTAGTTTTGTTTTGTTCACACATGTAAATCTCCTTTTTGAAAATAGCGCATTTCCGACTCGCAGGTCGCGAGTTGGGCTTCTGAGCTCTGGCCTGAAACCGCTGGCGTCTGGGCCACTAAACCTGTACGTCGAACAGGAGGTAGGGCCCCGCGCGAGGGAATAAAAAGAACCTAGTAGGTTCTGCCCTGTTGGCGCTGGATGCGGAGCTTGTCCTTTAAAGAAACCGCAAATGGACTGCGAAGCGGGAGTCTCGGCTCAACAGCGGAGCCTCGCATTCATACTGTTCTTTGAGAGGACGTGTGTCAAGGACATTCGAAGACATTCGAAGGATTCTTCTGTCGAAAAGCCATAATCGTTGGTCGGAGGGAGCGAATCGAGTGAGGTTTGGATGCGGAAGGACCGTGTAGTACGCTCTCGGCGCCGGCGGGGGAGCGAAATGACACGGAACATGCGGATCAGAGTGAGAGGGATCGCGTGCGCGGCAGTTTTCCTGTTGGCGGCTCGCGCAAATCGAGCCCCCTCGCCGCAAGCAGCGAGCACGAAATTTGAGGTGTCGTTTCCTGCGTCTGCCCGTGCGGGAGCGATTACTGGACGGGTGTTTGTCGTGGTCACTCGAAAGGACAAGCCGGAGCCGCGCCTCGAGGCGGCGAGTTGGGGAGACTCCGGGTCGTTGTTCGGGGCAGACGTGACGGCTTTGGCGCCGGACGAGAGTGCGGTGATCGATCGGAGCACTCCGGGCTCGCCGCTGCGGAGCTTAGGCGAGATACCTGCGGGCGATTACTACGTGCAGGCCATCGTCAATATTTATACGGAGTTTCACCGCGCGGACGGGCATACCGTCTGGTTGCACATGGACCAGTGGGAGGGACAGCATTTCAACCGTTCGCCGGGAAATCTGTATAGCGAAGTGCAGAAAGTGCATTTGGATCCGGCGGCAGGGTATGACATCAAGCTGAGCTTGACGAAGGAGATTCCTGCGGTCGAGGTGCCTCGGGACACGGCGTGGGTGAAGCACATCAAGATCCAGAGCGAGATGTTGACGAAGTTTTGGGGGCATCCGATCTACATCGGGGCGATCGTGCTTTTGCCGAAGGGCTATGAGGAGCATCCCAACGCGCGCTATCCGGTGGTCTATGAGCAGAGCCACTTCAGTCTTCGGGCGCCGTTTGGATTCAACACGGAGGATGTGGCGGTCAGTCCCGAGATGCGAGCGAGACTGACCGATCTCAATCGCGAGTCGGGCTTCGAGTTTTATCGGTCGTGGAATTCGGAGACGTTTCCACGCCTGATCGGGGTCACCTTGCAGCATCCGACGCCGTACTACGATGATTCCTATGCGGTGAACTCGGTGAACAACGGGCCTTACGGGGACGCCTTGGTGAAGGAGATGATTCCATATCTCGAGGCGCATTTCCGCATGATTGCAAAACCTTATGCGCGCGTGCTGACGGGTGGGTCGACGGGCGGATGGGAATCGCTCGGCGTGCAGGTGTTTTATCCGGATTTTTTCGGAGGGACTTGGACGCTTTATCCGGACTCGGTTGATTTTCGGCGGTACGGATCGGTGAACGTGTATGAAGACGAGAGTGCGTTTTTTGAACCGGGACACACTTGGGTCGAGGTGCCGCGCTATATCATGCGGACTTCGGAGGGGCAGCCGGAGATTACCATCCAGGCGTTCAGCCAAATGGAAGATGTCTTGGGGAGCCACGGGCGCTCGGGAGAACAGATTGAAATTTGGGACGCGGCGTATGGGCCGATGGGCGATGACGGGTATCCGAAGCCGTTGTGGGACAAGAAGACCGGCAAGATCGATCACCGCGTGGCGCTGTACATGCGCGACCATGGGTACGACTTGAGCTACAACCTGCGGACGAATTGGGCCGCGCTCGGTCCCAAGCTGCGGGGGAAGATTCACGTCTATGTCGGAGACATGGACAATTTTTATTTGAAATAGGAGGTGTATCAGCTCGAAGACGCGTTGAAAGCGGTGAAAGACCCGCCGTGCGATTGCGAGTTTCAATATGGGAGGCCCATGAAGGGTCATGGCTGGCAGCCGACGACGACAGCCAATTTGTTGAAGTGGATGGCGGAGCATATGGCGAAGAATGCGCCGGCAGGAGAGAAGACGGCGGAGTGGCATTATTGAGATTGCGGAAGGAAGAGCAGCGCGCGCTCCGCTCGGAAGGACATTCTAATTCTTGTTGGCGCTCGATGGCGTGATGGAGCGTTCGACGCCAGCTGTTCGTGCACTCGGCTGCCTGGGCCTGTTATTCTGGGGGGGCTGGTTTTGAGGCATAGGTACGGGCCGTGTTTGAAAACTTAACAGAGAAGCTGCAGCGGACATTTAAGAATTTGCGCGGGCAGGGGAAGCTCACCGACGAGCACCTGGACGTGGCGCTGGGGGAGATTCGCGAGGCCTTGCTGGAAGGCGACGTGAACGTTGGCGTGGCTGACGAGTTGCTCGCGAATATTCGCAAGCAGGCGCTGGGCAGCGAGGTGATGCTGCAACTGTCGCCGGATCAGCAAGTCGTTAAAGTGGTGCGTGACGAGCTGTCGGCGATGCTCGGGAAACATGCCAAGCCGCTGTTTGCCTCGCGGCCGCCTTCGGTGTGGATGATCGTGGGCTTGCAGGGGTCTGGTAAGACCACCACGACGGGCAAATTGGCGAAATGGCTGGTGCAGCATGGGCACCGGCCGCTGGTCGTTTCGACCGACGTTTACCGGCCTGCAGCGCGCGAGCAGCTTCGGCAAGTGGCCAAGGCTGTGGGGACAGCGCTGTGGCCGGGGGCGGGGACGGACAAGCCGCTGGAAATTGTTAAGGGAGCGATCCGGGAAGCGAAACTTTCGGCGAGTGATGTGATTCTGGTGGATACGGCCGGACGCTTGCACATCGACGACGATTTGATGAACGAATTGAGCATGCTGAAGAAAGAGCTGCAGCCGAGCGAAATCCTGTTCATCGCGGACGCCATGCTCGGGCAAGACGCGGTGCGATCGGCGGGAGAGTTTCACAAGCGGCTCGGGCTTACCGGCGTAATCCTGACGAAGCTCGATGGTGATGCGCGCGGCGGGGCGGCGCTTTCGATTGGGAAAGTTACGGGAGCGCCAGTGAAGTTTGTGGGGCTCGGCGAAAAATACGACGCGCTCGAAGGATTTTATCCGGAGCGCATCGTTTCGCGCGTGCTGGGTATGGGCGACATCATGTCGCTCATCGAGCGGGCGGAGCAGACGGTCGACAAGAAGGCTGCCGCCGAACTCGAGCGCAAGCTGCGCAAAGATGGATTCACGCTGGAAGACTTCCGCGACCAACTGAAACAGATTCGCAAAATGGGTCCGCTCGAGCAGCTGGTGGACATGCTGCCGAAGATGGGGCCGCTGCAGAACCTGCCCAAGGACGCCAAAGTCGATGAGGGGAAGCTGAAGCAGGTCGAAGCGATTATTAACTCCATGACGAATCAGGAGCGGCGGGATCACAACATTATTGATGGGAAGCGGCGAAAACGAATTGCAAAAGGCAGCGGGACGACCGTGCAGGATGTGAATCAGGTGTTGAAGCAGTACCTGCAGATGCGCACGATGATGAAGCAGTACGGCGCAATGGCTGCGCGGGCGAAGATCAAGGGCTTGGGGAAACTTGCGGGATTGTCCTGACGCGTGAGTTTATTCTTTCGGCTTTAAATTCAAATAGAGATCAGCCGTTTCGATGGCCAGCGTTTCTGGATCGAGATCGCTGCGATTCGAAAGGATGATGATCGTCAGTTGGTCGGCGGTTAGGCGTTCGATGATGGTGCGAAAGCCCATGGTGCTTCCGGTGTGCCACATGCGTGGGTGTCCCCGGTAAGGATCGAGGAACCAGCCGAAGCCGTAGGAAACCGGCTTGCCGGGATGCAGGTTGTCGTCGTTGGCTTCCACGGGCCAAAGAGTGGGCTGGCCACCGGCTAGTCTTGCCGGGACCAGCGCGGGCTTCATTTCCTCGGCGCTGAGTAAAGTGTGATTTCGCAGCGCCTCGTCCCACGTGGCAAGATCTTCCAGATTGGAATAGATGCCGCCGTCGCCGAGAGTCGCCGATGTGGGGCTTTGATCGGTTTCCTCGAACCAGGGAGTCTCAGGTCGGTGATCGAATACCACACGGGAATGCCCGAAGGCGCGATTGGCGACTTCGTTTTTTCCTTTTTGATAGACGATGGTGTGATCGAGGTGCAGCGGCCGGAAGATACGCGCGCGGAGAAAATCGCCGTAGGACTGCTCGGACGCCTGGGCGACGACGAGACCGAGTACGACGTAGCCAGAATTGCTGTAAGACCAGCTGGTGCCGGGAGGAAATTTGCCTTTGCTTTCCGCTTCTAACATCCTGAGGACTTCCGCGTCATGAATCTGGCGCTCCGGCGTCCAGATCCGCGAATTCCGGCGGGTTTCGGCGGCG
>Ga0210384_10004025_pt1 | contig 16613 bp, 10 predicted proteins | sample IncBWH2MmetaG_FD_160574 | JGI IMG/M metagenome (GOLD analysis project Ga0210384, IMG submission 160574) | Forest soil microbial communities from Barre Woods Harvard Forest LTER site, Petersham, Massachusetts, United States - Inc-BW-H-2-M | ecosystem: Environmental > Terrestrial > Soil >...
AATGCCGCCGACGAGTTTGCGCGCGCCACCGGCGGGCGGCACTTGTCGTTCCTCACGCTCAATTCACTCGAGAAAACCATCTCGCGCACGGGCGAGGAGATCCACAGTCAGTATCTGTTGAGCTTCGTTCCGGCGGACAGCAGGAAAAACGGATTCCACCGGATTCAAGTCGCGGTCCCTTCGAGGCCGGATGCTGTGATCCGGGTACGCGCGGGCTACTGGACTGAGGAGTAATGCCGCACCGCGGACGCAGGCGTTACTCAAACATGTAGAGCGGCGTGCGAGTCGCTGAGACTTCCTCGGCAGGGGCATCATCGGGCGCGGAACCCTCGGCCACACCCACGGGCTGCTCGACCAGCGGACGGCAGTAGATTCCGTCTTCGCCCAGATAAACCTCAAGCTCAGCCGGACGCGGAAGTGAGCCCTGAATGAGCGCCTCGCTCAAGGGGTCCTCTATATATTTCTGCAACGCGCGGCGCAGCGGGCGGGCGCCATAGCTGCGGTCAGTGCAGGTCTTCTCCAGAATGTACTTGGCCGCGTCGTCGTTCAGACGAATCTTGAGCTGCTTCGACACCAGATTGACGTTGATCTGATCCGTCAGCAGATGGGTGATCTTCAACAGATCCTCATCGGAGAGCGACGTGAACAGGATGGTTTCATCCAGGCGGTTCAGAAACTCAGGATTGAACGCCTTTTTCACTTCGCCCATCACCTGATCTTCGACCTTGGCCGGCAGTCCGGTACCGGGCGCGGTGAAGCCCATGGGACTGCGCTTCTCGAGGAAACGCGCGCCGAGGTTGGAGGTCATGATGATGATGGTGTTCTTAAAGTCAACCGTGTTGCCGAGACCATCGGTCAACTGGCCGTCTTCAAACACCTGCAACAGGATGTTGTAGACGTCCGGATGCGCCTTCTCGATTTCATCGAGCAGGATGATCGAATACGGCGCGCGCTTGACGCGCTCAGTCAACTGGCCGCCCTCTTCGTAGCCCACGTAGCCGGGAGGCGAGCCGATCAACTTCGAGACCGAGTGCTTCTCCATGAACTCGGACATATCGAAACGGATCAGCGACTTTTCGCTGCCGAACAGGAACTCGGCCAAGGCCCGCGCGACTTCAGTCTTGCCGACGCCGGTGGGACCCAGGAACAGGAACGAACCGGACGGTCGCTTGGGCGATTTCAACCCGGCACGGGAGCGGCGGATGGCCCGCGAGAGCGCCGAGATGGCTTTCTCCTGGCTGATGATACGCTTGTGCAGCTCCTCTTCAATACGCAGGAGCTTGGTGACTTCCTCTTCGCGGATGGCCGTCATGGGCACGCCGGTCCAGCGGGCCACGACGTCCTCGATATCGTCCTTGGTGACGACGCCGGTCGAAGTATCGTCGAGATTGTATTTTTCACGCAACACGCGCAGATTCTCGCGCTCCTTGCGCTCCTCGTCGGAATAGAAGCGTGCTTTTTCGAACTCGTGATTGGCGATGGCGTTCTCCATGCGATGCACGATGAACTTGATGCGCTTCTGGATGTCGGCCACCTCGCCGGGCAGCGTGGTCTGGCGCAGCTTAACGCGCGCGCCCGCTTCATCGATCAGATCGATGGCCTTATCCGGCAGGAACCGGTCGGGGATGAAGCGCGCCGAGGTGTACACAGCGTTCTCGATCGACTCATCGGTGTAGGCCACGGCGTGGAATTTCTCGTAACGCTCCTTGATACCGAACAGGATGCGGATGGCGTCCTCTTCATTGGGCGGCGCAACCTTGACGGCCTGGAAGCGGCGCTCGAGCGAGCGATCTTTTTCGATGGACTTGCGATACTCGCCGGGAGTGGTGGCGCCGATACACTGGATCTCGCCGCGCGAAAGAGCGGGCTTCAGGATGTTGGCGGCATCGAGCGATCCTTCGGCCGAGCCCGCGCCCACCAGCGTGTGCAGCTCGTCAATGAAGATGATGGCATTCTGATTTTCCATCAACTCCTTCATGATGGTCTTGAGGCGCTCCTCGAACTGGCCGCGATACTTGGTGCCCGCCACGATGAGGGACAGGTCGAGCGCCAGGATGCGCTTGTCGGCCAGGAACGACGGCACGTCCCCATCGGCCACGCGCTGGGCCAAGCCTTCGACGATGGCGGTCTTGCCGACGCCGGGTTCGCCGATCAGCACCGGATTGTTCTTGGTGCGGCGGCACAGGATCTGGGTAACGCGCTCCAGTTCGCGATCGCGGCCGATCAGGGGATCGAGCAACCCGTCCATAGCGGCCTGGGTTAGATCGCGGCTGAACTCGCTTAACAGCGAGCTTTCCTTCGGGCGATTTGAAGACATTTTCTCCGAGCTCGAACGGGCGATCTCCTCACGGACCTGCGAGAGCCGTAAACCCCGCTCATGCAGGATGTCGGCGGCGAAGCATTTTTCCTCGCGCAGGAGCCCCAGCAGGAGATGCTCGGTTCCGATGTGCTTATGATTGAGCCGCTCGGCCTCCTCCGCGCCATAGGCCAGCACGCGCTTGCACTCATGGCTCAGAGGCAGATCGACGGAAGTCGACACTTTTTCGCGGAGCGTGGTGTGCGCCTCGATCTGCTTGCGAATGGATTCGACGGACGCGCTCGAACGGAGGAAGCGGTTGGCCAGCGCCTTATCTTCCCGCAGCAGCCCCAGCAGCAGGTGTTCGGTCTCGATACACGGACTGCCGAACTGGCTGGCTTCATAACGGGCAAAAAAGATAACACGGCGCGCTTTTTCGGTATAACGTTCAAACATGATGACCACCTTCAATAAAACCAGAAGGGTTCTCCAGCGAGAGGGAAGTTGCCGGAACCAGTTGACCCCGTTCCAGCGCCACGACGCGGTCGGCGCGGCGCGCAAAATTCAAATTATGAGTGACGTGAATCGAGGTGAGCCGCCGGGAGCGATGCAGCTCGTCCAGAAGGCTCATGATCATCTCGCCCGTACGGAAATCGAGGTTGCCGGTGGGTTCGTCAGCGAGCAGCACTTTAGGATCGCCCACCAGGGCGCGTGCCAGAACCACCCTTTGCTGCTCCCCGCCCGATAATTCACCGGCGCGGTGCGTTGCCCGGTCGCGCAATCCCACCTCTTCCAATCTCGCCATTGATACCGGCTCCGCCTGCTCCCGGCTTTGACCCCGTATCAGCAGCGGCATCATCACGTTCTCGAGCGCCGTAAATTCGGCGAGCAAAGAGTGAATCTGCCAGACAAAGCCCAGCTCCCGGTTGCGGAACTCCGCAAGTTCACGCGGCGGAAGCTGACATATGTCATTCTGGTCAAAGTATATCGCACCGTCCGTTGGCCTGTCCAGACCGCCCAGCAGATGTAAGAGCGTACTTTTACCAGCGCCGGACTCGCCCACCAGCGCGAGTTTTTCGCCGCGCTCCACTTCGAAGTTCAGATCCTCGAAAATGACCAGAAAGCCGTCTCCGGAGCGATAGCGCTTAGTCAGACCGACTACGCGGATCGCGGGATCGCTCAAAATAGACATTGGGTCTACATTCATTTTATCGGGAGGCGCTAGGCCGAGGAGCAGGGCTTAAGTGAAAACCGCGTCGAGAGGCAGTTCGAGCGCGGGGTTTTCAGTGCGCAGAACCGTGTCTTTCACCTCGCGTAGACCGGTTTCGGCGGTGGCCACGTAGGCGCGGCGGAAGGCCGGATCGAGCAGCCACACGTAGCGAACGCGACCGGCGAGGTAGTCGTCGATGCGCTTCTGTAGCTCTCGGAATCGGTCATCCGAGGAGACGACTTCGATGCACAGGAAGGGCGCTTCGCCGGAAGCTGGTTCGCCCGCGAAGACACCAATGTCCGGCTTGTGGCTAACGACGTGCGGTTCCATGGCAACCGTGACACCCCATTCCTTTTGGCGCGCACCGAAGTAAGCCACGAGCGACTTTCGGAATTTGTCAAGCTCACTGGGATCGAAACGGGTGCTTCCGCCAGACGCTAAATTATCCCGGACGAGCGCGAGCTGTAGCCCGCGCCCATGCAGAATTTCGGCCGCGAAGCATTTCTCTTCGCGCAACAGACCGAGCAACAGATGCTCGGTGCCGAGGTGCTCGTGGTTGAGCCGTCGGCCTTCCTCGGCCCCATACGCAAGCACGCGTTTGCACTCGTGGCTCAAAGGCAGGTCGACTGAGGTAGAAATTTTTTCGCGCACGATTGTGCGGGCCTCGATCTGTGTGCGAATCGATTCCGAACTCGTGGTGCCAAGGAATCGATGGGCGAGCGCCTTATCCTCCCGCAGAAGGCCCAGCAGCAGATGCTCGGTTTCGATGCACGGGCTCCCGAACTGGCTGGCCTCGTAACGTGCAAAGAAAATTACCCGGCGAGCTTTTTCAGTATAACGTTCGAACATGGCTGCTACGCCGAGGCCAAGAGGCCCTCAACGCACCACAATGTTAACCAATTTATCGGGCACTACGATCACCTTGACCACCTGCTTGCCGGAGACGAAGGGCTGCGTCTTGGGATCGGCCAGCGCGCGTCTTTCGAGCTCGGCCTGGGGGGCGCCGAAGGGCACGGCGATGCGGCCGCGAACCTTCCCGTTGACTTGCAATACAACGTCGGCGGCGTCTTCCTTGGCGAGCTCTTCGTCGTAGGACGGCCACGCCTGGCGGAACACCGGGCCTTTGCGGCCCAGTCGATCCCATAATTCCTCGGCCATGTACGGGGCGAACGGGCCGAGCAGCAGGACCAATGAAGGCAGAATCTGATCGAGAGCCTCGCGCGAGAGGCCCGCCTCCTCTTCGTGCAACGTGTTGATGAGTTCCATCAAGGCCGCGATGGAAGTGTTGAAGTGCCAGCGGCGGTCGAAGTCCTCGGTCACTTTGCGGATGGTCTGGTGAAGCTTACGCAGGGCGGCGCGGCTGGCTGCGGGATCTTCAGCCCGAGCCGGAGCATCCACACCGATATCGATGTTGCGGGTGACGAAGCGAAACACGCGCCCCAGAAAACGGTAGGCCCCTTCGGCTCCGGCATCGGTCCAGTCCATGTCCTTTTCAGGCGGCGCGGCAAACAGTTCAAACACGCGGCCGGTGTCGGCTCCGAAGCGCTGGATCATGTCGTCGGCGCTCACCACGTTGCCCCTCGACTTGGACATTTTCGCGCCGTCCTTGATCACCATTCCCTGCGTGAACAGCCGGGCGGCCGGCTCGTCGTTCTGGATGAGCCCGATATCGCGCATCACTTTAGTGAAAAAGCGCGAATAAATAAGATGCAGGATGGCATGCTCGACGCCGCCAATATACTGGTCGATCGGAAACCAGTAGGCGATCTTTTTCGGGTCGAACGGAGCTTCTGAATTCCGGGCGTCGCAATAGCGGTAGAAATACCAGGATGAATCGACAAAAGTGTCCATGGTATCGCTTTCGCGCCGCGCGTCGCCGCCGCACTGGGGGCACTTGGCACGCATGAAGGACTCGACCTCAGCCAGCGGTGAGCGGCCTTGGCCGGTGAACTTCACACCGATCGGCAGCAGCACCGGCAGGTCCTTCTCCGGCACCGGAACCACGCCACAGTTAAGGCAGTGGATCATCGGAATCGGCGTGCCCCAGTAACGCTGCCGCGAAATGCCCCAGTCCTTGAGGCGATACGTGATGGCGGCTTTGCCGAAGCCTTCACGCTCGGCCTTCGCGTTCATGCGGCGGCGCGCCTCGGCGCTGGGGAGGCCTGAAAACTCGCCGGACTGTTCGACTACGCCGTCCTCGGTGAACGCGGATTTCGGATTGGTATCGAGATCACCGTCCACCGGGCGGATCACCGGAACAATCGGCAATCCGAAGGTCGTGCAGAACTCGAAATCGCGCTCGTCGTGGGCCGGCACGGCCATGATGGCGCCGGTTCCATATTCCATCAGGACAAAGTTGCCAATCCAGATGGGAATCTTTTCGCCGCTGTACAGATTGACGGCGAAACGCCCGGTGGGTGCGCCGTCCTTTTCGAGATCGCCGGGGCCTTTCTGCGCGCGCGCGTCGATCATCTGCTTGGCCTTGGCCTTCGCGGCCGGGTCGAGCAGCTTCTGCGCGACAGGATGTTCCGGGGCGAGGATGACGCACGTGGCGCCGTAAATCGTATCGACGCGCGTCGTGAACACGCGGATGCGGTCCTCCGAACCAACGATGCCGAAATCGATCTCCGAGCCCTCCGAACGCCCGATCCAGTTGCGCTGCATCGAGAGAACGCGGTCCGGCCAACCACCTTCGAGCTTCTCGTAGGTGTCGCGCAGCAACTCGTCGGCGTAGGCGGTGGTTCTCCAGAACCACTGTTCGAGCGCGCGCTGCTCAACCGGCGTGGTTTCGTGACGCCAGCAGCAGCCGTCGACCACCTGCTCATTGGCCAGCACGGTGGCGCATTCCGGACACCAGTTCACCATGGCCTTCTTGCGGTAGGCCAGCCCGCGCTCGTACATCTTTAAAAAGAACCACTGGTTCCAGCGGTAGTATTCGGGCTCGCAGGTGGTGATCTCGCGGTCCCAGTCGTAGCTGAACGCCATGCGGCGATGCTGCCGCTTCATGGCGGCGATGTTAGAGAGCGTCCAGTCGCGCGGATCGCGATTATTCGCGATAGCCGCATTCTCAGCCGGCAGGCCAAACGCATCCCAGCCCATGGGGTGCAGGACGTTGAAACCCTGCATCCATTTGTAACGCGCGAGAGCATCGCCGATCGCGTAATTTCGAATATGGCCGATGTGCAGGCTGCCGCTCGGATAGGGGAGCATTTCGAGCACGTAGTATTTGGGACGCGTCGAGTCGGCTTCGGCGCGGTAAAGATTCGCGTCGGCGTTCCAACGCTCGTGCCACTTCAGCTCGATTTTTTCGTGATCGTAGGGGATTTCCATGGTTCTAACGCGCACAACGGAGCGCGCCGGCGGCGCTTATCTTGATTTGGGGGCCACCGCGCCCTGTGCGCTTTTCCGGCATAGGCTCTTGAGCGTCTCGACGTTCCTGCGATCATCGCCCTCCTTGTCCACCGGCGTTTCGAGAATAAAGGCTTTAGAGCGAAGCTTCGGGTGGGTAAGAATGCGACGAAAGCCGTCGAGACCAATATAACCTTGTCCGATATGTTCGTGCCGGTCGATGTGCGAGCCGACGGGCGTTTTCGAGTCGTTGGCGTGAATCACGCGCACGTGATCGAGTCCTAGAATCCGGTCGGCTTCCGCGATCGTTTTCTTGAGCCCGGCTTGGCTTGCGACATCGTAACCGGCGGCGTGCAAGTGGCAAGTATCCAGGCAAAAGCCGACGGGAAGATCCGTCATCTTGGACGCGAACTCACGGATAGCGTGCAGCTCTTCGAAGCGGCTGCCGATCTGCGCGCCCGCGCCGACGGTGCACTCAGCCAGCAACATCAGTTTGCGAAACTTGAGTCCCGCGGCGGCCTGGGTGACGCCTTCCAGAAATCGCACGATTCCCTGTTCGAGAGCGAGGCCGCGGTAGTTGCCGGGGTGCGCCACGACGTATTCGGCGTCCATGAGGATGGCGCGCTCGAGCTCGCTCCGGAACGCCTCGATCGATCGCGCGCGGACCACGTCATCGGCGGCCGCGAGGTTGATCAGATAGTTGTCGTGGATCACCAGCGGCGTCAGATCGTACTTCATGCGAGCGCGATGGAGCATGGCGACCTGCGCCGGGCCGGGCTGCGATGCTCTCCACTGGCGCGGGCTGGACGAAAAAATCTGGAACGTGTTGGCGCCGAGATCGACTGCTTTGAGAGCCGCGCCTTCGAGCGATTTCGAGATCGAGGTATGGATGCCGATCCGCACGAGTTCAGTCAGAAGGATAACTCGCGGCCGGCGATGCGCGCGGATACGAGCGTATACCGCACGGGACCGGCGTAAGTCACCCGGATGCGTTCGCTCAAGCCTACTGAATCGATGTAGATTTCACTCTGCAACCCTCCGTCGAGGCATCTGTTGTTGTACGCAATCTCTATGCGATTGGCGTCTCTGGCGGTTACGTGTGCACCGTCGCCACAAGGGTCGTTCTTAGTCCCATAAGTCTTGCCCGGCGGCGACGCAAAATTAACCCATGCGACTTCTTTGTTCTGGCGCCGATCAAGTTCGACTAGCTGCCCCTGCGCGTCTACCCTGAGTGAGCGTTCCGCGCCGTCCAGCCACCGAACCTTAAACCACCTCTTGTTTTCAATTGCGTCCACTCCGGTGACTTCGACAATCACACGGCGTTCCCGCGCTTCGTCGATGTACTCCCACCGATTTCCGACCGCGAGCGGGAAGTAGTTCTGGGCGCGGAGCACCCCCGAGCCAACCAGAATGAAACTCGCGGCCACTCGGAGACCATTACGCATATGCGCACCCATCCTTCATAATAGAAGCAAGGTGATGCGCACCGCCGCAATCCTGGTTTTGTTGACCGCCGTCGTCGCCTTCGGGGCGACCGAGCGCCTGTACCTCAAGGACGGCACCTACCAGCTCACGCGCGAATATCAAGTGCTGCAGGACCGCGTGCGCTACTACAGCACGGAGCGGGGCGACTGGGAGGAGGTTCCGCTCGACCTGGTGGACCTGGACCGCTCCAAGAAAGAAGCCGCCGAGCGTCAGACGCAGTTGGAGACCGACGCCAAGGCGCAAGCCGAAGAGGACGCGGCCGTGCGCTCCGCGCGCCAGCAGGTGGAGCAAATTCCCATGGAGAACGGCGCCTACTATATTCAAGGCGAGCAGTTGCAAACGATCAAGGTAGCCGAATCGAAGATCGTCAACAACAAAAAGCGCAGTGTGTTGAAAATGCTCTCGCCCATCCCGTTGGTCCCAGGCAAGGCGACGGTCGAGCTCGACGGCGAACACGCGGCGTTCCGCGTTATGGCTGATCGTCCCGAATTCTACTTCCGGCTCTCCGACTACGAGCAATTCGGCATCGTGAAGCTGGCGGCGAAGAAGGGCGTGCGAGTGGTGGAGAATCTGAGCATCCTTTCGCTCCAGGGCCATCGGGACGTCGATGAGCAACAGGACACCGTGGCGACCTTCAAAAAGCAGGAAGCCGACCTGCTCTACCGAATCTGGCCGGAAAAGCCGCTCGAGCCGGGTGAATATGCATTGATCCAGTTCACGCCAGGCAAAGTCAATCCGCAGATCTGGGACTTCGGCGTGGACCGTTCAAAGTAACCGCGCCGGGCGTCTGCCAGGCTGCCCCAGGCCCCAGAGAAGCCACCCTACTGCGTTAGTTGTTGATATAGAAATAGCCGACCTTGTTGTTGACCGAGCTGGCGTACCACGTGCGCCCCTGGGAATCGATGAAGAACTCGCGCATCGAAATTTCCGAATGCGGGTAGGGATACTCGATGACCTCGCCGGTCTTCGGATCGAGGCGGTTCAGCGTATCCTGCTCGTGCGAGGAGTACCAGATCATGTGGCTTTTGTCGATGGCGATGGCGTAGGGACTCGGCGAAGGTCCGGGCAACTGAAATTCCTTGAACGTTTCAGTCTCAGGATCGAAGCGCCCGATCTTGCCGCCGACGCGCTCGCTGAAAAACACTGTGCCGTCGTCATCCACCTGGAGACGCTGCGGCTTGCCCTTAGTAGGCGGATAGAATTTCGACAAGACCCCTTCTTTGCTGACTCTGCCGATAGGGCCGTCGTCTCTGAAGGAAGTGAACCATTCAGAGCCGTTGTGCCCGGTGACATTGCCATAGGTTCCGCCCAAATCGAAATGCGCCCACTCCTTGGTGGCCGGATTCAGCATCGAAATCGCCGGGCCGCCGCTTGACCAAACGCGGCCGTCGTCGCCGACTCGAACCGTATGAGTCCCGTTGCGACGGCCGTTTTCCGCGGGAGGATTTTGAAATTCCACGATCTTCCCGGTCTTGGGATCCAGCTGCCCCAGCCTGCCTAGCGCCGCTTCGGTGAACCAAACCGTGCCGTCGGGCGACGGAACAGCCGAGTGAATGCCGGCGGTCTTGTCGGACGGCAGGCGGAAGCGCGTCAGTTCGGCGGTCTTGGGATTCAATTTCACCACCTGGTTGCCGCGCCCGTAGTAGGGGATCCACATCATCCCGTCCTTGTCCTCGACCGCGCTCCCGGGGCCCTGGCCCTTGTCCGGCTGAAAGTCGTACTCGACATAAGCGATGTTCATCGCGCGCGGGTTTACCGGACGCACCAGCTTCTTGTATTCGGTCATGTCCGGAGACTTCGCCGAGTCGGGGCCGAACATCGCGGTCAGGAATTGAGCGTAATCCGCGACCTTTTCGTCGCTCATGTTGCCTCCGCCTTCGCCGCCGATGATCGTGTCGCGCATATACTTGACAGCGGCGGTCCAGCCCTGTTCATTGCGCGGAGCCGAGGCCATGCGTTTTTGAAAGGAGTGGCACGAGATCATGCAACTGGTGAAGAACGGTTCCTTATAAGTTTTCGAAAGGTCATGCTTGTCGGTCTTGGGCAGGAGCTGAGTTCCCTGATAGGTGGTCAAGTCGCTCCAGCGCACGGTGCCGGTTTGCAAAGCGAAATCAAAAGAAGTTTTTTGGTCGCCCGTCAACTGGACACCATTATGCGGATCGCTCTTGTAGCCGACGGCGGTGATCTGCACCGAATAAGTCGCGGGCGGCAGGTTGTTGATGTGATAGCGGCCTTGGGCGTCCGACAGAACAGTCACCGTCATTTTGTTCTGCGCATTTTCAGCAACGACGAAGGCTCCCATGAAGGGCTTGCCGTCCGGTCCTTTCACGCTGCCCGTGATCGTCGCTCCGAAGGCCGGCGAGGCCATGGAAACCGCCACTGTAAGAGCGACTACAATCTTATCCACTAGACGCATGATTCCCTCCTGTCGGCTCGCTTTACCAGATTACCTTCACGGCGAGCTGGATCTGGCGGGGCGCGGTCGCGGTCGCGGTGATTTGTCCCGCGCTCGCAAGCGGTGCTGCCGAGTAGGGCCCAGTGTGGGTCGTATCGGTTCTGAATATGGTGGCATTCGGGTTGCCCAAATTCGTATGGTTCAGGATGTTGAAGAATTCGGCGCGGAACTGGATGAGCCCGCCCTCGCCCAGGAATCGGACCTTGGTATCTTTGACTACGGAGAAATCCACGTTCCTTAGCGGCGGTCCGCGTAGGATGTTACGGCCGGCGTTGCCGAGCCGGCCTATATAGCACGCGGGATTTGATGGGCCAGCGGCCGTGGCACAGACCGGCGCTGCGGTGGAACTAAATGTCGTCTCCGGCAACTGGAACATGTACGGATTAAGCCAATCGACCCCCACGAGGAGATTTGGATCTCCGTGAGGACTTATCACTTTATTAGCATCGAAGGGAACGAAGGTGCCGTTGGCAGTTGTGATGGTCTGTGTCCCTAAATCCGGCCGCTCTGACTGGTTTTGCAGCGTAGCGGAATTCGAGCGGTCGCTGGAGCCGATCGGCGAGAACGGAAATCCGGTTTGTACCGCCACAATGCTGCTTACCCACCAGCCGTTGGTGAACTTCGAGGCGAAGCCATTCGATGCAATGCCAGGGGCGTGATAGATCGTGTTGAAGCGCCAATTGTGCCTGATATCAAAGCACGCCGGACCCTTATCCAGCAGCAGGTTATACGGATCCTGGCTTTGCATGGTGCCCGAGGAATTGCAGTCAGCGACATTCATCTGGCCTTGCGTTGTGTCCAGCGTCTTCGAGAACGTATACGAGCTCTGGAATTCCAGGCCGTGTGACACGCGTTTGGTCACCAGCGTCTGCAGAGAGTTGTACCAAGACGAACCGAGGGTGTTGATGTCGATAACGCTGGTGCCGAATCCGCTCTTGATGATGTTCTGGTTGACCCTGGGACTGAAACCGTTCCAGGTAGGGGACCCATTTACAATCGTGGGGATCTCCGGGTTCCCTTCAGTGACCATCCAAAGGTGCGCCCCGCGGGACCCGGCGTAGGAGACCGAGAGGGCAAGATTGCCTGGAAACTGGTGTTCCATCGTCAGGTTGTACTGCACCAAGGCAGGCCGGTAGGCATTATAGTCGATCCCCTGAGGAACCAAGCCACCCGGGGTTATGGTGATCGGAAGCGTGATGGGCGCATTGAAGGTGTTTATAACGGATGTGCTGGAAAACGGCTCGGTCGCCAGAGTCGTCTGCTCCAGGACGGTGCCAATGTTGGCGAGATCGTAGTAAAGGCCGAAGCCGCCGCGGAGCGATGTTTTCCCATTCCCCGTCACGTCATACGCAAATCCCAGGCGGGGGCTGAAGTTCAAATGCGTCCGGTTTCTGGTGAGCGAGCCAAGGGTTGGCGTTCCATCCGTTGTCAAGTTGCGAAAGGCCGCCATGCGGTCGTGTAGCTCGCCGATGTCGGTCATGAATTCGTACCGCACGCCGAGATTAATAGTCAGCCGGGACGTCGCGCGCCAATCATCCTGCGCATAAAACCCGAACGTGTTCCAGGTAAAGAATCTGTTCTGGTCAGAGCCGGGCGTCTCCTCTTCCAGCGATTGAGTCAAACCGAGCATAAAGTTAGTGAAGCTTTGAAAACTAACGATCCCGCTACGTGACCGGGTCTGTTGAATACCTTCGTTGTAACGGTTGATCAGCGTTCCAAACTTCAGCGAGTGCTTGCCGTGGCTGTAGAACAGGTCATCGCTAAAAGCGTAGACATTCTGAATGCCGTACTCAGCCGGAAGATCCTGCGCCGGCATGAAGGCGCTGAACCCGGGGGGCGTGAATCGGCCCGTCGGGAACCCCGTCCTGAACGAGAACTGCGGGCCGATGAGGTTTATCGTGTAAACGTCGGAAAGATTATAGGCGGTCCGGCTGAAGGACAACCGCGCCGTATTCAGCACAGCCGGCGAGAAAATGTGGTTCTCCACCAGTGACAGGAACTGGTTTCGCGTGTCCCCCACCAGCCGCAGGAAAGGGGACGCCGTGGAGCTCGGGGTCGCTACATTGCTCGCGCCGTTGTTGTCCAGGGTGCCATCCTGAATGGTGTAGCGGACAAAAGCTGTGTCCTTCTCCGAAAAGTTCTGATCCACGCGCATCTGCCCGTAGTTTTCGTGCGTGAAACTCGAGGACGGGTACCCATACCCGGTGGCGCCCACATTGGGGAGCGGGTAGATCGTATTCAGGAGCGGCGCGATCAACGGGTTGAGCACTACCGAGGGCACTGACAAGGGCGGACATTGCGCTTTGGTAACGGTTGTGTTGCCAGGAGCATGACAGCCGGCGGGTGGCACCGTCAGAAGCGCCGTCACGCCCAAGTTTTGCCGCAGTCCCTCATAAACGCCAAAGAAGAATGTCTTGTCCTTCTTGATGGGGCCGCCAAACGCGCCCCCGAAGTTATTCTTTTGGAATTCGGGCAGGCGTCTGTTGCCAGAGGTTTGCGGAGTATCGAAGAAGTTCCTGGCATCCAGGGCGCTGTTGCGCAGGAATTCGAACGCATCCCCGTGGAACTGGTTGGTCCCGTTTTTGCTGACCATGGTCATCTGGCTGCCCATGGCCATGCCGTACTCGGCGGCGAAGTTGCTCGTGATGACCTTGTACTCCTTGATCCCATCCACCCCCATCGCATTGCCGGACTCGGAACTGGTGGAGCGCCCAAAGAGCGTGCCCACCGGCGCGCCATCGAGCGTGAAGTAGTTGGACCGCACGGTGGCCCCGTTCGCGCTGAACGAGGTGCCGGCCATTCGTCCTTGACCGTAGTTTCTGTCTTGCGTGACGCCCGGCTGCATCAGGCTCAGGTCGATGTAGTTCCGGCCATTTAACGGTAATTCGGCCATTTGTTGTTCGTTTACCAAACCCCCGAGCGCGCTGTTGGCCGTGTTCACCAGCGTCGCCTCGGCCGTGACGGTGACTGCCTGCTGGGTGCTTCCCACCTCCAATGCGAAATTGATCACGGCATTGTCGGACACATTCAGCGTGATCCCTTGCTGCGTCTCAGTCCTGAAGCCGCTCTGCTCGGCCTTCACCTCGTAATGGCCGGTCGGCAATTGGGGCACGCGATAGGCCCCGTCCGTCCCGCTGGTAGCTGCCCGCCGGTCGCCGGTATCCACATTGCGGATGGTGATGGCGGCACCCGCTACTACGGCGCCGGAAGGATCCTTCACAGTTCCGAGAATCGTGCCAGTGGGAAGCTGGGCGAAAATCGAAAGCGACACCAACGGACACACAAGCCAAACAATGGCGTTGCTAACCCCACTTCGACGATGGGTTTCCATAGAGCCTCCCTGTGCTGCGGATTGGAGCCGGGCAGTCTAACGGACGAACGATCGGCAGCATTATACCCCAAAACACTTCTGCGATCCGTCATTCTTCGTTTCACATTCTTCGTTTCCATCCGCAGCGACTGGAGGACGTTTCGGCCACTCACTCTAATGCGCCGTCATAAGGCGTATCCCACAGTTTCATCAGGTCTTGCTTCCGGTCTTGCTAAGGCTACTTTCCGCGCTTCACGCTCTCACGGCGGGGAGGAATGGGTCCGATCCATTAAGCAAGGCTATGGCACTAAATTTCAAAAACGGTATATCGGTGTCGTTTCTCGTACTGGGCCTTATGGGGACGATACGGGGGCAGGGACAGCAAGACGGGGACAATCAATCGTCCAGAGCGGGATCTGGGCGACCGACGCCAGCGTCGGCATCTCTGGCGGATCACATCCTGGTACAGCACCGCGTCGGAGCGAACGTCGGAGACGATCAGCAATCGCTCGAGTCACGCGGCGCGCACGTGCTGAATCATCACGCGGGGAGCCGCATTTCCGTGCTATCCGTGGATCCGTCCGTCCGCGACCAGACGATCCAGGATCTGGAAGCGAGCGGCCAATTCTCCTTTGTCGAGCCCGATTACGTGGCGGTGCCGCTGGCGGTTCCGAACGATCCCAACTATGGGCAAGAGTGGCATTTGCAGACCATACAGGCACCGAGCGCCTGGGACGTGACGACCGGGTCAGCCAACGTCCCCATCGCCATGATCGACTCTGGCGTGGATCCCACGCATCCCGACCTCGCGTCCAAGCTGATTCCGGGATGGAGCTTCCTGACCGGTACCACGGACACTCACGATGTGCTGGGCCATGGGACCGAAACGGCCGGAACCGCCGCCGCCATCGGCAACAATGCCGTGGGCGTGGCTGGCATCGCCTGGCAGAATCCCATCATGCCCCTAGTGGTCCTGAATTCCAGCGACTGGGCCAGTTACTCCGATATCGCCAATGCCATCATGTACGCCGCCGACCATGGCGTTCGAATCGTGAACATTTCCATCGGTGGAACCAGTTCCTCCAGCACGATGCAGACCGCTGTGAACTACGCGTGGAATAAAGGAACGGTAGTGTTTGCGGCGGCCGGCAACTATTCGAGCTCTACGCCGATTTACCCGGCGGGCTGCACGAACGTGGTTGCGGTGGGCGCGACGGATTCAAACGATACTCTGGCCAGCTTCTCGAATTACGGCGCCTATGTGGACTTGACGGCGCCGGGCGTGAACATCGTGACGACGACGTCGGGAGGCGGCTACGGAGGCGTCAGCGGCACTTCGTTCTCATCGCCGATTGCGGCAGGGGTTGCGGCCCTGGTGCTTTCGCGCAATCCGTCGCTGACTGCACAACAGCTGGTCACCCTGCTCGAACAGAATTCCGATGACCTCGGCGCGCCGGGGTACGACCAGATCTTCGGCTGGGGCCGCGTCAATGCGTCGCGGGCGGTGGTGGCGGCCGGCGGCAATACCGCGCCCCCGCCCACTGTGACCATTTCCACTCCCGCGCCTTCCGCTATCCTTCGGTCGGTGGTGATTGTGCAGGGCAATGCGACTGCCACCACCGCCCTCAGCAGCATCGAGCTGTGGGTGGATGGCGCCCAGATCAGCACGACCACGTCGGCTGCTTTCTCCTTCAATTGGGACACGACGGCCGCTACCAACGGGCCGCACACGCTCACCGTAATCGCGCGCGAGCCCAGCGGCGTTTCCGGGCAGGCCTCTGTCAATGTGAGCGTGACCAACTATACACTTACGCCTCCGACGGTGTCTATTTCCACCCCGGCGAATGTAAGCACGGTGGCCGGTCTGGTTCCCGTTCAAGGCAGCGCGACCGACAGTGTGGCAGTGGTGAGCATCCAGCTGGTCGTCGATGGGACGCCGAGCGCTACTACCTCGTCATCACCATTTTCCTTCAACTGGAACAGCTCGCTGGCGTCGAATGGAAACCATACGCTTACTGTGAAAGCATCCGACGCCGCGGGCAACGTAGGCCAGGCTTCGACGACCGTGCAGGTGAGTAATCAGACCGACACGACCCCCCCCACGGTCTCGATTACGAGCCCAGTCAACGGCCAAACTGTCTTCGGCGGTACGTCCGTGAGTGTGGCAGCGTCGGATGATGTTGCAGTCGCACAGGTATCCCTCTACATAGATGGAGTGCTTCACGCGACCGACTCATCCGCGCCCTATACTTTTACATTCAACGCGAAGAAGCTCTCCAGAGGTACGCACATACTCACGGCGAAAGCCTGGGACACCGCCGGAAATATTGCGGTCTCGGCCCCGGTAACGGTCAAAAGGTAATAGCTGATCCTGAAAAGGACTAAGGTGAATGGCGTGCCGGCGGCTTAACGCGACCGGGGCCTGCGGCGCCGAATAAAGTACATCCCGATCAGGCCGCTGCCAGCCAGGAGGAAAGACACTGGCTCTGGCACACCTTGGCCGCCGCCA
>Ga0210384_10004026_pt1 | contig 16611 bp, 11 predicted proteins | sample IncBWH2MmetaG_FD_160574 | JGI IMG/M metagenome (GOLD analysis project Ga0210384, IMG submission 160574) | Forest soil microbial communities from Barre Woods Harvard Forest LTER site, Petersham, Massachusetts, United States - Inc-BW-H-2-M | ecosystem: Environmental > Terrestrial > Soil >...
TGTCCGAGGCGGCCGACGTCGAGTTCGTGGTCACCGACTCGCCGGCCGAGGCGCTGCTGCTCGAGAACAACTGGATCAAGCGCCGCAAGCCGCGCTACAACATCCTGCTGCGCGACGACAAGACCTATCCCTACCTCAAGCTCACCGTCCAGGAGCCCTTCCCGCGCATCGCCTTCACCCGCCGCATCCTCGACGACGGCGCCGAGTACTTCGGGCCGTTCCTCCCCGGCGGCCTGGCGCGCAAGGCGATCAAGTTGGTGCAGAAGCTCTTCCTGGTCCGCGTCTGCCACATCGAGGTGGACGGCTCCCTTCCGCGCCCCTGCCTCTACTACGGCATGCACCGCTGCCTGGGGCCGTGCGTGGCGGCCCTGACCACCCCGGAGCTCTATGCCGAGGCGGTGCAGCAGGCGCGCCTTTTCCTGGCGGGGCGCAACGACGTCCTGCTGCGCCGCCTCAAGCGCGAGATGTGGGAGGCCGCCGAGGCCACCGACTACGAGCGCGCCGCGAGGCTGCGGGACACCCTGGCCGAGGTCGAGGCCATCGGCGAGCGCCGCAAGCTCTCCTCGGTCGCCGGCGAGGACGTCGACGTCTACGGTGTCCACGTCGCCGCGGGCCACGCCGCGGTGGTCGTCCTGGTGATGCGCGGCGGCCAGGTGCTCGACCGCCGCGAGCTGTTCTGGGAGGGAGTGGGCCACATCTCCCCCGAGCTCCTCCTCTCCCAGGTCGTGCCGCAGATCTACGACCGCACCACCTTCATTCCGAAGGAGATCCACCTGCCCGCCCCGATCGAGGACGAGGAGGCCCTCCTAGTCTGGCTCTCCGAGCGCAAGGGCGAGAAGGTCTACCTGCGCATGCCCTCGCGCGGCCCCAAGGCCGAGCGCCTCGCCCTGGCCCGCCACAACGCCGAGATGGCCCACCGCCGCCGTTTCCGCGGCCAGGAGATCGCCCCGGGAGCCGCCGCCCTCGAGCGCCACCTCTGCCTCCTCGACCCCCCGCGCCGCATCGAGGGCTTCGACATCTCCCACTTCCAGGGCGGCGAGACCGTAGCCTCCCTCGTCGTCTGGGAAGAAGGCAAGATGCGCAAGTCCGACTACCGCACCTTCAACATCCGGGGCCTGGACCAGGCCGACGACTTCGCCGCCATGCGCCAGGCCGTCGACCGCCGCTACCGCCGCCGCTTAGAGGAGCTGGGAGAGATGCCCGACCTCATCCTCATCGACGGCGGCCGGGGCCAGCTGAACGCGGCGCTGGCGGCCTTGGAAGGTCTGGGAGTGGAGGAGACCCCGGTGGTGGCCCTGGCGAAGAGGGAGGAGGAAGTGTACGTGCCGGCAAGGCCCGAGCCGCTGGCGCTGCCGCGGGATGACGCCGGGCTGCGGCTCTTGCAGCAGGTCAGGGATGAAGCTCACCGCTTCGCGGTGTCGCGGCACCGGCGGCGGCGGTCGGCGCGGACGCTCCATAGTCGGCTGGACGACCTGGCCGGGATCGGGCCGCATCGGCGAAAGCGGTTGCTGACGCACTTCGGGAGCTTGGAGAGGGTGCGGGCGGCGGGGGTGGAGGAACTGGTCGATGTGCTCGGCCCGACGGTTGGGCGGCGGGTGTTCCACCAGCTTCGGGGAGCGGCGGGCGAGCTCAACGAGGTGAGCAACGTGGGAATCACGCTCACTCCGGAGCCGCCGCCCAATAGCACGCAATCAATACGAGCCCATCATACAGATCGGACGTGCGCTGACGCCGCTGATACAAATCGGGAGAGTAACGAATAAGTTTATTGTATCGTAGAGCCAGTCGGTGGCGCTCGCCACACGCAGTCGAGGAAGCCATGCGCTTTTATTAGTCGTTGGAACGCCACAGCATGCGAAAGGAACCACACGATCGTATATCGAGGCATTCCGAGCTGCAAGTCCATAGAACATTTCGAAGTGGAGGTCAACTTCAGTCGGGCAGTCACAGGTATTCATATTGCCCGCCAGATTTCCGATGACCACGACCGCGTCGGCGCCAGACGGTTTGATCTTAATAATTGTGTCCTGGCCAAAGGCGCCGAACTTACTAATGTGGATTTCGGCAGTCGCATTGGGAGGCACCGTGGCGTCAACCCAAACGATGTCAGCTAGTGGGAGTGCACCTGGTACCTGCGCTCCCAGTGAGATGGCTTGATTGACAAGTGGGTGAAACACTAGCGACTTTTGATACGGGCCACACAGCGCCCTTGTGTTTAACTTGAGGTCCCTTGTTGTCGGCAGGACAACGCGCGCAGTGAGAGGACAGCCAGTGGGGTTGGGTTCAATGCACCCTTCTTTGAACCCCATCGAGCCCGCATCAAGATCTTCGATGTGCGCAAGGCAGTTATTCTTCGACTGATCGCATTTGCTAAAGGGGACTGTCTGATCCGAAATGCTGATCCCTACGAAGCTGATGTCCTGGTGCCGCAGCGTCCACGAACAAAAAGTCGGCGGTGAGTGTTTCGCTTGGGAGGCACATGGGGCCGCGACATCCTTGGTCACGGCCACGAAGGCTTCGTGCTCCTCAAATAGCTCTCCATCGCTTGCTCTTTGCGGCCCTACTGTGTCAAGGAGAAGGGCATCTAGGCCGCCGCTCTGATTCGGCACGAATGCGATTAGCCCGAGGAAAAGAATGTGGATGACCACTGGTTAGCCTCCTTATGCTAGAGATAGTTCTGTGAATATCCGAAGAGCTCGAATCCGGCCCAAGCACGCGGCAGGCGCAAATTGGGATCGGCACACTCAAGTAGCTCAAGCTGCGCGGAGCGAAGGGCCTCTACTGCGTCGGCGCCAGCGTGCAGTCGCCGATAAAAACTGGTAAACATGCGGATGGAAGCCCCATCCTCAACCTCCCAGAGCGATGCTACGACGGCTGGCACGCCGTCGGCTAGTAAGGGCCGGGCAAGGCTTAGCGGCCCCTCGCTTGCGGAGAGCTGCCCAGACCCAGTAACGCAGGCCGCAAGCACGACGAGACGGGTTCGGTGAAGGGGACGGCCCAATAGGTCGCTCATCAGCAGCGCGCCGGAGGCAGTGCCGTTATCGGCAAAGATCAAGCGCGAGCGCTGCGGTGATTCCGGATCGGATACGGCATGGCCGCCGAAATGCACGATCCCGTGCTCGGCCAAGGCGGCAAGAAACGCCTCCTTTGTCGCGCTCGCGCCGGTAAGGAGAGTCGAAGCGCCGGCATACAGTTGGCCGATCGCCGCTACCTCTTTGTCGGCCGCAGGTAGGCTCGGCCAGCCACGGGCCGTAGGATTACCGACGAGCAAGACTCGCGGTTGACGGTGCTCGCGGAGCCTCGAATCCTCTAGTCGGTGCAGAGACGCGATCAGAACTGTCGCGCTCGGGACCAGGGAAATCGGGTGATCCTGAATGAGGTAACGACCGCTATTGGGGTCCTTTAGCGCGGCGAACGGAAGACGTGAAAGGCATCTGTCGGGCAAGATCACCAGGCGTGAGCCTGCTGGGACGTCGTTGAGTATGGGGGCCAGGAGCAGGCCGAACAGGGTCGAGTCCAGAGGAGCAGCGCTCAGACCACCTTCCTGCCTGCGGCGAAGCGAGTCCACCATCTGATCGAGCTTGGCGCTCGTAATAGCTATCGGCATCGCATGCAAGTAACCCCGGCGTATCGTCCACGCAATCGTCTGTTCGTCTAGAACGGAGTAGGCGATAAGGACTATGTTCGACGGCAGCGACTGGCGGATGACAGCCGAAGTCAGTGAATGCTCGACTGGTACGGATTGCGAACGTCGCGCCAGGGGCGGCTGCCGGTCGCGAGCAATCAAGTCCAGCAAGACGCGGGCCCGCGATCTCTCCTGATAGTCAAACGCGAGATCCGGCCGCTTGCGGCGCGTGAGCTGGAACAAGGACATCTCTTTATAGACGCTCTGGATGTCGTCAAAAAAAGCCATTCGCTCACGCTCGTCTGGAAGAAGTGTTCGTTGTCGCTCGCGCTGGAAGATCGCTGCTCTATACTCTGCATCGGCACGCTCATCATCGTTCGCGGCGACGTAGGCTAGAGCGCATCTCTGATGCAATTGCGCCAAATATATGTGATAGTGAGTGTCTTGATAAACCGCGATGGCAGCGGTGTAGAGGTCGGCGGCCCTGAGCGGATCGCTGACAGTCTGAGCTTCGATCGCGAGGAGATCCCCGAAAAGCGTGCGCCGAAAGTCTTCGGCCGAAAGGCGCTCAGTCCAATGCCGGGCGCGGCCTAGATCGCCAAGGGCCGAGTTCTTCCGGCCCAGCCGAACATTGATCGCCGCACGAGTGCGGAGCACTTCTGCAAGGATCGCGGGATCCGAAGTAGTGTTAGCGACGCGAAGGCCCTCTTCTACAAGACAAAGTGCGATTCTTGGCTGGCCCTGGCTCAAGGCGTCAATGGCACCCTCTTCGAGCAGGACGTAGGGTGGTACCGAGAGCCGGCGCGCAAGATGAAGCGCTTGGGACCTGGTTCGCCATGCCTCTGGGGCGTTCCCCATGAATTGCTGTATAGAAGCAGCTAACGTAAGCAAGGCAACCAAGTTAGGGATCTCTTGAATCTCTCTGTACATGGCTGCAGAGGAGTTAAACGCCGCAAGCGCCCGTGAGTAGTCAGCGAGAGCGGCCGCTATCATCCCTCGGAGCCGGAGGCCACGGGCTTGCAAGGAAGGGTACCGCCGAGCCGCTCTCTTCTCTATCGGTGCGAGGAGGTTGAGGGCCTCGTCGTACCTAGAACGCCAAAAGTTGCAGGTAGCAGTTTGTAAGATAGCCCAGCGCTGGAACGAGCTCCCGCCTGTCGAAAGATTCTTGCCGGCAATGGTCAGGAGGTTTATGGCTGCTTCCGGATCGTTCTTGGCTTCCAAGGCCATACGAAAGGCGGTGTGCCCAATTGCAAGTGCCTCGAGGCGCGCTTGTTGTCGATGCCGGAGGGCCGCATCGATCGCCGCGACAGCATCAGCTGGCATGTGCTCGCCGTTCAAGGCAGCTAATGCATTGGCTATGCTTCGAGACCGATCGAGGGAGAGCCGAGCCGTGGCGCTTTTTCGCTGATACGCCTCGCCCCAGCCAGGTAGCAGAACTTGTTCGACATATTCGCGAGCAGCTTGAGGGTCGCTGGCAACGACCTCGGCGACCTCCCCCAGTCGTCCCGTCAGGGCTGCGGCATCAAGCCGACGGCGACTCTGCGCCCAAGGATCGGATGGGCGAGCTGCGCGGAGCGATCGAAGATTGGCTTGCGCCTCTTTTGCCCACCCTGAGCTCTGGTCCAGCCGAAGAAAGTCTACCCACGCGGTCTGTGCCTCCCAATCAATGGCGAGGTCCCCTAGGGCTAGAGCACGGTTAAATCGTGCTTCCGGAAGGGTGTCGTCCGCCTTTACTGCTCGCTCCGCTGCCGCGAGCGCGAGGAAAATCTGATAGGGATCCTGCGTCTGGTGCGCTATCTCCAGGTATATCGCTGAGAGGTCGCTGGCGAGCGCCGCATCGCGGGGCGCTTGCCGCAACGCGGCTTCAGCGACGGTTGCTGCCTCTGGCAGCCTTCCCGCCAGAACTTTGAGCAGGATGGTGATGCGGAAGGCTTCAATCGATCCTACGGTACTTGCTTGCCGCCGAGCCCGTATCGCAGCTCTTCGGAGATGTGTTGTCGAGAGCGAACTGGCATCTCTGACAGTGGCCTTCGCAGGAGCGTACTTGAAACCTCCGGTGAGCCGGCCTTGGAGCAATCGCGTGTGCGCTAGCGCAGCGATCAGCTCAGTGCGGGCGTCAAGCGGTTCCTCGCCTGTCAGTTTCCACGCCAGACGACATGCCAGTATCGTCAGGGCCAACAGGGTAAGACCGGCAACTATGGCCGCCGCCCTTCTGGCGGCCGGAGCACCGGTAGGCTGACGCTTCGGACGACTCATCTTCGACTGTTGAGAGAACCTCATCTCATTATAGAGCGAATCACGAGCGTTTTCTACCATGGAAGACGGAGGCTTATGGCAAAGTGTCGATAAGCCAATCGCGACCGTGAGATGCGGAAGAGACCGGCCGAAAGGGCCGGGCCGACCTTCCCTGCCCCCATTCCCCGCTGGCCGCGCTACGCGCGGGATGAGCCGTTTCGCCGATCCTCGGCGTGATGGTCAGTTCCTACAAACTCTGGTGGGCGTCAAGGAATTTCTGCCACATTGTCCGTCTCTTGTCTTCAAGCCGGCTTACAGGGTGCCGGCGGGCAGCACCACCTCGCCGTAGAGAGGCGAAGATAGGAGGCATTATGCGGTCGAGTTTTGTCGTTGCAGGCGTCAGTGCGTCGACGCGTTCCGTTCGCCTAGCCGTGTCTTGCTTCGCCCTAGCTTTCGCATTCCTGCTCGCGCCGCCAGCTTTGCTCGCGGCCGGCGGCGGCGCCGCGGGTCCCTCAGGCTCTGGACCGGGAGGGGGCGGTGGCGCTGCGCAGCCCCAGACACCACCCATTCCACTGCGCATGGATCTGATCGGCGGCTGCAAGGCGCCTGGACACGACTGGACAGCCACCGACAACCTGGAGCTCTCACGCCTCTACAACGACGGTGACTGGCCCCAGGTGCAAGAAAAGCTCAGCAAGTTCATCGGTAAAATGAAGTGCGACGACAGCACGGTGCCGAAGAAACAGCCAGCTCAGCACGAGTTTACAGACGGTGCGCCGTTTTCGGTCGTCTTCCTGAACGAAGCCCTTGAAGCGCCGGTTCTCACTCGTGTCCTGGTGCAGAAGCCGGAGCCCGAGGTCTTCGGCAATCGCGTTGCCGGCTTCAAGCTCTACGACTTCCAGCTCTTTGCCGATTCGCGGCTCCTTGTGACCTCGCGCTATCAGGCGAGCACGGGTCCGAATCCCCTGCTCGCTCAGGTTCCGAGCGTGGTGTCGCAACTCTCGGGCGGGATCGCGACGGCGCTGAAGCCTGCAGGTGGAGGTGGAGGAGCGGTCGGGGCCGAGGCAGTCCAGGCTAAGTGCGCGCCGGGTCAGTGTCAGAAAATCTATATAGTCCACTTGGTCTACCTACCCAAGCCGTTCAAGGCATGGGATTCATCCGTGATACCGCAGGTAGCGGTGTCCGATCAGCTCTCATCGGCCGTGGCCGTAACCTACCTGTTGCAGTCTCTAGCGGACCGTTCCGACACCAGCCCTGCCTGCAGGAAGGCCCGCGAAGATGCGCAGAGTTTGAATGCCCCGGGCAAGATCGTTGGGGCTGTGACAATGGCGGATGGAAAAACGCGCGTCCAGGGAGCAGCAGTTCTGGTCCTCGCCGTTGGCCCGGCTCAGCCTGCGGCGTGTGGCGGACCTGTCGCAAAGGTCAACGACAGCCTGCGTGGAGCCTTCTTGACCGGATGCTCTCCTCCCCTACTAACATCCCCCACGATCGTGACCGACTCGAACGGCGACTTCGAGAAAGATAAGCTCGACCCCGGCCAATACCTGGTGGTGGCCTCGGCCCCCTCAACTCCGAGCTTGGGAACGAACACAGCACTGGTCACGGTGGAGGCCGGAAAAACCGCACCGGCGATCTTGATCCCACTTCCGCCTGCATCTGGCCCTCCCGATCCGGCGGCCTGCGCAAAGGCCTTGGGTGCGGCGATCGACGACCTTATGGGGATCCAGGCGCTCCCTCCCGTTCAGAAAGCCGAGGCGATCGCGCAGGTCGAGAATCTTTATGGGACCTATCTCAATCTCGCCAGCCCAACGCAGTTGACTGGCCCGGCGCCGCCGACGGCGTACACCCTGGGCAGGTTCACCCGCTTCGGCTTTTCGCTCGGCACCGCCGCCCTGGGGCATCCTCAGCTCAATACGCCCGCGAAGGTGACGACTAGCGCAACGGCGACGAGCAAGCTCTTGCCGGACAACCCTACGACGCCCTTGACCTTCATCGCCTTCGATATTCATTGGCCGTATGACGAAACTCGGTTCTCGCCGTCGTTTGCCGAACGATCGCGAGCCTTTTTCGGCGTCGCGCTGACGCCTGATCTGGGTGTAGTCGGAGGTGTGGGCGTGGGAATTGTCCGAGGTTTGAGCGTCGAGGTCGGCTACTCGGTCCTCTTGGCACACACCTTGGCAAGGGGTGAGCAGCTCAGCTCTCCAGAAGTCATATTGCACGATCCGACTCCGCGCAAGGCGGTGGGTGCCTTCTTCGCGGGGATCGGGTACAGCTTCCAGTGACGGTGCCGAGAGGTGACTACCGCTTATTGAGAGGAGAATGAATGGCAACCAGCCCCATCACGTCGGCGCAGGTTCCGCTGCTCGGCACCGCCGTACCTCTGCAGCTTACGGGACCGCCGCCAGCCGGGCAGATGGTCGCCATGGCCGCGGCCGCCGGTGCCGCTCAGAAGGCTCACAGCCTACCGCAGTTCATGCAGACCCAGGAACAAACGAATTGGTGCTGGGCGGCGGTAGGTACATCGGTCGGCCTGCTTTTCGGCACCGGCCCCTGGACCCAGTGTGAGACCGCGACGGCGTGCCTGGATCTTCCAGGCCTCGATTGCTGCGTTACACCGGACACCTGCAACGTGTACGGTTTCCTCGATCTGGCCTTGTCCCATACCCGTTCGCTTGCGGCACTGGTCTCCGGAACGGAGACGGCGACGGTGATCGAATCCGAGCTCGATTCCAGCCGGCCTGTCTGCGCGCGCATCGCCTGGGATAGTGGCGGTGCTCACTTCCTGGCCATCTCAGGCTATTCTGATGCCCAAGGTGATGGCACGCAAGTCATCATCGAGCTCGAGGATCCGTTCTTCGGCACCGCGTCGATGCCGCTGGCGGAGTTCCCGGCGAACTATCACGGCGGCGGCGCCTGGACCGACTCCTATCTGACAAGGGCTCAGCCTTGAGCCAGGAGAAACGACATGACACTCCGACCCTCGGCCGCCGCCCCACCCGACGCCCATCTGATCCTTGCGTCTCACCTCCGGGAGCTCTTCAATCGGGGCCCGGTGCCCAAGGCGCTCGCCGGGCTGAGCGCTCAAGCCATGAGTGCCACCCAAGGCTATCAGGTCTATTCCGTCAACCTCGACGACCTGTCTGCTGGCCGGCTGCTGGACGCGGCGCGGCCGCAGAGCTGGCGCTACCTGCTCCTCGAGCATGGAGCGGCAGTGGCCGAAGCCGACTTGCAGACCGATGCTAGCGGTGCCAGCCGCGTCGTTGCCGTACACCGCGGGCCAAGCGCCGGCGGCACGGCTCAGGCGCTTTCGGCGATGGCTGGCACACCAGCCTTGGCGCAGGATGACTACGAACCGCGCCTGCTAGAGATCCCTGGCGTTCACTTCGTCGGCTTGTGGCTCGCGGGCCAAGCGGGCCAATACATCGTGCCCATCGCCCCCGACCGCAGCTCGCTGCCTCGCAATCAGGTTCTCAAGGAGGAGGAGGTCTTACCCGTGCTGCGGCAGCAGGCGATCGAGGTGTTGGCCCAGCAGCGCGATAAGCCGGGACCTTCCGGCGGTTGAGCCGGACGACGCGTGGCGTCTCACGATTGCTGCAACTCGCGGCAGTAGGGCAGAGTCACAGCGGATCTTCCGCTGTGATAGCCACAGCTAGAAGTTCTTGATCATGTGCTTCGTGCCGTCCAGCTTGGTCAGGGTGACTGCGAAGTTCTCCTTGTAGGTGTAGGCCTGGTCCTGGAGGAAGTCTAGGGCGACGGCCTCGCCGAGGATGATCGAGTAGTCGGTGTCGCTGCGCCAGTGGATGCCGGCGTGGGTGCCGTGGCCGAAGGAGATGTTGTGGGCCAGCTTGTGGAGCTCGCCGTTCACGGTTAGGTCGTGCGTGTGTGGGCCGGTGTAGGGCAGGAGGGTGAGCCCGTCCGCGGAGGGTACCAGGGGGTTTGGGATCTTGGCTCCGCCGTCGCAGAAGAACTTCAGCACGGTGATGCAGGCGCCGCCCACGGTGCCGTGGCCGGTGGGATAGGCGGGGTGGGCGGGCGATCCTTCTGGAAAGGCCTGCGAGAGAAGGTAGGTGCCGTACTTTAGCTGGCTTTGCTGCAGGGCCACCGAATCCAGGACGATCTTGTTGACGTGGCCCTCGACGGTGCTCCCCTGGCCGGTCTTCATGAGGTGGACGATGCCGCCGCCGGACTCAGGGCGATGGCGCAGGTGGACGATCCACTTCTGGTACCAGACCGCGTTGATCGCCGCCCGTGCGACCGCGCCCAGCGTTGCCGCGATGTCGGGTCCGCCGAAGGTCCCGAACGGCTGCTGGTTCTTGAACTTCGTGTAAGGGCTTGTCGGGTTCTGCCCGGTGCCGATGGTGTTCAGCACGAGAAACGCGGTCAGGTAGGCCTGGTAGAGCTGGTCCACGTGGGTGTACGCGCCAAGGCCGCGACCATCCCGGCGAGGACATCGGCCCGTACATCTCGCAGCTTGCCATCAGTCGCGCATATCGTACAGACTATACGCATCTAATATTCTACGTCAAGATGTGTTCCAGGGTGCCAGGGTGGCCAGGTCACCCTGTCGTCATCAGCTCGCCCAGGTACACCGCAAGGCGGCGCGCGCCTTCGAGGAAGTGTCCGGGCTCCGGGAGGAGCGAGAGGACTAGGAAGCCGTCGGTCTCGAAGTCGAAGAAGTAGCCGGGGTGGACGAGCACTCCGGTGTGGCGCAGGGCGCCGAGGACCAACTCCTCGTCTGTGACCAGCCGGGGGACGCGGAGGACCGCCGACCAGCCTCCCTCGGGTCGGTAGATCTGGACCGAGGGGAGGTCTCCGAAGGCGCCCTCGAGCGCCGCCAGGTTGCTGTGCAGGCGCTCAAGGATGGCGGCCCGGATCCTAGGCGCCACTGCCAGCACGTCTCCCAGGGCGCGCTGAACGGGAGTTGATACCGAGAGGTAGGCGTCGGCCACTCGCTCAAGGGCGGTGACAGTTCGGCGTCGCTCCGCTTCGGGGCCGCCGACGCGGATCCAGCCCAGCTTCCAGCCTGGTAGGCCGGCGCTCTTCGACAGGCCTCCGAGCGAGAAGCTGAGGGTCTCGTCGCGCGCTGCCGCGGCGCCTGCCCGGTTCCCCGGTGCCGCGTCTCCGCCCGCCTTGCCGTCGAGCGCGTAGTGGGCGAACACCTCGTCGGAGATCCATGGCAGGCAGCGCGCGGCGCAGAGCTCCACGACGGCGTCCTGCTCGGCTTGCGAGAGGAACGTGCCGGTCGGGTTGGCCGGATGAACCACCACCAGCAGCTTCGTCCTCGGCGTCAGCGACCGCTCGATCTCTCCCGGGTCGAGGGCGAAGCGCCGGCCGGGCTCGAGGCGAAAGTGCCGCAGGACCAGGGCGTCGAGGCTTGTCAACTCGTCGAGCAGCGGGTACGTCGGGGAGGCAGTCAGCACCTCGTCTCCGGGATCGCCGAAGAGCTTGAAGAGGTAGGAGTAGGCCTCGCTGGTCGAGGCGGTCAACACCAGATCGTCCGCCGCGACCTGGTCGCCGGGCCGGGACAGGGCGGCAGCGAGGGCCGTGCGCGCTTCGGGGAGCCCGAGCGGATGCGGCGGGTAGTCGGCGGCAGCGTGGCGGCACAGGATCTCGGCGAGCTCCGCTTCCGGGTAGGCGAGGCCCACCCGCGTGGGATTGCTCTCGGTGAGGTCGATCGTCCTCAGCCCTCGCGCCTTGCGGTCTGCTGCCTCGGCTGCGAGGACGTTGCACGCCTGCTCCCAGGGCAGGCGCTGGGAGAGGGCAGCGCGATCGGCTGGCATCCGGCAAGCCTACCTCTCGTCGCCGTCCTCTTGCCTGCTCCACCGCTTCGGGATCCTGCCGCTGCTGACGCCTGCGCTCCAGGGGGTTGGCGTGACCGTCTCGGGCCTTGCCTTTGTGGGAGTTTGGCCCATAATCCAATTCAAGGGACCACCTGCCATGGGGCGCGAGGTTGCGCGCCCGCCGTAACTCGTCAACTTACGAGGAGGAGCGGAGCATGACCCTTGCGATGTCGGATTCGTCCCAGCAGGCGCCCGGGCCGGCGCCGTCGCAGGCCAAGCGCGCGTGGGTGAAGTGGGTGGCTCTCGGCTGCGGCCTCTTGATTGTCCTCATTGGCGGCTTCGCCGCTCTGATGTTCCTCGTGGTCAAGAAGGCAACCGCCGGACCGGAGGCCGTGGTCCACGAGTTCCTGTCGGCCGCCGCGTCCGGAGACTACGCGAAGGCTCACGGCTATTTCAGTGCTCCGCTCAAGGAGGCGCAGCCGCTCGACCAGTTCCGGGAGGCGGCGCAGCGGCAGGCTTCGATGTTCAAGGTCAAGGACACGACGTTCAACACGCGCTCGGTCGACCTCGCAGGCGCCCGTCTCGCCGGGACCTTGACACTCGAATCCGGCACCAACGTTCCGGCCTCGTTCAAGCTGGTGAAGGAGAATGGCGAGTGGCGGCTCATCGGCTATCACATCGGCGCCGATGCCGGAGGGGATCCATAGGCCAGTCCAGCGAGGCCCGCCCGCCGGCCCCGCCTCGTCGTGCATGGGCTGGGCGGGCTGGGCGGCGCGATGTATCGAGATCGTGCGGCGCGGCTGTAACATGGAGGCGGCTCGGCAGTGCCGGTACCCCGGCTCTGAGAGGAGGTCCGAAATGAACGGTGCGATACGGCGATGGGGTTGGCTGGCGACGGTGGCTTTGATCCTTGGGATCCCCGCGCTCACCCGGGCGCAGGCCAGGGCGATCGCGACGGTGGAGACCAACATGAAGGCCACCGGCGAGATCTACGAATGCAAGCGCAAGCAGGGCGTGCTGACGATCAAGGTGCGCTTCAAGGCCACGTCAGGTCGGGGCGAGCTCGATCTGCCCTACGACACCACCTACGTGGTCGACGTTGCCTCGGGCAAGAAGTACGCGATCCTGCGCGACAGCGACAAGGCGCCGCTCGCGACCACGAGCCAGGGTTGGGGCGACCGGATCCGCGAGTCCATCGAGCCCGGGGCCACCTTCAGCGCCTGGTGGAAGTTCCCGGCGCCGCCGCCGGCCACCAAGAAGATCTCGTTCATCCTGCCGAAGAGCGAGCCTGCCGAGGATGTGCCGATCACCGATGCGCCGTAGTGCCCTCGCGCCGGCGCCGGCGCGAGGGCCGGCGGCGGGCCGGGCGGCGGCGGAAGCGGCGCGGGAGCCCTGGCCGGCATCGCCCAGGACGCTGAAGCGGCCGCTCTCGCTGCTGCTCGCGCTATCGCTCGCACTACCGTTCGCGACCCTCGGTGCCGGCGCCGCCGCCCCGCTCGCCGCGCCGCGGGGGGCCCCCGAGCCGGCGAACGCCCAGGCGCGGGCGGTGGCCGCGCTGGCCCACGCGCGGGTGATCGCCCTGGCGCCCGCGCCGCCTGCTACCCTGGTGCTCGCGCCGCCGAAAACGATCGCCGGGATCGGCGGCAGCGCCGGCGGTCAGCCGACCACGCTCGCCGGCGGCGCCAAGGACCTGGCATCGGCGATGACCGACCTCCATGCCAAAGTCGTGGGGCAGGAGATCCATATCGAGCTGGCCGCGGACGTGCTCTTCGCCTTCGACATGGCCGACATCCGCCCCGACGCAGCCGCGACGCTGGCCAAGGCGGCGGTGATCGTCCGCGCCCACTCCGGCGGCCATATCAGGGTCGAGGGCCATACCGACAACAAGGGCACCCACGCCTACAACGTCGCTCTCTCCCAGCGCCGGGCGCAGGCGGTGGTGACCTGGCTGCGCGAGCGCGAGGGTCTGCGCGGCGCCGCCTTCCAGGTCCAAGGCTTCGCGGAGACCAGGCCGGTGGCGCCCAATACCAAGCCCGGCGGCGCCGACAACCCGGCCGGACGCCAGCAAAACCGGCGCGTGGAGATCGTGGTCAGCCCATAGAGCTCTGGACGGCGAGGGTCCAAGTCTAGAGGGCGGCGGCAGAGGACTGCGGACCCTCGCCCAAAGGAGGGAAGGGGGTCTCGTCCCCTCCGGAGGGAGGGGGAACGGCTAGGGGCAGCGAGGGCAGCCGCTGATTCTCCAGCAGGTGCCGGTGACGCCGGCGGCGATCATCTCGAGCCACCGCTCTCCGCGATCCGTGTCTGCGAGTCCGCGCAGCGTCTCCTTGCTGAGCTTCAGCGTCTTCGGGCTCTTCTTCATCGCGCTCTCCTCGAGTCGTGTCCGGTCCGGCTCATTCCGGAGCGGCTCGCTTCGGACTCCAACCTCTCCAGTGCCCGGGGGTGGCGCCTCGTAGACGCCGCTCGTCCCTGCCGCGTCCCGCTTGCGGCCGGCCTGTCCCGCTGGTCCCGGGGACGTTGGGCGCGCCCGCCACGCCGGGGCATGCTGTGGCCGCCGGACAAACTCGAGGAGGACATGGTCATGGACACCCAGATTCCCTCGTTCCCCGAAACAGCTCCCGGACGGCCTGCCAGGCCCGCACCGCCCGCGCCATCCGCGCCGCCCGCTACGCAGGCTGCAGGCGTCTTCCGTGCCGCCGCCCGTCCCGCCGCCGCCGGTGCTTCCGTCGTCGCCGGCGGCCTCGGCGTCGTGGTCCTGGTGGCCGCCGTCAAGCTGCTCGTGCACCTGGTGACGACCGGCCGCTTCGGCTACAGCTACTTCGTGGACGAGCTCTATTACCTCGCCTGCGCCCGCCACCTCGCCTGGGGCTTCGTCGACATGCCGCCGCTGTTCCCGGCGATCGTCGCGGCCGTGCATGCCACCCTCGGCGACTCGCTGCTGGCGGTCCGCCTGCTGCCGGCGCTTGCCGGCGCCGCCCTGGTGCTGATGACCGGGTTGATGGCCCGCGACCTGGGCGGCCGCCGCTTCGCACAGGGGATCGCCGCGCTCGCCGTGCTGGTGGCGCCGATCTGGCTCGCGCTCCACAGCATCGACACCATGAACGCGCTCGACCAGCTCTTCTGGACCGGCTGCGCCTGGATCGTGCTCCGCATCGTGCGCGACGATCGGCCGCAGCTCTGGCTGTTGTTCGGCGCGGTCGCCGGGGTCGGTATGCTCAACAAGCACAGCATGGCCTTCTTCGCCGTCGCCGTGGCGGCCGCGGTCCTTCTCACCCGGGAGCGCCGCGCCCTGCGCTCGCCCTGGCTCTGGCTCGGCGCCCTCCTCGCCGGCGTCATCTTCCTGCCCAACCTCGCGTGGGTCGTCCAGCACCATTTCCCGCACTTCGAGATGCTCGCCAACGTCAAGCGGGAAAGCCGCGACGTCTCCTTGAACCCGCTGCAGTTCCTGGCGCAGCAGGTGCTGCTGATGAATCCCCTGACGCTGCCGCTCTGGCTGGGCGGCCTGGCCTGGTTGCTCTTCGACCGCGAGGGCCGCCGCTACCGGGTGCTCGGCATCGCCTGGCTCGGCGTCATGGCAGAGATGCTCCTGCTCGACGGCCGCCCCTACTATCCGGCGCCGGCCTATCCGATGCTGCTTGCTGCCGGCGGCGTAGGGCTCGAGGGCTGGCTCGCGACTCCCCTCTGGCGGCGCTGGCGCGCCGTCAAGCCGGTCTACGCGGCGTTGCTGGCCCTCTCCGGCGCCGTGCTGGCGCCGCTGTTCACGCCGCTGCTGCCGCCCGAGGCCCTGATCCGCTACTCGCGCGCCATCGGCATGTCGCAGCCGCGGATCGAGAACCATCGCCTGGGGCCGCTGCCGCAGCTGATGGCCGACCGCTTCGGCTGGAAGGAGATGGCGGAGGAGGTGGCGCGGATCTACCGCTCGCTGCCGCCCGCGGACCGCGCCAAGGCCGCGATCTTCGGCCAGAACTACGGCCAGGCCGGGGCGATCGATCTCTTCGGGCCGGCGCTCGGCCTGCCGGCGGCGATCAGCGGCCACCTCAGCTACTACCTGTGGGGCCCCCGCGGCTACACTGGCGATGTCATGATCGTCCTCGACGACGAGCGCCCGACCCTCGAGCGCCTGTTCCGCAGCGTCGAGCTGGCGGGCCACGTCGCCCATCCCTACTCGATGCCCTACCAGCACTTCGACGTCTTCGTCTGCCGCGGTCCCCGGCAGTCCCTGGCGGCGCTCTGGCCGCGGATCAAGCGGTTCGGCTGAGAATGCGCGCGCGCCTGTTCCTCCGCGGGTTCGCGCTCTGGCTCGGAGTGGTGAGTCTCCTCGGCCTGCTGCTGTTCCTCTATCACTACCTCGCCGCGCTGGCGGCCCGCGAGCCGCGGACCCCGCTCGCGCCGTTCATCGAGGAGCTCACCGGCGCCTTCGTCGGCGGGCTGCTGTTCTTCCCGATCCGCTGGTTGGCGCGCCGCCTGCCGCTCACCGCGCGCGACTGGCCGCGCCGCCTGCCGGTCTACCTGCTGTCGCTGCCCGTCTTCGGCGTCGCCGCGACGACGCTGATGTGGGGGCTGCGCAGCGCCCTGTTCCCGCTCGCCGGCCTCGGCCCCTACGACTACGGCGTCATGCCGCTGCGCTACCTGATGGAGCTGCCCATGCAGGTGATCTGGATCGGCATCCTGGTCGCCGCCATCCATGGCTTCGCCGCCCTCGACGCGGCCCGCGCACGCGAGCTCCGGGCCGCGCGTCTCGAGAGCAGCCTCGCCCGCAGCCAGCTGCGCAATCTCCGCCTGCAGCTGCAGCCTCACTTCCTGTTCAACGCCCTGCACACCGTCTCGGCCGTGATGTACGACGATCCGGCCGCTGCCGACGAGATGCTCGACCAACTGGCCGAGCTGCTGCGCGCCTCGCTGCGCACCGCCCAGGCCGACGAGGTCCCGCTCGGCGAGGAGCTGGCGCTGCTCGACCGTTACCTCGTCGGCCTG
>Ga0210384_10004028_pt1 | contig 16609 bp, 12 predicted proteins | sample IncBWH2MmetaG_FD_160574 | JGI IMG/M metagenome (GOLD analysis project Ga0210384, IMG submission 160574) | Forest soil microbial communities from Barre Woods Harvard Forest LTER site, Petersham, Massachusetts, United States - Inc-BW-H-2-M | ecosystem: Environmental > Terrestrial > Soil >...
CGATTGCCGTCAGCGCGCCGTTTCTCCGGTTGATCGAGTAGGTCACAACATCGTCCCAACTGTAATTCGCTACATAGACAAAAAGACCCGATGGGTCCACTGTTACCCAAACAGGCAAGTTCCCAGCAAAGACACGCCCCACAAAGGTCAACGCTCCGGTTGTGGCATTAATCTTGTAGGAGTACACATCATTGCCAGCGGCATTCGCCACGTAAACGAATCGTCCGGAAGGGTCCACGGTTATAGATACGGGCGAGCCTCCAGCGTTAATGTTCGGCGCTATGGAAGTCAGCAACCCAGTTGTGGCATTGATCGCGAACATGGAGATATTGTCGTCGCCAGCGTTCGCCACATAGAGGAAGCGACCCGACGGATCAACTGCCACAGCCCGAGCATTGAATCCCGACGGCACATTCGGCCCCAACGAAGTCAGAGCCCCGGTGGTGGCGTTAATCTTGTACAAGGACACATTGTGGGAATAGACGTTAGCCACATATACAAAGCTTCCAGAGGGGTCCACAGTTATGGAGACCGGCCGCCACCCTGTCGCTATATTCGCACCGACCGAGGTCAGCGTCCCCGTTGTGGCATTGATAGTGAAGGCGGAGATCGTGCTGTCCTCTCTATTCGCCACGTATAGGAAGCGTCCGGAGGGATCAATCCTGGCCGCTCCAGGACCAATTCCTGTTGGCACGTTTGGGCCCGCCAAAGTCAGCGCTCCCGTCTTGCTGTTGATGGTGTAGCTGGCAATATCATTGGATACGCCGTTCGTCACGTATACAAAGCGCCCCAGAGGGTCTAGAGCCAAGCCATACGAATCGCTGCCCGGAACCACCACATAGCCGCGGCTGCGCAATTGGCTTGTCTGGGCATTCACCGAGAAAATGGAAAGAATCTGATTCTCGTTCACCACATAAGCGAACCGCGGCTTAGGCACCGCGGCTAGCTGAACCGGGATCGCCAACGCGGCAAATAAAACCATAGCGATAGTGCGTGTCCATATTTTGAAATTCATTTTGTTCTCCTGTGGTCTAGTGGGGGTCTAGCTCGCCGCGATCATGCTTTGTGCTGGAAAGAGGCGCAATCCCGCGCGTCCCATCTGTGCCTCTTCTGCCTCTCCCTAGCGGCATCCCCCGGACCTCCCGAGCTAAGCCCTTGTGCCGATTGCAGTTCGGTCTATATCTCCCGCAATTAAAGCTGCGCTTGCCAGCAAGAATGGAGTAAACTCCGTGCCAAGACACGGGGTGTCTAATGGTTACCGCTGCTTCCGGTGGGGTGCTGCGCTTCGGGCATTTCGAAGCCAAAGTGCAGTTGGGCGAGTTGCGCCGCCAAGGTTTGAAGATCCGTTTGCAGGACCAGCCGTTCCAAATTCTCGTCATGCTCCTGGAACGTCCGGGAGAGCTGGTGACGCGTGAGGAGATTCAGAAGAAGCTCTGGCCTGCGGACACGTTCGTGGATTTCGACCACGGATTGAACAACGCGATGAACCGTCTGCGGGAAGCGCTGGGCGATTCCGCCGACACACCGCGGTTCATCGAGACGCTACCGAAAAAGGGCTACCGCTTCATCGCACCCGTAAACGGAACCGCCAGTGCGGCGGCTGTCGCGAGTTCCAGTGCTGCTCTCCACACGGACGGGCAGGCCTCAGCGACCACGCCTGCGACGCCGGTTGAAACTGCGGGACAGGAGAACCTGGCTCCGGTTCGATCCCGGCGCTGGGCGGTGATTCTCGCCGCTGGCGTTCTGATAATCGTTGCTGTGTTTCTTTGGCTACGCCCTGTTGTGCTGCCCACGGTCCTCGGCTCCACACAGATTACTCGCGATGGTCTACTGAAGACCGACCTGCAAACTGACGGCTCCCGTCTTTACGTCACTGAAGTCGAGGCTGGCCACACGATTCTGAGTCAGGTGGCCAGCGCCGGTGGTGAAACATCGCAGATCGCTATCCCGCTCACCAGTTTCCGCCTTGGCGGCCTTTCGCCCAATGGCGCTGAACTTCTTCTCGCCGGGTCTCCTACCGCCTTCCCCAGCGGCGATCTGGGCCACGAATTTCCGCTCTGGATTCTGCCTCTGCCTACGGGCGCGCCGCGCCGCGTTGGCGATGTGATCGCCAACGATGCCAACTGGTCGCGGGACGGCACACAGATTCTCTACACCCACGGCCACGACGTGTATGTCAGCAACAGGGAGGGCACTCAGTCCCGCAAGCTGGCTACCGTTCCTCACTACCCGGTGTGGCCACGATGGTCGCCGAAGGAAGCCATCGTCCGCTTCACCGAGTACGACCTGGAAACCAATGCCACCTGGCTCTGGGAGGTCAACTACGACGGGAGCCACCAGCACCGGCTTTTCCCCGGCTGGATCAATGCAGGGCAGGAATGTTGCGGCAATTGGACTCCTGACGGTAAATACTATCTCTTTCAGTCCGCCGGAAATGCCTGGACGCTGCGGGAAACATCGACCTGGCTGCGGAAATCAACCTCCCAGCCCGTGCAACTGACGGTGGGCCCTTTGTTTCTGACCTCTCCGGTGCCCAGCAGCGACAGCCACAAGCTCTTTGTGGTGGGCCAGCAGCGACGGGCAGAGGTTGTGCGCTTCGACGCCAAATCTGGCGATTTTGTGCCTTACCTAGCAGGACTCTCTGGCGGACAGGTGGACTTCTCCCGCGACAACCAGTGGGTGACTTACATCGCATATCCTGACGAGACTTTGTGGCGTAGCAAACTCGATGGCAGCGAACGCCAGCAGCTTACGTTCCCTCCGCTACGCGCCGCCTTGCCCCACTGGTCGCCCGACGGAAAACAGATTGCTTACATGGCGGCGAACCCGGGCCAGCGCTGGAAGATTTTCCTCATGACCGTCAGCGACGGTAGCGTCCGCGATCCAATACCGGAACAGAGCAACGTTGGGGATCCGACCTGGTCTTCCGATGGAAATTCTTTAGCCTTCGGTTCACTGGCAGTGGACGCCAACTCGCTTCCCGGCACCATTCAACTCCTCGATTTCCGCAGCGGAGAAATCTCCAGTGTTCCCAGATCGCAGGGCATGTTCAGTCCCCGCTGGTCGCCCGATGGACGCTATCTCGTAACGCTTTCCGGCGATTCCGAGCAACTCGCGCTTTTCGATTTCACAACGCAGAAGTGGTCTGTGCTGGCGACCCAAACGATCGGTTACCCCAGTTGGTCGCGAGACAGCAAATACGTATTCTTCGACGACACCGCTCTTACCGCCGATCCCGCGTTTTATCGCGTGCGTGTTTCCGACCACGCCCTGCAGCGTGTCGCTAGCCTGAAGAACATCCGGCAGTTTGCCACGGAATGGCCCTTTGGCGCGTGGACCGGACTTGCGCCGGATGACTCCCTGCTGCTGCAGCGCGACATCAGCACGCAGGAAGTCTATGCTCTCGACTTGCAACTGCCTTGATACCGCTGGACAAATAGCTCTGAGGTAATCAGCGGGCATATTCTCTGCCTTTCTACCTAGAGTCCCATCCAAAAAGATGCTGAAGTATGAGTACCCTTCAGCCGATGGGACGTTTATCATGCCTCAGCGTCCGACTGAGTTCCCCCAAAGTGGTCACTGTGTGCAACTGCCTAACTGGTTGATTCTCTTGCCATTGCTTGGTGTCGCATTGGCGGTGCCCAGTTCCGTTGCCGCCCAAACGACGTCCACCCTTCGCGGAACTGTCACGGACCAGCAGCATCTTGCCATCGTAAGTGCTTCGATTACCTTGAGTGGTCCGAGGCTGACCAGCGAAATCGGCGTTATGAGTGACTCTGCGGGATCGTTTCGCATCCCCGGATTGCAGGCTGGAACCTATAGTCTGCGAGTAGCGAAACCAGGCTTTGCGGCCAAGGATTTCGAAGGGCTTACCGTGACCGTGAATCGCTTGCTCATTCTTGACGTCGTGCTGGGCGTTAGCACGGTGCAAGAGGTGATTACGGTTTCGGCTCGTTCGCCGCTGCTGGAAACCACTATTTCCTCCTCCGGCGCCACCATCCTGCCCCAGCAGATTGAACAGATGCCGCTCAACGGGCGGAACTATCTCGATCTCATGCAGCTGGTTCCCGGGGTTGCGGTCAATCGGCAAGCGGACGCGAGGACCGATACGGCAGCACCCATTCTCGGCGAGCGCGGAGGAAACGCTCTCTTCCTGGTGGATGGGATGCCTAACAGTGACGCGGTCGATGGCGGGTCGGCTGCTCCGTTCAATCAGGATTCAATTCTGGAATTCCAGGTACTCACAACCGGCTATAGCGCGGAATTCGGGCACGGGTCGGGTGGAGTTGTGAATGTGGTGAGCAAGGGTGGAACCAGCCAGTGGCATGGACTTGTCTCCGCCTTCCATCGCAACAATGCCTTCGATTCGTCTGATGTTCCTAGAAAGGGCACGCCCTTCCTGTTGCGCTGGGACCCCACCGCGAACGTGGGCGGACCCATTCTGCGTGACCGCGTCTTTGTCTTTGGATCAATCGAGCGCATCCGGGAAAGCCGCCAATTGAATTTCAGTTTTCCGCCGAACACTCCATCTTTCCTGCAAGCTCGAGAATCGACTTTTGACCAGCACAATCAGACTTTCGAGACACGCGGCTTTCTCAAACTGGAAGAACAACTGGGACGGCACCACATCACGGAACAAATGAACCTGGTGAACGGTCACGTAACCAACTTCCTGCCGCTGGCCGAGGCGATCAATCTGCCCTCCACCCGAACTGACCTGGACTCGCGGCATCTGATGTGGGGCTTCCACGACACAGCAACTCTTGGCAACCAAGGTAACCCATGGCTGTTGAGTACTTATTTGCAATATCGCAGTGAGCCGGTCGCCGAGAGAGCGGCGCACCCCGAGGCTAGCCCCGCTACCACATTGTTCAATGAGTTCAGTGGCTTGAGCACGGGCGGACTTGGTGGCGATCTCGGGCAAGTAGAGTTCGGCGCGGGCTTTACCCGCTTGCTTCTCCAGCCGAAATACACTTCCACCGGCGCACATTTCGAAAAGGTCATACACCGCCACGAGATCAAATTTGGTTGGGATTTCCAGCACACCCAAGCCAGTGGCATGGAGGCCAGTAATCTGCTCAACCAACTCTTCGCGACGGCTTCCGACTTTGCCCAGTTTGGTCCGGTCAACGCGGGAGTCTATACCCTAACCACGGTAGCCGGGCCGACACTCCAGGACAACCTGTTTCACCTGCGCAACAACTACAACGGAGCGTTTGCACAGGATGACTGGAAGCTGCTGAAGAACGTGACCTTGAACCTCGGCTTGCGCTGGGACCATGATTCCCGCTTCCCCAATAACGCCAATTTTTCTCCACGTCTGGGGTTTGCCTGGTCGCCAACCCCGAAGACGGTGCTCAACGCAAGTTGGGGAATCTTCTACGACAATTTCCGCGTTGGGCTGGCGCGCGACATCCCCGGGTTCGGCGGCGCCAATCTGTTTCGCGACCAAACACTCTCCTTCCCGCGTTTGTTCTACGGCGATCCATCCATATTGGCGCGGCTGCTCGGGTTGTGCGCCTCGCCGGACATGACCGATGCTCAGATTGCGGCATCCGGCGCCACTTGCGCTACGCCCGGGCAGCAGTTGTTTGGGATCGATCACTTGAACCCCGTAGTCGCGCCGGGCCATGCTGCCATTCCTCTCAATGCCATCTTGAATCAAGGCAATGTACAAAATCTCACCGGCTTCACGGGGCAGCAGTTCGCGGACGCGGCCAGTGCCGCAGTCAACCGGCAGCCAGGGTTCTTCTTCTGGGATGGGTTCGGCAATCTCACGATGAACTTCCCGGTGCCACAAATCTTCCTGATTCCAGTTACGGTGGACTCGGGCTTCAAAACACCTTATACGCGAGCATTTCATTTCGGGGTACAAAGGGAGGTCACCAGCAACATCGTGCTTCAGGCGGACTATTACCATCGCGACATCCGCGACATGCTCGGCGTTAGGACCACGAATCTGGCGTTTGAAGCCCGCATACCTGGCCACCAAGGCGAACTCCAACCAGGTACCGGTACACGGCCAATTCAGAGCTATGGTCCGTGGTATCAAGGCCGGTACGACGGCATTAGCGTCGGAATCCGCAAGCGCATGAGCCAGCGTTTTACGGTCGAAGCTTTCTACACCTGGACCAACGCTGTCGATAACGCTTTCCACTCGAGTTTCGTGAGCGAAGTGCAGACGGGTCTGGGAGCGGGTTTCCTGGGAGCCAAAGGCCCCACCGACAGCTTTGTTGGCGTCCCACCGCTCGTCACCGACCCCGTCAGTGGCCAGACCAACGCGAATGGACGGTTCATCGCCAGCAACGGCAATCCGGTCCCGCAAGCTGGGAAGTTTTACAACGGAGCGGACCTCGATCACGGCCCTTCCGATCTCGCATTGAATCACACGCTGATTTTGCACGGGATTGTGTTACTTCCCTGGAAATTTGAAATCAGCGGCATCTTCCGCGCACAGAGTGGCTTCCACTTCACCGACTCTGCCCTCGTGCCCGCCGACGTGGACGGGGATGGATTACGGAACGGCGTGGACTTTCTCACTGGCCGCAATCACTTCGAGGCACCGCTCTATACCAATTTGGACACGCGTTTCTCCAAACGCTTTGTCATCGGGGAAAGGGTCCGTATCCAGGCTCTCTTCGAGTTCTTCAATTTGTTCAACCGAGCCAATCCAGCCGCCGTAGAGCAATTTCAGAAGATGGCAACGCCTCTAGGCCAGCCCCTGCAATATCTGCCTGGACGCGAAGGACAAGTGGGGCTGCGCATTGAATTCTAGCCACAATATCAGCGGAAAGAAGTTGACTGGCGGATTCAAGCTCGCCATGGTCTTCGCGGCACTGTTCTTCTCGGCCGTCTTCGGTTACATGGCGGGGATTCGCCAGTCGAACCCCGGTGCCGAAGGGCCGCGGAAGACGTACGCGCTCAACTTGGGTCCGGTCCATCTGAACCTCACGGTAGGAGCGATGGGCGTGTTGGTGATCTTTCTTCTGACCATTTTGCTCGCGGCGGCGATTCTTTTCGCTGTAGTCGCAAGCTACCGGAGGAGACGGGCGGAAGCGGCGAACCATGAACTTAGTAAGGAAAATACCGAGCGCAGGCGGGCCGAAGATGAAGTCAGCAGGTTGAACGCCGAGTTGGAGAGCCGGGTCCTGGAACGTACCGGGCAGCTGGATGCCGCGAACAAGGAGTTGGAAGCTTTCTCATATTCCGTTGCCCACGATCTTCGCGCTCCTCTACGTCACATCAACGGCTTTTCCAAAATCCTGCGCGACGACTACGGACCGGCCCTCGACGTCACCGCCCAACACTATTTGAAATCGGTCTGCGACGCTGCCAAACACATGGGTCAGCTAGTGGATGACCTATTGAAGATGGGACGGATCGGTCGTCAGGAACTGGCGTGCAGGCCCACCGACTTGAACTCTGTGGTGGAGAGAGTTCTGCAAGACCTGCAAACGGAATACGAGGCGCGCAGGATTGACTGGCGGATTGGAGAATTGCCTTCGGTCGAGTGCGATCCAGGCCTGATGAGACAAGTGTTTGCGAACCTGCTTTCGAATGCCGTGAAATACACGCAGCGCCGCGAAATAGCGGTCATCGAAGTCGGCCAAGCTACGTCGGAGGGCGCACCCGTTATCTTCATACGCGATAACGGCGCGGGATTTGACCAGCGCTATGCGCACAAATTATTCGGCGTTTTCCAGCGCCTTCACAGTGTAGAAGAGTTCGAAGGAACCGGAGTGGGCCTCGCTACCGTTCAACGCATTATCCAAAAGCACGGCGGGCGTGTCTGGGCGGAAGCCGAGGTGGACAAGGGCGCAACTTTCTTCTTCGCCCTGGCACCCACCAGCCAAAGTTCTCCCAATACAGCAAAATCAGTTGCAGCAGGTAAACTATGACCCACGATGAAGTTGAGATCCTTTACGTCGAAGATAACGCCTCCGATGTGGAGCTGACGCTTGTCGCTCTGCGCCGAAATAGAATAGCCAACCGGATTCACATTGCTCGCGACGGCGAAGAAGCTCTGAATTTTCTCTTCTGCCGCGGGTCTTACGCTGATCGCGAGTTTCTTGCTCCGAAACTCGTCCTGCTCGATATGAAATTACCCAAGGTTGACGGGCTTGAAGTGATACAGGCAGTCCGTGAGGATGATCGAACCAAGATGATCCCCGTCGTGGTGCTGACTTCCTCCAACGAACAGAAAGACATGGTGGAGAGTTATAAGTTACACGTCAACAGCTACATTCAAAAGCCAGTCGATTTCGACCAGTTCCAGCAAGTTGTCCAGCAACTTGGCCTCTACTGGCTGGTCGTGAACCAGACTCCACAGCCGGAGAGCCCCTTGGCCCGCTAGGCCCAAAAACCGTGACGGAGCATGACGCAACAACATCTACTGACAACAGCCGTTTGCCATCGGATGGCCCACTCGGAAACTAACCCCTACCTGGAACGTCGCTCACTCTAGCTCCCCCCACCACAATGGAGGCCACAACCATTGCTAGCAAGGCTCGCGGGAGCCACGAGTCAATTCACCGTCGGGCTATGGTCAATCTCTCCTCACTCAATACATCTCTGGGCCAATTGCCGCGCTTGAGGTAAGCTACACCCCAGATGGGAAACACTGTCACACGCGGTCTCCGAAGATATCCGCTGTACTTCCTCGTGTGGACAGTGATCGGTCTTTTCTTTTTCAGCCAGGCCATCGCACAAAGGTTTGTTTCGCGTGACCCGACGCCATGGTGGCACTATTTAGTGTCCTGGATGGTGGGAGTCAACCTATGGGCCATCCTAACTCCCGGCTTGCTCTGGCTCGGCAACCGATTCCCCATCGAACGCCGCAATTGGCTGCGCCGGACTGCACTCCACTTGCTGTTCAGCATTGGCATTTCGTTCGGTCAACTGGCTGTTGAAGCTGCCATTCTCTATCGCTTGGGAGTATTTCCAGCCTTCATGACCGGGTTCGTGCCTACGTTTATTTTCCTGCTCACCATCGGCTTTCATCAGGGCATTACGACGTATTTCACGGTGATAGGCATTCAGTACGGATTCCGTTATTACCGTCAGTACCAGGAACGAGAACAGCAGGCATTGCGACTAGAACTTCACACTTCTGAACTGGAAACACAACTCGTAAACGCTCAGTTGAGCGCGCTCAAGATGCAGCTTCAGCCGCATTTCCTCTTCAACACCTTGAACGCCATCATGGTGCTGGTCCGCCAACAAAAGGGCCTCCAAGCCGAGGAAATGCTCGCCCACCTCAGTGACCTTCTGCGCTGTGTACTGGAGGATGTGGAAGCGCAGGAGGTATCGCTGCGCCGCGAGCTGGAGTATCTGCAACTGTATTTATCGATTGAACAGGTTCGGTTTCCCGACCGGCTTCGCACCGAAATATTGGCTGATCCTGTGATTCTGGACGCTGCAGTTCCACAAATGGGCCTGCAGCCAATTGTGGAAAATGCCATCCGCCATGGCCTCGGGAAAAGTTCTTCGGCTGGCAAGATTCAGATCAGCGCCGCTCGCGTGAACGATATGTTGGAAATCAAAGTCGAGGACGACGGCCCCGGATTCCCCAATGGAGATTCGCCGCAGAGCCGCGGAATCGGATTGGCCAACACGCGGACCCGCCTCCATCAACTCTATGGCGATCGCGCGAAACTCACTGGCGAAAATAGTGCGCGCGGTGGCGCCATCGTAACCATGCTTTTGCCTTATCATCTTGCGCCCGAAAGTTCCGGACGGGAGCTTGTGGAGGTCCATGCGCTTCACAACGCTGATCGTTGATGATGAACCCTTGGCGCGCGAGGGTTTGCGCATGTGGCTTTCCGCGGATGCGGAAGTTTCCGCCATTGAAGAAGCCAGGGATGGACGCGAAGCGGTAGCCGCAATCCGCAAGACCCGTCCAGACCTCGTTTTCCTCGATGTGCAAATGCCGGAGATGGACGGATTCTCCGTTGTGCAGGAAATTGGCGCGGAGCGCATGCCCGCCGTGATGTTCGTTACGGCACACGACAAACACGCGATCCAGGCATTTGAAATCAATGCCATCGACTACCTGCTCAAGCCGGTGACACAGGAACGCTTCGCGCAAGCCCTGGCACGGGCGAAGCTCCGCCTTCACGCGCAACCAGCCGATGAAACAGGACGGCAGATCATTGGCTTACTTGAAACCATCGTCTCGCCCCGCCGCTACTTAAAGCGCCTTGCCGTTCGCTCGGCGGGCAAGACCGTCTTCGTCGAAGTAGACGACGTGGACTGGATGGAGGCCGCCGAGAACTACGTTCAGCTGCACTGCGGGAGGACGTGCCATCTGCTCCACGTGCCGATGAACACGTTAGAAAAGTCCCTTGATCCTGAGATCTTTCTCCGCGTCCATCGCTCGACCATCGTTAATACCCGGCGCATCAAAGAACTCCAGCCAGGCGTGCATGCGGAATATGTCATTCTCCTGCAGGACGGCACGCGGCTCCGCTCTGGCCGGACCTACCACGATAAGCTGAGCGCTCTCGCCGCCAATCCGTTCTAGACCCGCTTCGTTGTATGCGATCCCAGAGTGCTACTCCGATATCATTCCAATCGTCCCCAGCCACGTCTCTACCAACTGAGGCCATCTGGTTATCGGAAACTTCGTGCGCCGCAGCCCGAACGCGTGCCCGCCCTTCGCGTATAAATGCATCTCCACGGGAACCCCAGCCTTCTTCAGCGCAATGTAATAAACCAACGATTGGTTTACACCGTCCACGTGGTCATCCTCCGCTTGCAGCAAAAACGTGGGCGGGGTCTTGCCAGTAACAGGAATTTCCGGATTCAATTCAAATTCTTTCTTCGTGTTTTCCAGCATGTGCCCAGGATAAATCGCCACGGCAAAATCTGGACGGCAGCTGACTTTGTCGGCCGCATCCACGGGTGCGTAAGCACGCTGCGCGAAGTGCGTGCTGATATTGGCCACTAAGTGGCCGCCCGCCGAAAACCCCAGCACTCCGATCTTGTGCGGATCGATGTGCCACTCCGCTCTGTGGAAGCGCACGAGCCCCACCGTCCTTTGTGCGTCTTCCAGCGCCGTGGGTGCTTTCGGACGAATATGGCATTGGCAATCGTCATGCCAAGCCGGACCCGAATCCGGCACTCGATATTTCAACAGTACGCAGGTGATCCCTCGCGACGTCAGCCAGTCGCAGACCTCGGTGCCTTCAAGATCGATGGCCAGACCCTGATAGCCCCCACCCGGAAAGACGACAACCGCAGCGCCCGTATTTTTTCCACTTGGCGAATAGACCGTCATCGTCGGCCGCGACACGTTGCTCACCCACACCCACGGCCTGCCAGCAACCGATGGATCCTTCATCGTCGTCTCAGCGACCTCTGGCCCCGCGACAGGTTGCGGATCAGGCATTGTCTCTGCCCATAGCGGCACTTGCACATGTCCGGGCGATGGCTGCCAGGCAGTCGTCTGGGCGCTCAGGCTGCCAAACGCAAACACAACACAGAGAGCAAAGAGCAAAGGTTTCATCAAAATCCTCACAGCGAAACAGGCGTTAACCGTACTTCTGCACAACCGGCGAGGATAGCCGATCAATTCCGAACATCCCGCCATCGTGCATGCAGTCCGACAGGCCACCTTCAGAATGCACCATTTCCAGCCCTCCAGAATGTTTATGAGACTGGTTCTAGACTCTTCTCTATCGTCCCCTCTCTAATCGCCTCGACCCGCCAGTTCGTCGGCCCAAACTAGCCATTCGTCAAAATCCCCTTTCCAAACAATGCCCAAGGCTCCAGACTCACCCTGGAACGACGAGCTGTTCCTGTGAGGGGTAACCAAAATGACCCAAGATTGTTTGGCAGAACTTTCCGGTGTGAGCAAGCGTTTCGGGAAAACCGTCGCGCTCGATGGACTCGACCTGCAGGTGCGGCGAGGCGAGCTTTTCGCCCTTCTCGGTCCGAACGGCGCCGGCAAAACGACTGCGATCTCTCTGCTCCTAGGCCTACAGCGTCCTGACGCCGGAACAGCATGCCTGTTCGGCAAGTCCCCACTGTTCGTCGAGACGAGGCGTCAAGTTGGAGTGATGATGCAGGAGGCAGCGCTCGCGCCAGAGCTTCGTGTTCGCGAGCAGATTGATCTCGTCGCGAGCTATTACCCGAATCCAATGACTCCTGCCGCGGCCATGGAGATGACCCACACCGAAGCCCTCGCAGATCGTCCTTATGGAAAACTTTCCGGAGGCCAGAAGCGTCAAGTGCAGTTTGCCATAGCGCTCTGCGGCCGTCCGAAGTTGTTGTTCCTCGACGAGCCCACGGTGGGGCTCGACGTCCAGTCCCGAGAGATGATGTGGAGCACGCTGCGCCGGCTCGTAGGCGAGGGTTCGTCCATCGTTCTGACGACGCACTATCTCGAAGAAGCCGAGGTGCTGGCAGATCGAGTCGCGGTTCTCGCTAAGGGACGCACGATCGCATCCGGTTCCGTGAACGAAATGCGCGCCCTGGTGGTCCGCAAACACATTTCTTGTTCCACCAGCTTGTCCATCGAGCAAGTCAGAATGTGGTCGGATGTTGAGAGTGCGACCCGGGATCACCACGGTCTCCACATCACCGCGGGGAATGCGGAATCAGTTGTACGAGAATTACTGGCCGCAGACGAAAACTTACAGGACTTGGAAGTCCGCCGCGCTGGACTTGCCGAGGCGTTTACAGAACTCACGCAGGAGACAGCACAATGAATGCAACTACTTTCGCGCTCAGCCGAGAACTGCCCCGCACATCGGCCATGCCCATTGGCAAGCTCTTCCGCGCTTACTTGACGGAGGCCAAGTACGAGTCGATTCGCGCGCTGCGCGCACCAGCGTTCGCCATTCCGTTTCTGCTGCTACCTGTCGTCCTCTACGTGTTGATCGGCGTGTTCCTAATTGGAAGCATGAGCAACGGCGATTCGAAGATTGCGGTCACCATGTTCGTGAACTTTGCCACCTTCGGCGTGATGGGACCAGGCATGTTCGGATTCGGCATGTTTGTCGCGACGGAGCGCGAACAGGGGTTGCTCACTTTGAAGCGCGCTCTCCCGATGCCGCCGACGGCTTATTTACTTGCGAAAATGCTGATGACGATGCTGTTTGCGGCCATCGTAATGGTGTCGCTTATCGCCGCCGCGCTGGCAGTCGGCCATCTCCGGATCACTGCCGGACAATTCCTGTTGGTTGCGCTGATCGAAATCCTGGGATCGCTAGCGTTTTGCTCGATTGGATTCTTTATTGGCACGCGATCCTCGGCTAAGAGTGCTCCAGCTTTCGTAAACCTCGCATATCTACCCATGATGCATCTTGGAGGCTTGTTCTACCCGCTGCCCAAGTCCGCTCAGCCGATCGAATTCCTCTCCCCTGCATTTTATTTGGCGAAGCTGGGGCTGCACGCAGTGCACGCTCCAAGCCTGGACGAAATGTCGTTCGGCATGACAAGTCCATCCAGTCACAGCGGAGTGGTGGTCTGTGTAGCCGTGCTTGCTGGCGTAACTCTGCTCTTTGGCTGGCTCGCGCTTCGCCGGTTTCAACGTCTTGCATAGAACGTCTTGCTGAGAAGGAGAACTAATCATGAGTGTGACTCAAACTCCATTCGCGCCCTCACTCAAGGAACATGCAGCTATCACAGAGCCAACACCTCAATACAACGTGGCCATCGGATACCTGCGCGCCTTCGTCACGGTGCTGGTCGTGGCACATCATGCTGCCCTTGCCTATCATCCGTATGCTCCTGCACCCCTGGCCTCGTTGCTTGCCCAGCCTCGCTTGTGGCCGGCGTTTCCTGTAGTCGACGCGCAGCGGTGGAGTGGATTCGCCCTGTTGGTGGGGTTCAATGACACTTTCTTTATGTCGCTGATGTTCTTCCTCTCGGGTTTGTTCGTGTGGAAGAGCCTGCAGCGCAAAGGGAACGACGCATTCCTGCGGGATCGCCTGCTCCGACTCGGCCTGCCGTTTGTCGTCGCGGCCGCGTTGCTGGCCCCGCTTGCTTACTACCCAGCGTATCTCCAGACAGGGCACCGAGGCCTTGCTGGTTTCTGGCAGCAGTGGACTTCCCTAGGCAACTGGCCGGCAGGACCGGCATGGTTCGTTTGGGTCCTTTTCGTGTTCGACTGCATCGCAGCTGTGCTCTTCATGCGGGCTCCGAAGTGGGGTGAGGCGCTTGGCTGCATATTGTCTGGCCCCTCGCGGCGCCCGATTGCATTCTTTGCAATTCTGGCTGCCGCCTCCGCAGCCGTTTATGTCCCATTGGCGTTGATCTTCAGTCCGTTCATGTGGACGCAATTTGGTCCCTTCTTCTTCCAGACGAGCCGCATTCTTCACTACCTGGTCTATTTCCTAATCGGGGTGGGCATCGGCGCCTTCGGCGTAGAGCGAGGTCTTCTGGCGCAGGAGGGGAAGCTGGCACGGCACTGGCCTCCGTGGGCAGTTTTTGCACTCATTACATTTGGCTTGGTCACGGCGGTTGTCATCGTGGCCGTGACAACACAAAACTCTTCGCACTTGTGGGAAACCATCGAGGACTTCGGCTTCACGTTGTCCTGTGCTGCAACTAGCATGGCTTTTCTAGCTCTGTTCGTGCGTTTCGCCAAGCCCCGCAAGATGTTTGACAGTCTGCGCGAGAACGCCTACGGGATTTATCTGATCCACTACGCAATCGTGAGTTGGTTGCAGTATGCGTTGTTGAAGGCGCAATTGTCTGGGCTCGAGAAGGGTTCCCTTGTGTTCGCCGGCACCCTGGTGTTGAGCTGGATTGCAATTGCCGCCATCCGGCGTGTCTCTGCAGTTGCGCGCGTGATCTAGGCAGAAAAACTGCTCGCTGGGCCTAATTCTCTCCGCCGCCCAAAGACGCGGGCACGGCTCGCGTCTTCGCCCAAAGGCGTAGCGCCTGAATATCTTCCGCCCGCGTTGCCGAGAGGGGCACGGTTTGTGATAGCGCATCGAGCAGGGTCTGCGTCGTCATGGGCTGCTTGAAGGAGAACGATGCGTACATCGCCGTCTGCACAGCCGCATCAATTTCCGCACCTGAGTAGCCGCTTGCAGCCTGCGCGATTTGGTCGAGATCAAAATCTGGAAGATTCTTCTTCCGCCGTGTCAGTTGGATGGAAAGAATTTGTTTCCGCTCGGCTTGATTGGGCAAGTCGACAAAAAACAGCTCGTCAAAGCGGCCTTTGCGGATCAGCTCAGGAGGCAGCGCGTTCACATTGTTCGACGTCGCCGCTACAAACACGGGAGCTTTTTTGTCCTGCATCCAACCGAGGAACGATCCCAACATGCGCGACGACACACCCGCATCCACCGATGCCGAATCCGCACCCGTGCCAGCAAAGACTTTCTCCAGTTCGTCGATCCACAACACGCACGGTGCCAGACCCTCCGCAACTTTGAAGACTTTCTGAATGCGCTTTTCCGTCTCTCCAATGTATTTGTCGAAGATGGCAGCAGTATCGAACTTCACCAGAGGTAGTTTCCACTCGCCCGCAATCGCACGCGCACACAAACTCTTGCCGCACCCTTGCACGCCGAGAATGATCACTCCCTTAGGCGGCTCGAGGCCAAACTCGCGTGCTTTCTCTTCCCAAGCTCCGCGCCGTAGCCCCAGCCAGTTCTTCAGGTTATCGAGGCCGCCAATGCCAGCCATGCTTTCCGACGTATCCACAAAGTCCAACATGCCGGTACGCTTAAGCATTGCCTTTTTGGCGTCGAGAATGTCCGTAATCGTTTCAGGACAAAGGGCATAGCGTGTCACCAGCGCCTGCGAAACCGCCCGCTCCGACTCTTCTTCAGTAAGCCCGCGCAGATTCGCCACCACTGCATCAATCCCAGCTGCATCTAGCTTGCGGGCTAGGGTGTGCGACTTACCAATCCGCACCAGCATTTCGTCCACAATCTGCCGCAAGCGAGCCTTATCTGGTAGAGGCAGCTCGAGATATTCGATCAGGCTGACCAACTCCGGAGGAATACTGATCGAAGGCCCAGTTAGGATGAGCGTGCGGCGGTTAGTCTGAAACTTCTGTCCTACGTCGCGCAAACGGCGAACCACGACAGGGTCGTCAAGGTGACGATGGAAGTCCTTTAGAATGAATGCCGCTTCCACGGTAAGTCCTTCCAAATGCCCCAAAACCTTGGCTGGATCGCGCGTATCGGCAATCATGGTCGTGCCCGATTGTATAGCTGCATAGACATCCTGGGCGTACCCGCCAGGCGGCAGCCCGTGCTCAATGCCAGCTTCCCCCGTCCCAGCGGCCGCCAGCGCCCCTGAAGCTGTCCCCGAGCGCACGAGCCCGCTCGCGATGGTCCACTCAAAGCTGCCCAGGTTCAGTCCCTGACAAGCTAAGCGCACGAGCCGTACGGCACGGACTTCCTCTACTGTCTCCATGACAACGATGGGCGTGCTGGAATCCAGCAACACCTTCAATCGGTCGATTGCTTCTGCCATGTAGGCTTCCTAAACTGTTTCGAGGGTAGGACTTACTGTTTGACCTAAAAGGGGGGACTCTCGTAAGATAGTGGTTCGGCACCCACCGAGCAACATTCCATAGGACAAGGACTTACGTACAGATGGCGAACCATGTATCAGCGCTGAAGCGCGTCCGTCAGACCGCAAA
>Ga0210384_10004030_pt1 | contig 16604 bp, 17 predicted proteins | sample IncBWH2MmetaG_FD_160574 | JGI IMG/M metagenome (GOLD analysis project Ga0210384, IMG submission 160574) | Forest soil microbial communities from Barre Woods Harvard Forest LTER site, Petersham, Massachusetts, United States - Inc-BW-H-2-M | ecosystem: Environmental > Terrestrial > Soil >...
CGGGCACACACACATCATCACCGGCGATTTTTTGGCGCATTTCCGTCCGGTCGGTTCGCATATTCGCCCCTTCATATCGTTTGGCGGAGGCATCGAAGTGATCCAGGGTACCGGCGCGGAATCGGCTACTCAGCCGCTGGGAAATCTGGCGGCGCTGACCCATACGCGCGAGGTTCTGCCGGTGGGCGAAGCGGGCGTCGGCATCAAAATCCAGCTCAACCGGAATCTGCGAGTGCGGGTGCAGGTGCGCGATTTCATCAGCGCAGCGCCGAATCAGGTGATTACGCCCGCGCCGGGAGCTTCCATCAGCGGAATCGTCAACGATATCGTCGGAATGGGGACGCTGGCGTGGACGTGGTAGGTTTACAGGCCCTTAGCGGGGATCGACAATAGAAATTCGACCATCACTCCCGCGCCGTCCTTGGTGGCCGCCCGGAACTCCCATCCATTAAGCGAGGCAAGAAGCGCCTGATCGGTGCCGGGCTGGATCGACCGCACCACACGCAGACCCTCAAAGCGCCCCTGCTCGTTGACATAGCCGTGCACCAGCACGTATTTCTCCCAGCTTGGAAGCGCGATGTCGGGCCGGACCAGCCGGGTAGGGTAAGGCGCTTTCACCGGTGTCGCCGGAGGCCCCAACTGGACGATGGAACTGTTTGAGGTAGCCGGTTTTTCGCCCGGGATGCAAAAATAAAACGTCCAGTCCGCCGCGGTTCCCACCGAGAAATAGACCGAATAAATGGGCCGCCCGGTCAATAGGCCGCGGCCTTCCGGATACTGACTGATGGGTGTGGTCTGGACCACCATGGCGTCGAAATTCCCGGTGGCAGGACGAGTGATGACAACCGGCCCGGGAGTCGCTCGCGCGGTTCCGGCGCCAGCGCCGCCGCCCACGATTGAGATTCCGCCCGGTGTCCCTGGTCCGACGCTGCCGGGAACGCCCGAAGAGACGGCACTTGGGGTACCGGCTAGGGAACCCGCAGGGACACCAAACGGGGAACCGGCCGGGGAACCGGCAGGGGAGCCAGACGTTGAACCCGACGGGGAACTGGACGAACCCACCGAGGCGACCGTGGATGAAGATGCTAAGCCATTGTAAGCAGAAGGGTTATTCGATGGCGACCCGTTCGCGCGCGGGTTCGTTTCGCCACCGGCCGATGCGGTGGGGACCGCGCTGGCGCCTCCGGCTCCCGCCGCGGCGCCTTCTCCCGATAGCTGTGCGATATTTCCGGCCGGCACCACCAGCCGGTCGGTCATGGGAATATTGTGATCGTTCAAGGACAGGATATTGACCGGGTCACCCACCGGGATGGGAGGCGGAAGATCCGGCGCGTCAAAAGCGGGCGGGGCATCGAGCGGCGGAGGCGTTCGCGGAAGCGGAAGCCGGGCCCGCAGGTTGGTCGGCTGGGGGTCGGCATGGACCATCTCCATCGGCGCGGGCGCATTCAGCACGGGAACCTGGGGCGGGGGCTTGGGACGGCCAGGGGCCAGGAACGGTTTTGCAATTTTAGGGATCTGCGTGGACAATATGCGGAAAGAAGGCAAAGGGGTGGCCGGGGGCACCAGATCGGGCGGTGAAAGCGGTTGAATGAGCGTCTGGCGGGCGGTGGCAGTCTGGCGCACCTCGGGGGGAATGAAGGCCCTGGGCAGGGAGCGGGGCGCAGGAGTCGGTTGGGCCGCAGGGGTCACCTGGGCCGCGGCCGCGGGCGCCACAAGCTTGGGTTTGCGGAGCGCAAGTGCCGGCGCTGCCGGTGCTTTGCGGGGCGGAGCTTGGGTTCGTTGTGTCTGGTCGGGCGGCGGGATGCGCGCCACATAGTAAACGTGCTGGCCGATGCGGATTTCGGTGGGGCTGAGCGCCTGTTGTTCAGGCTGAGGCGGCATGGTCACCGGGAAACGGATGGTCATCAGGGCCGCAATCACCATCCCGTGGAAGAGGACCGACAGGACCACACTGCGGAAAGCAGGCAAGCCGGGGTAAATCTCCGGGCCGAGGTAGAGGGCGGTTTCCGGAGCAGGGTCCAGAACTGCAGCGGAAGCGGCTGCCGGACCCGGTGGTTCGACGATAAGGCCGAGCTTGGCTTGCATGGAGGCGCGTGTAGCTTACCGCTAAGCCTCCGTGCGCCTCAGGCGTCTGCGAGGGGCAACCAGCGAGCGCAGCGGTTCGGACCCCTTCAGGTCGGATCCCACCGCAGCGCCCCGCACGTCGCCCAAATTCTTCAGTCCAAACAAAGCGAGCTCGAAACGGTCGCGCGCGCCGACCTTTTCATACAACGTCGTGAGGTAGGCCTTGACGGTCCCTTCCGAGATGCCGAGGGTGGCTCCGATTTCCTTGTTCTTGAGGCCCTGCACCAGCAGCCCAACCAGCTCGCTCTGCCGTTTGCTGAGGCGCACGGGACGGTTGTTGAGCATGCTCATGGTGAGCGATTTTTCCATCCACAGCTCGCCTTGCGCGGAAATCTGCAGGCACTCTTTAAAGTGCTGGGTGGAAGCGGTGGTGCTCAAAAAACCTCGCACGCCGTGGTTGACCGCCTGGTGGGCCAGCTCGGTTGAAACTTCGCGCGCCCACAACACCAGCGCGGAATGCGGCGCGACTTTCTGCACATCACGAATGGCGCCCAGATCGATCTCCATGGCGAGGCCATAGACAATCACATCCGGCTGGTGCTGCCGGGCGGCGGCCAGAACATCCTGATGAGTCCGGCTGACGCAGAGCAACTCGAAATCAGGGTCCAAGCCAAACAAAGCCTTCAAGCCCATCTCAACGATGGGTTCATCGGTCGAGACAATGACGGTTTGCAATTTCACAACTTCGGCTCCTCCGAACATGCCGAGGGCTAACGCTGCCTTTGAAGTCCGGCTGTAGTGTAGTTCCCCTATATTACCAGCAAGCCGTAATGTTTTACAAGACTTTAGACGAATTATCGCGTGGTACCACTAGTACTATACTCACTCTAGTGGGTAGTTCGCTATGATCTATCAGCAGTCTTGTGTAAGCCCTTGTTTTCCGTTACTTTAGATGAACACAGTCCCAATCTTGAGGATACCTGGAGAAATGCGGATAGATGAACAGGATTTCTCCGCGAAGGTCGAGCTGCCGTGCAAGATCTTCTGCGGTCCGGACTCCATGATGGAGTTTACCGGAGTTGCCGTAAATATCGACCCCGGCAGCGTGTTATTGCAATTGGGGGCGCATAACGGTCCATGGCAGCCGATGGTGGGCGAGAAAGTACGGCTGGAACTTTCTTTGCCGGTGAATCTGGAGTTGGCCAAGGCAAAGAGTTTGAGCGTGCGGGCGCGGGTGGCGAATGTAACGGATATGCCCGACGGCTCACAGCGGCTGGAGCTTCGTTTCCGCAAGCCCAGTTTCAAGGACAGTGGACAGAGGGAGATCCCCGCGAAGACGGCGGGCAACGGCTGGGAGATGTGACGATGCGGCAGAAGCGGAATAAAAACACACGCGAGCGCGGCCAGGCGGTGATCGAAGTGACGCTGATGATGCCCTGGATTATTTTCCTGTTCTTCGGGGTTTACAACGTTGGCTTTTATTCATATGCCGCGATTTGCACCCAGAACGCCGCGCGGGCGGCTGCTCTGGTGGGTGCGGAGACCGCTACGGCGGGCGTGACCGCCTGCAACGCTGCGTTGGGCGAACTTAGGATGTTACCGAATGTCGGGTTCAATCCGTCTCTCACGTGCGGGTCGCTGCCTGTAGTCGTGTCGGTGAACACACTGGCCACATGCACTCTGTGCGACGCCGGCACCACGTACCAAACCAGACAGGCCTCGGTTCAGTACCAAACAAATCAGTTGTTCCCGATCCCGGGAATCATGAACGGACAATTGACGTTGACGAGGCTCGCCGAGATGAGGGTGATCACGCCATGAACCGGCCGGCAATCACTCGACGGAAGCAACGCGGCCAGGCGATGCTCGAATTCACCTTCGTCGGTATTCCATTGATGTTCGTGCTGATCTCGATTTTCGAAATGTCGCGCGGAATGTGGATGTACCACACCATGGCCTTTTCCGTCAAAGACGGCGTGCGCTTCGCAGTTGTGCACGGTATTAATTGCATCAACACCACCGGCACAGGGGGCACGAATCCAAACACCTGTAAAAAGACCATCGCGGATATTGCAGCCCAAATTCAAGGTTCGGCGGTGATATTCGATCCGACAAAAACGACACTCACGTTTTTCCCAGGCGATGGTGGGGCGGCCTCCACACCATGCACAATGGTTGGCGCCGGAGCCGGCGGTTGTCCCCAGTTCAAGACGAATGCCTGGCCACCATTTGACTCCACGGGCGCCACGAGCCTTGACGCTGTCGGCAAGCCGATCAGGATTGATATCACGGCGCCCTTCCAATCGGCCCTTTCTATGTTTTGGCCGGGGAGCCGCCCCGTCAATTTCGGCACATACACCTTGGGGGCAAGTTCGACGGACTACGTCCAATACTGAGGATTTTATGATCAGACGAAAAAAAACATCGGGTGGACAGGCGATTGTGATGGTCACGCTGGCGCTGATCGCCATGTGCGGGATGATGGGCCTGGCGGTGGATCTGGGCTGGTCATTCTTTGTAGAAAAGCAGGCGCAAGCCGCAGCCGACGGCGCTGCTTTGGCCGCGGTACAAGAGGCAGTCTCGCGGCTAGGCGGCGGTGGCTCCGCCATCTCCGGATTCACTTGCGGTTCCAGCAGCGCTGGTACGGGCGCCAGCCAGGTTGATTGCGAGCCGGCAAACCCCCCAACCCGGTGCGGTTCCGTTCTCGCTACCAGCAGTCTCCACGTCGGCTGCTCATTCGCCAAAACAAATGGCTTCGATGATAGCGTCGCGCGGCAGAAGGTCACCATGCAGTCTGATGGCGGAACAAATCGGCCGCCAACCGCACCCGGGGTTGTACTGATCTCCTACTGGGTTACAGCGCGAACGGTCCAAACGATTCCGCAATTGTTCTCTGCCGTGTTGAATAATACTCAGGGCACGGTTTCAGCTATTGCAACAGCAGGTATCGTTGGGTCGATTACGCCAGGCAGTTTCTACGGGATGAACCATGCGGGCGATTGCTGGAGTCTGCCTGGTGCTCCTGGGGTTAATTGCGGAATGGATATAAAGAACGGCTCGAAGGGTAGTATTGGACCATGCCCAGGAGGTTCCGGCACGGGAACGATTTGCGCGCCCGCGGGAGTCTTCCTCTCCTCTACCTGCAATTCGAGTTCTCCGACTGGAAACACGTGCAGCCAGCCATGGGCCGGGGACGGCGGGTCCCATGGCGGCATCGAGACGAGCTCGATTGTCGTGATGGGGACAGGCGGACCGCCTAACGGAGGCGCTATTACTGGGACTTGGACCAACGCAAGCGGAGCAAACGTCGGGGCCACTTACAGCAACAATGCCGCTACTTTCAAGGATCCTACGTCTCCGAATCCGCAGCCGCCGCTCCAGGCGAGCAGCCCGATCCCATCCTGTGGAGTCTTGGGTGGGAACCTGACCGGTACCGTGGGGCCTTACCAATACTACTCGTACACCACCCTTCTCGGTGGTAAGCCGAAACCTGATGGTGGTCAGATCAGTATCAACGGGACTACAACCTTTTCGTCCGCGGGCGGATGTCCCGGCATTCTCTCGGGAGGTAGCGCCCAGAGTGGTTCGTTCCCAACCGTTGTTTTCTGGGGTGGCATCAACGTTGTGGGCACTATGAACCTGACCGCGGGCCAATACGTAATGGCGGGCACGAGCGTCCCCGACACGCCTGTGATGACCACACCCTCGAGCGGCGGCACCATTCAGGCGGCTGACACCACGGCAACCAATACCGGCACGATGTTCGTTTTCACGGACGGAAACTATCCAGGATTAGGTGGTCCAAAAGTGCAGGGCAATTCCGGGGGAACCGGGCAGATTTCGGCGATACCGAACTGGGACCAGATGCCGGCTCTGTATCAAGGCAACATCAACGTAAAGAACTCCACGATCACGATGGAGGGCTTGGTGAATAGCGCTGTCGGCGGCAGCACTCTTCCCTCCTCCATGAACGTATACAGCGGAGTCGTGTGGTGGCAGGATCGGCGGAACTCAATGGTAGAGTACAACGAGAACCCGGCTTTCGCCCCCCACTGTTCGAACTGTACGAAGGACGACGGCACGGTGGTAGGGTGTGCTGACCAAACTGCCGGCCAGTGCACGGCCTCACAGACGACCGGAGAGATCGTTACCGACAACCACGTGACGGCTACGTCGCCGGGCGTTCAGCTCGATCCGGGCCACGGTTCGATAAATGTGAACGGCGTCTATTACCAGCCGCGTGGGGCGTGGATCCAGATCATTCATGGCACGGGGTTTGGCACAGGAAAGCTGCAGACCATCACCGGATCGCTGGAGACAACATCGGGGAACGACAAGTTTCTCCTCCAGGGGCCGACCAATCCGCTCATCACTTATAAGACGGCGTTGATCCAATAATCAATGACGCCATCGAAACCCAACCCGCTGTTTCGCCTGATGCCGTCGATGACGGATGTGGCGTTCCTGCTGCCTATGATCCTGTTGTTTGCGGGCTTGCAGGGCGTGCGCACGATGCTGGGCGATGGCGACACGGGCTGGCACATTCGCATCGGCGAATGGATTATGGCGCACGGGCAAGTCCCGCACCAGGACATGTTCTCCTTCACCAAGGCAGGCGAGCCGTTCTTTGCATGGGAGTGGCTGTGGGACTTGAGCTTCGCGTGGGTCCACATGCACTGGGGCCTGGGAGGAGTGGTGCTGGTGAGCCTGCTGGTGATCTCGATGGCCTCGGCGCTGCTGTATCGGCTGGTGTACCGGCGGTGCGGCAACGCGCTGGTGGCGATCACGCTGACGGGGCTGGCGGACGCCGGGGCGTCCATCCACTGGCTGGCGCGTCCGCACCTGGTGACGATGCTGTTCATGGTGATTTTCCTGACGATTCTGGAGCGGGTCAGGGGACAGAAGACAGAAGACAGAAGACAGGAGACGGGAGCCAACAAGCGGCTGCTGTGGCTGCTGCCGCTGCTCATGATTCCGTGGGTCAATCTGCACGGCGCGTTTTTCGTGGGGATGGTTCTGATCGGCGCATATGCCGGGGGTGAGCTGTTACGGGCGCTGATTGCGCGGAATAGTGGAGAACGCATAGAAGCCGTCAGGGCCTCGATGGGCTATCTGCTGGCGTTGGTGGGATGCATGGCGGCGAGCCTGGTGAACCCCTACTTCTACCAGCTCCACGTACACATATGGGGATATCTGCGCGACCCGTTCCAGATGAGATACATCACGGAATTCCAGGGGACCAATTTCCAGCACGCTCCGGCCATGTTCCTGGAAGCGATGCTGCTGCTGGGCATCGGCGCGGCGCTGTGGTACGGGCGGCGCAAACAGTTCACGGAAGTCTTGTTGCTGGCGGGGTGGGGACACCTGTCGCTGGTGATCGTGCGCAACGTGCCGATCTACATGTTCGCGGCGGCTCCCATCGTGGCGCTGCCGGTGACGGAATGGCTGAGGGCGCTGGGCCAGGCTCCGGTCGCCAAATGGATGCGGACGGCGGCGCAGACGGTGGAGGAAATCGGGGCGGAGATCGATTCGCTGGAACGGGTGTGGCGCGTGCACCTGGTGTCGGCCGCGGCGGTGGTGGTGGTGGCGCTGGGCATGAGCTCGCCGCTGGCTGGGCCGAAGTTGAAACCGGAGTATAACCCGGAGGCCTATCCGGAGGCCGCCCTGGCCAAGCTGACGCGTCCGGGGCAGAGAATCTTTACGCACGATGAGTGGGGCGACTACCTGATCTATAAGCTTTCGCCCCAGGGAACCAAAGTTTTTGTCGATGGCCGCAGCGATTTTTATGGCGCGAAGTTCGACCTGGCGTACTTGGACGTGCTGGGCGTCAAGTACGACTGGCAGCAAACGCTGGACCGCTACGGAGTCGATACCATTCTGATGCCGGTGGATTCGCCGCTGGCCGGAGCCGTGAAGGAATCCCGCCGCTGGCGCGTCGTCTATGACGACAGCCGGGCGATCGTGTTCCGGCCCGCGGGCGAAACGCCCGGAAGAATGGAGCAATTTTCCACCAGCAGTCGGGGTGGGATCGGAGGGCGTGATCTTGCAGTCACGGCCTTAACTACAACGCACGTGAATCCTGAGGATCACGTATTTCAAACTAGAGGAGTATACAAATGAAACAACTGTTAGTTCGCTTTTTGCGCGAGGAGGAAGGTCAAGATCTCATTGAGTACACCTTGCTGCTCGGGTTTGTGGCCCTGGCTTCGGCGGCGCTGTTCATCGGCGCCGGTAATTCCGCGAAGACGATTTGGGGCATTGCTAATGCTGAGATGAGTAACGCGGCAGTGGCTGCCAGTTAGAACCGCAGAGAGATGCGGCGAGCATCGAGTGGGTCAGTCAGTCGCGGTTCCGGCGCTGAAGAGGCGCCAACCAGGGCTGTCGCTGACCCGCTCCCATTCTGTCTGCGGCGCATTAAGAATACCGATGGAAAGGCCGATAGACAGAAGGAAGTGTGAGGTTGATGTGCGTATAAGAGTATCGTTTTGGGAAGACGAAGGCGGTCAGGACATGGTGGAGTATTCGTTGCTGCTCGCATTCGTGGCCCTAACGGGTGCAGCCCTGTTTATCGGCATGGGTAGAACCACAAGCACCCTGTGGGGTATCGTCAATACCCGCTTAGCGGCGGCAAATCAGAGTAGCTAATTTTTCGGAAAGAAGATAATTATGAAACAACTGTTCATTGGTTTTTTGCGCGAGGAAGACGGTCAGGATCTCATTGAATACACTTTGCTGCTGGGGTTTGTGGCCCTGGCTTCGGCGGCGCTGTTCATCGGCGCCGGCCAGTCCGCCAGTACGATTTGGGGCATTGCCAATGCGGAGATGAGTAATGCGGCAGTGGCGGCCAGTTAGAACGGCGGAAGATGCGGCAGTCATCGGGCGGGTCAGTCAGCGCGGTTGGGGCTGAAGACCCGCCCAACAAAGGAATTACCGCTTAGCGGCGGCGAATCAGAGCAGGTAGTTTAAGGGAGTAAATACGTGAAGCAACGTCTTGTAATCGTATTGATGTTTGCGCTGGTGATCGCCGGGGCCGCGAGCGCCATATTGTACCGTGTGATCTCGTCCCAACTCACAGCCAATCGGACTGTCACCACCCAGGTGGTGGTGGCGGCGCGCAATCTGGCCAGCGGAGAACTCATCAAGGAAGGGGATGTGAAGATGGCGGACTTCGCGGGGACTCCTCCGGTGGGAACGTTGTTGAGCATGGACAAGGCGGTCAACCGTGGCGTCGTAGACCCGATTTTTATGGGTGAAGCGGTGGTCGAAAGCCGACTGGCTGCGCCGGGGGCGGGAGCCGGCCTGGCAGCCACCATTCCTCAGGGAATGCGGGCGGTGGCAGTGCGGGTCAACGACATCGTGGGGGTGGCGGGTTTTGTGAATCCCGGATCGCACGTCGATATCCTGATTGCCGGCAATCCGCCCGGAGGCAGCGTAGCCGCCGGCACGGTCACCAAGACGCTGCTTCAAAATATGACGGTGCTTTCGGCGGGCCAGAACATCCAGAAGGACGCCGAGGGCAAACCGGTGAGCGTCCCGGTGGTGAATGTGCTGGTGACGCCGGAGCAGGCCGAGATTTTGAGTCTGGCGAGCAACGACGCGCGCATCCAACTGGTGCTGCGCAATCCGACCGACAAGGAAGAAGCCAAACCGCCGGGGACGGCGCTGGCTTATCTGTTCAATAACGGCGGGAAAGGGCCTCAGGTTGCGGCTAAAGCGGATGGCACCGCGGCCCCGCGCCAGGTGCGCAAGCCCGCTCCGCCGCCCCCGCCACCGCCGCCTCCGCCTGAACCGGTGAAGGTGGCCCCGCCGCCCATCACGGTGGAGGTGATCCATGGATCGAGAAGGGCTGAGGCGAAATTCGCGGGTGAGGATTCAGATCAGAATAAGCCTTCGGAGGGCAATGCGAAATGAATTTTCGCCTGAGCATTCTCTTTGCTGTGACGGCGGCCGGGTTTGCGCAGGACGCCACGAATCAGGCCACCGCGTCCCGGGAATTGTCGGTGACGGTGGGCAAGTCGGTTCTGGTGGATTCGCCTCAGATCATTGAGCGGATCTCGGTTGCCAACGGCGACCTGGCGGAGGCAGTGGCTATCACGCCGCGCGAGGTCCTGATCAACGGCAAGGCGCCGGGCGAGACCAGCTTGATCGTCTGGCAACAGGGCGGCAACCGGTTGTTTTTCGACCTGACGGTGCAGCGCAATGAAACCCGCATTGACGACATCCGGCGCGAACTGGCGGCCGAGATGGGGAGCCAGAATGTGACCATGAACGTCGATGGCGATACGGTGTTCCTGCGCGGAACCGTGACGGATCTAACTACCGCACAACGGGCAGTGCAGATCGCATCGACTATTGGCAGGCCGATTAACCTGCTGCGGGTGAACATCCCAGGGACCGAGGCTCAGATCTTGCTGAAGGTGAGGTTCGCCGATGTGGATCGTTCGGCCACGCAACAACTCGGCCTTAATCTGTTCAGCACCGGTGGGGCCAACACGGTAGGTGGGGTGACCACGGGGCAGTTCTCTGCGCCGCTAATAGTGCCATCGGTAACGACGCCGGGAGGGGCGGCGACGGCGCCCACCCTCACATTGGGCAACGCGTTAAATGTGTTTCTATTTCGCCCCGATCTGAATCTGGGGGTGACCATCGCGGCGCTTCAGTCCAGGAACCTGCTACAGATCCTGGCTGAGCCCAACGTGCTCGCGATTAACGGCCACAACGCCAGCTTCCTGGCTGGGGGCGAGTTTCCTTTCCCCAATCTGCAAGGCGGCGGCGCTGGACTGGGCGCGGTCACCGTTCAATTCCGCGAGTTCGGAGTCCGGATCAACTTTACGCCCACCATCACCCCGCGCGGGACCATCCGGCTGCTGGTCAACCCGGAGGTGAGCTCGCTCGATTTTGCGAATGGTCTCATCATCAATGGGTTCACGATTCCGGCGCTTTCGACCCGGCGTATCTCGACCGAGATCGAGCTGGACGAGGGGCAGACCTTCGCCATTGGGGGTCTGCTGGATAACCGTGATACCGAGACCTATAACAAAATTCCCGGATTGGGCGATATTCCTTTTTTCGGAAAACTGTTCCGATCGCGCCAGATGACCAAGAACAATTCGGAATTGCTGGTAATGGTCACGCCGGAGTTGGTTCGGCCGATCCCGAAAGACGCTCCGCGGCCCGATCTCAAGAGGCCAGGTTCATTCCTGGAGCCGAATACCTCCGCCAATCCGCCGCGAACACCGGGGATGGAAGTGACTGGGCCGGTTCCGACGAAGGCGCCTCCGCAGGCGGCTATTCCGATGGAAGACCTGGTCAAGAGTATGCAGACGGAGCAACCCGCACCGGCGTCGCCGCCGCAGTTGCAATTCGTGCCGATGCTGACGCCCACGGCCCCGGGTAACGTGGCCCCGCCGCCGCCGACCCCGGTCGTGCCGCCGGCGCAAACGACACCCCCCGCAACTAATCCGGGAGCCCCCCGTTAGGAGTGAGCTAAATGTATCCGATTAGTGTGGGAGTAGTCGTCGAAACCAAGGATCTCTGGGAAGAGCTGATGAGCGCTGTTCAGACGCTGCCGATCCGGGTGGTTTTCGAGTTGCCCGAAATTCCGTCCGACTGGACTGAGTTTGAAGACCGAATTGAGCGCGTCCGGCCCGACGTCATTCTGCTTGAGGTGACCCGGCTTTCGGGGAGGCTGGAGGAGGTCGTCAAGCGGATCCGCTCGACGGCAGGCGAGCCAGCCGTCTTTGCGCTGCACACCTCCGCCCATTCGGACTCGATTCTAGCTGCATTGCGCGCCGGTGCAAGTGAGTACTTGTTTCCGCCGGTGGCGGATCCTCTGAAGGCGGCGCTGGACCGGCTCGCCGAAAGCCGTGAAAAGAGCCGCGAGAAGCTGGTGCGGGGCGGGAAAACCATCGGCTTTCTTTCGGCCAAGGGCGGGTGCGGAGCGACTACGGTGGCCTGCCATGTGGCGGCGGACCTGGCGCGCCAGGACGCGGGCAAAATCTTACTGGCCGATCTGGATCTCCAAACGGGGCTGATCGGGTTCCTGCTCAAGACGAAATCCGCGTATTCGATTGCAGACGCGGTGAACAACCTTCAGCGTCTCGATCATAGTTACTGGCAGGGTCTGGTGTCGAACGGAATTCCGAATCTGGAGATCATTACCGCGCCCTCGGCGCCGGCAGCCAAGAAGATTTCCGCGGCTCATCTCAAGCAGGTGGTGGCATTCGTGCGGACGCACTATGACTGGTGCGTGCTCGACCTGGGACGGAATTTGACGCCGGACACCATGGGGATGATGGACTTGATCGACGAGACCTACCTGGTGACCACGCAGGAGGTGCCGGCGCTGCACCACACCAAGCAAATCATTCAGCTCCTGCTCGAAGCGGGACACCCGCGCGCGCAGTTGCGGCTAGTGCTGAATCGCACGGCCAAGCGGTCCGACGTGACGGTGGAGGAATTGGAATCGATGCTGGGCGTGCCGGTCTACGTCACGTTGGTCAATGATTTCGAGGGGCTGCACGAGGCGTTCAGCGAGGGACGGCTCCTCGACAGCTCCACGTCGCTAGGCCAGGACTTTGCGCGGCTGGCGGGAAGAATTGCCGGAGTGCCGGAACCCAAGAAGAAGAAGTTTTCGTTATTTGGATAGGTCGTTATTTGGTGTCGTTATTTGGATAGAGAGGAAGATTTCGAATGGCAGCTAACCTGAACGCTCTGGTTCCCCGGGAGTCTGGCTGGGTGGACCGGTTGTTCACACAACAAAATTTCAGCCCGGCGTATCAAGACTTGAAATTCGTTCTGCACCGCAAGCTATTGGACCGAATTAATCTGGAGATGCTGTCGAGCGTCGCCGTGGAGCGAGTTCGGGCCGAAGTGCGCAGCGCGGTGGCCAAGCTGGTGGAAGAAGAGAAAACTCCCCTCAGTTTGGGGGAGAAAGACCGCATCATTGGGGAAGTGCTGGATGAGGTCTTCGGATTGGGGCCGCTCGAACCGCTGCTGGCCGACCCGACCATTTCCGATATTTTGGTTACCACGCCCAAGCTAGTGTACATCGAACGCGGCGGGAAACTATACCGCACGCCGGTGCAATTCAAGGATAATGCGCATTTAATGCGCATCATCGAAAAAATAGTGGCGCGCGTGGGACGGCGAGTGGATGAATCGTCTCCGCTGGTGGATGCCCGGCTGCCGGATGGTTCGCGCGTGAACGCCGCGATTCCGCCCGTGGCCGTGGATGGTCCGCTGCTGTCGATCCGGCGTTTCGGGCGGGATCCCCTTACGGCCGAAGATCTGGTGGCGGGGCTGTCGGTCACCGATGGGATGATGCAACTGCTACAGGCTTGCGTTCACGCGCGGTTGAATATCGTGATCTCCGGCGGCACCGGCGCGGGCAAGACCACGCTGCTGAACGTTCTTTCAACCTATATCTCGGAGGAAGAGCGCATCGTAACCATCGAGGACGCGGCCGAGTTAAAGCTCCGCCAGGATCATGTGGCTCGCATGGAAACCCGCCCGCCGAACATTGAAGGCACGGGCGCCATCCGTATCCGGGAGCTGGTGATCAACGCTCTCCGCATGCGGCCCGATCGCATCATCGTGGGTGAGGTTCGCGGCGAAGAGGCGATTGATATGCTGCAGGCCATGAACACCGGCCACGACGGATCGCTCACCACCATCCACGCCAACTCTCCCCGCGACGCCATGGGGCGGCTGGAGGTCATGGTGGGAATGGCCAACGCCAACATGAGCGTGCGGTCCATCCGGCAGCAGATCAGCTCGGCCATCGACCTGGTGGTGCAGATCGCCCGCTTGAGCGACGGATCGCGCCGCGTGACCGCGCTAACGGAATGCGTGGGAATGGAAGGCGAGCTGGTCACCATGCAGGACATCTTTGTATTTGAGAAGACTGGCCTGACGGAGCGAGGGCGGGTCACCGGGCGGTTCCGGGCGACCGGCATCCGTCCCAAGTTCTTCGAACGGCTTCGCACCACAGGAGTGCAATTTCCCACTGCGGTTTTCCAGACCGTGGTGGAGATCGGAACCCCACAGGCATGACCCCGATAGTGGGAACTATCATCTTCCTGGTGATATTCGCGATCATCATGATCGCGGTCGGTCTGGCGTCCCGTTTCGTCGAGCTCCAAGCCAGGAAACAGGTAAAGACCATCTTGAACCCGGTCACGTCCGAAGAGGAGAGCTTACAGGCTTCGATTCTGATGGATCCGGAGGAGCGGGATCCGTTGGAGAACTTGCTTCAACGATCCGACATCCCCAACCGCCTTCAAAACCTGCTGCAGCAGTCAGGTCTGCAATGGTCCCCCTCCCATTTGGTGGTGGCGACCCTGCTGGGTTCCGTGGTCGGAGCAACGCTAGGCTGGTGGCTGCAGCCGCTGGGGTTCGCGCTGGCCAGCACTCTTTTTTTCGGGTTCCTGCTGGGCGGCGCGCCTTTTTTCTACGTCCGGTTCAAGCGCTCGAAGCGCATGGCGGCGTTTGAGGAACAACTGCCTGAAGCTCTGGACTTCCTGGCCCGCTCCATGCGGGCCGGCCATGCTTTCTCGATCAGCCTGGAAATGCTGGGTGCAGAGTCTCCAGACCCCATTGGGCAGGAGTTCCGCGCGCTGTTTGCCGAACAAAATCTGGGCGCGCCGATCGATGTCGCGCTCGAAAACTTTTCCAAGCGCGTTCCCTTGCTGGACGTGCGCCTTTTCGTTTCTTCCGTGCTTCTGCAACGGCAGACGGGCGGAAATCTGAGCGAAGTACTGTCCCGGCTGGCGTACCTGATCCGGGAGCGATTCCGGCTCAGAGGACAGGTGAAAGCCGCCAGCGCGCACGGACGCCTCACCAGCCGGGTGCTCACAGCGCTTCCCATTGTCATGGTATTCGCACTGCAAGCGGTCGCTCCCGGTTATTTGGGTGAGATGGCCAAGGATCCCGACGGGAGATGGCTGATTGCTGGTGCGCTGATGGGACAAATCATCGGTTACCTGATCATGAAGCGGATCGTGGACATCAAGGTGTAAACCATTATGGCTATCTTTATTGCCCTTCTGATCTTCGCTGCTCTGATGGCGGCGATCTCTTATCTCGGGTATCGCTTCTACGCGCGCCCCGGCCGGCTGTACGAGCAATTGGGCGGCCCAGCGAGCTTCACGATGCCTTCCATGGACCGGCTTACCAGCGAGGAAGAGCCTGGCCTGATGGTCTCGGTCCTTCAACAAATCGGTCAGTTGGTGCCCACGAACCCGGACGATGCGTCGGTGATCGCGCGCGATCTCATGGCTGCCGGTTATCGTTCCGACAACGCCGTCCCTATCTACGTCGGCATACGCTTGGTGGCAGCGGTAGTGCTGGTGCTGTTGGCCCTCTTTTTCCGCACCAGCATCACTTCGAATCCGATCCTGGGGATCGTGATACCGGTAGCCGCGGGATTTCTTGGCTACTTCGGTCCCAGCTACGTATTGGACCACCTGATCTCCAGCCGGCAGGAGCGCATTCGCTTCGGGCTTCCCGATGCGCTGGATCTGATGGTGGTGTGCGTCGAAGCAGGTCTCGGATTGGACCAGGCGATGCAATACGTGGCGACCGAGCTGGTGAAGGCGCATCCAGACGTCTGCCAGGAGATGGAGCTCACAAACCTTGAAATCCGCGGGGGTAAACGCCGCACGGAAGCGCTCCACAACTTGGCGGAGCGGACTGCAGAGCCGGAATTGAGAAAACTTGTGGCTGTGCTGATTCAGACGGACCGCTTCGGCACCAGCATTGCGGATTCCTTGCGCACCCATTCGGAATTCATGCGAGTGAGGCGCCGCCAGGAGGCCGAGGAGCGTGCCGCTAAAGTGGGAGTAAAGCTGGTCTTCCCGATTTTTTTCTGTATCCTACCATCAATGCTAATCGTGGTGGCTGGGCCGGGGGTACTCCAAATGGTAAAGTATCTATTCCCACTGATGCGAGGATTTCATCAGTGACGCAGGTCAAAATAAGGAAGAGGAGAACCGCGAATGAGCAATAACACGATGGCAGCGATCCTCTGGATCGCGGCTGGCCTTGTGCTTGTACTGTATTTGATGCGCCGCAGCAGGCGGAAGCGGCGTCGTTAAGCAGCAATTCCTTCATCAGAAAGTCGCGTCCGAACATGTCTTACTCGGAGGATCTCCTCCACCGCCAAAATTCTGATGGCGGCTGGGGTTATCGCGGCGGCGGCTCCTGGACCGAACCAACTTGTTATGCGTTGCTCGCCTTGGCAACTGGCGATCTGGCCGGCTCCGAGGCGGCTCGGCGCGGTGCTCTGTGGCTGGCCCGATGTCAGCGTCCCGATGGAGGGCTGGCGCCGCGCGAATCAGTCGCGGAGAGCACCTGGCTGACTGCGCTCGCCTTGTTGCTACCTATCGGGTTGCTGCCTGAGGGGAGCGTGGACAGGAAGCGTGCCGGGAGGTGGGTGGCGCATCAAACCGGGCGTGAATCCGGCTGGGTGAATCGCCTGCGAATGTGGATGCTGGGCGCGAGTCCCCAGGACTCATTGACATTCGATGGTTGGCCGTGGT
>Ga0210384_10004031_pt1 | contig 16601 bp, 16 predicted proteins | sample IncBWH2MmetaG_FD_160574 | JGI IMG/M metagenome (GOLD analysis project Ga0210384, IMG submission 160574) | Forest soil microbial communities from Barre Woods Harvard Forest LTER site, Petersham, Massachusetts, United States - Inc-BW-H-2-M | ecosystem: Environmental > Terrestrial > Soil >...
GAAACTGCACCTTCGGGTTATGCTTACTTAGCACTTTGGTGATCGCCGCCGTCAAAGTCGTCTTGCCGTGGTCGATGTGCCCGATCGTCCCCACGTTCACGTGCGGCTTACTACGCTCGAATTTCTCCTTCGCCATCTCTCGACTCCTTCTAGTAATTCCGCTCTTACGGTTCGGCTATGCTTTCTGTTTCTCGCCGTTGATCTTCCCGATGATTTCTTCCGAAATGTTAGCGGGCGCCTGCTCGTAGTGCGAGAAGTGCATGGTAAAACTGCCGCGCCCCTGCGTCCGACTGCGAATCTCCGTCGCATACCCGAACATCTCCGCCAGAGGTACCCGAACGTTAATAATCTCAGTGCCGCCGCGCGATTCCCTGCCCTGGAGCTGTCCGCGCCGCGAGTTGAGGTCCGCGATTACAGGGCCCATGTAATCCTCAGGAACCACCACTTCGACACGCATGATCGGTTCAAGTAATTTCGGATTTGCTTTTTTACAAGCATCCTTGAATGCCATCGAGCCTGCAATTTTGAAGGCCATTTCTGAGCTGTCCACATCGTGGTAGCTGCCATCTTCGAGCACCACCGCGCAGTCCACCATCTCGTAACCGGCCAGAACGCCCGTTTCCATCGCTTCGCGTACGCCGTTTTCGATCGGGGCGATGAATTCCCGCGGAATCGAGCCCCCGATGACCTTGTCGATGAACAGCAACCGGTGCTCCTTGTCAAAGCGCCATTTGCCGCCCTTGCCTGCGATGGACTTGGCCAGTTCGTCGATTTCGTCGGTGGACATTTCGTGCATGTCTTCGTGATTCGAATTCGGAAGCGGATGCACGGAAAGCTTGGCGTGGCCGTACTGGCCGCGTCCGCCAGTTTGCCGGATGTACTTCCCTTCGCCGCTGGCAACCTTCAAAATCGTTTCGCGATAGGCCACTTGCGGCCGGCCGACGTTCGCCTGCACGCTGAACTCGCGCATCATGCGGTCGACAATAATTTCAAGGTGCAACTCGCCCATGCCGGAAATCAGCGTCTGGCCGGTATCGTGGTCGGTGTGAACGCGGAACGTTGGATCTTCCTGCGCGAGCTTCCCGAGCGCCGTTCCCATTTTTTCCTGGTCGGCTTTGGTCTTCGGTTCGATGGCCACCGAAATTACCGGCGCTGGAAAATCGATTGATTCGAGAACGATGGGTTTTTCTTCATCGCACAGAGTGTCGCCCGTGGTGACGTTCTTGAGGCCTACGCACGCTGCGATGTCGCCGGCTTCGATGGATTCGATCTCTTCGCGCTTGTTTGCATGCATGCGGAGCAAACGACCGATGCGCTCGCGCGTCTTCCTCGTCGAGTTGTAAACCGAGTTGCCCGTCTTCAGCACGCCGGAGTAAACGCGGATGTACGTCACATGTCCGACGAATGGGTCGGTCATGATCTTAAACGCCAGAGCCGCGAATGGCTGATCGTCGGAGGCGCGGCGCAAAAGCGCTTCATCGTTGTTGCTCGGATCGAGGCCCTCCACCGGCGGCACGTCCACCGGAGCAGGCAAATAATCCACCACGGCATCTAGAAGCGGCTGAAGTCCCTTATTCTTAAACGCTGAACCGGCGAGAACGGGAACCAGCTTCAACGCGATCGTTGAGCGCCGAATCGAAGCGCGCAATTCCGCCGGCTCGAGCTTATGAGCTTCCAGGTACTTGGTCAGAATGGCGTCGTCATGCTCGGCAACGTATTCGACAACTTTGTCGCGATGCTCTTTGTAAAATTCAGGAGTCAAAGCCGACGCCTTGATGGCTTTCTCGAGTTCTGGCCGCGTCTTTACGTACTCCGCATCCCAGAGCTTTTCGAGAGGCAGAATTTCGTATTCCGCACCGAGGGTTTCGTCCTTCCAGATGATGGCGCGTTCTTCGATGAAATCGATCACACCGATAAAGTTGTCTTCTCTGCCGATCGGAAATTGCAGCGGAACGGGGTGGGCCGAAAGCCGCTGCCGCATCGAGCGCACCGAATGGTCGAAGTCCGCGCCGATTCGGTCCATCTTGTTGATAAACGCGATGCGTGGAACTCGATATTTATCTGCCTGCCGCCAAACCGTTTCCGACTGCGGTTGCACGCCAGCCACCGCGTCAAAAATCGCCACCGCGCCGTCCAGCACGCGCAGTGAACGTTCCACTTCCACTGTGAAATCTACGTGTCCGGGGGTGTCAATGATGTTGATGCGGTAAGTCTTCTCATACCGCTTCCAGGAAGCAGTCGTCGCGGCCGACGTGATCGTAATGCCGCGTTCGCGCTCCTGCTCCATCCAATCCATTACCGTGGTGCCGTCATGCACCTCGCCAATCTTGTAAGTCACACCCGTATAGAAAAGGATCCGCTCGGTCGACGTCGTCTTTCCGGCGTCGATGTGAGCCATGATCCCAATGTTGCGGATCTGATCGAGTGGGACTTGTCTTGGCATTTAGCTCTCTACCACCTGTAATGCGCGAACGCTTTGTTCGCTTCCGCCATGCGGTGAACGTCTTCGCGCTTCTTCACCGCACCGCCGCGTCCGTTTGCAGCGTCCATAATTTCGTCGGCTAGTTTATCCGTCATGGACTTACCTGCGCGCGTCCGCGCGTATAGCACCAGCCAGTGGATGGCAAGCGACTGGCGGCGGAATGGATTCACTTCCACCGGAACCTGATAGTTCGCGCCGCCCACGCGACGAGACTTCACTTCGAGCACAGGCTTGCAGTTCTCGATCGCCTTCTTGAACAATTTATGGGCGTCGTCGTTCGTCTTCTTCGCGACGTTGTCCATCGCGGCATAGAAAATCGTCTGCGCGGTGGAGCGTTTTCCGTCATACATCATGCTCGAAATAAACTTCTGAATCAGGTCGCTGCCGTAAACCGGATCTCCCGGAATTTTGCGGCGGAGAACCCATCCTTTGCGTGGCATCGTTCCGCTCTCCTACTTTTGGGCGGCTTTTGGCCGCTTGGCGCCGTATTTCGAGCGCCCCTGCTTGCGATTTTCAACACCAGCGGCGTCGAGCGTGCCGCGAATCACGTGATAGCGGACTCCAGGAAGATCCTTCACGCGGCCACCTCGCACGAGCACGATCGAGTGCTCCTGCAGGTTGTGGCCGATGCCGGGAATGTATGTGGTCACCTCAGCGCTGTTCGTCAAACGCGCGCGCGCCACTTTGCGCAGGGCCGAGTTCGGCTTCTTCGGCGTCTGCGTGTAAACGCGCACGCAAACTCCGCGCTTCTCCGGACAGCCTTCAAGCGCCGGTGACTTCGTTTTCGTCCGGATGGCTTCCCGGCCGTATCGCACCAGTTGAGAAAACGTCGGCACGCTGCTTCCCCCAGTCCTTATAATAGACTTGCGTTGTGATTTGCCGCGCCGACAGACCTCGCCGCGCAGAGCAATGCCTGTGAATGAACGGAAAAGGTCGCCCTTACAACCCGAAGGAACTGCTCAGGTACTCCGCGATGACGCTTCACCCCGAGGAGTGAACTGCATCTTCTACCAACTGCGGAGAGGCTTTACACGGCTTTGCGGGGCTGGCGCCCCATTTCGGCCGTTCTTCCAATTCCCGTTCCGTCGTTCTTTGTTCCGGGATGGAAGACTTCCCTTTCACCACTGGCCCCAACGGGCCTAAGACAACCGCGGAAGTATAGGCAAAACGAAGCGTCATGTCAACTCGAAACCCTTTGCATATCAATCTCCAAGCGCTTCAGCCTTTTTGTGCCTGGAGATCGCAAGCTAAATCTGAGGGCGAAATGGAAACGAACTGAAGACTTCACCAGTTCAGCGTTCCACAAGCGGCCTTGACAATTCCGGGTGGTACTAGGACTACCCAGCCCATCCTGAGATGACGCTCCGTCGTCTTAGAGTTAGGACGATGAATCGGCAGCAGTTGCGAGCGCACTTCTAGGTTGTGAGCGGGTACGCCAGGATCAACCTAAACCGCCAGCCGGAACCGCAGAGTGTTTCTAGTTGCTCACCTTCCGGCTTGCACGCGCTTTACCCGAATTCCGAACCCGCCTAAACTGGGTCGTCCAGCTTTTTGAACGGAGTCATAATGAATCGTCCTCGGATCGCAATTTTTTGCTTTTTCCTGTGCTTCGGGAGCGTCACAACTTCCGCGCAGCGACCCACCGCTGTGCCGGTGACAGCCGCCGCGGCACCTTCCGCCGCTAAGCAAGTGGCGGTCGATTATTCCCATGAGCCTTTCGTGATCGAGCAGTACTCCACGTTAGCGCGATTTGAAAACGACGGCACTGGCGAGCACGACCTCACCGTAAGAATTCGCATCCAGAGCGACGCAGGCGTGCAGCAACTCGGCGAACTTGTGTTCGGCTATAGCTCGAGCAACGAACAAATGGACGTGCACTATGTCCGAGTCCATAAACCAGACGGCACCGTCGTTACCGCTGGACCCGAAGCGATCAAAGAGTTGACCGCTTCCGTTGCGCGCGACGCTCCCGTCTACACCGACTACAAAGAAAAGCACATCACCGTGCCTTCGCTGCGACCGGGCGATACGCTCGAGTACGACATCGCGACCCGTCTGGTCACTCCGCTCGCCCCCGATCAATTCTGGTACGAGCACAATTTTCTCGATGGCACCATCGTCCTCGACGAGCGGCTCGAGCTTAACGTTCCCGCGGGGCGGACCGTAAATCTCCAGTCTCCCGATTTCAAATTCGAAAAAACCGAAGCGAACGCACGCGCCATCTACCTCTGGAAGCACACGAATCTCACGCGGCCGTCCGATGAGGAAGAACAGGCAAAAAAGAAAGCAAAGCGCCCCGAGCAGAAACCGCCTGCCGTGCAGCTGACCACTTTCGCGAGTTGGCAAGACGTGGCGCGATGGTACGCAAAACTCGAGCACGATCGTATTGAACCGAGCCCGCAAGTCAGCGCGAAAGTTCAGGAGCTCGTCCGGGGACGCACCGGCGAGCTCGATAAAATCGAGGCGCTATATTCGTACGTATCAAAAAATATTCGCTACGTTAGCCTGTCGTTCGGCCTCGCTCGCTATCAACCACATTCCGCAGGAGAGGTGCTCGCGAACCAGTACGGCGATTGTAAGGACAAGCACACGCTGCTCGCCGCCATGCTCCGCGCCGCTGGAATTGAAGCCGATGCTGTCCTGATTCCTTTCACGCGCAAGCTCGATACTTCGGTGCCATCGCCCTCGCAGTTCGACCACGTAATTACCGCAATTCCTAAGGGCGACGAACTGATTTGGATGGATTCGACCGCTGAGGTGGCGCCCTTTCGCCTGCTCTCTGCGCCACTGCGAAATAAATCCGCTTTGCTCGTGGCCCCGGATGGAGCGGGAAGAATCGTCGAGACGCCCGTCGATCCGCCATTTCTATCAACGCAGCGCGTCGATATTGAAGGCCAAATCAGCGATCTCGGCAAATTGACCGCCAAGCTCCATTATTTTCTCCGCGGTGATAATGAACTCGCCGTGCGCCTCGCTTTCCGCCGCACGCCTGAAACGCAGTGGAAACAGCTCGGTCAGACAATTGCCGCGCTCGACGGCATCCATGGCGAGGTCAGCGACGTTAAACCGGGCGATCCTTCGGACACTCAAAAGCCGTTCGAGCTCGAAATCGATTATTCACAACCCAATTTTCTTGATTGGTCCAGCAAAAAATCGAAAGTCGCGCTGCCCCTTCTCACGGTCGGCCTGCCAACCGCAGCCGTCGACAACGCAGATCCAATCAAATTGGGCAGCCCGCTCGACATCACCATGAGCTTGAAATTGACGCTGCCTTCGAACTTCGCGGCTCGTCCGCCCGTCGCTGTCGCGGTCACGCGCGATTACGCCGAATTTAAATCCTCCTATCGTTTTGGAGCCCAAGTTCTCACCGCCCAGCGCACGCTGAATTTCAAGATGCGCGAACTACCTGCTTCGCGCACCGGCGACTACATGGCCTTTGCGCGCGCCGTCGAGTCCGATGAAAGTCAGACACTAATTGTCGAGAATTCAGAAACCGGCACGCCCACCATTCCCACTTCCGCGAAGTCGGATGAGCTACTCGAAGCAGGTGCCGCGGCCTTGAACTCAAATAATCCGCGCGCAGCCATCCCTTTGTTTAAGCGGGTCGTCGAACTCGAACCGAAACACAAGCAGGCGTGGAACGATCTGGGTCTTGCACAGTTGCGTCTCGGACAATTTGACGACGCTGCCTCGTCGTTCAACAAACAAATAGACCTTAATCCCTACGACGATCGCGCGTACGACTATCTGGGCATCGCTCTTCAGCAACAACAGAAATATACGGAGGCGGCAACCGCTTACCTGAAGCAAATCGAAGTGAATCCGCTCGACGTACTGGCCCATTCCGCACTTGGGGGACTCTACCTTGAACAGCATAAATATGCCGAGGCTGTTCCCGAGCTCGATAAAGCCACGATTCTTTCGCCCGATGATGCGGCGCTGCAAGTGAGTCTCGGCCAGGCGTATCTCAACACCGGCGAAAAAGAAAAGGCCCTGGCGGCTTTTGAAAAAGGCGTCGAACTTTCACAAACTCCAATGCTCTGGAACAACGTGGCGTACAGTCTCGCCGATCATAATCTCCAACTCGACAAAGCGCAGCAATACGCTGAATCCGCGGTATCCGCCGTGGCAGCGAATCTTCGCAATATTGATCTTTCGCACGTGTCGCTCGATGAACTCAATCAGGTGACGAGTATTGGCACGTTCTGGGACACTCTCGGCTGGGTCTATTTCCAGAAAGGGGATCTCGAATCTGCCGCGCGCTACATCCGTGCTTCATGGATGCTCAATCAGCACGGAGAAGTTGGCGATCATCTGGCGCAAATCTTTGAAAAACGTGGCCAGAAGGACGACGCCATTCACATGTACGCCCTCGCGCTGGCGGCCACGCGGCCAATTCCCGAAACTCGCGGACGCATGACTTCTCTGGCAGGGAACGACGCAAAGATCGACGATCTTGTCAGCACGGCAAAACCGAAGCTCGAGAAATTTCGGACGGTTCCAGCGGGAAAGCTCTTGAAGGAGGACGCGCAGGCTGACTTCTTCGTGCTGCTATCGGCGGGCAAAACTGGATCGAGCCCCGCGAAAGTGGATGGAGCGCAATTCGTCAGCGGCAGTTCCAAGTTGCGCCCTTTCGCGGACCGCCTGCGTTCACTGGATTATGGCCCGGTGTTTCCAGACGACTCACCATCGAGGCTCGTCCGTCGCGGAACGCTTTCCTGCTCCGCCGCCACTGGCGAATGCACCTTTACATTGATTCTTCCCGAAAATGTCCGCACGGTGAACTGAATTTTCAAGCAGGCGAATCTCGGGCACTTACTTGATTTCGAGAAGTTCCTTCTCTTTCACGGCCGAGAGATCTTCAATTTTCTTCGTTTCCGAGTGGGTGACCTTTTCTAGCTCGTCAAGTGTGCGCTTCTTGTCGTCTTCGCTGATTTTCTTGTCTTTCTCGAGCTTCTCGACCGCTTCTTTGATGTCGCGTCGAATGTTCCGAATCGCGGTGCGGTGGTTCTCGAGCACTTTGTGAATGTGTTTGACGAGATCTTTGCGGCGGTCCTCGGTCAGTGCCGGCATCGGCACGCGCACAACCTTTCCGTCATTCGTGGGATTCAACCCTAGATCAGAAGCCCGGATGGCCTTGTCGATTAGCGGAACTGCCCCAGGGTCCCATGGCGATATCGCGATCATTGCAGGGTCGGGAACGGACATCGTGCCGAGCTGATTTATCGGCATCGGCGTGCCGTGATAATCCACGCGAATCTGATCCAGCACCGATACGTTCGCGCGCCCCGTTCGAATTCCCGTAAGTTCCTTGCGAAAATCCTCGACGGCCTTTTCCATACGCACCTTGGCCTGCGCAAGGGCGTCTTTGCTTGTCGCGATCGTGGTCATCTACGAATTCCCCTCCAGCGGCCGTGTCTCATGCCTGCGTCACGCCGCACTGACGACGGAGCCCACGGCTTCGCCCATCACAACGCGCCTCAAATTCCCCGTTACGTTCATGTTGAACACAACGATTGGCATCTTGTTGTCCATGCACAGCGAGATGGCCGTCGAATCCATCACGGAAAGACCTTTCTGCAGCACGTCTAGATAGGTGATGCGCTGAAACATTTTCGCGTTCGGCACTTTTTCAGGGTCGGCGTCGTAAATGCCGTCCACTCGAGTGGCCTTCAGAATCACCTGTGCTTTGATCTCCATGGCGCGCAGCGCCGCCGCCGTGTCGGTCGAAAAGTAAGGATTGCCCGTGCCGGCGGCAAAAATCACGACGCGGTCTTTTTCCAGATGCCGCGTGGCGCGCCGCCGGATGAAAGGCTCGGCTACTTGATGCATTTCGATGGCGCTCATAAGACGCGTGAAGCATCCGGCCTTTTCCAGAGCGTCGGTCAGCGCGAGACCGTTGATTACAGTGGCGAGCATGCCCATGTAATCGCCCGTCGCACGATCGATCGCCAGTTGCTTCTGCCGCGTGCCGCGAAAAATATTGCCGCCGCCGACGATGATCGCTACTTGCACGCCCAGCTCGCGGATGGCTTTTACTTCGCGCGCCATGCTTTGGATTGTTTCGGCGTGAATTCCGGAATCGAGAGGCCCTTGAAGTGACTCTCCGGAAAGCTTCAATACGATGCGTTTATAGACGGGACCGCCCTGCTTCGTTGCCGTTCCTTTTGTTTTGTTATTTCTTTTCATTGCGCGATGAGCCGCCCTGTTGCCGCGGGGCATTTTAGTTCTGTTCGGCCGATTTGGCACTAGCCTTTTTGACAGGTCGCTGCCGGCGACGGCTCGCTTCTCGCGAGCGAACGCAAAATTTCCGCAGAATACGCGTATTTATTGGTGACTTCAGGATCCGGCGACCGGCACGGGCGCTTCCGGCTCCACGACGGGAGCAGCCGATGGCGCCGTCCCGTCCATTTCGCCGACTTTGAAGCGGGAAAAACGCCGGATGGCGATATTTTCGCCGACCTTCGCGATGGCCTGATCGACAAGCTCTTTCACCGTGATGCCTTCATCTTTGATGAAATGCTGTTCGTAGAGGCAGTTCTCTTCGTAGAATTTCTCCATCTTTCCGTTGACGATCTTATCGATCACGTTGTCAGGCTTCCCCGTCTGCTTCGCCTGATCTTTATAAATGTCGCGTTCTCGATCGAGGATCTCGGGCGTTACTTCTTCGCGGCGCAAGAAGCGCGGGTCCAGCGCAGCGATATGCATGGCCACGTCGTGGCAAAGACGCTGAAAGTCGTCCGTGCGCGCGACGAAATCGCTTTCGCAATTCAGCTCCACGAGCACGCCGATTTTTCCGCCCGCGTGGATATAGCAGCTGACAAGCCCTTCCGAGGTTGCCCGCTGCGCCTTCTTTGCCGCGGCCGCTTGCCCCTTCTTTCGCAGAACCGCGATTGCCTTATCGATATCCGCCCCCGCTTCGAGCAGCGCCTCACGGCACGCCGTGAAACCAGCTCCGGTGCGGTCGCGCAACTCTTTCACCTGCTGCGCCGATACGTTCGGTTTCCCTTCAGGTGTAGCCATAGATTCGATCAATTCCTTTGCGTAAATTCAGATTATGCCGCACGATCGATTGAGTCCGATCGGGTAGGTGTGTCGAGGCAGCCCGTCAAACCGGGCTTTTCTCTTCTTTAGCTGCAGGAACCGAAGCGCCAGCCGCCGTTGCGTCATCCGTCGCCGGAACAACCTCAGCGCCCGGATCCACGTCCGCAAAATCCCCTTCCTGCTTTTCGTAAACCTCGTAGGCGCTGGTGTCCACGTACTCGACGCCCTCTTCGCCGCCACCCTCCGCCGCTTTTTGGTCGGCGATCTGCGATTGCTCGTAAGACTGGCGCCCCGCCAGAACCGCGTCCGAAATCTTCGACGTGAACAGCCGAATCGCGCGCAGCGCATCGTCGTTGCCGGGAATAACCCAATCCACTAAATTCGGATCGCAATTTGTGTCAACGATAGCCACCACCGGAACTCCCATCCTTCGCGCCTCGCGCACGGCGATCACTTCGGCGTTCGGATCGATCACGAACATCGCATCGGGTAAGGTAGTCATGTTCTCGACACCAGAAAAGTTCTGCTGCAGGTGCTTCAGCTCCCGGTCCAGCCGCGCGCCTTCTTTCTTGGAAAATTGCGCCATCCGGCCGTCTTCGGCCATGGCTTTCAGCAGCTTCAGCCGCTTGATTGATTTCTGCAGCGTCACCCAGTTCGTCATCGTGCCGCCGAGCCAACGGTGGTTGACGTAGAACATCCCGCAGCGACCAGCCTCTTCCGCAATCGCTTCCTGAGCTTGCCGCTTTGTTCCGAGGAAAAGAATGCTCTTGCCCTGTCCCGCCATGTCCGAGACGTACCGAGCCGCCTCGCGGAACATCTTGAGGGTCTTCTGAAGATCGATAATGTGGATTCCGTTCCGTTCACCGAAGATATATTCCTTCATCTTCGGGTTCCATCTCCGCGTCTGGTGGCCAAAATGCACTCCCGCCTCCAGAAGCTCCTTCATCGTTATTTCAACTCCCAATTTACCTCCTCCGTTAAAGGGACGCTTTTATGCCGATTACTCGGCACAGCATCCTTTTTTGCCGGTCCTTCCCGGCCGTGAATTTTCCCGAACGACCAACCCGGTTGCCCGGCCCGATCGCCCGGGATAAATAAAAACTATCGCTTACTGTACTGGAAGCGGCGGCGTGCGCCCTTCTGTCCGTACTTCTTGCGTTCCTTCATGCGCGAATCGCGCGTCATGAAACCGTTCTTGCGCAGACCCACGCGCAGATCGGGATTCAACTTCGAAAGCGCGCGCGAAAGGCCCATTCGCACCGCTCCCGATTGCCCGCCGACACCGCCGCCCTTCACGGTGGCTCTTACTTCTAGCTGGTCGGCCATCTGCGTGAACTTTAACGGCTCCACTGCCGCCGTGTGCCACGCGATGTTGCGAAAATACTCATCCACCGACCGGCCGTTAACCGTGAAACTCGCCGGTCCCGGCTTGATGTACACCCGCGCTACTGATTCCCTGCGGCGGCCGGTGCCATAGAAATGCTTTCCAGCGGCAGCTGCGAACGAACTCGATCCTGAACTCAAATTTCCTCCTGCCGACTTACCACTCGAATGGCGCCCCGAGACACAACCGTTGCGGATTTCTCCGCCGGGCGCGGAAATTTTAGAAACTCTATCGCGAGGCTACAGCGCGAGCGGCTGGGGCTTCTGTCCGGCGTGGCGGGCGAGCGCTTCACTTCCGGCATAGATTCGCAGCTTCTTTGCGCGCCGCGCACGAAGTTTGTTCTTCGGCAACATGCCGAGAACCGCTTCGCGCACGACCTCTTCGGGACGGCGTTTCATCAGCGTCCGGATGGGAACTTCCTTCAACCCGCCCGGCCAACCGCTGTGGTGATAATAAATCTTCTGATCGAGCTTGTTTCCGGTCAGTTTGATTCGCTCGGCGTTGATCACCACCACGTGATCTCCGCAATCGAGATGCGGCGTGTAACTTGGCTTGTCCTTGCCAATTAGAAGACGCGCAACTCGCGTCGCTAGCCGCCCAAGAACCTGCCCCTCGGCGTCCACCACGAACCAATCCCTTCCCACCATCAACGCTTCAGCCTCTCGGCCCTTCGGAATATACGTCCGCATACGCCCGGTCACACCCCTTGCTCTAAGGACAAACGTCAAGTGTAAGCTAGCCTCTAATTCCTGTCAACGCGAAGTCGCGGGTAGGCAGATTCACTTCAAGGCGTGCGTGCCGCGCGAATCTCACTTGCCAGTTGGCCGTCAGTTCCCAACGACAAATAAGTGGCCGTCATTTTGCGTGTAAAGCTTCCCGTCGGGCCCCATCGAGAGCGGCGTGTAGGCAGCGCCGAGCGCCAGGTTCAGGAAGATGTTCCCGGAAGGCTGCGTTACCACTACGTTTGGGCCGGTGGTGGCTGGCTGCGCCAGCACGTACAGATTGCCGTCCTCGCTGTTCACGTATACATTTCCGAGCATGTCGATTGCGGGCATGTTGATGCACCACTCGAAGCCGTTCGGATGATCCGATACGCAAGTAATCGTTCCGTTCGAGTTCCGCATACAGCTTTGCGTGTTCGTGTTCTGGAATTTCCACTCGACGCTCATATTCGGATCCAGCTGCGTAATGAAATATGGGCCGGCGGGAAGAGCTGGGCACAGGTTGCTGCCGCCGCAATACAGCGGGGCATTGTAGTGATTGTCCTTGATCACCACTGAGTAGGTTCCGTTGTGTTCGAACACCCCGGGGGTTGAGTCCCAACCGAAGTCAAACGCGTTCAGAAAAGCGCCGTTAGCATCGAAGTGAAATAGATGTCCACGGAAGGCGTTGTAATTCGTTAGCGCACCAAACACCACCGAGCCGTCCGGCATCACCGTGGGCGAGGACGATCCTTCATCGATGATTACGCCAGAACCCGGAGCGTTAGTGGTCGGGTCCACTCCGTCCGTCGCTCCGACTCGGCAAGCGCTGGGTGTGTTGTTCGTGGGACCAATCGGCACGATGTGTCCGCAACCGTCGTGGAGCAAATTCTGCATCGACGCCGCCCACTTAGGCGTCAAATCCGGATTCAACGCGATTAGAAACGCTTCCATGGGATCGAAGTGTGCGAGGCTCGCCGTGTAAATCGTTCCCGTGGTGGCATCCACCGCCGGCGCGACATTTATCCCGGGCCGCTGCGAACCGCAGGATTGCGTGGGGGGCGTTGCGGGCGAGACGGGTGGCCACGGCAATGTGCTGGTCGCGTTCGGGAGAGCGTTGAATGTGCCGGGACAGTTGCTCGAGTTCGGCCCCGGCGCCTGGGGCACGAGCGTCGCGTACGTCACCACCTTGGTCGCGTCCGTCGACGTCACCTTTACCAGCCACGCGCCCTGAACATCGTGGTTGAACCACGGATCTCCCTGGCTCGGATCGGCCAGTTCCACAACGTTGTAATAAATGTTGCCCTGCCCGTCGGCCGTCAAGGGTCCGGCAACAAACGTGTTTTGCGCGCTAATCCCCTGTCCACTCAAGGGATTGATGTGCGAAGCTGCCGTACCGTCTTTCTTGTTCACTTTCCAGATCGTGCCGCCCGCCCCCGGCACATAAATGAAACCGTTCGCATCCACCCCGTGAAATACCGGCTCCCAGCCGGCAAGTGCGCCGCCGTTCGTCTCCGGCTTCCAATCGCTCATAAACGTCCAAATCTTCGTGAGAGTTCCCTGCTCCCACGTAAACCGCGCTTCGTTCCAAATCATCGTATTCCAAGTATTGGGACCGCACGCCGCGCCTTGCGTCCAAAGCCCTGGAGTGGAACACGATTTGTAAATCCCGCTTTTCATCTCGATATATACGTCGTTGCCATCGGTGATCGGCGCAGGGTAGTGCGCCAACAGCTCTCCGTTATTTTCCGTTTGCTCCTGCTTGATGAAAGGATCGTAAACTATGTCGGCAAGCTGATGCGCCGGACTCTGTCCCGCGACGCTCACCATCCCGGAGTGCTGAGGGTTTGCTCCCCACTGCGCCCAAAACGGCGTATCGGACGGCGCGGGCGGCGTTCCACCGCCTCCGCCCATCGAATTTCCGCCGCCACCTCCGCCGCAGCATGACAGCATCACGACGCCGATGCCGGCCAGCAGCACTTGTCCAATTCGATTCATTCTTCTCCTCTCATGGCGACGGGCATGGAACGCGGTTTTTCATTCACCTGTTGAGAGATTATACGGCGCCCATTGAGGTTGCTTCGCGCGAAACGGGATTCGTGGCACAAGATCAAGGAGAGCTGCGGCGGATCCCGATGCGTCGAGACCCGCCCACAGTCGAAGTGGAGTGCAAGCTAATCCTGAACTAATCTGACGACGATGAGGATGTCGCAGCGGTACTACGCGCGGTGCGCGGATACGATGCCTTCTCGTCATCACCGCCCGCTTCTCCCGCGGCCTTGTCGATCTCGATTGAGCCCTTAAAATAAGCCCCGTCCTCGATCATGATTCGCGCCGTTGTTAAATCCCCCACTACCGAACCGTCTTTCTTAATCTCGATTCGATCGCGCGCCCGCAGATTTCCCTTCACATTTCCATACACCACCACCTCTCGCGAGATGATGTCCGCTGTGACTCGAGCGCTCGCTCCGACCGTCAGTTTCCTATCTTCCAACTGAACCAGCCCCTCGACGCTGCCGTCGATGACCAGATCCTCGTTGCCCGTGATCTCGCCCTTGATGTGCAAGCTCGCGCCGAGCCGGGCTGTTCCGCCAGTCGATGTGTTAGTGGGATATCCTGAATCGAGTGGTGCCATTGTTTTTGCCTCCCCAAGAAATGGTGTCGTTGTCGTGCTAATTGGTGGTATCGAACTGCTAGGCTTCGTTTGCTGCGGGGGCGGCGTCCTTGCGGGAGCCTCCGGTTTCTTATCTCCCCACATGTAAAATCTCCTCCTTGGCCGATTGTGCGGAACCAAATTTTGTAGTCTGGGTCTATCAATCTAGTCCCGGGCGATAGCCTTGCCAAATCCAAATTGGGACAGTTGTGTCGGTTGAGGCAACTCTGCGTTTGCAACCCGTTTAAATTGCGCAATAACGGCTTGCCGCAGCCGAAATAATTTGCGACCTGCTGGGAGAAGGTCGCGTCAATAGGCTCGGGAGGTGGATGGTAGCCCTTTCGGCTTCAAACTTGCAAGATTTTAGATTTTAGGTTTCAAATCTCAAATTTCAGATTCTACCCCTTCAATACTTCCGCAGTACGCCGATTACTCGCCCCTGGATTTTCACATCCGTGCCGTTTACTACAATCGGCGACATCGTCGAATTCGCGGGCTGCAGCCGGATCTTTCCGCCGGGCTCACGATAGAACCGCTTCACGGTCGCTTCGTCTTCGCCCACCAGCGCAACGACAATTTCCCCGGTGTTCGCCACTTGCGTCGGCTCAACCACGATGTAATCTCCATCCAGAATGTGATCGTCGCGCATCGATTCGCCGTTCACTTGCAATACGAACGTGTTGGGACCGCGCGTAAAATCCGACAGCGTAATCGTCTCCTGCTGCTCCACCGCTTCCAGCGGCCGCCCCGCCGCGATTCGCCCCATAAGCTGCAATCCCACGGCGTGTCGCTCGATCACCTGATCGCGCACCGGCTTCGGCAGTTGTACCACCTCGATCGACCGGCTTTGGTTATAGCCCCGGCGAATGAATCCCTTTTTTTCCAGCGTCTGCAGATGCTTGTGTACGGTCGCCAGCGAAGTCAGTTTCATCGCGTGCGCTATTTCTTCAAAACTCGGCGAGTAGCCGTTCTTGTTGAGGAACCCCACGAGATAATTGAGTACTTCTTTCTGCCTCTTAGTCAGCGTCATTCAAATCTCCCCAGTTCGGTATCCCCAGCCTACGCGACTCTAGGCGAATCAAAAGCGAAAGTCAATAGTACCCCAGGACAGGTAGTGGGTCAGTTTGAGTACTTTACGAAAACAGACATCACCTCTGCCGGGCGACGGCTCCACGGCAATGGGGGTGATTTTCAGCATTCATCTGGCTTGCGCCCGGAGCAACTCTTTCCGTGAGCCTGTCTCACCGTAGTTTCCCTCTCACAACTTGATGTCGCGGAAGTTTTTGTATAGCCTTAGCCTTCACCAGCTCTGGAGGTAGCCATGGAAAGATTCGCCGAACAATTCGCTCATGTTCTTCTTTTTGCATGTCCGAAGTGTGGCCGTCCTCTGTCATCGGCCTGTGTGAACACAAAAAAGAGCCTGGAAGACGCCGACGCTCACTGGTTCAATCCTCATTGTCACTGCGGATGGACGGGAGACGTAATCGGAATTGCCGCCGTCCAGCACTGGGTGCAGCAATGGGATTTTCGCGCACCTATCGGGCACGGTGTGCCTGGGTCATGCGACGGGCCGGCAGCTTAACAAATTTTCCCGCGTGGTGTGGAGTACAGCAATCGCGGTATGGAAAGTGCAATGCTCCGTGGCAGATTAGGTTTGTCGGTTCTCAGCCACGGAGTTCCCCCGTGCGGGTTCTTCTCGTAGACGACCACGAAGTCATGCGGAAGGGGCTTAAAACTCTCCTCAATGCTCAGCCACAGTGGAGCGTTTGCGCGGAAGCGGAAAACGGCCAGGAAGCAGTGGATTTGGCCCTCAAGCTTCAGCCGGATTTGATCGTCCTCGACATTACTATGCCCGTAATGAACGGACTGCAAGCGGCTGCTAAAATCCGCAAGGCTTCTCCGGCAACAAAAATCGTCGTGCTTTCCACGCACGATTCGCCGCAAGTGAAACGCGCGGCCCTCGACGCCGGGGCTCACGCCTTCGTTACGAAATCCGAGACGGCCGACCAATTAATAAAAGTGATCGAAAGTTTGTTCGTAGGTGGCGCGACCGCGTAAAACAGAATATACTTCTCGCGGGCATTTCCCCGCTGGCCACCTAACCGGCGAGCTGGCGGCCGATTTCCCAGTGATGTCCGAAAGGATCGACCACGCGCCCTATGCGCCAACCGTGCATTTCGCTGACGGCGTGAACCTCTGATGCCCCTGCCCTCAGCGCCTTCGCGAACACACCATCCGGATCGGCGACCGTCAGAATTATGCGTACCGTACCGCCGCCAAGAGTCTCGGGACTGAAGTTTCCATGCTCGGGAGACTCGTCGCTCACCCAAAACTCCG
>Ga0210384_10004033_pt1 | contig 16597 bp, 17 predicted proteins | sample IncBWH2MmetaG_FD_160574 | JGI IMG/M metagenome (GOLD analysis project Ga0210384, IMG submission 160574) | Forest soil microbial communities from Barre Woods Harvard Forest LTER site, Petersham, Massachusetts, United States - Inc-BW-H-2-M | ecosystem: Environmental > Terrestrial > Soil >...
CCTGATCAATCTCCGCGACGAAGTAAAAAAGGGTCTTAGCGAGCTCGAAGGCCTAACTCGCGGCGAGCTCTCGCTCGGCGTCAACGAAAGCTCCATTCACGCCCTTCTGGCGGCCCTGGCCACGTTTCGCCACCTTCATCCCGGCGTCCTGGTGCGCGTCCATCGTATGTTCTCCCGCGACATCCCCCGCGAAGTTCTCAACTACCGGCTCGACGTCGGGGCCATCTCCTACGTTCCTCAAGAGCCTGAGCTCCAAGCCACAGAAATCCTAAAAGACGAACTCACCCTGGTTGTTCCGCCAAAACACGCCCTCGCAAAGAAGCGCGAAGTTGACGTCGCAGACCTCGGCAACGAAGACTTCATAGCTCACAGCGTCGAATCCCCTTATCGCCGCCGCGTCATCGAGCTTTTCTCCCGAAACCGCACCGAGCTGAAAATGCCCATCGAAATGCCCACCATCGAAAGCATCAAGCGCTTCGTGCAAATGGGCATGGGCGTCGCCATCGTCCCGCGCATGTGCGTCCAATGGGAGATCGAGCGCGGCTGGATGAAAGAAGTAAAAGTGCGGCAACTAAACATGCCGCGTCACGTCTATCTGGTCTCGCGCCGCGGCGCCCGCCTGCCGCACGCCGCCGCCGAACTCATGCGCATCCTGCGCGAAGCCTGAAAATTAGAAGGGGGATTCCGCCAAGCACGGGCCACGCTCTGAAGTCGCATCAAGGGGAGCATAGGCTGAAGCCTTCGCTCGGCACCCGGACTCGACTAATTCCTTGCTTCGAGCGCCGCTTCGACCGTTGGAAAGTTCGGAAGCAATCTGGTTAGCCCGGCAACCTGCAGCACCGCCGTGCCCTGCTGGGTCAGCGCCGCGATGGCGAACGACTTCCCGAGGTTCCGGCGGTGCACGAACAACGACACTAAAGCTCCCACTCCCGCGGAATCCAGAAACGATACCCCGCTCATATCGAGTACCAAGTGCGCCGCAGGCTCCGGCCGCAGGGTCTGAATGAAGTTATGAACGGTCTCGAGACTTAGCTTCCCGTTCAGCCGGGTTACAAGATTGCTCCCGTTCGACGCCGAAGCCTTTTCCAGATCGAGCTGTGATGGTTGCATAGTCCTCTCGACGTTAACGCAGGGTGTGTCCTTCCAACATCAATATTCTTTAACAATCGAGCTTTCGCCCGGGCGTTCCCGACTTACGTGCAGCAAAAAACCTGAAAATTCCAAGAGTTCTCTCTGACGCTTGCCCTGGCAGCCTAGCGCGACTGGCAAGCCACTTCAAGGGCAAACGATGCCATTGACGCCAAGACGGGAACGGAGCCCGCCTTTTACTTCCCGACGGAAATCCGGTAAATCTTTTCCGCTCCATCATCGGAAACGAGCAGCGCCCCATCCGGCGCCACCGTCACTCCCACCGGCCGTCCAGACACGTCTGGCCCGCTTGGATCAGGCACCAACCCGGTCATAAACGGCACTGGATCTGCCGACGGCTGTCCGTCCCTAAACGCCACAAACGCAATCTGGTATCCCGACCGTGTCGCCCGGTTCCACGAACCGTGCTCCGCCACGAACGCCCCGCCCCAATAGCTTTTCGGAAACTGCTTCCCCGTATAAAACGCAAACTGCAGCGGAGCCACATGTGCCCCCAAGAGCACATCCGGAATAATCGCCTTGGCCACGAGCTCCGGCTTCTGCGGCTTCACCCGCTGATCGACATTGTTTCCGATGTAGCTGTACGGCCAGCCGTAAAACCCTGTGTCCTTCACGGAAGTAAAATAATCAGGCGGCAGATTGTCTCCCAGTTCGTCGCGTTCATTTACGCTAGTCCACACCGCTCCCGTCACCGGCTCGATCGCCAATCCCACCGGATTCCGCAGCCCGGTTGCAAACAACCGCGCGTTCTTTCCATCCGGATCGCAGATCGTAATCGCCGCGCGAATCGGCTCCTCACCTGTATTGATGTTCGAAGCCGATCCCACCCCAACAAACAAGTGTTTTCCATCCGCGGAGAACGCCACCGAGCGCGTGTCGTGCCCGCCGGACGGCAGCCACATCAGGTGTTCTGCTTCGCCAAGCCGTTTGGAGGTCTTCGGATCATAGTGGAATCGCACCAGCTCGTTCATATTCCCGACGTACACGTAGTCGTCCTTGAACGCGATGCCGAACGCGCGCCTGGTGCCCTTTGCAAACACTTCGCGCTGTTGCGGCTCGCCTGTGTTCTGCGGATCCCGCAACACCACGATCTGATTCGCTCCCGTCTCCGCCAAAAAAATATCCCCATTCGGCGCCACCGCAAGCCACCGCGGCCTCTTGAAGCCCGACGCGTACACATTGATCTGAAACCCTTGTGGCACGGTGGGAAGAAAACCCGCAGGCGGCGCGTCACGGCGCGGTCCGTTTCCCGCCGACTTCGTCGCATAAGGCTCCGGAAGCTGCGGCTTCTGCCCATGCGTAACCTGAGCGGAAAGAACTACAGGGAAAATCAAGAAAGTAGCGATTGCGGAAACCGCGTGAAGGCCCGTGGTCATGAGACTCTCCTCAGTTCGTTTTTTCAGCCGTCTGTATCATGCCTCGTACGGGCACCTCGTTCCAAGCCCCCTGGCTCGAGAAGCAGGAAAAGTTCCGCTCGCCGCGCCTGCCTTTACCCCCAAAACGTAAGTTCTCCGCGAATCATCCAATCCGCTACGGCAAGCGTATACTGTAATGGAATGCGGTTTAGGGAGTCTTCGCCATGCGCGCTGCCCTGATGGCTGTTTTGATTGTTGCCGGAATCGGAGTCCTCGCCTGGGCCACCGCCAAGCCCAACGACGGCCGCGCCGGCGCTAAAGCCGCATTTCCGAAGCCGGCCATCGATGTTCCTCTCGCTCCTTCAAAATCCGAAGAAACAACCGTCGTCGCTGGTGGCTGCTTCTGGGGCATGCAAGCCGTCTTCCAGCACCTGAAAGGTGTGGGCTCTTCAACTTCGGGCTACTCCGGCGGCGCGGCCAAGACGGCCCATTATGGCGATGTCAGCACCGGGGAAACCGGCCACGCCGAATCCGTGAAAATTGTTTTTGATCCTTCGCAAATCTCTTACGGCCAGATTCTCATGATCTTTTTTTCCGTCGGCCACAATCCCACGGAGCTCAATCGCCAGGGCCCGGACTATGGCACGCAATACCGTTCGTCCATTTTCTATTTGAACGATGGACAGAAGAAAATCGCCGAAGCGTATATCGCGCAACTCAACGCGGCAAAAATCTATTCGCAACCCATCGTCACCCAGGTTGTTCCCCTCCAAGCCTTCTACGCCGCCGAGGACTACCACCAGAACTACCTCAAGCACCACTCCTATGAGCCCTATATCATGATCAACGACCTGCCAAAACTCACCAGTCTGAAGAACGAATACCCGGAGCTTTATCGCAACGACTAGGAATCGTAGGCCATCTCTTCGGCAGACTTCCCCGCCACGGCTCCCCGCTCACAGGGACAAGTCTTTTCTGCACGTTTGGCCGCAGGCCCGTTGGCCTAGTGCCTGAATGAGTACAGCTTGTTTTTTCGACGCCGTTCTCAGACTAGAGTGGAATGGGCCGGCCGCGCCGTGCCCGAATGTCTTTCGACACAGGAAAAGAAAGAGGAACTGCCGATGAGAGCAATCGTATGTGGGGTGTTTCTGCTCTTTACTCTCACTTCTGCGGCCAAGGCCCAGGAGTCTCACAGCCGCGCCAACGCGAAGCCGGTGACCGTTGAATTCAAGAACACCGATGGCCAGAACGTGGGTTCAGCCCAGCTTTCCAGCACGGCGAAAGGCGTCAGAATCACACTGGACGTCAAGAATCTGCCGCCCGGAGAGCACTCCATCCACATTCATCAAGTCGCAAAATGCGAACCTCCCGACTTCAAAACCGCTGGCCCGCACTTCAATCCCGGCGGCGCGGAGCACCGGCACGACGCCGCACCTGCCGGCGACATCCCGAATTTTTCGCTCATCGTCGGCGCCGAAGGCACCGCCCATGTTTCTGTCGTCGCGCCCAACGTAACCCTGGGCGACGATGACCACTCCGTCTTCAGCAATGGAGGAACTGCGATCGTGATTCACGCCATAGCAGGCGGCACCGGAACAGCTGCCCCGGCACGAATCGCCTGCGGCGTCATCAGCAAGCCGTAACAAAAACGGCTCCGACGGGCGCCCGCATTGATTGGGCTATGGGCGCTCCGTCACCGGCTCACTCCCAGCTCCCGGCAACGCGCGCTTGTGGCCTCCGCTCGCTTCGCTTTGCAACAGCGTCTCGAGGCTGGGATACGCGTAGATTGTCGGCGCATGATTCTGCATCAACCCGCCGGTATCTGCCGTCGGCCCATAATTGCTGTGCAAATCATGCGCCAGCATTCTCAGCATGGCCATCTGCTGTCCCCGATGATGGGCCGTGTGAGCTATCCGCCGCATCATCACCCAGGCACGCGACCGCGCGACATCGAAAAACTTCGTCGCGCCCTCCCACCACACTTCCTCTTTCGCGCGCAGTTGCTCCAGCCGTTTGCCGCTGTGTTCTGCATACCGTTTCATGAATTCCAGCCGCGTCTCTTGCGCCGGCAAAGGCGGCTCGCCCACCTCGATTCCCAGCATCGTGCGGAACCACAAATCTTCGCTCACGCACTGATGAATCATCTGTTCCCTTACGCTGCGCCCGCGCGGATCGTTCGCCTTCGGCCGGAACGCCAGGTCTTGCTCGCGAAACTCGCTCCACACGCTGACCACCTTTACCCGCTCGGTCTCGTAGGTTTCCACCATAAAGTCGTATCTCATCACAACCTCCCTGTCGGAGATCCGCACCCATTTTGGCTTCCGCTTGGTCAGACAACTCTGCCTTTTGATGCGCGCATCGGTTCGAATGACGACGGAGACTTCGGACGGCCTGGGAAGTTTTCCTTCCTGCCTCCGCGCAGCAGGGCGTGGCAATAGACCGTGCTTAATCTGTACGTTCGGGCATCCCCCCCGCCCGAACCCGCACCGTTCTCAGCGGCACGAGCGGCACGTATAACAGTTGACACGCCCTGTCGCCTGGAGTATCTATTCCCCACGCGCCTCGCCTCTACCTCCCCAGTTTCGCCGCGCGAACGTCCAAGTCTTCAAGGAGCCCATATGCCTGACAATGTTCGACCCATCCCCGAGGGATATCATTCCATTTCTCCCGCAATCACTTGTAAAAACGCCGCGGCCGCCCTCGACTTCTACAAAGAAGCCTTCGGCGCCACCGAAATCAATCGCATGCCCGGCCCCGGCGGCATGATCATGCACGCCGAACTGCGCATCGGCGATTCCGTAATCTTCATCTCCGATGAATTCCCGGGAATGTCCGCCGCTCCGTCCCCCGGTGTGGTACCTTCCTCCTACCTTTTCCTCTATACGCCGGACGTAGACACCGTCTTCAACCGCGCTGTAGCTGCGGGCGCCCAAGTGGCCATGCCGGTCACCGACATGTTCTGGGGCGACCGCTACGGCAAGCTCACCGACCCCTTTGGCCACAGCTGGGGTGTAGCCACCCACGTCGAAGACGTCTCCCCCGACGACATGGCCCGCCGCTCCGCCGAGTGGACCGCCAGCATGACCAAAGCCGCTGCCGCCACCGCTGGCCAAAGCTAGCCCTTCTGTTGATGTAGGCCAGGGCGAAGGTCTGGGTCCAGGGCAGTCTTGTGCTGCGCCGCCCCTTCTATCCAGTTCCATTGACAGGGGCGGCGCTATTTTCTCTGGCAGTTTCCCCTGCTCGAAAGCGATCTTTTTGTCTGCACGGCGCCCGCCGTTTTCGATGGGCGGGAACGGTACGTCTTCCGTTCTCGGGTTGTTGATCCCCAGCGCCCTGATGCATCGCCGCGGCAGTCAGGTTCTGGTCCATTCAACCAAATAGCCACTCAAGAAATGTCTTCCGGCGGCGGGGTGCCCAACCCTGGTTTTTTGAGAGTGGATCCTTGGCCACCGATCGCGCTCGCCCGCCCTCTCCCGGTTGCCAATAACCATAAACGCATCTCGTTCCACGCCGCGAGCAATCGTGGGTATCGTGAATAACCCCATCAATCACCGCTGTCAGATGTTTCGAGACACTAACAACCAATCGCCCGGCCGGCAATTCGTCGGCACGCAGATGCACGGTGCATCCCGAACCGATCTGCATCGTCGGCGTCCACACCCAACCCAGAGACTGCATGACTCGTTTAATCGAGGTTTTATAGACGCCCGTTCTGGCGTCGCTCTTTCCCCGTTTCCGTTTGCCGGTGCGCTCATGCATCGCTGCGCTGTTGACCAGGTCATAGACTTGCTGATACGGCCGCCCGGTCGCAATCGCTATCGCGCGAACAACACAATCGCCCGCCTTTCCTCTGTAACCAGCAGCCCGGCGCCCCCCGTCATCAAACTGAAAATGTCGGCCCATATTTCTTTTGGATCGCCCCTCGCCATGATATCCATTTCTTTGCCCGCATCTCGGATAAAGCGCCGTGCTGATGCGCGAACAAACGGTCGCGGGAGGAACCTCTGGGCACTTCTCAGCGCGGCAGCGGATTTTCTGCATCCTCCGGGCTGCATCCTCCGGGCTTGACACCAACCCCCCGCTGACCTATGTTCTCCGACTAAGCAAGTGGAAGTCAGAAGCTCCCCCTGCTCCCGAAAATTTCCGATCTGGAGGTACCCATGCCATTAAGCCTCGCAACACTCTCCCTGGTGGCTTCTCCTGTGTCCGCACAAGAAGGCCTGAAGATTCTGGAACGCGATGACTACCGCTGCCAATACTGCGGCCTGGACGGTCGGGCCAGCTTCGAAAACGCCCTGGTGATGCGCGTGGATTTCGTCCACCCTCGTGCCCGCAAGGGCAAGAAAGATCCCAGCAACCTGGTCGCCTGTTGCACTTCCTGCAACACCATCAAAGGCACGAAGGTCTACGGCAACTTCGAGGAAGCCAAATCCTTCGTCTTAAAACACCGCGAAGATCTCCGCAAAGTTTGGCAATCCAAAACCGCCCGCCAATCCGCCAGACCAGCGAGCGCCTAAACCGCCTTTCATCGCTACTAAGATCTCGATGCGCAAGCAAGCCCGCAGCCAGGGCACGACCGGCGTGCCCGTGTTCTTCCTTTAGCGTGGGAGGGGCTGAACTCCAGCGGCCGTCTCGCCCGGCATCGTCGAGTGTATCCAGGCCTCTGCCGCCATGAGGTGAAGCACAAAACCAATCCAAAACGCGATCCCGAAGAATTCCCGGGGCGTCAAACCGGTTAGGGGGCTGGTCGCAAAAAACACTCCCATGATCGGCCGAATCGCAGCCACCGCAAGCCCAATCGAAAAAGCCCGAATCATCCACTCGCGGTGCAACGCCACCTCACGCAGCCGGATATGCCAAAACGCTTTGCACAGTGCCGCTAAGAAAAACGTCCCGAACAAAGTAGTGGCCGCCGCCTGATTCACGCCGCCAATCGCCGGCATCCCAAAGCTCATCACCAAAGCCGAAATTCCAATCACCAATCCGCAAATCACAAAAACACGCCCGCTCAAACGGTGCCATCGCAGGTGCCGGGCGCGAATCCGCGAACTGAACTGCAGCGGGCCCAAGATCATGAAAAGCATTCCAGGCACAATATGCACAAGCGTAAGAATCGGATGCCGCGCAAACAAATCATCTAACGCGGCGAGCTGTGCCAATCGAGGATTGGAGGAAACCGCGGGCGGACGATATCCATGCGCCACGATCGGTACCAGCTGCGCGGTCCTGCGCACCCCGATCGCAACTCCGATCAGGGCGAGGAAAATTACAGCGCTCCCTAGCGCCCGCTGCCTGCCAATTCCTCGCTTCATACCTGCTACTACGTTCCATGCACTTCGGGGCTTTCAACAGCACGCACTAGGAGGGATTGTTTTCGAAACTACCATTCTGAGGAATTGGCTTCGATTTCCGCGGCAGTCGTCGGCCCAGCCACTCTAGGTCATTTCGACGCCGAAGTGGGACGCCACGACACCTTCAAGATCATTCACCGATTCGTGTACCTTCGAAAGCATGCTCTCGCGCGCCGGTTCGCTGAGGAGTTTCGCCACCCGGAACATATTCCAGCTTGCTTTAATCTTCAAACGCAGGTCGTTCAGAAGATCAAGAGCATGAGGTTTTCCCGAAAACGATTCGCGGCCCAGAGCGGCTTGCAAACTGTTGGCAAGCCTTTCCAGGTTTCTTATACGATTCTCCAGCTCATGTTCCAGTGAAGATGCATTCAGTTGCGTTGATCTGTTTTGGCTTCTCACTTCGGTCTCTGGAATCCCAGCAACGGTGCGGTCAAAGCTCATACCCATCCTCCTCGGCCAGCCTTCTCCTCTAGCGTGGGTGGTCCCTCTCCGAGTGACACCGGGCAGCGACTACAACCGCAACCACGCTGCCAAGGGGCATATTTTCTGGAAGACTATGAGGCAAAGCGACTTATTCGATGTGCGGTCCAGGCATCTCGGAACTGCGAACGTACTAGAACTGGGAAATTGTTCATCCTATAGGCTAGCGTAGCTGGGCTGAGGCTGAAAGCATACGGATAAGGATCAAGTAGGCCACCCGACGGCCCGATTCCGTCGATTCCTCGCCACTCGCCCCCGCTCGGCACTATCCAGTGTGCTAGCATGCTCGAGCCTTGTCGCAGAAAGCTCAGAAGAACACCCTCTGGTTCTCCGTGGCGGTCCTGTTCGCCATCAACATCCTCAATTTCTACGACCGCCACGTTCCCGGAGCTCTGGTCGAGCCCATGCGCAAGGAATTCCATCTTAACGACACGCAGATCGGCCTCCTCGGCAGCGCCTTCATCTGGATTTACGCCATCGTCGGCGTGCCGCTCGGCCGCCTGGCCGATTCCGCCAGCCGCAAAAAGCTCCTCGCCTGGGGCGTCGTCATCTGGACCGTGCTGACGGCTTCCGCTGGCCTCGCCCACTCCTACTCGCTGCTGCTGTTCTCGCGCGTCGGCGTTGGAGTCGGCGAAGCCGCTTGCGCTCCCACGGCGACCAGCTGGCTCGGCGATCTTTTCCCTCCCGCCAAACGCTCTCGCGTCCTCGCGCTGTTCATGCTCGGCGTCCCGGTTGGCGGCGCGCTGGGTTATTTCTTCAGCGGTCCGCTAGCCGAAGCCTACGGCTGGCGCGTCGCGATGGTTTTTGCCGCTGTCCCCGCGTTACTACTCGTTCCGGCTTTGCTCACACTCGAGGAACCACAACGCGGCGCAAGCGAGCTCCATCCCGCACCGCTGGCCCGTGCGTCCATGTGGAGCGTCCTCGGCATTCCGACGCTCTGGTGGATCATCGCGTCCGGCGCACTGCTCAATTTCAATGCCTATGCCTTCGCCACATTCCTGCCCGCGTTTCTCAGCCGCGTCCACGGCCTCTCGCTGGCGAGATCCGGCATCGCCACGGGCGTCGTGTATCTAATCGGAGGCCTTATCGGCGGAACCATCGCCGGCTACCTCGGCGATTCCATCGTCCATCGCCGCAAAGACGGCCGTCTGCTGTACGCCGCGGTCCTGGCACTAGTCGCCATACCCTTTGCCTGCGCCGGAATCCTGCAACCGGCCGGCTCTTTGTACCTGGCCATGGCCTTTCTGGCGCTGACCTACGCAGCTCTCACGACGTACTATGGCCTGGTCTACTCCGCAATCCAGGACATCGTTTCTCCGAACCAGCGCGGCTCCGCCATGGCCATCTATTTCATGGCCATGTATATGTGCGGAGCCTCCTTTGGTCCGCTGCTCACCGGCAAATTGAGTGACGTCCTGGCCCACCGCGCTGCCGCGCTGGCAGGCTCCACGGCGGTTACCGAAGCTTTCCGCGCCACCGGTCTTCAACAAGCCATGCTGATCATCCCGGTTCTCTGTTCAGCGCTATCCCTGGTGCTGTACCTGGGCTCGCGCACCATCACCGGGGACATCCGGAAGCGCGAAGCGGTCGCTCACCTCGCGACAGCGGACGCGTCTTAGCTCCTGACGCATAAATGTGCAGATAGCATGTACCGGCAGAGGGAACAAGGTAGAATGGACGTGTGGGTGAAGAATGAAATCCGTTAAACAACAAGACAAAAAGACCGATGAAAAACTGTCTCGCTCGAAACTCATTCGGCGCGAGATCATCGCCTGGATGTGGGTCGTGCTCATCTTCCTGCTGATCAACGGAACGCTCGGCCAGGCCCGCGTGATTCCCTCCGGCTCCATGGAAAACACGCTGCTCATCGGCGACCACCTCATCATGAGCCGCATCGGCTACGATGCCGGCGTGCCTTTCACCAGCTGGCACCTGCCGCTCTGGCGCAATCCCAAGCGCCAGCAAATGGTGATTTTCACTCCGATTGTTGCCCCAGAAACCTCGGACATCATCAAGCGTGTCATCGGCCTTCCCGGAGAAACCCTGGACATTCACGATGGAGCGGTTTGGATCAACGGACGACAACTCCCCGAGACGTACACAACCGGCCCCAGCGAGACCTATGGGATGCACACGCCCTATAAGATCCCGGACAACTGTTATTTCGTCATGGGCGACAACCGCGGAAATTCCTACGACAGCCGCTTTACCGGCTGCGTCCCTCGCAGCCACATTATCGGCACACCCGTGATGATCTATATGTCGCTGGAAGCTTCGCCCGATGCCTGGGAATCCGGCCAGCTCCGCGAGCGCTTTTTCGCCTACGCCAATGCCTTGCTCCATCCCGGCACGGTGCGCTGGAGGAGGCTTTTCCGGACGTTTTGAAGCGCAGGTGTGCCGCCTGAGACCTTTCAAATCTTTGCGTCTTCGCCGGGGAAAGTGGATGAAATGAGCGAAACACCGCGGCAATACTCTGAGCGCATCATGAAAATGATCGAAGGGAAGGACCCGTTCAAGACACAGTCGGCGACGCCCAAGAAGCTCGAAAGCCTGGTGAAGAGCGCGCCCTCCTCCAAACTGCGCAAACGCCCCGCTCCGGAGAAATGGTCCGTCGCCGAAATTCTCGCGCATCTTGCCGATACGGAAATCGTCGTCGGCTGGCGCATCCGCTCGATCCTGGCAGCGCCGGGAACGCCCATTCAGGCATTCGACCAGGACGCCTGGGCGGCTGCCGGAAATTACGCAAAGCGCGATCCGCAGAAGAGCATCGAGCAGTTTCGCGCGGTCCGCGACGCTAACCTGGCGCTCTACAAATCACTCAGCCCCGATCAATGGAAGCATTTTGGCATGCACGCCGAGCGCGGCGAGGAGAATCTCACGCGCATCCTGCACATGATGGCGGGCCACGACGTCAACCACATTTCGCAGATCGAACAAATCCTCCTAAAGAAAAAATAACCGTTCACCCCATCCACTCCGTGGCGAGCGCCCCTTTTCATTCGTCGCCGCGAACTTGCCACCAGTCAAGCCGCTCGAATTCGCCTGCTTTTTCGGAACCATGATCGCGATACCAATCGCTCCAGGCCCGAGGATCGACGGGAACATTTGCGTCCGTAATTTCGCGCAAGGCCAGGAAAGACCAGCTTTTCATCTGCGCGTTGGTGCTTGGATCAGCAAGCAGATCAAGGAATTTCGGCACCATCCGCATACGCTGCAAGCGCGTGAAATTTCCACAATCGGAAAGGTTGCATCCGGCGCGCTCACGAACCTTGTTCGATGGATCGTGCGTGAATGATTCAAACAGTTCGTCAAGAGCTTCGTTCTTGCGGAGATAGCGCATCCCCTCAACGGCCCACAGCCGCACGGTCGCGTCCGGATCGTGCTTCGCGTAATCGAGAAGCACGGGATGAATTCGATCGTAGGCAATGCCGCGCCCGGCCAGCATACCGAGAAAATAGACAGCCGCAGGGCGATAGTCGAGATCCGTCCGCGCGCGCTCGATCAACATTTCCGCAGCTTGTTCATTTTTCTGCCAGCCGTCCAAAGTCAGATTGATATCCCCATTGGCGTAGCGCACCCGCAGATCGCTTGAGAATTCCGAGCGCCGCTCGAGCTGCCTCATGTGGTCGGTCAAGCGGATGTGGCCGACCCAGTTGTCCACTTGCTGTTCGAGCAAATCGAGACAGCGCTGGTCGTGTGCGATCGCGCGTTCGAGCATTTCCTCCGCTTGCTGTTGAGCAGGCAAAGCAAGCAGGCGCTCCGCGTCCCTGTCGCTGATCGCCGCTAGAGCCATGTGACGCGGCGGAACAACGTTGCCAGCCGCCGCCACGCGCTGTCCGTTTGCTCGTCGCGCTTGGCTCGCGCGCGATGCGCTGGCTAGCGATTTCAAGGTGGCCAATCTCCAGCCCTGCCACGCAAACATTCCACCGACGCACAAGGCGAACATGGCCATCGAAATAACTGCCGACGTGCGCGACGGAGGCCGTGATGATTTGAAAAGGGGCTGCCCGGGCTGCGGCGGCGGGCCGTAAGCCGCGTCCAGCTCGACGTGCGTGTCGATCCCGAGACCAGCGAGAGTCTCGATTTGCGAAACGATCCAGCGCGCTTCCTGGCGGCTCGCGAGTTCATCAGCGAGCGTGACGCGGCGCCCTTCCTTGGTGCGCAGGCGAATCGCGTACATGGCCGGCCCTTGATTTCCACCCTGCTGCCCGCTGGCGACCGCCACAATGGCCTCGATCTCGGAGAAGGAAAATCGCTTCGTCGAGCCCACGCCGAGCACGCGCGTCGTCGAACTAAGTTCGCCGTTGCCGACGCGAATGCGCGAAGTCCCCAGCACGACGTGAAACATGGCAAAGATCAGCAGCACATCGAAGAAACCGAACACCACCGGGAAAAACCACGGAGCGCTCGAACGGAGCAGAAAATACACCACGACCGTCCAGATCGCAGTGAAGACAAGAAGAAACAGCGCGCGGGAAGGAGTGCGAAAAGCCGGAAAATAAAACTCTGTCCCACCGTCCTGCGAAGAAATAATGACTTTCGGATGCGCGGGAGCCGCAACGGGAGCTGCATTCGAATCGCTCGAAGATCCGGCTGCACAGCCGGAAGTTTCCGAGGAAGAGTCCGCCGGCGTCTGCTCGGCGGAGAAAGTTGTCTTAAACACAGGCAGTTCGAAATCGTCGGAGTAATCAATTCCAGGCAGATCCGCCTGCGCGTGGAGCTGCCAAAGAACCTGGTCGGACGAATTGTCGTGATCGGTGACGTAAGCGTCTGAAGGAATTGCGAAATCTACCGGAATCGTTCTGCCGAGCGGGTCCAGGCCCAGCGCGCCATACGGGACGTTTTGTTCCCCCTGCCACAGCACGGTCTCGGACGTCGAGCGGCTGTCTCCCGAACCGCTAATCATCTTTCGGACACAGGAAAGACGGAGGTCGACGCCCTGCGCGGCGTTGGAATCGAGTTTGAGATGAATCCTTCCCGCCAGACGGCCGCCCGGAGAGAACGGCAGTGAGTAAAACTCAAAATACGTGTTGCCAAAGCGGCGGCGACGAAGCGTGGCGCGCAAGGCGGCCACGATAAGAATGACTCCGATGAGACTGAATCCCAAAACCAGGAAAGCCCGCGGATCCTTGTGGCGGGCGAGCTGCGGGACGATGGTGACGGCTACGGGAATCATCACCACGTTCGAGAAGATACACATCACCCAAAGGCTCGTTTCGGTTTTCTTGCTCTGATTCTCCGCCTTGCGGCTGGCCCAATCCGTGCGCCACAGCCACGGGGCCGCGGGATGGGCCTCTTCGATCGCCGCCTGCCTCTTCAACCGGCCATAGCCGCCCACTCCCACGAACAGAAACCCCGCGCCAATCGCGGAAATAAAAAGTGCGATCGCGGCGCCGGCGATCGTGCCGCCGGTGCTGTGATTGCGGCTGTTGGTGAAAAACGCAAGTAGGGAAAGCAGTCCCGGGACGAGAAACATGAGCCCGAAAAAAAGGAAGAAAGCGGCGGCGCCTTTCGAAGGCCTGGTCACACAGCCATTCTAGAAGCTATTCCCGCGGTCCAAATGGCCCGGAAGTACTAGCTTGTTCTTGTAGTTACAACTGACCAAGCGGGCCGCGAGAGAGCCGGCGCCCGACCGCAAAATCGATCAGCGGGAGGCGGCGCTCTTGGGTTGCGCGAGGGCTGGGAACGCGCCGAGCTGGCGCATCAGCCCGAGAGCATCCCAGCTGATATTTGAGTCGATGATTTTGCCGTTGGCCAGGTAATGGATGGTGATGCCTTCGATGGAAACTTTTTTATGCGTGGGGCGGACTCCCATGAACTCACCTTTGTGAGTGCCGGAGATCGTCCAGGAAGCGACGAGTTTGTCCTTTTCGACCACGGTGTCCTCGACAACGAAGTGCAAATCGGGAAAGGCCGCCAGGTACATGGCGACCTGAATCTTGTAGGCTTCCGGGCCGACTGAGGAACCGGAAGAGTTGTTGTCGCGCACCGCGTGGCTGGCGGAAAAAAGATCGCTCACCGCATCGAGTTTACGCTTGTTCCAGACGTCTTCGTACAGGCGACGGACGATGGCCTTGGCGTCGATGGGCATGCGACCTCCTTCGCGTGGATGATATTGCGCGGTTGAAAATTGGCCTGCCTCACGGAGCGAAGGGCTACGGGAGCTCTGCGGCGTAGGGCTCGCCAGAGGGTACTCCCTAGAAGTGTACTTTGCAATGCGGTTAGTTAAAGCCGAGGTACGGTGATTCGTGTTGATGGTTGAGCGGCACAGCATCTAACAAACGCAGAAGTCTTTTGACAGAGCCGGGCAATTTGCATACAGTGCGGCCAACAAGTAGCCGGGAACCAAATCTCGGACGGAACGTTTGCATTTCGTGCGCTGTTGCCGAAGACCGAGAGCCAGGATCGATTCCTTGACTGGTTACCGGTATTCCCCGGAGCGAGTCGCAAATCATGAAGAACCAACCTTTCAAAGGGGGACATGGATGAAAGCAAGAAACAGAATCCTTGCTCGAACAGGGTGGTTGCTGGCGCTGTCGGCCGTGCTGATTCCCGCGAGACTTGCCTTCGCGCAGGAGAACAACCACGTGCCCGCTGCTTTTATGGGCGGACTCCTTCTCATCTTTTGCATTTTTTTTCTGGTGATGTATGTGTATCACGCCCTGGCGCTTCAAACCATCGCCACGAAGACAAACACGGAAAACCCGTGGTTCGCCTGGATTCCGATCGCAAACCTTATTCTGATGCTGAACATCGCCAAGAAACCTATCTGGTGGATCCTTCTGTTTTTAATTCCCCTGGTTAACATCGCCATTATCATCATCGTTTGGATGGGGATTGCGGAGGCTCGCAACAAACCAAACTGGTGGGGAATTTTGCTGATCGTTCCAGGGGTCAACCTTATAGTGCCCGGCTATCTGGCTTGGTCGGACTAGTTTGGCGAGTCTTGCTAAGCCCTCCGTGCGGGGCAGACTCGCCGGATTTGTTTGCCCTTTCGATCCGAAACGTGAAACAGCCCGCGGTCGTGCTGTGCACTTGCAGGTAGTCAATTTCTGGATGGGCGAAAAGATTCTCGATGGCCGGTTCGAACTGGCCGTCGACTACATATTCTTGGGCCACGAACTGGCGGCCGCGCGCGTAGCCTTCAAGGGTGCGCGGGCTGCTGCGTAACTCCTCTGGAAAACCCCCATCTTCCGCATAGCGGCGGCAAGGCTCCGCGTGTACGTAGATCGGCCCGGGCTGGGGAAGCGATTCCACCCCGCTAAAGCGATCATAGGTGAAGAGAATTCTGCGCGCCTGTCCCGGCTCAATGGTCCGCAGGCAGTGGCGGCACGGAGCGGCGTCTGTTCCAGCTTCCGTGTGTGCTGGAAATCCGTAACCTGGCGCGCGCATGGTCGAGCGGACGGCTTCGACGACTTCCGTTGGTATGGCTACGATTCGAATGGGTTGCATGATTTTGATCTTCGCGTCTCCTCGATGATTTGGAGCGGCCCTGGGCCGGTCTCCATGCGAGGAATATTGCCGCAAGTTCTGGTTGAGCTTCTATCCGGTTTGGGTTGTCAAATGCGTGAGGATTGCGGCCAGGTCTCGGAACAGCGCTGAGCCTCGAGTCTGGCAGCGGCTGGACCATAAACTGAATGCCTCCCCGGCTACGGTGATCGAGCGGTAGCTGAGCAGTTATGCACGACGAGGCCGCCCATCTGGGGAAGACGGCGCCGTTGTTAGGGAAGCGAAGGATGAAGTCTTCGAGACAGGGATATCGTGTAGTTATCTCGGTAGCTGCACTCGATGATGCCGATCGGTCAGGAACAATAAAAGCCCAGACGTAAAACCAAAGTCTGGTGACTCTGTTGCCCGACTCTTGTCTTGGGACTCCTCGAAAGGAAGGGGGAAGGATTTTGCGAAGGGCCCCGAGACAAGATCGAGTCTGCCACTTGTTTACCATTCGGGCATCAGCTATCAACACCCAACGCTATGAGAAAAAGGAAAAACGTTTAGGCTACGCCGAGTTGTGCGCCCTGCTGCCAGGCTGTCAAGAGCATGAGTCGATCGGCAACAAAGAAAGTGGTGCCATCCTGGATGCCAGCCCGTTCGAGTTGCGCCGCCAACTGGAATACAAAACGCAGTGGCGAGGCGGTCTGCTGGTTCCGATAGCACCCCAAAACACCAGCCGCAAGTGTCCCGAGTGTGGGCACATGTCGGCGGAGAACCGCAAGTCGCAAGCCAAGTTCGTTTGTGGCCGGTGCGGATTCTCGGCCCCTG
>Ga0210384_10004035_pt1 | contig 16596 bp, 14 predicted proteins | sample IncBWH2MmetaG_FD_160574 | JGI IMG/M metagenome (GOLD analysis project Ga0210384, IMG submission 160574) | Forest soil microbial communities from Barre Woods Harvard Forest LTER site, Petersham, Massachusetts, United States - Inc-BW-H-2-M | ecosystem: Environmental > Terrestrial > Soil >...
GCGCTTCGGTGTCCTCCGCGCGCACCACGATGGGGAGATTGCGCGTCTTGCCGCTGGAAATATTGTATTCAAAGAGCAGGCCGCCGTTTTCGTAGACGATGGCGTCGGGCCCGAGGCTGGGCCACTTGATGTCGTACTCTTTGTAATCGGTGAGCTTTTTCGTTTGCTTGGAGCCGAGGTCGTAGCTGTAGAGATTCATCACGCCATCGCGGTCGCTGATGAAATAAATCGCATTGCCGTGCCACATCGGGAACATGTCCATGCCGGTGGACTTGGGCAATTCTTCATAGGTGTTTTTCTTGAGATCGTAGATGGCGATGGGCAGGTTCCAACCGCCGTGGTAGCGCTTCCAGGTGCGGAATTCCTGGGAGGTTTCGATGTAGGCGACTTTGTTGCCGTCGGGCGAAAACGAGGTTAAATCGCCGCGCGGAACTTGCAGGGGCTTGGCCGTGCCGCCTTGTGGAGAGACGAGGAACAGCTTTGTGTAGCGGCCCGGAGGGGCGCTGAAGCGGTCCGAGCGGAACAGAATGTTTTTGCCGTCGGGTGTCCAGCCGAGGACGATGTCGTTCGAAGGATGAAACGTCAGGCGTTTCGGCTCGCCGCCTTCCGCCGAAACGACGTACACGTCCGGGTTGCCGTCATATTCGCCGGTGAAGGCGATCCATTTTCCATCAGGCGAGAACTTCGGAAAAAGCTCGTCGCCCACGTGCGAAGTGAGCCGGCGCGCATTGCCGCCTTCGCGCGAAGAAACCCAGAGATCGCCGGCATAGGCGAAAACGACCTTGTCTTTCGAGATATCGGCAAAGCGGAGAAGCTTTGTGGGGCCGTCCGGCACCTGGTCGGCGGTTGCTTGCGCCGGCGCTTTTGCCGGCGTAGCCGTCAGGCAGACCACTAGTGCCAAACTCAGCCACAATAAGACGTTCACTCGCATGGGCATGGGCTTCATTCCGTTCGCTCCTGAAGATGGATTCCCGGGAATAGCTGGCTTCCTACATGGACGGCTGACCGGGGCAATTCGTTTCGCTTGTATTAGATACTGACTTTGGTTCGGTAAAATTCCTTTGCCCGAAGCTTTTCGCCGCAACGCCGTGGCAAAGGTCCAAGAGCCGCTCCGACCTTGTTTTGCAGCCGTGATATCATCAACCCGGAACCCTGTGTCCGCCAAGCAAAAATTGTCCTCGCCGCGATTTCTCGGCACTGTTCTTTCCTATCTTGCTTTAGGACTCGCGCTCCTTTTCCTTCCGATTCATGCCCGCGCGGATTCCCTCGAAGACGCCGCGCGCGTGCTGGCTCGCAAGGTGGCGTCAACTCTTCACGGAGTGTCTGTCACCTACGAAGTACGAAACCTTTCCACTTTGCGCGGAAAGGAATTTTCCAATCTCTCGGCCGCGTTTCAGGAAGAATTACAACAGTATGGCGCCAAGGTTTTGCCTGCGGACGCTGCTGCGTCCGTTGTACTGACGGTGACGGAAAACACCTCGTCGTACTTAGGGGTCGTTCAGATTCGGCGAAAGGAAAACTCCGATACGATCATGGAACCCTTGGGGCCAATTGAGGGCGCTCCAGTCGCAGAGCTAATGTACAGCCTCGTATTGCACAAGGAATTTCTTTTCTCGCAGGATGCTCCCATGGTGGACGTGGTCCTGGCCGGCAACGATCGGCATGCCCAGGCCCTCGGGCTCCAGGGGATTAGTTCCTACGAATTGCAGGGTGACCGTTGGGTGCCGATGGGGGCCGAACGTCTTCCGGTTCGCCGTTCTTCCATTCGCGAACCTCGAGGGTTCCTCACTTTCGACGTTGACAGCGAGGCGGCCTACCTGCCGGGGGAGCTGTGCCGGATTTCGCTGCAGGATGCCAAAGGTTGGAGCTGTGAAAAAAATGGAGAGCCTATGCCAGTGCGGTCTGTCTCTCCGCTCGCTGTCACGCACAAAAAGATGGGCTTATGGTTCTCCATGACGCAATTTGGGCCGGCGGAGGCAACGAGAATCGTCATTACAGGACAGGACGGTTTGGCGCGCTTGTACGAGGAGAGTGCGGACCCTGTTTCCGTTTTTTCGGGATGGGGGAGTGAGATTGCCAGCATTCATAGCGGGTGCGGGCATGGTTGGCAGTTGTTGGTTACGGGGAAAGGGGACTGGACCCATGCAGATACGATTCAAGCAGTGGAGATCCATGAACGCCAGGCTCAGCCTGTCTCTTCCCCAATCGAACTGGCAGGTGCAGTGATTGCGTTGCACTCCCCGGGGGCGAGAATCGTGGACGAAGCCTCTGCCAACGCAGGCGCCATTGCCATTGCCCGCAATCTGCAGACAGGTCGCTATGAAGCGTATCGGCTATCGATCTCTTGCCCTAATTAGTGGAATTCTCTTGCTTGCCCTGGAGGCGCTCTCGGCGACGAGCCCGCGGCGTGGCGGAACGCTGCGAGTAGAATTGCGCGCCGCATCCGTGTCGCTGGATCCGAGGGAATGGATGGCCGGAACGATGGAGGCGGCCACGGACGAAAAATTGGCTGTACTTATTTTTGACCGTTTGGTGGTGCTGGACAACTACGGGCGATTTCAGCCGCAGTTGGCGACGGAATGGACTCATGATGCGGCGTTCAAGCGCTGGCAATTCGCAATCCGCGCGGGAGTGAAGTTTTCAGATGGTTCGGTCCTCACGGCAGCGGACGTGGTGGGTGCACTCCAGCCGCTGCTCCCGAATGGACAGCAGATTACGGCGACGGGGACTGGCGTGGTGATTCAAACGGCGGTTGCCATGCCGGATCTACTCGAAGAGTTAGCGTCGGGACGCTTTTTTGTCTATCGCGTGCAGCCGGATGGCACGCTCCTTGGGACGGGGCCGTTTTTTGTGTCGGAGTCGAGAGAGAATTCGAAAAGCGCGGACAAGTCGGATTCCGCGCTTTCTGAAGCCTCGAACACGCCGCCTGCGCGAAGCGAAGGGAAGCTCAGCCATCTGCGCTTCCGCGCGAATGAGGAGACGTGGTCGGGCAGACCTTTTCTGGATGCGATTGATGTGACGCTGGGCGTCCCGCCGCTGCGGCAACTCTTTGATCTGCAGTTGGGGAAGGCCGATCTGGTCGAAGTGTCCCCGGATCTGATGCGGCGCGCCATGCAAGATAATCTGCGCGTATGGTCGTCGGCGCCGGTCATTCTATATGGACTGCGTTTCGACCAAGCGCTGCCTGCGGCGGTGGGCGCGCAATTGCGGGAGGCGGTTGCACTCTCGCTCGACCGGCAGACCATGGCCAACGTGTTGCTACAGAAGCAAGCCGAACCTGCGGCAGCCCTTTTGCCGCAGTGGCTCTCGGGATATGCTTTCCTCTTCACGATGGAGACCAACATCGCACGCGCAAGAGAAATTCGCGCCGCGCTTCCCGCAAACGCCGCTGGCGGCAGGGAGCCGCTACGCCTGCGCGTGGACGCGCCGGGTGATTTGCCAAAGCTCTTGGGAGAGCGCGTGGCGATCAATGCGCGTCAAGCGGCGATTCCCGTGCAGGTTGTAAACCGGACCGCGTCGCACAGCGCGAGCGCCACAGCGAGTTCCACCGATACCCTCGCGGGTTTGCATCTTTTTGCCTGGCATTACTCGACGCTCTCTTCGCGCGTCGAGCTGGAATCGTTCGCGTCTGCGTTTCATCTTGGCGATTCCAGCGAGGGCGTCGTGTCTTCGACGGACCCGGAACAACTCTATGCGCGCGAGAAGAAATTATTAGAGGAACGCCACGTTCTGCCGCTGGTCGCATTGCCGGAATATGTCGGACTAGGTCAGAATGTTCGGGACTGGATGCCGGCGCGCTGGGGCGAATGGCACCTCGCCGATGTGTGGCTTGATTCACCAGAACCCGCGCAGGCGCAGGTTGGCAATTCGAACGCCACCGGGAGTCCGGCGAATCCGCCGGCCGCCGCACTCCCCGGAGCTAAACCATGAGCTTTCGAACAAAATTGCTGCTCATCGTATTGCTCATCATTTTTGCCTCCGTGACGGTGGTGGCTTACGGCGTGACGCACTATACGCGCGAGGCTTTCGAAGAGATGGACGCGCAGCGCACCGAAGCGCTGGTGGCGCAGTTCAACAAGGAATTTGCGCAGCGCGGAGAAGAAATCGCGCGTCAGGTGGAAAACATCGCGAACGCGGAAGTGACGCTGCGCATGGCCATTGACCTGGGGCGACCCAACGCCGACCAATCTCTCTACGTGCGCGATGCCAACGGCGCAGCGCAGGATCATGGCCTGGATTTTGTGGAATTCGTGAATAGCGACGGAACGTTGATTTCCTCGGCGCAGTATCCCGCGCGAGTGGGCTATAAGAATGACTGGCTGACCTCCACGGCCGATTGGAATACGTCGTCCGCGTTCCTGTCGCGGGAAGAATTGCCGACGGAAGTGGCGCTGTCGTTGACGGTGGTTCGCACGCAGCCAAACGTTCCCAAGCCGTTTTACATCGTGGGCGGCCGCCGGCTGGATAAGAAATTCCTGGAATCGTTGGTGCTACCGGCCGGAATGCGCACGCTGATTTACACGAATCTGGAACCGGCCTTTGTTCCCACGGCGCTCATCTCTGCGAAAGGGGACGTCGAGCAACCGGAGCGCTTTGCTCCGCTCGTCGAGCAGATTCAAAAGCAGCCGCATCCGCTGGTTCGGACGCTCGATTGGTCGAGCGATCCGGCCGATGCAGAGGCGTTTCACGCCATCCCGCTGATGGGCAGAAACAATGAATTGCTGGGTATCTTTCTGGTGGGGAGCTCGCGCAAGGAACTTGTGCTCCTGACTAACAAAATTGTGAAGATCGCGGTGGCCGTGGGCGCGGGGGCGCTGTTCGTCGGGCTGCTGATGGCGTTCTGGATTTCGGCGCGCATCACCAAGCCGGTGGAAGAGTTGGCGGAGGGCGCACGCGAGGTGGCCGCTGGACGATGGGACACGCACATTGACGTGCACGGCGGCGATGAAATCGGACAGCTTGCCGAGGCCTTCAATCATATGACAGAGACGCTGGCGGCGCAGAAGGAGCGGCTGGTGCAGACCGAGCGCGTGGCTGCATGGCGCGAATTGGCGCGGCGGCTGGCTCACGAACTGCGCAATCCACTTTTCCCCATGCAAATTACGGTGGAAAATCTGCAGAAGGCTCGCAAGCTGGAGGCCAAGCAGTTCCTGGAAGTCTTCAACGAGTCCACGGCGACTTTGAAGACGGAGCTGGCGAATCTCAATACCATCGTTACGCGCTTCAGCGATTTTTCGAAAATGCCGGCGCCGCAATTTGCGCGCGTGAATGTGAATGAATCGCTGCGAAATGCCGTGCGCCTCTTTGAACCGCAGTTCAACGAAGTGGGAAAACCGACGATTACCCCGGAATTGTTCCTGGCCGATGCTTTGCCGGAGATTGATGCGGACCCGGATTTGCTCCATCGCGCGTTTCAGAATTTGATTCTGAATGCGTTGGATGCCATGCCGGCCGGCGGGACGCTTACGCTGAGGACGTCGGAGCACGAAGGCAACGTTCGAATCGAAGTGGCCGACACCGGCAAGGGGCTGACGCCGGAAGAGTGTTCGCGATTGTTCACGCCCTACTACACGACGAAACTGCAGGGAACCGGGCTGGGGCTTGCCATTGTGCAGTCGGTAGTGAGCGACCATCACGGAGCGATTTCCGTGACTAGCTCCGAGGAGCGCGGTACTACGTTTCGAATAGATCTGCCGCAGCGGCAGTCTGGCGTCGTCATCACTGCGAAAGACGCTGCTCCTGAAACGAAAAGCACGCCGCCGACTTTGGCTGCCGCTTCCGATTAGCGCTCACCGAAGGATTGATGCTTGCCGCGCAAAGCCCATCTGCTTCTCGTTGATGACGACCCAAACACCCTGGCCTCGCTTTCGCGCGCGTTCCGCTTGGCCGGACACGAAGCCACCGTTTGTGATAATGCCGCGCGCGCTGTGGAACTTCTTCGGACGGAAACGTTTGACCTTATTCTTTCCGATGTGGTGATGCCTGGGCGCAGTGGTTTGGAGCTGCTCGAAGACTTGAAGAAGGCGGGAGTCGTAAAAACTCCCATCATCCTGATTTCCGGCCAGGCCAATATTGAAATGGCGGTGAAGGCCACGAAGTTGGGCGCGCTCGATTTTTTGGAAAAGCCGCTCTCGACGGACAAGCTGCTGCTGACGGTCGACAATGCGCTGCGGCTTTCGCGCCTGGAAGATGAAAATCGCGAGCTGCGCCATCGCTTGGGGAAACATGAACTCGTTGGCTCGGGGCCGGCGATGAAGAAATTGACAGCTCAGATCGAACGCGTGGCCGCCAGTGAGACCCGTGTGTGCATTTTGGGCGAAACGGGCACGGGGAAAGAGCTTGTTGCGCGAGCCATTCATGAGAAATCGCCGCGGCACGAGAGTCCGTTCATCACGTTGAACTGTGCGGCAGTTCCTGCGGAATTGATCGAATCCGAACTTTTTGGTCACGAAAAGGGCGCTTTTACCGGGGCCGCGGCCAAGCATGTCGGCAAGTTCGAACAAGCCGACGGCGGCACGCTGTTTCTGGATGAAATCGGCGATATGCCGGTGGCGATGCAGGCGAAGCTGCTGCGCGTGCTGGAGGAGGGTGAGGTCGAGCGCGTGGGCGGTGACAAACCCGTTCGCGTGAACGTGCGTGTCGTTGTGGCCACGCATCGGAATTTGGAAGATTTGGTGAAGCAGAATGCGTTTCGCCGCGATCTGTTTCACCGCATCTATGTTTTTCCACTTGCGTTGCCGCCGCTTCGGGAGCGACCGGAGGATTTTCCGGAATTGACGGCGCATTTTGCCGGGCAAGTCGCGGCGCAAAACGGCTGGAAGCAGAAGATTTTTGCGGAAGACGCCATCGCTGAATTGAGCAAGTACGGCTGGCCGGGAAATGTGCGGGAGCTGCGCAATATTGTGGAGCGGCTTATTCTGCTTGCTGCGGACGAAACTATTACAGCGGCCGACGTTCGACTGATTCTGCCAACCTCGGAAGCCAGCGCTGGAAGTGGAGCGGCGGCGAGTGGAAATGCGAATGGCACGCTGGCGGAACGCACGGAAGCATTCGAAAGGGAAGTGATGCTGGCCGAAATTCGCCGGCACAATTTTCACATGACCAATGTGGCACGCGCGCTGGGTTTGGAGCGCAGCCACCTCTACAAAAAGTGCCAGCAGTTGGGAATCGATCTGCAGTCCTTGCGCAAGCCGGAATAAGCAAGCAATCCAAGGGATGTCTGTAAGTAATTGAAAACAAGGATAATTTTCCGCTTGACAGAATTGCAGAATGTAATATTCTATTTGCAGATTGCAATAGGCAGGTTCCCAATGAAACTCGGCGACAAACTCCGCTCCCTGCGCTCCGTCGAAGGTTCGCTCCGTGGCCTGGGCCGCTCGATGACCCAGCAGGAGCTGGCCGCCGCGATGAAGCGCGAGATTGGCCGCGGCTTGAGCCAGGCGTATCTCTCGCAAATCGAGAGCGGGGCCCGGCCGCACCTGACCCACACCACACGGGAGCTTCTGGCGCGCTTCTTCCGGGTCTATCCCGGTTTTCTCGTGGATGATCCCGAAGGGTACACGCCCGGGCTTCAGTCGGAATTGCGTGCGATTGACGCGAAAGTGGATTCCTGGCTTTTCGCCGGCGCCGAGCAATTCACGGCGGATCCAGAGCTGCAACGCGGGCTTCTTGCGATTGCGCAGCATGAAGACTCCCGGCGAGCGATTCTGCTGCTCGCGGAAATTCTCCGCACGCCCGATCTTGCCGAGCGCTTGTCGGAGGTTTTGCATCCTGGGACCCATGGCAAGAACGGCCAAACAGGCAGCGGTCATCCGCCGCCAGCAACTCTCCAGAACTAAGCAGTAGGTTCGCGTCTCGAATCCCGGCCCGCGCACCGCAACCGCAAGTTGCGCAAAGAAATCGTCGCGCTCGAGGTGTGTTATGACCTGGTCTGATTTTTATCTTCTCTGTTTCCTGGTGGGCTTCTCGCTGAGCGTGCTTTCGTTCATGGCCGGCGCGGTGCACCTCCATCTGCCATTCAAGATGCACCTGCCGTTTCATGGGGCGCACCACGGCGGCGCGGGCGCCTCTCACGGCGGGCTCAAGGGCGGCTCGCACATTTCCTGGTTCAACGCGTCGTCGGCGATGGCGTTCCTGGCGTGGTTCGGCGGAACGGGCTATCTGCTGACCCGGCATTCGCACCTTCTCGCCGTCGTCAGCCTTCTGATCGCTACCGGCGCCGGCTTGGCGGCCGGATGGGTGGTCTTCCGCTTCATGGTGAAACTCATGAGTTCCACCGACGCCCCGATGAAGAGTGAAGACTACCGGATGGAGGGCTCGCTCGGGACTATCAGCATGCCGATCCGGGAGAACGGCACGGGCGAAATCATTTTCTCGCTCGCGGGAGTCCGGCGGTGCGCCGGGGCGCGCTGCGACGACGGCAAAGGGATCGAGAAAGGCGCTGAGGTGGTCATCGAGCGGTACGAAAAGGGAATTGCCTACGTGAAGAGATGGGAAGAATTCTCGAAGTGAAAGATTTCTCGGACTGATGTTTTAGACAAACAGTCCGGAAGGGTTGAAAAGGAGGATTTATGTTCGGGTTGCCAAACGAAGTGGTGGTCATCGCGGGGCTTCTCGTTCTGGGCCTCTTGATGATCATGGTCGTGATCGCCAAGATGTATCGCAAAGTCGGGCCGAATGAGGCTTTGATCCGGTTCGGCATGGGAGGAACCGAAGTCTACTGCGGAAAGGGCGCTTTGATCTTTCCGATGGTCCAGACAAGCCGGGAACTTTCCCTGGAGTTGATGTCGTTTGACGTCGCCCCGCAGCAAAGTCTGTATACCAAGCAGGGCGTCGCCGTGACCGTCGAAGCCGTCGCACAAATCAAGGTGAAGAACGACAAGGAATCCATCCTGACGGCCGCCGAGCAGTTTCTGACCAAGCGTCCGGAACAGCGCGAGGCCTTAATTCGTCTGGTGATGGAAGGCCATCTCCGGGGAATCATCGGCCAGCTCACCGTGGAGCAGATCGTCAAGGAACCGGAAATGGTTGGCGATCGCATGCGCTCCACCTGTGCCGACGACATGAGCAAGATGGGGCTGGAAGTCATCAGCTTTACCATCAAGGAAGTACGCGACAAGAACGAATACATTACCAACATGGGGCGACCCGACGTTGCACGCATCAAGCGCGACGCCGAAGTGGCCGCGGCCGAAGCCGACCGTGACATCGCCATCAAGCGCGCCGAAGCGACTCGCGCCTCCGCCGTAGCCAAAGCCCAAGCAGATATGGAACGCGTTGCCGCTGAAACGGCTTCCCTCGCCAAACAGGCGGAGGCCGAACGCGACCTGGACCTCAAGAAAGCCAGCTACCTGGAAATGACGAAAAAGGCCCAGGCCACGGCCGACAAAGCCTACGAAATCGAAACCAACATCATGCAGCAGCAGGTGATTACCGAGTCGGTGAGGGTACAGCAAGTCGAGCGCGAAGCTCAAGTGAAGGTGCAGATCGCGGAAATCGAGCGTCGCGAGCGCGAACTCATCGCCACGGTATTGAAACCAGCCGAAGTCGAGCGCCAGCGTATCGAAACGCTGGCCAGCGCCGAGCGTCAACGCTCCATCACCGAAGCTGAAGGCCGCGCCTCCGCGATTCGCGCGCAAGGTGAAGCCGAAGCCGAAATCATCTTCAAGAAGGGCGAGGCCGAAGCCAAGGCCATGAACGTAAAGGCGGAAGCCTTCCAGGAATACAACCAGGCTGCCGTCATCGACAAATTGTTCACCGGATTGCCGGAAATCGTGCGCGCACTTGCCGAGCCGCTCAGCAAAGTGGACAAGGTGACCATCGTTTCCACGGGCAATGGCGATGCCGCCGGCGCCTACAAACTGACCGGCGACGTCACGAAAATCGCTGCGCAAGTGCCCGCGCTGTTCGAAGCGCTCTCCGGCATGCAAATGTCGGAGCTGCTCAGCAAAGTCCGCATGATCGGCGACAAAGCGCCGAAGCCGGAGCTGCCGCAGGCCCCGGGCAAGCACGCCTAACGATCGCTTCCGTCCGCGGTGGGCTCGCAGGGGCCCGCCGCGGACGCCGAATGGTCTTGGGGGATGGCAATGACCATGAATGAAAAACTTCTCGTCGTTTGGATCCTCGCGGTGGTGGTGTTCAGTTTCTTGTTCCGCCACTTCTGGAGCTGCGCGGTGTACGTGATCGAAAAGATCGTGGCTCTCAGCTTCGTATCTTTGCCGTGCGTTGCGAAGGTCGCCGCGGCAATTTGCGGCGTCTGCCTCTTGCCTTGAGCGTATTTGCAAAAGGCAGGAGCGTTTTTGAAAAGTTTCGAGTGGTTCGTAGCATCAGGATCTTGAAAGGAGATTCATCATGGGACTTTTGGAACGTGTAAGCACTTTGATTCGCGCGAATATCAACGACATGGTTGATCGCGCCGAAGATCCGGAAAAAATGATCAAGCAGGTGATCCTTGACATGGAGAATCAATACCTCCAGGTCAAGACCCAGGTGGCGGTTTCCATTGCCGACCAGCACATGCTGGAGAAGAAGTGGCAAGAAAACGAGGACTCTGGCAAGGACTGGATGCGCAAAGCGGAAATCGCCGTAGACAAAGGACAGGATGATCTGGCGCGCGCCGCGCTCGATCGTTTCCACACTTCCCAGCGGCTGGCGCAAAGTTACCGCGAACAGGTGGACGACCAGAAAGCGCAGGTAGAAACGCTGAAGGGGGCGCTCGTGAAACTCGAACAGAAACTCGACGAAGCCAAGTCCAAGCGCGATCTGCTCCTCGCGCGTCATCGCCGCAGCATCGCGCTCGGCAAAGCCGCGCGCGCGCAAACCGCCATGGGCGACAATTCCAAGAGCGCCACGTTTGACCGGCTCAAGGACCGTGTGCATCACACCGAAGCGGTAGCCAGCGCTGAAGTCGAATTGATCACCGACGATACCGCCGAGCGCCTCACGCGCCTCGACCGTGACTCCGAGGTAGACCGCCTCCTCGCCGATTTGAAAGCCCGCCGTGGCCTGCCCGCCTGACGTGTGGCGATGAGCCGTGAAGACGTGCGAACAACGTGCCGGGAAGTTGCTGAGCGGTGCACACGGCTTGTTTCGAATCCCATAGCTGAGCGGACGGGAGCCAGCGGAGTTGCGGACCGGGCAGTGCGTGCCTAGCCGCCGGCAGCGGACTCGAGGCCCTTGCGCTTTAAGGGTTTCCAGGCGAGGTCACCGCGCAGGTATTGCCAAAGGCCCTGCAGCCGCCAGATCATGTGCAATTGGCGGTACGGAAAATGCTCGAGGAAGCAGTAGCTGACAAGCCGGGCAACGTCTTGCCAGTCGTTGTACCGCTTGTAGGTGATCTCTTCCTGTAAGACGGAACCGATGGAAATTACCGTGGCAAATGCGTAGCCAAACACAAGAAATTGCAGAAAGAATTCCCGGCTCAGTGCACCCAAACAAGCCGCCAGAATGATCGTTATGATCCCAGCGATCTCGATGATGGGCGCGAAGAACTCAAACAGCCACAGATAGGGGAGCGCAAAGCAACCAATTCTCCCGTAACGCGACCGAAAAAGCATATCCCGATTTGGCCAGAGCACATCCAGAAGGCCTTTTTGCCAGCGTGCTCTCTGCCTGCCCAGCGATTTCAGGTCCGAGGGGACTTCCGTCCAGCACATGGGATCCGGGACAAAGTGGATACGGTAGTCCACACCTTTATCCAGCAGAAGCCGGTGCAGGCGGGCGACCAGGTCAAAATCCTCGCCAATCGCTTGTGAACGATAGCCGCCAACGGCGCGCACCAAGTCCGTTCGAAACACGCCAAACGCCCCGGAAATGATCATCAGCATGTTTCCCTGTCCCCACGCTTCTCTCCCGATCAAGAACGCGCGCAGATATTCAATGACCTGGATCACTTCAATGCTCTTGCTCGGCAGACGCACACGCTGCAAATGTCCCCCTTTAATCTCCGACCCATTCAGAACGCGAATGATTCCACCCACGGCCACGACGAGTTTCGGGTCCGCCATAATCGGCACCATGATCCGCAGCAGCGCGTCGCGCTCCAGGACCGAATCGGCGTCCACAATGCAAACGTACGGCGAGGTTGCCGCATTCAAGCCCGCATTCACCGCATCCGCTTTGCTGCCGCCGGCTTCTTTGTCAACGACCAGCAGACTTGCGTTTAGCTGGCTGCGATACAAACCTCGCACCGGGGCGCTCTTCGCGTCGGGTATGTACACGGCCCGCACCGGCCGCAAACGGAACTCCTTCTTCATCTCCTCGAGCGTGCGGTCCTCCGAACCGTCGTTGACAACGATGACCTCGAGCTGCGGGTATTCCAGTTCCAGCAGGTTTCGAACGGCCACTCGAATGGATCCTTCTTCGTTATGCGCGGGGGCAATGATGGTGATGGGGGGCGCCAGCGGCGAGTCTTTGTACCACTCGAGGCGATGGCTTTTTAACCTGCGCTGGTGCACCGCACTGGTCTTCAACGCGACGATGAGCATTACTAGATAGGAAATATTGCTGGCCAGGTAATACCAGAAGAGCGCGTGATTCGAAAATTCCAGAAGCCGGATCACGACAGCAACGCCGTTTTTGGCGGGGCGCTCTCCGCCATCGCCAGTTCCTCTGCCCGCAGCACACCCGTCTGCAAAATTCTCAGCAGAGTCTCTTTCTCCTCGTTACTGTCTGCCGTGCCAGCCTGGAGTTCCTCCTCCAGCTTCCCGCGCAAGTCGGCATTTTCGAGCGCGGTCAAATAGGCCTGCAGCCCGTAGCGATCCCGCGTCGCTATCACTTGCTTGAAAATTGGAATCATCGGCACGGCGAGCTTTACGAGAGCCTCCGCAGCACGCAACCGCACCAGCCGATGCGAATCCGTCAGCCCCACGAGCAGATCGGGAATCGCGCGGGGATCGCCAAGCTCGCCAAGGCTTACAAGCGCGCGCAAGCGCACGAACCAGACGGGATCGCGAACCAGTTCGTTTAGAACGTCGAAGGCCAAACCCCGTTCCGCGTGAGACATCGCGCGGGCCGCGGCGGCGCGCAGTTCATCGAGGTCGTCCCCGACAAACTGCAGCAGGTCCAGGCTGAGCGACGGAGTGGCAACTTCGCCGAGCACACGGCCCAACACCTCTCGCAGCGGGCCTTGTGCATGCTGCAGATAGGGAATCAGCAGCTGAGGGCGCTCCGCGCAACACTGAATCAGTGCGCTCTGCAGCGGCAGCGCCGGCACGCACAATCCACTTTCGCCCACCCAGGCCAGTATTTCCTCCGCCGCCTGTGGACAGGCCATCCTCCCCAGGCCCCGCAGCGCCGCCAGTCGTATTTCCAGATCGCGGTCGCGCAGGCCTTGAGCCAGCGCTGAAATGCCTTCGAGCGCGCGCGTTTGCCCAAGCGCTACCAGCGCGCGCATGCGCCGCCACCCGGTGAGTTTACGAGCCTCAAAAATACGTTTCTCGATGAGGCCGCTTTTTCGCAGAAAGGTAAGGAGACGAGCCGACTCTTCTGCCCCCGCCGCCTCCAGTGAGTCCAGCGCGATGCTTTCGACAATGCGCCGGTCGAAGGAACTCCGGCGCCAGGTCTCATAGGGGATCTCGCCGGAAATCAGCCGGTCCCACTCCTTGCGCAGTTCGAAGACGCGTGCGTCGCGCCTGGCAAAATACCGCTTACGGTACCAGCGCCGAAGCAGAATGAACCCCAGCAATACTCCATTCGCTATAGCGGCCGCGATGATGGCCTCTACCACAAGCGCGGCCGGCCCTACCCTCCAAAGCCTTTCAAAAATAGATTCCATAGCTCAATCCAAAGCTGGTATCTATCTTGTCCCCCGTACGTTTCTGATACGAAGCGAAGCCCGTGACGTCCTGACGCGCGCTGAGCTGGAAACGCAGTCCGCCCCCGTAGGTTTGCGATGCGAATCTCCCGATCTGATCGATTTCAGCGAAATCTTCGGTACCGACGGCGAAGAAGATATTTCCGGAAAGCCTCTTCTGGTCCCAATTCGCCAGAGGAAAGCCCAGCTTGGTAAATCCTGAAGGGCGCCACTCCGCAGCGCTTCCGGAAAACGTGCTGCGCACGCCCGTCGCTCCCAGCGATAGCGTGGTTTCCCCGGGAAGGTAGACAATTGTGGTGCCGTTCAGCGTCAAAATCCGGGACGCCTGATACCAATACCAGTGTTGTCCGTAGACAAATTCAAAGCCGCGCAGAAGTTTCCTTTCGGTGATTTTCCATCCGTGGTCGAGGTCGAAAAAAGCCTCGCTCTTCGGGATCACCCCGTTGTCATGCCCCGAAGCCCCGCCTACCGTCAGAGCTCCCCAGTCGTTCAAGCGTCCGGTGATGGCACCCGAAAATTTTCCTGCGCGGATTCCGGATCGGTTGTAAAAGCTTCCCGCAAGGCTTGTGGCCCAGTGCGACGTCCACTGTGATACCAGGCTGACCCATCCGTCTTGATTGGCGCTCGTGAAATTAAAGAGGTCATTGTCCTGGCCGAAGCGCAGCTCGTGTCTTGGTTCGCCGCGGAGGGAAATCAGCCCGGCGCGCGCTTCCAAACTGGTGGGGTCCAGGTTCAGCGCGTTTTGAAATTCCGTGCGAGCTTCGTTTCGTTCCCCGATGGCGCGCAGCGCCCGCGCTCGAGCGGCCCGCAGGTCCGCGCGTTTCGGATCGAGCTCCACAGCGCGGTCCAATGACCGCAACGCATCTTCTAGTCTGCCTTCGCGCATGTACACGCTCGCAAGCCCCATCCAGTTGTCCGGATCGTTTCGGGTGAACTTCAGAATTTCGAGATATTCTTTTTCTGCTTCGGCCAGCCGTCCGGACCACGTCAGAACACGTGCGCGCCATGCGCGCACGTCCATGTCTTGCGAAGCACGCGCGAGCTCGCGGTCGACGATTTTCATCGCCGAATCCCAGTCTTGCGCTTCGGCATATTTCCTGACTTCTGCCTGCCATGCGGGAGGCCGCTCTTGTGCGCGAATCGGCAAGCACAACTGAGATACTGCGACGAGGAACCAGAGCAACAGCGGTAACCGAAAGTGGAGCGGTCTCCAGCCCGCAGGGCTTTTCGGATTGCCAAATGTAGATTCCTCGCACACGGCGACAACCACTTCCACTGCAATAGGCAGGCCATCCCAGCCTGAGTATCGGCCGCATGCAAGATTTAAGTTGCTTGAATTCTTTTACTTGCGAAGAGTTTGGTTCCGGGACAAGGAAAGGTGTCCCTTGAAGGGACACGCCCCTGAATTCGAACCAAATTGGTACAATCAGGGACTCTATTTTGGCTTCGCCTTAAGGGATCAGGACTTGCTGGGCGCGCGTTGCTGTGATGATTAAAGGATGAATCTGGCATGAACTCGCTGCTGATCGAAGCACCCGCCGTTGCCATCGCGGCTGCGGCCGGTCTCACGGCCTACGGAGCGGTGTATCCGCGCGCACAGATCTTTGGGCGCACGATTTGCCGGACCGATTCGCCGCGCAAGCTGGCGATCACGTTTGACGACGGGCCGAATCCCGCAATCACGCCCAAGCTACTCGATCTTTTCGATCGGTACAATGCGAAGGCGACTTTTTTTCTTATTGGGAAATTCGTCCGCGAATGTCCGGAGTTGGTCAAAGAAACCGTTGCGCGCGGACACGTCGTGGGCAATCACACGGAAACACACTTGAATCTTTTCCGGCTGAGCCCCATGCAGGTCCGGGTCGAGCTACGCCTGTGCCACGACGCCATTTCACACGCAGCCGGCGCGCCGCCCAAATGGTTTCGCCCGCCGTTCGGCCTCCGGAATCCTTGGGTGATTCCTGCTGCTCGCGAGCTCGGCTATCAAACCGTGATGTGGACGCTGATTCCCGGAGATTGGCGGGAAAAGCCAGCGGAATGGCTGATTGAGCGCATGCAGCCGATCGCGCATCATGCTCAGCAGAGCTTGGGAAATGAGTCCTCGCCCGCCAGCGGCACGGGCGATGTTCTCTGCCTTCACGACGGCACGCACCGCCAGTTGAACGGCGACCGCACGCGAACGCTTGCAGCTCTTGAACACTGGCTGCCGCGCTGGCGTGACCTCGGCCTCGAATTTGTTACAATTGCGGAAGCGGTGCGTACACCCGCCCCATAGCCATGGACGAGCGACAGTTTTACACAGAGAAAGAAGAGACGCGCAAGGTCAAGCTTATCTGCCCCAGCTGCCGCGGAGAATTCGAAGCTCCCGTGCGCTGGAAAGTCTGCCGCAAGAAAAAAGAATTGCCGCGCGGCATGGGCGAAGAAGACCGGAAGAAGTTCGCGAAAGCCTCTTCGTACATGGTCCGCCTGGACGACCTGGTGGCCTGCTACAAGTGCCGTAAGCGCTTCGAATTGACTGGCCAATCCACCGTGCTCATCAACGATAATCTCGGCGATCCCAACGCCGATCCGGAAAATTTCGGCAACCGGTGAAAAGAGTCGTCAGTTCTCAGCGTCCCGTTTTCAGTTCCGCACAAAAGACCGTAAGCCTCTCGGCTATGTAGGTCGATTCGCTGTCGTACGCTTACTCAGATCACGAAGTGTAAATGACTGTGAACCGAAAACGGATCACTGAAAACTTTTTAAATCTCCGGATACATCTCAAAGAAAGCTTCGATGGACTG
>Ga0210384_10004036_pt1 | contig 16592 bp, 12 predicted proteins | sample IncBWH2MmetaG_FD_160574 | JGI IMG/M metagenome (GOLD analysis project Ga0210384, IMG submission 160574) | Forest soil microbial communities from Barre Woods Harvard Forest LTER site, Petersham, Massachusetts, United States - Inc-BW-H-2-M | ecosystem: Environmental > Terrestrial > Soil >...
CGACGTGGTCGCCGTCGCGGATGACGTACTCGTCGCAGAGGTCGAGCTTCTTGGGGTCGGCGGGCGGCTTGGCCCCTCCCAGGCCCTGGTCGTCGTTCTCGGCCCAGAGCTCGGCCAGGACTTGCCGTGCCGCCTTGAGGCGCTGGAAGGTGGCGTCGTCGAGCACCACCGTGGCCTTCACGTTCAGCGGGTTGAGGCCGGGCCGTCCCTTGACGTATGGGTGGGCGGGCGCGGCGGCGAAGTAGGGCGGGAAGGTCGAGGCGCAGCTGACCAGGCCGACCCGCCCGGCGGCCGAGTCGGCGTAGCCGGGCCTCGCCGCCTCTTCGAGGGCGAGGCCGGAGCCGGCATGGGCGATCCCGACCCGATCCAGGTTCTCGAGGGTCGAGATCAGGCCCTGCTCGCCGTAGTCGACGGTGTGGTTGTTGGCGGTGCCCATCAGCGTGAAGCCCATCCACCGCAGCTCGTCGGCGGTCCAGGGATCGCCGCAGACGTGCGGGTCGCCGCCTTTCCATGCGGGGTGGAGCTCGCCGCCCTTGCCGATCACGATCTCGCAGTTGCCCCACGCGCAGTCGGCGCCGCGGAGCACCTCCACCAGGGCGTGGAAGTCGGGATGCGTGAGCTCGCTGACCCGGCGCGTGATGATGCAGTCGCCGGCCCCGACGAGCGTGAAGCGGCCCTCGGCCGCCGTCGGCCCGGGTGAGACGCCGGTGCCCCTGGGGCTGCCCGCGGAGAGACCGGTGCCGGCGGCCGCCGGTGGACCCGCTGCGGCCGGCGTAGCTGGTGTAGCCGGTGCCGCCGGCTCGGCCGCGGCAGCTGCGCCCATGCCGTCGGCGCCCGCGGGCGCCCAGCGAGCGGCCCCTGCCGCCGCGGTGGTGCGGGCCACTACCTTGAGGAATGTGCGGCGGTCCATGGCTCTCCCCGGTGGTTGGGGAGAGATACGCGGCCGGGCTGAAGAGGTTCTGCGCGAAGTGCTCGGCTGCCAAGCGCCGCGGAGCTCAGGGGTTTGCAGTGGCGGGAGGAGGATGCGATGCCGGCGTGCTCGCGGACGGCCACCCGTTCTCGGGGCCGGCGCCGGTCGTGGTCGGCGAACGCTTCGGTGCCGGCTTGGTCGAGGTCTCGGCACGGCGCGAGCTCACAGGCCGCCGCGAGGCCAGCGGCTAGGCCGGCCCGGCGGAGGGTCCTGCGGTGGTGGCTCGGAGACGTGGAAGCGGAACGAGTCGGACTCGTTCTGCTTGGCGATGCGTTCGAGGGCTCCAGCGAAGGGCCGGTCCACGTCGGGCTTCTGCCAGCTGCCGCAGAGGGCCGTCATGGGCCGTGCGGTCGCAATCCGCAGTGGGGGACTCGACCGGCCCTTCCTGCAACCCTGGAAGGCGTCCTGGCGAAGGCTCGTCCTGGTCTGGCGCTCGCCGGTCACGGCGAGCGCTCGGGTCGAGCAGCGCCTGCTGGTCGCTTACGGCCGGCGCCATGGGTCCTGGAGGGTGACCTGGACTGGCTCGGCCAAGTCCTCGCGGAGAGTCAGGCTTGCGACGTCGAGATCGAGGGCTTCCGTCAAGGCCTCTCTCGCGGCCGCTCCTTTGGCCGAAGAACGCACCGGAGCGGCGATCTTGTTCGCGTTACTGTCGCGCTGAAGACCTTCGTGTCCGTCTATGGGTTCAGGTGGCAGACGCGCTTGGCGGCGCGTGGTGCGCTGCGGAGGTCCGATGACCGATCTCGCCATTGAATCCTCCCTCGGATCCTGCCCCACGGAAGAGGAGATCGCGGCCTTCTTTGACTGCATGGCGGCCACCGGCGAGCGGCGGCGCATCGTCGCCCACCTCGCGCGTTGCGAGAGCTGCTATGAGGTCTTCGCGGGCGCCGCCCGGGCGCTCTCCTAGCTCCGGGAACGTCTCGTGCCGCTCGATCCAGAGGCCAAGGCCGCGCTCCACTACGTCGAGGCGCTCTGGGACCGCGGCAGCCTGGCACCCGCCGACTTCGCGGCCCTGGAGGCCGAGCTCGCCAGGATCACCGCCTACTAGAGGAGACTCCCCTTCTCGACGGCCGAGGCCGGCCGATCGATCGAGATCCAGCGCGGCCGCCGCGGCCGCCGCTGCCGCCTGCTCATGGGCCGGGGTGAACGGGCACCCCAGCCTCGACGTTCATCAGGGCTTGAGCAGGGGTATTCCGAGCGCGCTCGAGACTGAGCCGAAGCTGAGCGTGGTCAGCTGCCCGGCGGCGGCGATGCCGAAGGACCAGAGGAAGCACTGCACGTAGTCGCTGAGCGTACCGAAGGCCGGGTTGAGCAGGATGAGGGCCGCGCTGCCGGCGATGAGCGTGAGTACCAACCAGGCGGCCCAGCCGTAGAGGTTCAGGCGGTTGAGATCGAGGCTCACCGCCGTCAGCGAAGGCGGCTGCCGCTGCGCGAGCGGTGAGGCGGCGAGCAACGCGACCTGGGATCTCGCGGCGCCTGGGAGCTGGCCCAGGAACGCATAGATCTGGGCTTGAACCTGGGCCAACGGAAGCTCTCGCTTCGCCGCCAAGCCGTCGATGTTCGTGAGCACGCCCTGAATGCGTAACTTGTCTTCGTCGCTGGCGGAGGCCCAGTGCTCCCAGACCACCTGGAAGCCCTCCTGCACGATCGCGGTGAGGACGGCGATGGAGTCGGACGTGGTCTGCAGCAGATTCTGGTAACCGGCGGTGTTGACGGTCACGGCCGGGTTCGGAAAGGTGCCGGGCACATAGTTGTTCAGGTCCAGGGACGTTGGCTCGAGGTCCGCTTGCAAGTCACCGATCCGCTTGCACGTCTCTGTCGGTTGCCACGCCGCCTCGGGGAGCGGTGGCTTTTCGATCGCGGCCTTCAGAGCAACGAGCTTCTGGCCCAGAAGGGCCACGGCGATGAGTGCCTGATCGCGAGCGATCTTGTTGCGCCGGTAGGCGGTGACCCAGAAAGCGGCGCCGAGGCCGAGAAGGATCACCAGGACTCCCAGGGCCTGCCTCGCGTGCGTCGTGCTGTTCACCGTCATCGGTATCGCCAGGGGCAGGGCGCCATCGACGATCTCGTTGGCCGCGACGGTCACCGTGCCAGTGTAGCTGCCGGGATCCTGGAAATCAGCGGGAACGCGCAGCAAGAGAGCATGACTGGCTTGCGCTTCGAGCTGAAGCGGCTGGCCGCAGTCCGCCGGTGCTCGGCCGGGCTGCGCCTTGCAGAGCTGCAGATGGCCGCAGCCCAGGTGGCGCCCGCTCCTCTCGACCAGGCCGCAGGACACCAGGTGGACACCCGTCGCCGTCATCGGTCCGACGGTGATGGCGAACGGGATGTCGCGGCCGGCGGCAAGTGACCATGTCGCCGGGGGGGGCTGGACCGTCCATTTGAAGGTCGAGCTGAGATTGGTGAGGGTGTAAGGCACAAGCGCCTCGAGCTGAGATCCAAGCGTGACATGGGCAAGACGCGGCTGGCTGATCGCTGGCGGGACGTTGGTAGCGATCGCGTGGACGAGCCAGATGGTGCTCTTCGGCCCGGTCTGCGGGTTGCCGGCGTCAAAGTAGATCGCCACCGAGAAGGGCCCGGGGCCGCCGGCGTCTTCGATCTTGGGAATCTCGCCGCCGGCGACGGCTGGCGTTGCGGTCAAGACGAGCGTGGCCTGGCCGATGGATGCTCTCGCGTCGAGCTGGAGCGTCGGCTGAGCGAAAGCCAGCGTCGGAACCTCGGCCGGCGCGGGGTGCGCGCCCAGCAGGCAGCCGAGCGCACAGATCCATGACAGTGCGCAGGCTCGCCTGACCGCAGAAGGGGCCCTCGGCCGGCGGCGCGGGAGTGTGTCAGCGGGCATCTCGCCTCCCTTGGAACGTCGTCTCGAGGGTTAGGACGGCCGCGGGGAGCCGATTCCCTCATGGCCGCCTGCAGGAGAAAGCCATCCGAGTCAAGTGGCCGCCGGGGCAGGTGGGGAATTCCGTGCGGTGTCCGTCTAATGACGCAACAGGCCAGCGCCGCTCACTCGGGCGAGGCCAAGGAGGAAACCCGTGAGCACCAAGACACTGAGTCAGATCGCCCGCAGCTTCGGCGCCAAGCGACGCGCTCTGCACGAGCGCTTCCAGGCGGATCTGGCAGGGGCGGACCTCGCGACGCCGATCCCTGGGGCGCCGCCGATCGTCATCCCGGTCCCGAAGGGCTCCATCGTCGAACTCACCATCTCGCAATTCGGGGTCGATGCGCAGGTCGTCCTCAACGACGTGGTCCTGCCGCAGCACGATACCTATGTGCTCGATCTCGTGGACGGCGACAACAGGCTGATCTGGGTGATCACCCCGCTCTCGGCGCCCTGGGCCTATGAGGTCGACCTGAGCATCAATCATATGACGCCGCAGAAGCTCGACGCGGGAGCCGGCAACTCGGTCGGCTCCGCCATCGCCAAGCTGGCGATCCTCACGGTGTCGTGACCGGGGCTGGTAACGACAGCCTCCAGGAGATGGAGCCATGAGCGTCAGGAACACCGTGGTGGGCATCCTCTTCGCTTGGTCTCTCGGCCTGGCAACCGTCGCCAGCGCCCAGACCGGCGCGCCGGCAGCGGACGGTACGGTCGCGACCACGAGCCAGGCGGAGGCCGAAGCCGCTGGCGAGAACTTCGATTTCTCCAAGGCGCCGCAGATCGATGCGCCGAACGATCCGGGGTCGGCGTTCGTCGCGCGGGCGATCGCCGATCGCAGCTGGTCGGTGACTCTCGGGAGCTCCGGCACTCTCGATGGCTACACCTTTCCCGCCACGCTGCAGGTCCTGCCTTTCCTGTGGTCGAGCACGAGCATTGCCGACGCGGACAAAGCCTCGGGGCTCATGCGTCTCCTGCTGCAGTCGTCGGTGGCGGTCAAGTACGTGCCGCTCGTGGTGCGGCGGACCCCCGGTACGAAGACGGGGACCGATACGTCTTCGGACCGCAAGGGGTCGATCACCTATTCGCTGCCGCTGCTGGGGACCGCTCGCGTTCAGCGCTACCACGATTTTATCCATGCGACCGTCGATGCCGTCAGCAAGGCGGCGGTTCGAGAAGGAAGACACGTGACGCCGGAAGAGCTCAAGAAGGCCGCCACCGACGCTCGCGACAAGGTCGCCGCCGAGTACTCGCAGTTCTCGCTGCTTGCCAGCGGCGGGTTCGGCTGGGACACGCGCCAGGACAAGCCGAACTCGTTCAACGCTGGGCTGACCTCCACGCAGATCCTCACGCCGCTGAGCGAGATCCTGAAGCCGACTCACTACACCTGGATCCTGAACGCGTCGGCGGTCGAGGCCTGGTTCCAGAGCGTCAGCGTGACGCCCTCCTTCTCGCGCTTCAGCGGCAGCCTGGGAGTCGACTTCCAGCTCCCCATCGGCGTCATCTTCAGCCTGGTGCCCAACCTGGATCACTATTCGGATGGCGGCTATGCAGCCATTCTCGGCTTCGCGAACACGACACGGCACGACGACGTCACCCTCAAGGAAGTGGTCACTTTCAAGATCCCCAACGGGAACAAGGTCGCCCTGTCGGTCTCCGAGGAGCACCTCGGCACCAACAACCACGACGTGGCGGTCAACGTCGCCGTGAACTACAAGCTGCCCTTCCCGCCGGACGTGGGCGGCGCGTCGCAATAGCCCCGAGACGAGACTGATCGGAAGCAAGACGAGGCAGCACCGAGGAGGACAGAATGGCACCCAACGTCGCGTCCCTGGTTCCCGTGCTCCTGCTGCTCGCCGTGCCGGGCGCTGTCGCTGCCCAGGACGATCCGGACCTGCCGCCCGGAGCGAGCGACCGGATGGACAAGGCGGACTACCTGCGGCAGCGGGCGGAGCATCTGGCGGCCCTGCGGGGGTTGAGCGGCCCGGTGCCGGCCGACGCCCGGACGCAGGCCATCCGGTGGCTGGAACAGCAGGAGCGAGCCTCCTCGCGGCTCGATCCGCGCCTCGGGAGCCTGCGGTGGATACCGATCGGCCCCGCGCCGATCCCGAAGGGGCAGACGAATGTCATCTCGCTGCCGGTGAGCGGCCGGGTGACCGCCATCGCCGTTCATCCCACCGACCCCGACAAGGTGTACGTGGGCACCGCGAACGGCGGCACGTACCGCACCCTCGACGGCGGTGTCACCTGGACACCGATCATGGACCAGGCGCTGTCGCTGGCCGTCGGCGCCCTCGCGATCGATCCGATCACCCCGACCCGCCTCTGGATCGGCACCGGCGAGGGCAACTCGACCCTCGACAGCTACTTCGGCGTCGGCTTGTACCGGATCAGCGACGCGGAATCCGCTTCGCCAGTCCTCGAGGGCCCGTTCACGCTCGACGAAGAGGGGCATGACGTCCTCAGCCACGCCTCGGTGAGGAAGATTCTCATCCACCCCTCCGATCCCGACACGCTGTTCGTCGCGACCACGCACGGCTTGTTCCCCAATGGGAGATACAGCTCGCCGCCGCCCTCAGGCCTCTACCGCACGCAGGCCGCGCTGGGCAAGGATCCCCGCTTCCGCCGTCTCGCGGTGCCGGCCGGAGAGAACGACACCCCGATCGGCGACGCGGTCTTCGAGGCGGGCAATCCCGAGCACCTGCTGTGCACCGCGGACAGCTCCGACCCGTTGCTGGCCGGCGTCTGGCGGACGACGAACGCCAGGGCCTCCAGGCCGTCCTTCACCCGGACCCTGCCCCTGCCGGTGACGACGCGAGGCATGCTGGCCGCCAACCACGTCGGGGTCACGGTGACCGTGCTGCTGACCACCGGCGAGGCCGCGAACTCGATGCGCTGCAAGGAGGGAGAGAGCGGAGCCCTACGCCGCTCGACGGATGGTGGCCTGACCTGGAGCCCGCCGCTCGCCGCCGCCGCGGGCTTCTGCGACGGCAACTGCACCTATGACTCGCCGGTCGCGCTCGATCCCCGAGACTCCAGTCTGATCTACCTGGGTGGACCCGCCGACACCAGGACAGGGTGCTCGATCTCCTTCACCCGCTCCACCGACGGCGGCCGGACCTTCTCCGGCAAGGGAAGCAGCGACCGCGGGCTCCACGCCGACACGCACGCGATCGCGATCGCACCCTCCGATCCCGCCATCGTCTATGTCGGCGACGACGGCGGCATCTTCAAGTCGACCGACAGGGGCCAATCCTGGAGGAGCCTCAACGGGTGCTGCGGATTGCCACTCACGGCCGCGGGATCTGGGAGATCACGCCGCCGGCTGCGGGCTTGCGATGAGCGAAGAGGGGCGCCCCGGGCGGCATAGCCGCCCGGGCGTTCGCGGGGCTTCCCGCCATCATCTCCTGCTACCCTGCCCTTTCAGCTGCCGCACGGCTTGGTTTCGGTAACGTCACCTGCCATGACCTTCTTCATCCAATCGATGTAGCTGGAAACCTTCATGTGACGATTGGGCACGGCCTTCCCATTCCCCACGCTGATGACCCCCACCAGCCGGGTGCCATGCGCGGTGTCGGCAACGACCGGCCCGCCGCTGTCGCCGTCGCCCGTTCCGACCAATAGCGACGAGGTGGTGCAGAGCGTGAACTGGTCGATCGGGTAAGGGACGTGGTTGTAGAGATAGGATTGTGCGCAGACCGCCGGATCCACTCGGTCGACCTGCGCCTGGCAGAGCTTGTGCGAGGCTTGGCCACAGCCCGCACCCCATCCCAGGATGTTCACCACGGGCTTGACCTCCCACAAGTCGTCCTCAGCGGGTGCCAGCCATGGACCGGATGGAGGCGCCTTCAGCTTGATCAAAGCAAGGTCATTGACGGCTGTAGCCTGGTCATAGGAGCCATGCTGAAGGCACTCGTCCACCGGCAGGCCGTTCTGCGAGCCACCACTCTGGTCGATTCCAGGCACGACCGAGTCGATGGAGCCGCAGTGAGCCGCGGTCACCACCCAACCACCTGCCAGGACCGTCCCGGCGCACTTGAAGGTCTTACCGTTGTATAGAGCTGCCGTGAAGTCGAAGAGATTGGATGGCACCTCCACACCACCATAGATCCATGCTTTGAAGTGGTCTATCCAACCGAGCCGAAGCGGTAGCCAGTCGACCTCACCGACGGCTCTCTGGTCTTGCCCGTTCGGGCCTGGCCCATGACAGCTGGCTGCCAGGAACAGGACAGCGAGCAGCGCGGGCAGGCGTCTCATGACGTGTACGTCGCCCGGACCGGCGGGCACGCTCCACTGGGAGTGATGAGCTTGGGCCGCTTTGGCTTGACATCATTGGGCTTCGTGCCACCCTTGCTCACCATCTGGTACATGGGGAAGTGGCGAGGAGGGCCGAAGCGCTGCGGCAGTGCGCCCGCCGGCAGGTTCGTGACCGCGAGTCGCACCACAAGCGGTTCGCGTCGATACTGCTGCATCTGGGGATCGAAGGCGATCGGCTTCAGCTTCGTGAGGCCGGTCAGCTCGGCCGCGATCACTCCGCCCGAGGTCCAGACCACCTGCTCCGCCAGCGCGCGAACCCGAGGATCCTTACCGAAAAAGAACCCGGATAGCGAGCCATCGGGATCGAGGAACAGCTTGCGCGAGTCCAGGCTGCCAGGGGGCAATCTGACCCGCGTGACGTACGGAGCGGTCAGGTTGCTGGCAGGGAAGATGAGATCCGAGATGCCCAGATCAGCGTCGATGTCGGGTATCCACTCGAACGCCTCGACGGTGGCGAGCGCGCTTGGATCGGGCGCGCCGGCACCTCCCGTGACGGCGAGAGCACAATCCTCACCCTCGAGGTTGAGCTCGATCTGCTGCGCTCCCGCGGACGCAGAGTGAGGGCTGGAATAGTGCTTTTCGACTTCGAAGATCTCCTGGTTCGTTCTCAAGAGATCGTCAATGCTGAAGGTGAGACGCGGGAGGTGGTGCTCGGTGGGGTCGGCCTTTGCAGTCATATCGAGCAAGAGCAGGTCGACGCCCGCGGTCGTGCCATCCTTCAGCTTGCGAAGCACCGCCACTCCAAGGCCAGTGAAGGTCACCTGCAATGTGTACTCCATGTCGCCTCCTCGTGTGAGTCCAGCGTCGAGAACTGGGTTAGATTCCGAAAGCGGTGAACATTGCCCAGGCGCTCGGTGCCTGCAGTGCTGGATCGCGGCTGTGTAGGCATTCGAGCATGACCTCGCGGAGCGCCGCGGGCGGATCGGTGCCGCTTGCCACCAGGGAGTGCAGCCGATGCATCAGCCGCGGCGCGGCGCGGTCGTCCACTGGCCCAGCTGCCGCGATGACCGTTGGGACACCAGCGGCAACGAAGGCGCTGGCGAGGCTCATCGGGCCTTCGCGGCCGGGACTGTAGCCGGCGGCGGAACGGCAGGCGGCCAGGACCACGAGGTCGAGGTCGGGCAGCGAGAGGCTCCTCACTCGGGCCGCCGACAGCTCTCCGCCTTCGCTCGGCGACGCCGGCGTGAACAAGAGCATGCTGGAGTCGGTGCCACCCACCATGGTCAAGGCGTGGCCTGCGAAGTGCGCGACGCGGCAGCGGGAGAGCTCGCTGACGAACCGCTCGCGCGTGGCGTCGCGGCCCACCAGGAGGACGCTGCGTCCGTAAATCTTGGCGATCGCTGCCGCCTCCGCCGCCGCGCCCGGCAGGGCTTCGAGGTCGGCATGGCCGGTGTTCTCGAGAACTGGCGCGCCGACCACCAGGGCAGTGTCGCGGCCGGCCACGCCACGCCGGTGGCTCCTGGCCAGGAGGGCGGCGGCGAGCGTGGCGCTGGGTGCGAGGGAGACGGTCGCCTGTTCGACCAGATATTGCCGGCGTTCGCGATCGTAGAGGGCGCCGAGGGGCGCGAGCTCCAACGCGCCGTCGGGGACGATCACCAAGCGCCGCTCCGCTCCGGCGGTCAGGCCAAGCGGCCGCAGGAGCTCATCGAAGAGCTGAGCTCCAAGGGCACGCGGATTGCCGTCGCCGGCCTCGACGGCGTCGCGGAACTCCGCCACCCGCCGGCTCAGGGCCGCCTTGCCGAGGGGAAGAACGACGCTCCGCATGTTGCCTGTCTCGGCCACCCACGCGATCGTCCGCTCGGGCAAGACGGAGAACTCGACCAGCGTGGTGTGGGGCGGAAGCAGTCGTACGAGCGTGCGGGCGTCGATCGTCAGCCCCAAGCCGGTGACCGGCGGCCGCAGCCGCGAGGAATCCGCGAGATAACGGCTCCGTGACCGCTCCGCCCAGGCGAATGCTCTGGCCCGAGCAGGGTCTCCGGTCTCCAACGCCAGGCTGATGAGGGTGTCGAAGGCCGTCTGTGCATGCTCGAAGATGGCAATCCTCGCTTGGGTTTCCGCGGCTTCACGCCGGGTGCGTTCGTACGATTGGACGGCCGCGATCAGGAACTTTCTCGCCGACGCCACATCGCCACGAGCGAGATCTGCCTTGGCGAGCGAGGTCAGGACCAGGGTGCGGTCGCCCCGCCAGCCGGTTGCCAGCTCGCTGGCCTGTCCGGCATCAAGGTCGCGTGTCGCTCGCGCGGGGTCCGTCGCGAGCCAGGCGAGGCCGCGCGAGACGAGAGCCACACCCAGGACGCGCCGACGAAGACCGCCGGGAGGCATCGCGGCCACCGCCGCGAGGGAAAGCTCTGCATCGGCGAGAGCCGCCGCGGATTCTCCGCGCTCCGCCCTCACGCGAGCGCGCATCGCGAACCCCTCGGCGCGCGCCAGCGGCTCGCCCCAATCCGCCGCGTTGGCGATGACCTCGTCGAGGAAGGCCAGGGCGAGGTCGAGCTGGTGCCGGCGGGCCAGTGCCTGCGCCGCCTCGAACAGGAGCGAGTGCCGCCGACGCGCATCGCCGCGAGGAATCAAGATGCGCAGAGCTCTGAGACGATGAACCCAGCCCCGGTAGACCTCTCCCCGGAGCTCATAGTCGTCGCCGAGGTCGGAGTCGGCCATGGCCGCCTGATCCTCGCCGGCACCGCGTAGCAGTAGGTCGCGCATCTCGCGGAAGGCCGCCAGCGCCTCCTCGTGACGCTCCTCGACCATGGCGATGGTGCCCAGCATCCAAAGCGTCCGTCCAGCGAGGCTGGGAAAGCGCCGCTGGTCGATCGCAGCCAGGAGAGCTGCGAGGCGCGGCCGGGCGAGAGCGGCGCGCTCGTAATAGAGACAAATGGCTCGATACAGCTCAGCCTCCCAGGCGAGCGGGCTGGAAGCGGCGCGCAGGACGGGAATCGAGCGGCCGAGCAGCGTCGCCGCGGTGCGAAAATCCTGTGCATGGTAGCGGCGCATCCCGAGGGCAAGCTGCCGGTGCGCGGTCGACAAGGCGGGGTCGGGCCGAGCCGCGTCCTCGAGAGCGCGCAGCGACTCGCTCAGCAGCCAATCGCCGCGCTGTGTGTGCATTTCCCGAGCGAGCTGTGCGACCAGGACGGTCGCCTTGCCTGATCCTGGCTTCTGGGCGGCGAGCTCGACCGCCACCGCGGGCAGCAGTTCCTCGACGGTCAGCTCGCGCAGCTGGTGTGGGTACCAGCGAACGAGCTCGGTGACTGTCGCCGCGGACAGCGGCTCGTGGCGACGCAGCGCGGCGCGCGAGGCTTCCCAGTGCTGTTGAAACGGATGGAGCTCCAGGCGATGCAGCCGGCGGCGGACCTCGCCTGCCCAGTCGCTTCCCGGGTCGAGATCGAGGTAGTGCTGCCATGCTCGCCGCGCTTGGTGCTCGAGGAAGAGAGCTTCCAGGACAAGGCCAAGATTGAACTGGGCCGCCGGCGAGGTGGGCGCGAGGTTCACTCCGTGCAACGAGTAGCGGAGGGCAGCGAGCAGGTCAAAGGCGTCGCCTTGCCGCGTGCCTCGTTCGAGATAGGCAGCCGCCGCGTCAATGTCGATTCGGGCTGAAGCGACGCCGTGAGACGTCGCTAGCGTGAGGTTCGCGATGGCCGTCTCGACCTTGCCGTGGGCGAGATCGAGCTCGGCGTTCTCGGCGAGGCGATCACCGTGGTCAGCGCTCGGCAGCTGGTTGCCGAGCGCAGTCTCGATCTCAGGGATCGCCGAAAATCGTGTTTCTATTGCCGTCACCGGCGCTGCGGACGGAGGTGCAACGTAAGGACGGAACGGCATCGCCCGGGCGAGGCGTCCCTCCATGGGGCGTGTTGGCAAGCGTTCGAGGAACGCGAAGGCCGGCGGTGCAGCGGGATGACGCTCTCCGCAGGCTGCGAGCAGGACCATCAGCAACCAGGCGGAAACGCTCCAAGGGCGAAGGTTGCTTGCGCCCTCGCCGGACTCTCGTTCGCCTCGGATGAGAAGGCGCGCCGGCCGGCCAGAGGTGCGATCGACCGGTTGAGGAGGGACGCCTGGCGGGGCAATGGCGCTGCCATCCGAGCCGTCACCGAAGACGCCGAAAGGATTTCTGCGCTGCAAGGCCCGATCCCGGCGGGCCGGGAGGCGAACCAATAGCGCCGGAACGGCGGGCATTCAGGAGGCATCCTAGCCCGATCCAATGGGGATCCTGCAACCTTATCTATGATTCGCCATATTGCAATAGAGCCCTAAATCCAATGATGAAGGCCGGCTGACCCGGAAGCCGTTCGCCGCGGCGACTCGAGCGCAGGGAACGGCCGACCGCATGGAAGCTCGCTCCGAGCGCCGCCGGCCGTCGCGACGCAACCCTTGAGAGGTCCAGGGAGGCGGAAGCGCTGTGCCGGGAGCCGGAGCTCGGCCCCTTTCTCGAGCGCCTGCCAGCGGGGCTCAAGCAGCGTATCGGAGCTGCCGGGTGGCAGCTCTCGGATGGCGGCGTCATTCCTGGCGTCGTCTTCTCGCCAGGGACACGCCAAGCGCTCCGAGCGCCAGGACGAGGAGAGCGACGCCGAGGGAATCGAGAGCCGGGACCACGGCGCCTGCGAGGTCGCGCAGTTGGTCACCGAGCCCAGACCATCGCTCGGAAGCACCGAGAACTCGTAGGTCGTGCCTCAGGCCGCGACGAAAGAGCCACCCCCTCCTCCGGCGCTGTCGCCACCGGCTCCGCCGCCGCCATAGCCACCACCGCCCCCGCCGCCACGGCCCGAGTCTCCACCCCCGCCGCCGCCACCGAACCCGCCTGTGTCGCCACCGGAGGAGAAGAGGCGACCGGACTTGTCGAACGCCGACGACGATTCGCCGGATGGGCTCGGTGCTCAGCGAGTTCGCCATGGCGGCGATGTCCTTTGAGGATCTGCTTGCGGCTTTCCGGCACCCCGAGCTCCCAGAACTGGCGTTTCCAATCGGTGACGTCGTCTTCGGTGCGGCCGTTACGGATGTCCTGGATCAGCTCGGTGAGCTCGTCTTTCGTCATGGCGACTCTTCTTGGCCTCGTCGGGCGGGAGCCGAGGGCGAGGCGGGCTCCAGCCAGGCCAGGGCGCGCCAGCCGCGCCGCCGTCCCCACCAGGCGCCGAGCGACAGTGCGCAACCGGCGGCGAAGAGCGCCAGGCCCGCGGTCCAGCCGTGCGGGCGGTAGCGCAGGCGGACGGCGTGAGCCCCCGGCGGCACTTGGAAGCCGAGGAAGCCGCCGTCGATCTCGATGGCAGGCTCTTCACGGCCGCCGATCGTCGTCCGCCACTCCGGTGCGTAGCTGACGCTGGAGGCGACGATGCCCCCGGCCGCGCTGTCGACGGCGAGGTCGAAGCCGTTGCTGCGGACGCGGATGTCGCGCACCCGGCCATCCTGCGGGCGAGTGGTCGATGCGCCGGCTTCGGCGCCGGGGGCGAGGGCGCCTGGAGCGGCCCCGGCCGGGGCCCCGGAGCCTGGCGCCGCCGGCGCGGGACCGGCGGGCCCGGGCGCGGCCGCCGCGACCAGCTGCGCCGTTTCCAGGAAGTCGTCGTCGTGCATCGCCGCGCGCTGCGCCTCAGCCAGGTCCGCGAACCGCTCGATCGTGCGCGGCATGAAGAACAGCGGCAGCGCCGCCGGGTTCTCCCACACCCTGCCGCCCTTGCCCTCGAAGACCAGCCGCCAGGGCGGCGGCAGGACGCGCTCGTGGGAGGTCTCCATGTAGCGGACGGCGAGGAAGTCGTGCGCCGCCTGGTCGAGCACCGGCAGCGAGTCGCCGATGTTCTGGTAGAAGCGGCGGCGGTGGCCGAGCCACCAGCCGACCATGCGCGCCGCGTCCTCGGGTCGCATCGGGTCGTAGCCGCGCGGGTCCCAGAGGCCATAGGGCGCATTGAGGTTCGGCGGCAGGTCGAAGTCCTCGAACGACACCCGGTAGGGCTCGCGGGCTGCCGCCTGCCGCTCCATCAGCCAGGCGACTGTGGGCGGCGGCGAGAGGTCCAGGCGCGCCGGCACCGGCGGGTGGTAGCGGACGCCGAGCAGAAAGAGGTCGACGGTCACCGCCCCGACCGCCAGCGCCGGAAAGCTCGGCCGCAGCCGCGGCACGAGCAGCGCGGCGAGGGCCAGCGCCGCGCCGGCGAGGGTCACGATCCACCAGGCCCGTGGCCAGGAGGAGGCAGCGCCTGCCGCCCCCGCTCCCGCCGCCGGCGGCGGCGCCAGCGCCAGGCCGACCCCGGCGGCCAGGATCAGCGCCGCGGCCACGGCGCGCGGCACCCGCGCGCTCGCCACGCGCTCGACCGCCAGGCCGGCGGCGAGCGCCACCGCCAGGACCCAGAATTCGCGCAGCCGCCCGTGCGCGCCCGGGCCGATGACCGGCAGCCGCAGCATCAGGTCGAAGAGCGGCGGCAGGCGCAGCGCGACGAGCAGCGCCGCCGTCCCTCCCAGCATCACCAGCAGCGGGCGGCCGCGCAACGCCAACGCGCCGGCCAGCGCCAGCGCCAGCGCCAGCAGCCCGGCGTACTCGCTGCAGATCTCGTTGAAGCTCCACTTCAGGCTGTAGTTGCCGTCGGGCGGGCTGCCCATGGCGAGCGGCGCCACGACCGGCAGCAGGAAGCGCGGCTCGAAAGGCGGCGGCTGGAAGTTCTCCGGCGACCGCTCCAATGCCTTCCCGCGAACGCTCTGCGGGATCGTCTCGGCCAGCGGCAGCAGCGCCGGCGCAGCGAGCGCCGCGACGAGCCCGGCGGCGGCCGCGAGCCGCCCCAGGAACCGCCACCGCCCGGGCCGTCGCGCCAGCAGCAGGGCGGCCGCCACCGCGGTGGCGGCCAGGCCGGCATGCGCCATGGTCTCCGGATGCCCGGAGAGGGCCAGGCCGAGCGCGCAGGCGATCAGCCCGGCCAGGGCGCGCGGTTCGCCGTCGTGCACCAGCAGGATACCGAGCAGCAGCCCCGGCACGAAGGCCGCCGCCATCCCGGGAGTGTCGTAGATCCACACCACGGCGTAGGTCGACAGGCCGGAGGAGACCGCCCCCAGCGCCGCTCCCCAGGGACCGGCGCCCAGCCGCAGCAGCAGCGCGTGCGCGGCCAGCAGGCCGAGCAGGATCTGCCAGGCGCCCGCGACGGTGAGCCCGCGCAGCGGCGCCAGCGGCAGCGCGAGCAGGTGCAGCGGCGCGAACGGCGCCGACTGCCCGTTACCCAGCAGCGGCTGCCCGGTGCCCAGCTCGTGCGACCAGAGCGGCGCCTCGCCCGCCAGCAGGCGCCGGCGCACCAGGTGGTGGAACGGCAGCTGCTCGAGCAGCGTGTCGGCCTGGAAGAAGTTGCGCGGCGCGTTGCCCCCTATTGCCAGATCGCTCGCGAGGTCGCTCCACGGCAGCCACTCGTAGGCGAGATCGGTGGGCACCTGCAGCGCGCCGGTGCACAGCGGCGCCGCGAAGAACGCGGTGGTCAAGACCACGTAGCCCAGCGCGGCCCGCAACGGGAAGTCCGGACGCCACCAGCGCAGCGCCAGCACCAGCGGTACGCAGCCTGCCAGGAACACGGCAAGGGCGGCGGCGGCGGAGTGCATGCGGGCGGGTCGTGGGGTCTCAGAGGATCGCCGCCCCTCCTGCCGCCCTTTGGGCGAGGCGTTCAGATCCTCCGCCGGCGCCTATCAGACTTCGACGCCTCGCCCAAAGGGCGGCAGCAGGGGCGGCGATCCTAGAATGCCCCACGACCCTCGGCGAGAGAGGGTGGGCGATGGTCCGCCTCTCTTGATAGTATACATAGCGCCCCCGAGCCCCCCAGACATCCTGACCGATGATTCCCGTCTTCACCCCCTGGCTGCCGGAGAGCGCCCGCCGCTACGTCCTCGACTGCGTCGATTCGGGCTGGATCTCTTCGCTCGGCGAGTACGTGCCGCGGTTCGAGGCGGAGCTCGCGCGTTTCTGCGAGGCGCGCCACGCCGTGGCCACCGCCAACGGCACGGTGGCGCTGCACCTGGCGCTCGCCGTCCTCGGCATCGGGCCTGGCGACGAGGTGCTGGTGCCGGACCTCACCTTCGTCGCCACCGCCAACGCCGTGCGTTACACCGGCGCGACCCCGGTGCTGGTGGAGGTCGATCGCCGCACCTGGGGCATCGACCCTGAAGACGCGCGGCGCCGGCTCACGCCGCGCACCCGCGCCATCCTGCCGGTGCACCTGTACGGGCGGCCGGTCGACCTCGACCCGCTGTTCGAGCTCGCCGGCGAGCACGGGCTCGACGTCGTCGAGGACGCCGCCGAGGCCCACGGAGCCCGCTACAAGGGCCGGCGGGTGGGCGCGCTCGGCCGCATCGGCGCCTTCTCGTTCTATGGCAACAAGATCTTCACCACCGGCGAAGGCGGCGCGCTGGTCACCAACGACGCGCGGCTCGCCGAGCGCGCCCACTTCCTGCGCGACCACGCGATGGACCCGCAGCGGCGCTACTACCACCCGG
>Ga0210384_10004037_pt1 | contig 16592 bp, 14 predicted proteins | sample IncBWH2MmetaG_FD_160574 | JGI IMG/M metagenome (GOLD analysis project Ga0210384, IMG submission 160574) | Forest soil microbial communities from Barre Woods Harvard Forest LTER site, Petersham, Massachusetts, United States - Inc-BW-H-2-M | ecosystem: Environmental > Terrestrial > Soil >...
CGGCGGTGGTGGGAGCGGGGTCGGTCGTGGAGCCGGGCGCGAGCCTGAGCGGGAGCGTTCTCTGGGAGGGCACGCGCGTGGGCCGGGGGGCGGTGGTGCGGGGCTCCATTCTGACGGAGGGGGTCCGGGTGGCGGCGGGGGAGAGCGTTCTCAACCGGGTGGCCGTGGGTCGGCTCCGGATGGAGATGACGTGACGGAACCGGGAGCGGTGGCCACGACGGGAAGGGCGGGAGCCGGCTCGGAGCGGGAGGAGGCGATGCGCCTCATCCGTGGCTTCCTGGCCGACCGGCGGGGAACCCCCGCGGCCGGCGTGGATGTCGTCCCCCTCTCCGGGGACGCGTCGACGCGCCGCTATTTCCGCTTGCGGGAGAGCGAGCGGACGACGGTCCTCGCCCTGTATCCCGAGCCCTTCGTGGCCGAGGGGTTCACCTTCCTCTCCGTCCACCGCCTCCTGGACGACTTTGGACTGGCCGTCCCCGAGATTCTGGGTGAGGACGGCCCCCGGGGGATTCTCCTCCTCGAGGACCTGGGGGACCTGACCCTGCAGGAGGTGCTAAGGAGCGCGTCGGCCGCCCATCGGGAGGAGCTCTACCGGCAGGCGGTGAAAGGCTTGGTCGTCCTCCAGCGCGAGGCCGCGCGGAGCCCGAAGAACGCGGCCTGCTTCCAGATCGCCTTCGACCTCGAGAAGCTGAACTGGGAGCTGCACTACTTCCTGAAGCATTTCCTAGAGGGCTTCCGCAAGAGGGACCTCTCGGTGGAGGACCGAGCCCTCCTGGCCGAGCATTTCCACCGCCTGGCCGAAGAGATCGCCTCCTGGCCGCGCGTCCTCTGCCACCGCGACTTCCACAGCCGCAACCTCATGCTCCACCGCGGGTCGCTGTTCTGGATCGACTTCCAGGACGCGCGCATGGGCCCCGCGAGCTATGACCTGGCCTCGCTGCTCCGCGACTCCTACGTGGACCTCGAAGAGGGCTTCGTGGCGGAGCGGGCGGAAGAGTTCCGGCAGATGGCGGCTCCGGAGGAGCCGCGGGACACCTTCCGCCGGCGCTTCGAGCTCATGTCCGTCCAGCGGAACCTCAAAGCGCTGGGCACCTTCGGCTTCATGGCCACCGTGCGCGGCAACCCGGTCTACCTTCCCTACATGGCGGGGACCTTGGCCCACGCGCGGCGCAACCTCTCGCGGCACCCGGAACTTCAGGGCTTGTGGCGCGTTCTCGCCCGCCACCTCGAGGAGATCGCCTAGATGGCGGCGGTGCGGATCGCGGACTTCCGCGCGGAGGTGGGCCGGGAAGTGCTGGTCCGGGGCTGGTTGCACAACAAGCGCTCCAGCGGCAAGTTGCAGTTCCTGATCGTCCGGGACGGGAGCGGCTTTGCCCAGGCCGTCATGGCCCGGGCCGCGGTCCCCCCCGCGGCGTGGGACGCGGCGGAGAAGGCGGGCCAGGAGTCCGCGCTGGAGCTCAAGGGCACGGTCCGGGAAGACAAGCGCGCCCCGGGGGGCTTCGAGGTTGACGTGAGCGACCTCAGCGTGCTCCACGCCACCCATGACTACCCGATCACCCCCAAGGAGCATGGCACCGCCTTCCTGATGGAGAACCGGCACCTCTGGATCCGCTCCCCGCGGCAGCACGCCATCCTCCGCGTGCGGCATGCCGTGATCAAGGCGACCCGCGACTTCCTCGACGACCAGGGCTACACCCTCGTGGACACTCCCATCTTCACCCCCGCCGCCTGCGAGGGGACGACGACGCTCTTCGCCGTCCCCTACTTCGACCAGGGCACCGCCTACCTCACCCAGAGCGGCCAGCTCTACAGCGAGGCCACCGCGGCCGCCCACGGCAAGGTCTACTGCTTCGGCCCCACCTTCCGGGCCGAGAAGTCCAAGACCCGGCGGCACCTCACGGAGTTCTGGATGGTGGAGCCGGAGATGGCCTTCGCCCACCTGGAGGACGCGGTCCGGCTCGCGGAGGACCTCGTGTGCCATGTGGTGGCCCGGGTCCTGGAGACTCGGCAGGAAGAGCTAAAGACCCTGGAGCGGGACCCCGGAAAGCTCGGGAACGTGAAAGCACCCTTCCCCCGCCTCCACTACGACGACGCCATCAAGTTGATTCAGGCCAAGGGCTCTTCGACTGCTTGGGGAAGCGACTTTGGCGGCACCGACGAAACCATCATTGCCGAAGCCCACGACCGGCCGGTGGTCGTGCACCGCTTCCCGGCTGCCATCAAGGCCTTCTACATGGCCTCCGACCCCGACCGGCCGGAGCTCAGCCTATCTGCCGATGTGTTGGCCCCCGAGGGCTACGGCGAGATCGTGGGGGGAGGGGAGCGCCTGGCCGATGGAGAGCAGCTCCTGAAGCGCATCCACGAGCATCAGCTGCCGGAGGAATCCCTCCGGTGGTATCTCGATCTCCGAAAGTACGGAAGCGTGCCTCACGCTGGCTTCGGCATGGGTATCGAACGCGTGGTCACCTGGATCTGTGGCCTCGAGCATCTCCGGGAGACGATAGCCTTTCCTCGGATGCTGTACCGGATCTACCCCTAAAAGCCCGGATTCAAATGCCGTGGTCGCCCCGCGGTTTGCCCTGCTGATGGCCCTCGAGCCCGCTGCGCGCCCGCGCGCCCCCGCGGCCGCACCCCGCAGTTGCAGCCTTTGAGGTCCGCTGCCGCGGACTTTCAACCGCGAGTGGCCGACAACCACTAGGAACCTTATTTCATGGGCGCCTCTTCATGTTCACGCCAACGCAGCGGTTCGGTTGCACGGAGAGCGGCGTCCATCTCTGGTGACCCGAGGCCGGCCCGTAGGAATGCCCGGATCATCTGTGAACGGACGCCGTTCTTGTCGAGATCTACAAAGACATGGTTGTCGTTCGCTATGAACAGGAGCTGTCGCGGATACGCGTGGGCCAGGGCAATCTGCGTCCGGTAGTCCACGGCCTCATCCCAGCGTCCTGCGAGGATGAACACCTCCGTGTCGAAGAGCCGATGGGCTGGAACGAGATCAAAGGCCGGCGCGGGAATCCGCCGTTCCGCCACCAGGTCGAGCAAGGGACGGAGAAACTCGCGTTGCGAATCGACCAACGGGCGCACGTTGCCCACCGGCGCCGGGTCGAATGCGGCCGCGGGATGCAGCAACTCCAATTCGCGGACCATCTGCGGTACGGCGTCGGTGGACCGGCAGAGCGCTAGGATCTGGTCGACCTGGTAGTCCAGGCGGGCCTTCGTGAATGCTGCTTCGTCGCCTTGCGCGAGGGCGCGGATCAGTGCTCCGCGCGCGGACCGCAGCTGGTCCGCCGCAACGAAGAAGTGCTGCCGCTGCAAGGTGACCAAGATCGCCAGGCGGTCCGCGGGACGGAGGCCCAGGGTGTTGGAAAGGAGGGTCTGCAGACCTGGGTCCTGCCTGCCCAGCTCCTCCCAAAAGCTCTCGATCGGAATGCGCAACTCACGATTGAGCGCTGGGCTCACCGCCGACTGCGTGAAGGCTCGGTCCACGTGAGCACCGTGCTTCGCGAGGTACTGGTGCACGAGGTAGGCCCCTCCGGATCGCCCGTACAGCGACACCCGTCCTGTGGGCCCCACGACCGCTCGGCGGACGGCGTCGATGTCTTCCAACCACTGGTCTGCGTTGAAGATCGTCCAGGCGGCCTGCCAGTCGGGTCTGCCGCTCGCATCCAGTGCGGCGCTCACGAACTCTGGCGTCCCGCCCCGAGAAAGAATGCCTACGACGTTGAGGTCATCGCCGAAGACCTCTTTCTGGAGCGCGCTGGCAGCCCCCGGTCGCATGTAGTACTGCTGGCCGTCGGCGACCACGAGCACTGCGGGACGGCCCGACTGCCATGGACGGCCCAGCTCGTAGCGGATAGGCCTCGACCCGGACTCAGGGTGGTGGTGGTCCAGAGGCACGGACAGGGTGTGCAGCACCCCCGATTCCAGATTCTGAAGGGGCGCCGGGTTGGGGGATCCTGCGGTGCCCGGCGTGGCGGCCAGCCACAGGGACACTGCCGCCAGCCCCCGCGACAATCGACCCCAGCGTGAGCGTCCGGTATTCAGCACTCTGCTTCCCCCCTGGCTCCCCGCGGCGGGACGCAATATGCTAGCGACCCCGCCGGTCAAAGCATTGGACGACGCGTCTCTCTGACACATCCACCCACATGTTAGGACCTTCTTCAGCCGGCTGCTGGAGCTTCGCACTCTGTGTGGGCCGGCGGCTCAGCGCGGCGCAGGCCGGCGCGAGGCCCATTGGTGCGATCCCGATTCGGAGGGTCTTGGGTCGCGGCACTTGCGGCGTGCCTGACCACATCATGGGCGAGCACCAGGAGCAAGGCAAGGACCTGAGAGCAACCGGTTGCCGCATTGACCTCGAGAAGCCCGCCTTAGGCTCTAATGCCTGCCCGGTTGAGCACGAGAGCCCAAGAGCGATACAGTCGTGTATCACAGGAGATGGAAAAATGGCCGCTGGTTTGGTGAGTCTACGACTCGATGGCAAGACGATCCGTTCCTTGCAGCGGTTGGCTCGCCGAAGGGGTGGGACGCGGTCGGAAATCGTTCGTGACGCCGTCGCTAAGCTCTTGGCTGACGAGGTCGCTTGTGGCGGGGATTCTCCACAGGAGGTTTGGGCGCGCGTGATCGGGTCCGTGTGTGGGGTTGGGCGTCGGGATCTGTCGAAACGGACCGGTGAGAAGTTCAGAGAGGTGCTCGAACAACGCGCGCGGAAGCGGCGGTGATCCTCGTCGAAGCAGGACCGTTGGTGGCAATGCCCGGACCCCTTGTCGGGCTCATCGGCCTCTTGGGCGGCTCAGAGGCCCGTTGGCTCTCCGTGAACGCGCGCGTTCGGCAATTCGATGCTTTAACAGCTTCCGCACCAGGGTGGCGGGCAGGGGTTTTTCGGGATGAAAGCGAATCGTGCCCTTGCTGGTGTCATATGCCTTGAGCGCGTTCTTTTGAGCTTCGATCGGCGAGGCACCTGGGTAGAGGGCGCAGTGGCGGGCAGACGCGCCAAACCACACAAGCATTCTTCCCTGAAAGCGGAAGGCAGGAAGCTGGTAGCTGATACACTCCTCGGCCTTTGGCACCGCGGCCCTGATGACCTTGCGCAGCTTCGTCAGCGCCGCCCGCTTGTCCTCAGTCAGGGCCGCCAAGTACTCGTCGATGGTCGCCGGTTTGCGCGCCATGGCGGATCCTCCTCGAGCGCTCACGACCTCCGTTGACGCCTTGTTCGCCCAACCGAGGGCAGGCTGATGTCTGGTGCGGAGCCCCGTGTGACGCTAAACCGCCAAACTCTATCCGCTTGGGGAGGCGGGCGTATCATCATCGTTGTTTCTGAAGAGTGATCTCGCCAAGGTCATGAACACGTACGCGTTCCCGGTTGGGCCCCGGTAGGCCCCGTTTGCCTTTCCCAGACGAGCCGCCAGGCCGTGAACTCCCAGGCCTTGTCCTGCGAAGATTGGACAAGCCGCGTAGTGTAGTCGCTCAAGGCGCCCCTTGCGTCAGAGAGACGGGGTGACCAGAACGCGCCCCTTGGCGCCCACGGCGGTCGTCCCGTCCTGCCCCCTTATGCGACCGCGGAGCTCCACCACATCGCCCCCGAGTTTCGGACTCGCGGTGACCCTGATGACCAGCCACTCCAACCGAATCCTCTCGTCCGCAAAGACTGCTCGGCGAAAGCGAACCCAGAACTCCAAGCCCACCATCGCCCCCCGCTGCGAGAAATGGGCTGCCGTCAGCCCCAGCAGGAGGGCCGTGGTGTGCGTGCCGCTGGCGATCAGGCGGCCGAAGCGGGTGGATCTCGCGAACTCGGGGTCGTGGTGGACGGGGTTGTTGTCCCCGGCCGCGCGCGCGTACTCGGCGACGGTCGTGGGCGTGAGAGTCACGTCCGAAGAAAACCGCTCGCCCGCGTGCGTCACCTTACCTCCTAATCGGGCCCACTCTCGCCGTGCGTCATGCCTTCGTCAGACGGCAATAGCATACTCGCTCTGGACCAAGCCGCTCGGATAGTGCCGGGTCTTCAGATGACGGAGGCGAACGTCTTGGGGAAGGGGGCCGAAGAGGGGAATCCCGTCTCCAATGAGCACGGGCACGCGAGTGATGACAAGGCGTTGAATGAGGCCCGCGCGCAGGAAGCCTTGAATCGTGATCCCGCCGTCGACATAGAGGTGGTGGAGGCCACGGGCCGCGAGTTTGGAGACGATCTCAGCCGGCGGCCCCGCCATCTGCTCCACAATCCCCCCGACGACACCGGAGAGGTCGAGGGGCCGACTGCTCAGGACCACCACGTGTTTGTCACCATAGGGCCAGGCCGGAAAGGTCAGGACCGTCTCGAAGGTCTTGCGCCCGATCACCAGGGCATCGACGCTGGCCATGAACTCGTCATAGCCATGGGGCTCGCCCCCGCCCTCGGGCAGAAAGTCGAGGGCGCCGTTCGATCGGGCAATGAAGCCGTCGACGCTGGTGCCGACGAACACAGAGACCGTCATGGCAGCCTCCTCGCGTTGTGGCGGGAACGCCCTGGTTCAGCCGGAATCGGCTGCTCGACGGCTATTGCGTGAGCAGAGTTGGACGTAGGCCGCGACCATGATACGACGCTTGGTGGCGAAGACGACGTCGTAGAAAGCCCGGAAGCTGGGGGGCCACTTCCCTCGTCCGGGATGGACGTATTTGGGGGCCCGTCAAGACGAGGATAATGGCCAGGAAGGAGGACTCATGCCGAAGAAGATGCGCGCCGCCCGGGTCCGCGATGCCAAGGGACCGTTCGAGATCGTCGAACGTGAGATTCCCGAACCCGATGCCGGGCAAGTGAGGATCAAGGTTCAGGCGTCCGGCATCTGCCACAGCGATTCCCTGACCAAGGAGGGAATCTGGCCGGGCATTCAATACCCGCGAGTGCCCGGACACGAAGTCGCCGGGGTCATAGACGCCGTTGGACGGTCGGTCGCCGTGTGGAAGGTCGGCGACCGGGTGGGAGTGGGCTGGCACGGTGGACACTGTGGCTACTGCGAGTCCTGCCGGCGCGGTGACTTCGTGACCTGTCGCGTCGCCGCCCAGATCCCCGGCATCACCTACGATGGAGGCCACGCGGACTACATGATCGCCCCCGCGGTCGCGCTGGCGCGCATTCCCGATGGCCTCTCCGCCGCCGACGCGGGGCCGCTGATGTGCGCGGGGATCACGACCTACAACTCGCTGCGGAATGCCGGAGCCCGCCCCGGCGACCTCGTGGGTGTCCTCGGGATCGGCGGCCTCGGTCATCTGGGCGTCCAGTTCGCGGCCAAGATGGGCTTTCGCACCGTCGCCATCGCACGCGGGAAGGACAAGGAAGCCCTGGCCCGGAAGCTCGGGGCGCAGCACTACATCGACAGCCAGACCCAGGACCCGGCCCAGGAACTGACCCGGCTGGGCGGCGCCCACGTCGTCCTCGCCACCGTGACCTCCGGCAAGGCCATGACCGCGGCTCTGGGAGGTCTCGGGATCAACGGCAAGTTCATCGTCCTGGGCGCTACAAACGAGCCGCTCGAGGTTTCCCCTCTGATGCTCATCTCCGGGCGGCGGTCGATCGCGGGCTGGCCCTCGGGCACCGCGGCCGATTCGCAGGACACGCTCGAGTTCAGCGCCCTCGCCGGAGTTCGGTCCATGAACGAGGTGTTTCCGCTGGAGCGCGCGGCGGAGGCCTACGACCGGATGATGAGCGGCAAGGCCCGGTTCCGCGTGGTCCTGACGACCGGGAACTAGAGGTCGAGCCCCTGCACCGGGCCACCGAAGCCGGGGCCAGCCGTTCCCGCGACCTTATTAAAGACCGGCGGCCGTGTGCCGGGCGCGCGGGGAATGCTGCCGGCCCTGCTTTCTCCATCCCCGCTTCGGCCTCACAATCAAGCCGGCATGATCGTCGCCTACGTCTCGGGGCATGGCTTTGGGCATGCGACCCGCGTGGCAGAAGTGCTGCGGGAGGTGAGGGAGCAATCGCCCGGGATTCCCCTCGTGATCGTCACCTCCGGACCCGAGGCGCTCTACCGGGAGGCGATCCCGAGCCCTTTCGAGTTCCGGGCGCTTGAATGCGACGTGGGCCTCGCCCAGCAGGGCGCCCTGGTTTTCGATACCGGGGCCACGGCGGCGCGGTGGAGGCGCTTCGCGAGGAGCTACCCCGCTCTCGTGGAGGCGGAGGCCGCCTGGCTGCGCCGGGTCCGGGCCCGGCTGGTGCTGGGCGACATCCCGCCCCTGGCTTTCGACGCCGCCGCCGGGGCCGGGGTGCCGGGAGTGGGCCTCGCCAACTTCTCCTGGGACTGGGTCTACCGGCATCTTGCCCCCGATGAGCCCGAGCTAAAGGCCGCGGCGGCGGCCGCGGCTTCCGCCTACGGCCGCGCGCAATTGCTGCTCCAGCTCCCTTTCGCCGGCGACCTCTCCGCCTTCCCGCGCCGGGAGCCCATCCCGCTCGTGGCCCGGCGGCCCCGCGCGGATGGGGAAGAGACCCGGCGGCGGCTGCGCCTACCCGAGGGTCCGCTCGTGCTCCTGTCCTTCGGAGGGCTGGGCTTGCCCGGCTTCGACGCGGGCGTGCTGGGCGGGCTGCCCGGACTCCAATTCGTGATGGAGGCGGAGGCGGGGAGGCTTCCCGACAACGTAACCGCGCTGCGCCCGGAGCACTGGCGAGGCCTCGGGCTCGGTTACCAGGACCTGGTGGCGGCGGCGGACGTGGTCGTGACCAAGCCCGGCTACGGCATCGTCACCGATGCCATCGCGGCCCGGACACGGCTCGTGTACACGGAGAGGGGGGACTTCCCGGAGTATCCGGTTCTGGTCGCGGAGATGGCGCGCTACCTGCCCTGCGCGCACGTCAGCAACGCGGATCTGCTGGCCGGTCGCCTGGGGGAGGCGGTCCGGGCGGTGCTCGGCGAGCCCTACCCGGATCCGCCCGCCCTGGACGGGGCGCGCCGGGCGGCCCGCCGGCTCTGCGAGCTGGCCGAGGGGCCGCGCGAAGGAGGCTAGAGTCCCGCGAACGCGAGCCCGCTCATCGCATACTGCTTGATGTCCGCCTCGTACTTGCGGAAGAGGTCGATGTTGGCCTGGGGCACCCGGAGCGACTCCGCGCCCACGCCCAGCTGCTTCATCGCCTCGCCCGCCTTCTGCAGGTCGGCCTCCGAGGGAACGGAGGCGCCCGGAACCCCGGCCTCGCCCGCTTGGCGAGTCGCATCCACGCCGGTGGTTTGTCCCTGCTTGAGGGCCTCCGCCATCATGTCCGCCGGCTGCTTGCCCCCCGACTGCTTCTGGAACTCCGAGGCCCAGCCCGAGGAATAGACGGCCTGCTGGAGGAAGCGGTACTCGGGCTCGCTCATCCCCGCCGCGGCCAGGGCCTTCAGCTGGACGAGCCGGATGTCCGCGACCATGCGGGCCATCATGGTCGCGCCCTCCACGGTCTCGCTCAGGCTCAAGTCCTTCTTGTGCTTGGTCCTGTCCGAGAGGGACTCGAATTCGGGCTTGTGCTGCTGGTAGACGGCGTAGATCTGTTTGCGCACGGCAAGGAATTTCTCGAGCTGCGCCTCTTGGATCACCCCGTCCACGGGGGGCGTGAAGGGGTTGCGGTTGGCCTCCTTCTCGTACTTGTTGATCTCGTCCGTCTTGGCCTTGATGTCGCCCATGGCCTGCTGGGCCTTGCCCCTCACCCAGTAAGCGCCGGCCCCCAGGCCAACGATCACGACCGCTCCTCCCAGGAGCACGGCGATTCCGCAGCCGATGGCGATCTTGCCTCCAGTGCCCACGTGTTCTCCTTCTTGAAATTGTCCGCGCGAGTATAGCGGTCCGCGCACGCGGTCGCAAAGGGCCGGGGAAAGAGCTATGATGGCCGGTCGCCCGGGAACGGCACCTCGAGGACAGGGCGAGGAGGGAACCATGGAACCCACGTGGCATGACGGTCTCAGCCGGACGGCGCTCGTCGAGCTCGTCGAGGGCCTGCTCCTGGCCATGGACAAGGCCGTTCCTCGCCTGGATGCCGTGGCCCACCACCTTTCGCTCATCGCGCAGCAGGGAGAGGACTTGGAGGTCCTGGGGGGCATCAGCGACCAGATCGCTGACATCGGGGACGAGCTGTACTCGGCCAGCGACCGGGACAAGCTGCGCGAGTGGGGGAACCAGATCGATTCTCCGGAGAAGGCCCACTGAGCCAGCCCGCCGACACCGCGAGCGGGGAGGGGAGCGGACGCCCCGCCGGGAACCCCCGCTCTCCCGACGGCGCGTCGCCCCGCGCCACGAAGGTGGGCCTGGTCAGCCTGGGCTGCCCCAAGAACCTGGTGGACGGGGAGGTCATGCTCGGCCGCCTGCGCGCCCGGGGCTACGAGCTGGTTCCGGACGCCCGGGAGGCGGAGGTGATCGTGGTGAACACCTGCGCCTTCATCGACCGCGCCCGCCGGGAGTCGGTGGACGCGATCCTGGAGATGGCCCAGGAGAAGGAGAAGGGCAAAGCCCGGCGGCTGGTCGTGACGGGCTGCCTGGCCCAGCGCTACGACGAGGAGCTGCGCCGGGAGATCCCGGAGATCGATGCCACCCTCGGCACCGGGCAGGTGGACGACATCCTGCGCGCGGTGGAGGGGGTATCCACCTCCCTCGCCGACGCCCCCGCGGGGTCGCCCGCGTGGATCTACGACCACACCACGCCCCGCGTGCTCTCCACCCCCCCCTACCTGGCCTACGTGAAGATCAGCGAAGGGTGCGACTACAACTGCTCGTTCTGCATCATCCCCACGCTGCGCGGCCGGCACCGGAGCCGAAGCGTCGAGGACATCGTGGCCGAGGTCCGGTCTCTGGCCGCGAGCGGGGTCAAGGAAGTCGTGCTCGTGGCCCAGGACTCCACCCGCTACGGTCTCGATCTCGGGGTGCGCGATGGTCTGGCCTACCTGCTCCGGCGCCTGGGCCGGATCGATGGCCTGCGCTGGATCCGCGTCCTCTACGCTTATCCCGCCACCCTCTCCGACCCCATCCTGGACGCCATGGCGGCCGAGGAGAAGGTGGTCAAGTACGTGGACATCCCGCTGCAGCACGCGAGCGAGCCCGTCCTCCGGCGCATGAAGCGGCCCACCGGCCGCGGGAACCTGCTCGGAATGGTCGAGCGCATCCGCGCCCGGGTGCCCGGGGTGGCCATACGGACGTCCTTCATCGTGGGCTTCCCGGGGGAGACGGAGGCCGATTTTGAGGCGCTGCTCCGGTTTGTGGAGGCAGGGGAGTTCGAGAGCGTGGGCGTTTTCACCTTCTCCGACGAGGAAGGCACGACCTCCTTCGGCCTGCCCGACCGGGTCCCCCCGCGGGTGAAGGAGGGCCGGCGGCGCCGGCTCCTGGCCCGGCAAAAGCGGATCTCGGCCCGGCGGAACCGGGGCCGGGTGGGGGAGCGACTCGAGGTGCTCGTGGAGGGCGTGCATCCCGAGACCGAGTTGCTCCTGCGGGGACGACTGGCCAGCCAGGCCCCCGAGATCGACGGCCAGGTGCTGATCAACGACGGAACCGCGGAGCCCGGCCGCTTCGTGACCTGCGAGATCACGGCGGCCCACGCCTATGACCTGGTGGGCCGGATCGTCTGACCGGGGCTTGAATACTCCCTAGCTCTTGGTATAAAGTTAGTTCCAGCTCCGGGTGTTGCACCAGAGTGGGTTCGCCCCACTCTTTTTTTTGGGGCGTCGACGGGGGCGGCCTGAGGCAGGAGGAGATGGTCGAGCGGGTAAGGGCGGTCGCCGAGCGGGTGACCGGAGCGCGCGGGTTCGAGCTCGCAGAGGTCGAGGTCAAGCACGACCGGGGGGGGCAGATCGTCCGCCTCTACGTGGACAAGGAGGGCGGGATCGGAATCGGGGAACTGCAGTCCGTCTCCGAGGAGGTCTCCGCCATCCTGGACGCGGAGGATCCCATCCCCTCCTCCTACACCCTCGAGGTGTCTTCCCCCGGCCTGGATCGGCCCTTGAAGACGGAGGCCGACTACCGGCGGTTCGCGGGCCGGCTGGCCCGGGTCTCGAGCTACGAGCCCGTGGACGGACGGCGTCATTGGACGGGTCGGCTGCTGGCCATAGAGGAGGGCGTGGTGAGCTTGAGCCTGGAGAAGGAGGGCGCCGTGGCCCGGATCCCCTTGGCCAAGATCTCCCATGCCCGACTGGAAGTGGAATTCCCGAGATGAGCCATGGCCACCGAGGGCGGCCGGCCACGGGCTGTGGGAGACGCGGGCTTCGTCCCCAGCGCGGGCGCGGGGGGTCCGGGGGGTACGCCACCGCGTCCCCGGGCGTGAATTGAAGGTCCCATGGCAAATCAGCTGCGACAGCAAATCGAACAGATCAGCCGGGAGAAGAACATCAACCCGGACGTGATCATCGCCGCCATCGAAGACGCCATCCTCACCGCCTCCAAGAAGTACTACAAGAGCGCGGAGGATCTGCGCAGCCGCTTCAACAACGAGAGCGGCGTCATCGAGGTCTTTGCGGTCAAGCAGATCGTGGAGACGGTGGAGGAACCCGATCTCCAGATCGGCCTGGAGGAGGCGCGCAAGCTGATTCCCGAGGCCGAGGTGGGGCAGGAGATCGAGTTCCCCAAGCCCACGGACATCCTGGGCCGCATCGCCGCCCAGACCGCCAAGCAAGTGATCTTCCAGAAGGTGCGGGAGGCGGAACGGGACAACGTGTTCGCGGAGTACTCGGGTCGCGTCGGCGAGGTCATCAACGGGATCATCAAGCGCCAGGAGATGGGCGACTTCATCGTGGACATGGGCCGCGCGGAGGCCGTCCTCCCCCGCAAGGAGCAGAGCCGGGCCGAGACCTACCAGACGGGAGACCGGGTTCGGGTGGCCATCGTCAAGGTCCTCAAGTCGGCCAAGGGTCCACAGGTGGTGGTGAGCCGGACCGATCCCGCCCTCCTCATGAAGCTCTTCGAGATGGAGGTGCCGGAGATCTACGACGGTACCGTCCAGATCAAGGGCTGCGTCCGGGAAGCGGGGGAGCGGGCCAAGGTGGCCGTGATCTCCCGCGAGCGGGATGTGGACCCGGTGGGGGCCTGCGTGGGCATGAAGGGCACCCGCGTGCAGTCCATCATCCGGGAGTTGCGGGGCGAGAAGATCGACATCGTGGAGTGGAATGAGGATCCCAGCACCTTCGTGATCAACGCCCTCTCGCCCGCAAAGGTGAGCCGGGTCTCCATCCTGGACGAAGAGCAGAAGATCATGGAAGTGGTGGTGGAGGACAAGCAGCTCTCCCTCGCCATCGGCAAGAAGGGCCAGAACGTGCGGCTGGCCGCCAAGCTCGTGGGTTGGCGCATCGACATCAAGAGCGAGGAGGAGAAGCGCCAGGAAGTCGAAGCGGAAATGGCGCGCATGGCGCGCATCGTGGACGAGCTGCGCAGCCTGGACGGGGTCGGAGAGAAGACCATTCAGAAGCTGATCGACTCGGGGGTGGCTGGCCTCACCCACCTCCTGGAGATGACCGACGAGGAGCTCACCTCCATCGAAGGCATCGGGCCCAAGACGGCGGAAAAGATCCGCGAGGCGGCGGCGGTGGCCAAAGTCCAGTGGGACGAGCGTGATGCCGCCGCGGAGGCGGAGCGGCTGGCGGCCCAGCAGGCGGCGGAGGAAGAGAGCCGTCGCCTCGCGGAAGAACAAGCCGCCCAGGAACAGGCGGCCCAGGAGCAGGCGGCCCAGGAGCAGGCGGCCCAAGAAGCGGCGGCCCAAGAGGCGGCGGCCGAAGAGCCGGCGGCCGAAGAGCCGGCGGGCTCCCAGACGCCGGTGGCGACGGCGCCGGAGCCAGAGGTCGCGCCCGCGGGCGAGAGGACGGGTCAGGGAGGGGAGTCGGATGGTCAACGTTAGGGTCTTCCATCTGGCGAGGGACCTAAACCTCTCCAGCCAGGAAGTTATCGAGCGCCTTAAGCGCCTCGGGGTCGAGGTGAAGACCGCGTCCAGCTCCGTGGACGAGGACACTGCGGACAAACTCAAGCGGGCCCTGAAGATCGACGCCCTGACCACCCGCAAGAAGCGCATTTACGGCAGCGAGGAGGACGAGGCGGAGCGGGAGCTGGAGGAGCGCGAACGGGCGGAGAGGATCGCCGCCGAACGCGCGGCCCGGGAGCAGGCCGCGGCGGAGGCCAAGGCGGCCGCGGAGGCGCGCAAGGCGGCCAAGGTCCGCGGCCACAAGGCCGACAAGGAGACGGAGGCGGAGAAGAAGGCCAAAGGGGTGGTCGTGGAGGAGCCCCCTCCCGCCCTGCTCCATGCCCCCGGCGCGCCGCGTCTGGCCCCGAAGACGACGGCCCCCCCGGTTCTGGATGAGGAAGCCGAGCCCGAGGAAGCGGAAGAGGAAGCGCCGGTAAGCCCAGCCGTGCCCCCGCCGGCTCCCTCCGCGGTCGCTCCCCCTCCGCCCCCGCCCGTGCGTCCTCCGGTAGTGGCGCCCCGGGTGACCGGCCCCGTCCGCCCCATTGTCCCGGCCGGGGCCTCCGCCCCACCCGCCGCCGCTCCCTTGGCGGTGGGGGGAGCGATGGCCACGCGTCCCGCTCCTGTCGGGCCCCTGACTCCCCGTCCGGTCCGCCCCATCGCGCCCCCGCGGCCCATCGGGCCGCATCCCACGAGCCCGCACAGCGTCGCCGGTGCCTCGCCCCTCCCCCGCTCGCCGCACCCCGTCGCGCCGGGGCGGCCGGGCGTCACCGTGCCCCTGCGCCCCATGTCGCCGATCCCGAGCCGTCCGGCCCCCGCTCCCGCCCCGCGTCCGGCAGGACGGCCGGCGCCGAAGCGGCAGGACCGCGACCGCGCCAAGAGCCAGATCGCCCCTCCCGTCCGGGAGGAGCGTCCCGTCTACACGGGGCCGCCCCGGAAGATCACCTTGACCGAGGGCGTGACGGTCAAGGAGCTGGGCGAGAAGATGGAGGACGTGAAGTCGCGAGACATCATCAAGACCCTGATCTCGCGCGGCATCATGGCCACCCTCAACCAGACCATCGAACCCGCCCTCGCCATCGAGATCAGCAAGGAGTTTGGTTACGAGGCCTCGATCCAGTCCTTCGAGGACGAGGTCGTGCAGGTGCAGACCGTGGAGTCGAAGCCGGAGGACCTGGTCCCCCGCGCCCCCGTGATCACGGTCATGGGCCATGTCGACCACGGCAAGACCTCGCTCCTCGACGCCATCCGGGAGACCCGCGTGGCGGCGGGCGAGGCGGGGGGCATCACCCAGCACATCGGGGCCTACCACGTGGACGTGGGGACGCGGAAGGTGGTCTTCCTGGACACCCCCGGCCACGAGGCCTTCACCCTGATGCGGGCCCGCGGGGCCAAGGTCACGGACATCGTCGTGCTCGTAGTGGCGGCGGACGACGGCGTGATGCCGCAAACGGTGGAGGCCCTTGACCACGCCAAGGCGGCGGGGGTCCCCATCGTGGTGGCCGTCAACAAGATCGACAAGCCGGAGGCCCAGCCCGACCGAGTGAAGCAGCAGCTCTCCGACCGCGGCCTCATGCCCGAGGAGTGGGGGGGCAGCACCGTCTTCGTGAACGTGTCCGCCAAGAAGCGGCAAAACCTGGACCAGCTCCTGGAGATGCTGCTGCTGGTGGCCGACCTGCAGGAGCTGAAGGCCAACCCCAAGAAGCCGGCCGTGGGGACAGTTCTGGAGGCTCGCCTCGACAAAGGGCGCGGCCCCGTGGCCACCATCCTTGTCCAAGACGGGCACCTCGAGGTGGGCGACACCGTAGTGGCGGGGGCGGTGGCGGGCAAGGTGCGCGCCCTCGTCGATGACCACGGGGACCGGCTGAAGTCCGCGGGCCCGGCCACCCCGGTCGAGGTCCTGGGCCTGGGCGCCCTGCCCGAGCCGGGCGACCAGTTCCTGGTCGTGACGGACAACCTGAAGGCGCAGTCCATCGTGGCCTTCCGGCAGCTCAAGCTCCGGGAGAAGGCCATGTCCGCCTCCTCCAAGATCAAGCTCGAGGACCTGGGCCGGGCCATCGCGGAGGGTCAGCTCAAGGAGCTGCCCCTGGTGGTCAAGGCCGACGTCCAGGGGTCGGTGGAAGCGGTCTCCGACCAGCTCATGAAGATCCCGCAGGAGAAGATCAAGCTGCGGATCATCCGCTCCGGAGCGGGCGCGATCACGGAGGGCGACGTGCTCCTGGCCGCCGCCTCCAACGCGGTGGTCATCGGCTTCAACGTGCGTCCGGAGCGCAAGGCGGCGGATACCGCCGAGCGCGACAAGGTAGAGGTCCGACTGTACACCGTCATCTACGACGCGGTGGAGGACATGCGCAAGGCCCTGGAGGGCTTGCTGGAACCCACCCTCCGCGAGGTGCGCTTGGGCTCGGCCGAGGTCCGGGAGGCCTTCCGCATCTCCAAGGTCGGGACGGTGGCCGGCTGCTTCGTGGTGGACGGCAGGGTGAACCGCAACGCGCAGGTCCGCCTGCTGCGCGACAACGTCGTCATCCACACCGGCAAGGTCTCCTCCCTGAAGCGATTCAAGGACGACGCGGCCGAGGTCAAGGCTGGCCTCGAGTGCGGCATCGGGATCGCCAACTACAACGACATCAAACCCGGGGACGTGATCGAGTTCTTCACCACCGAGAAGGTGAAGGAGACCCTGGAATAGTCCCGGGAGGGAAGCGAGGGCAGGGGCCGGAGAGGGAGTGGCGTT
>Ga0210384_10004038_pt1 | contig 16586 bp, 10 predicted proteins | sample IncBWH2MmetaG_FD_160574 | JGI IMG/M metagenome (GOLD analysis project Ga0210384, IMG submission 160574) | Forest soil microbial communities from Barre Woods Harvard Forest LTER site, Petersham, Massachusetts, United States - Inc-BW-H-2-M | ecosystem: Environmental > Terrestrial > Soil >...
GGGTTTATGCCAGACAAGCCGAGTGATCTCGTCCAGGGCACGCTCGATATCTTCATCCTAAAAACGTTGGCACTGGAGCCTACGCATGGATATGGGATTTCCGTGCGAATCGAACAGATGAGCAAGGGCGTTTTCGGCCTGAATGCGGGCTCGTTATTTCTCGCCATTCAACGACTAGAGAGGGACGCTAATCGATGGCGAATGGAAACCCACTGAAAACAACAGGCGAGCAAAGTACTACATTCTGACGGCGAAGGGACGAAAAAGGCTCGACAGCGAAACACGAGAATGGGGCAGGCAAGTGGCCGCAATCGGCAGAATTTTGGAGGTCTCGTAGGGGGCGAGCCATGTCCTTGTTCAGAAATTTTGCGACCGGCCTTCGGTCGCTTTTCCGAAGGAACCAAATCGACCGAGAGTTGGATGAAGAACTAGCCGCCTATTTGGAGATGGAAGCGGCGGAAAAGATGAGGCAAGGCGTAAGTCGTAAGGATGCGCTTCGCGAAGTGCGACTAGAGCGCGGCAGTATCGAAGTTACTAAGGAAATCGTTCGCTCTGGCGGCTGGGAATTTTTTGTGGAGACGTGCTGGCACGACGTGCTCATTGGCCTGCGCATGCTGCGCGGATCGCCGGGATTCACCGCGGTCGCCATTCTCACTCTCGCGCTCGGCGTCGGCGCCAACACCGCCATCTTCAGCCTTATTGACGCAGTGCTCTTGCGCTCCATACCGGTAAAAGACTCGCGGCAACTCGTCGTCTTCAATTGGTCGGCGCATCGCAAGCCCGACCTTCACGGCCATAGCGACTACGGCGACTGCGCGGACCAAGCTGGCATCGGCGATTGCTCTTTCTCCATACCCTTCTTCAAAACGGTTCGCGCGCAATCCAACTCCTTTTCTGGCGTGGCTGCATTTGCCGGGCCGATGGACGTCGACTTCAGCGGCAACGGCGCGGCCAGCATGGTTCGCGGCCTCTACGTTTCCGGCGATTTTTTCTCCACTCTCGGCGTCAACAGTTTCATCGGCCGCCCGCTCGCGCTCTCCGATGATTCGCCCTCCGCGCCGCCAGTCATCGTTTTGAATTATGCCTATTGGGTCCGCGCCTTCGGTGCGGCTCCATCCGCCGTCGGCCGAACCGTTCGCCTCGATAGCACTACTGCCACGATTGTCGGCGTCGCCGACCCGAACTTCACCAATCTCACGCCCGGCAAGCTGCTCGATTTCTTCATGCCCTTCTCCCTCGCCGATACTGTTCGCGGAGAATGGTGGCGCAACCAGGACCGCGTCTCGGACCCGGCCAACTGGTGGGTCGTCATGCTCGGCCGCCGCAAGCCCGGCGTTTCCATCGGCCAAGCGCAAGCCGTCGCCACCACAATTTTCCGCAACGAAATGCTTCACGGCGCGCCGCCTTTCTTCAAATCCGAAGACGCTCCCGCCCTCACTCTTCTTCCCGCGCAAGCTGGCCTCAACGGCGAAACCAGCCAGATCGCGCCCGCCCTTTATGTCACCATGATCATCGTCGCTTTCATTTTGCTCATCGCCTGCGCCAACGTCGCCGGGCTCACACTGGCTCGCTCCGGCGCGCGCCAAAAGGAAATGGCCGTTCGCCTCGCGCTAGGAGCTGGCCGCGCGCGCATCGTGCGGCAATTGCTCACGGAAAGCGTTCTTCTCTCTCTCGTTGGTGGCGCGCTCGGAGTTCTTCTTGCTGTCTGGGGCGTTGACGCCATTTCCAAAATGCTTTCCGACAGCCCCGGTCCGCCCTTCGTGACCATCGGCGCGCCGGATTGGCGCGTCCTCTCCTTTACCATCATCATCACTTTCGCCACCGGAATTCTTTTCGGCCTTGCCCCCGCCCTTCGCGGCTCGCGCCTCGACTTGACGCCATCGCTGAAAGAAAGTGCCTCTTCTCTCCCCGGCACCGCACCGCACACGGGCCGCCGCTTCCGTCTCGGCGAGGCACTCGTCGTCGCGCAAGTCGCTCTTTCCATCGTCGTCCTCATCGGCGCGGGACTTCTCGCGCGAACGCTGCACAAGCTCCACAACATCAATCCCGGCTTCGACCCGCAAAATATCTTGCTTTTCGGCATCGATCCAAATCTCGCAGGTTACACGGATCAGCAAACGCAGCAGCTTTATGCCCATTTGCAGCAGCGCTTCGCCTCTCTTCCCGGCGTGGAAGCGGTGAGCTATTCGGAAGACGCCCTATTGGACGGAGGCTGGTCCGCCGGCAGTGTCCACATCGACGGCGCACCGCCAAAGCAGTACGCCAATACTGGCAAGCTTCCCGTCGGCCTGAATTTCTTTTCCACCATGCGCATTCCCTTGCTCGCGGGCCGCAACTTCACTTCCGCCGATTTCGCTGCTGCCGCCGCGACCAGCGCTGCAGAGAAAGCCCGCGACGCAGCAGCCGAGAAAGCAAAAGCCCCGCCTTCGGCGTCCACGCCTGCCTCACCCACAGCGCTCGATGAGGCCTACTACCACTCCGCGCCGGTGCCCCTCATCGTGAACGAGGCATTCGCGCGTACCTATCTCGTAAAACAAAATCCCATCGGCTTGCACATGAGCGACGCGCCGCGCGGCGATGCTGAGATTCCAAATCCCGGCCCTGGCTACACCATCATCGGCGTTGTCGGCGATACGAAGTATGCGCAATTGCGCAGAAAAACTGCGCCGATCATATTTCTTCCGCTCGTGAGCAACCAAGCGCACTTCGAACTACGCGCTGCCGGCAGTCCCACAGCCCTCGTGAAAAACGTCCGCAAAATCGTTTCGCAGGCTGGAGACAATTTGCCGCTCACCGATGTCCGCACCCAAACGGAGCAGATCGACCAGATCCTCTTTCAGGAGCGCCTCATGGCGCGCGTCTCCAGCTTTTTCGGCGCGCTCGCTCTGGTCCTCGGATGCATGGGACTCTACGGCCTGCTTTCCTACGAAGTCGCGCGTCGCACGCGTGAACTCGGCATTCGCATGGCGTTGGGCGCCCAGCGTCGCGATCTGTTGCGCCTCGTCGTCGGCCAGGGGATTTTGCTCGTGCTCATCGGCGCAGCCATCGGAATCGCCGCGGCGCTCGGCGTTACGCGTTTCATCTCCAGCATGCTGTATGGCCTGCACGCGAATGACCCTGTTACATTTGTGGCCGTCGCCATTCTGCTCACGCTGGTCGCGCTCGCCGCCTGCTACATCCCCGCGCGTCGCGCCATGCGCGTCGATCCAACAGTGGCCTTGCGTTACGAGTAGGAGGCTACTCATGTCCATGTTGCGAAATATTACAAACGGCCTCCGATCATTGTTCCGAAAGGAACAAGCCGATCGGGAGTTGAATGACGAGCTTGGCGCATATCTCGAGATGGCCGCCGAGGAAAAGATGAAGCAGGGGATGAACCGCAAGGATGCCCTTCGCGCCGTCCGTTTAGAGCGAGGAAGCCTCGAAGTAAGCAAGGAAATCGTTCGCTCTGGCGGCTGGGAATCCTTCGTAGAGACTTGTTGGCAGGATTTGCACTTCGGCATCCGCATGTTGCGCAAGTCGCGGGGATTTACCGCGGTTGCTATTTTGATGCTCGCCCTCGGCATCGGCGCCAACGCGGCCATTTTCAGCATGGTGAATGCCCTCGTGCTCCGGCCGCTACCCGTTGACACCCCGAACGAAATCGCATCACTGGCATCGCAGCCCCACGGATTCGGTTCGAGTAACGGGTTTTCCTATCCGGATTTTGAAGATATTCGGGACCAGACCAACTCCGTCTTCCGCGACATGACCGGCATGCAGCCGTCCCATATGGACGGGTTCAGCATGAACAACCAGAGCCAGCCGATTTGGATGAGCTATGTCACGACCAATTTCTTTCAGGTAATCGGAATCAGCCCTGCACTCGGAACTTTCTTCCGGCCTTCCGATGGCAGGATCGATGGTTCCGATCCCGTCCTAGTGCTGAGTTACACGTTCTGGAAAAACCATGTGGGAGGCGATCCGAATATCGTAGGCAGAAGCGCCTCGATAAACGGGCATTCAGTGACGATTATTGGCGTAGCTCCGGAAGGCTTCGGAGGAGTTTATTCGATTATGGACACACAGGGCTACTTGCCGGTGGGAATGGCAACGGCAACTTTGGACAGCCCCAAGGACTTCCTGACGAACAGGAGGGTGGGAAACATCGAGATTCTCGGCCGGCTGAAGCCGGGCATAAAGGTTCGACAGGCGCAGCCGGTACTTGCCATCGTGGCTCGTCGGCTCTCCGCCCAATATCCGGAAATCCACCAGTGGGATTGGCTCCAAGCCTTTCCTGGTGGTCCGCTTAACGCCGCCCCGCAGGATGCGGCCATGATCGAGTCCATGGCTGCGTTTTTTCTTTTGCTTGTCGGGCTCGTGCTCGTGTTGGCCTGCATGAATGTTGCGAATTTGCTTCTGGTTCGGACCGCAGCGCGCCAAGGCGAGATGGCCGTTCGTGCGGCTTTTGGAGCCGGGCGTGGGCGGCTCGCACGGCAGCTCCTCACTGAAAGCCTTCTCCTCGCAGCGCTAGGATGTGGGGGCGGTATTGGCGTCGGAGTTGCGGCCAGCCGCTCAGTCAACTCTATAAACTTCGCGTCGGCTATTCCTGTCGAATTCAACGTAACCTTCGACTGGCGAGTGCTGGCCTACGCCGTAGGTGCGGCCCTTCTGACCGGAGTGTTAGTGGGGGTGACTCCAGCGGTTCGCGCAGCGCGCGGAAACCTGAACCCTCTGCTGCACGAAAGCTCCCCGACGGCGACAGGCCGCCGCCAGCGCGCTCGCAGCGTCCTGGTTGTCGCCGAGTTGAGCGGCTCAATGATGTTGCTGATCATCGCGGGACTGTTCGTGAGGAGCCTGCGGTCTGTCGAACATTCCGATCTGGGGTTCGATCCGGATCATGTTTTGAATCTGACCATTTCGCCGACAGACGCCGGTTACGATGAAGCCCAGGCGAGTCAATTTCTCAAAGAGTTCCTTCAGCGGGCGCACATATTGCCGGCCGTTGAATCGGCCAGTCTGGCAGCCACCATTCCGATGGGTTACTACAACTACGGAGACGAAATGAAGATCGAGGGTTATGAAACCCCGCCCGGCCAGCAGCAGCCGATTGCCGGTTACAACGCGGTTTCGGCGGAGTATTTCCGATCTATGCGGATACCGCTGATTCGCGGGCGCGATTTTCTCGATTCCGACGACCGCACTTCACAGTACGTAGCAGTCGTGAACGAAGAAATGGCCAGGCGGTACTGGCCGAATCAGAATCCTATCGGCAGGCATTTCACGACCCGAACCGACTCGACGCATCCGATTCAAGTGATCGGCATCGCGAAGAACAGCCGGACTCAGCACCTGACTGGCTCCTTCCGTCCGTTTTTCTATCGGCCCTTTGCGCAGCATTACCTGACGCCCGTGACTCTCCAACTGCGAACAGCCCTGCCTGAGGCGACGGCCTTTCATCAGGCGGTCGATCTGATTCATTCACTCGCTCCGGCCATGCCTGTTTTCGACGTGCAAACGATGACTCAGGCTCTCAACACGCTCAATGGATTGCTGCTCTACAAAGTCGGCGCCGCACTGACCGCATCGCTCGGAACTCTGGGCCTTCTGCTCGGCCTGGTCGGAGTCTATGGAGTCGTTTCTTACGCTGCGACCCAGCGCACGCACGAGATCGGTATCCGAATGGCTCTCGGCGCGGCCCGGTCGAGCGTCTTGAAGATGATTCTTAGGCAGGGCCTGATTGTGACGGCGACAGGCGTCCTGATGGGCGCTTTGCTGGCCGGCGCGATTGGCCGCCTTGCGAGAGACTTGCTGGCGGGTGTTTCGCCCATGGACCCGCTGACGTATGCGTGCGCATCGGGCCTGCTCGCTGCGGTGTCACTCCTCGCCTGCTACATCCCCGCACGGAGGGCGATGCGCGTTGATCCGATGGTCGCCTTGCGTTACGAGTAGTTCGCGTTAATTGTTTGGCCCAAGTCTGCTCTTTATCGCGATTCTCACTGAGTTCGGTAGGCGTCCTTTTTCCGCCGCGCATTTTCCTAGGCACGGCTTCGGGCCAATTCCTGCGCCCGGCAGCTTTTCGGCTTCTGTTTTCCCGGCTCCTCCCGAGCGACACAGGCCCCTCCCATTGAGCATCCGCTCACTTTGGGAGCAGGGGCCTCTCGCTTTTGGGTGCCCAGGAAAATGGGGCCAGAAAACGGAGGAAAATTCATGTCTTACCTACGTGTTAAGTGGAATAGCTTCGGGCTAGGGCTTGCCCGCCGACGTTTCCGACATATGGTTCGTCTTGCGCTGCCATTCCCATAGCGAAGACCTGGCTACGCCGTAGGCGGCGCGCCTAGGTCGTAGCGGAGGGAGTGGCCATGGACGAATTACTGGGCGAATCTCGTCCGAGCGGATGTCCTTGCGAATGCCCCGTCGGCAACATTCGCATTACTTCCGGTTGCCCGTCATTCGCCCGCAATCGGCGTCGAGCGACGTGGAATTTCCAACACTTTGGGCTGGGCCATCGTTTTGTTCAGATACGTTAGGGTGTAACCGTGCAATTTCTTACTCGTTGCGAAGGGATTGCATTGGGTCGATGCGGCTCGCTCGCCAAGACGGGATGAGACCCGCCATACCAGCCGCTGCGGAAAGCACCAAGCCTGCGGACACAAAGGTGAATGGATCATGCGGCTGCAAACCATAGAGCTGGGCGCGAATCAGACTGCCGAGCGCAAACGCCAGCAACGCTCCAATGGCAAGCCCGGCGCCGCTAAGAAGAACAACTTGCCGCATGACCATCCATAGGACGTCGCCCTGCAACGCGCCGAGAGCCACGCGGATGCCAATCTCCCGTCTGCGCCGTGCGACGATGTACACCATCACGCCATAGAGGCCAATTACCGCGAGGGCGGTGGCCAGGGCGCCGAATGCCCCCGAAATGCTAGCAACCAACCGTTCCGTTTTGAGCGACAGGCCGATCTGCTCGTCGATGGTACGTAGGTCAACCACCGGAATGTTGGGGTCAAGCTGCCGCACTCGTTCGCGCACCGCCTGCATTACCTGCTGCGGATCGATACGCGTGCGCAAGTAAAAGGTCATAAAACGAAACTTGTCGTCTTGCCAATAAGGGAAATACGCCTGAGGTGGGGCGGGGTCGCGCAGATTCTTGAACTTCAAGTCTTTCACCACGCCGACCACTTCCAGGTTTGGGGCGTCCGGCCTCGCCGAGCGGTCGTCGACCATCCCGATGTGCAGGCCGACAGGATTGCGGCCGGCGAAATACTTCCGTGCGAAGGTCTCATTGATAAGCGCCACCGGCCTGGTATCGAAGACAGTGAAGTCCCGGCCGGCAACAAGGGGCACCCCAAGTGTCGTAAACAGTTTGGGACTGATCATGTCACAGATCGGTCGCTGCTCCTGTCCGGGGTCCGCTGAGTAACCTTCTGCGATTACCGGATTACTCCAGCCGTATTCTTGCAGAATCGGCATGGTGCTCAGTCCAACCGACCTGACACCTGGCAGCGCCTGTAAATCCTCGGTCAGCCGGCGAAAAAAAACCTTTGCGCGGTCATCGGCATAGCCATTCAGCGATGGGTCGACGGTGAAGGCCATCAGGTGTTCCGTTGAGAATCCTGGTCCGAAGCCTTCCAAATTCGCCAAAGTTCTTAAGAACAAAGTCGCGCCGATCAGCAGCAACAATGCCAAAGCCATCTGACCGCTTACCAGCAACTTGCGCAGCAACACCTGTCTTCCCGCAGCTACCGAGCCCGCTCGATCCTTCAGTGTGGGAGCGATATCGGCTTGAGAGCCTTGAATCGCAGGCGCCAGACCGAACACGAGCGCAGTCAGAAGCATCATGGCAAGCGCAAAAACGAGGACGCGCATGTCTGGAATCGAAGAGACCGGGAAGTCGCCCGCGGAGTCGGCTGGAAAATAGGCGGCCAAGAGAACGCGGTCGGCGAGAAAAGCCAGGCCCAATCCCACCGCGGTACCGACTACCGCTAGCAACAAACTTTCCACCAGAAGCAGGCGAATAATGCGTCGGCGCCCCGCGCCAATCGCCAGCCGGACGGCCATCTCGCGTTCCCGTGTGGTGGCGCGTGCCAATAAAAGATTTGCCAGATTAGCGCACGCGAGCAGCAAAACGGCGCCACTCAACGCGGCGAGCACCCATAGTGGTGTTTGCAGTTGCTCTCGCAGGCCCGACCATCCTTGTGACCCCGGGAGCACGTCGACAGAATTTTTCAGAAATAGCGCTCGGTCATAGTTTGAATAATGCTGAAGCGTTGGCTCCTGGACTTCCACTTCCAGAATGTTGTCCATCAGCGGTTGTAGCGATGCCTTCGCCTGGGCGATATCGACGCCCGGCTTCAAACGCCCGAACGCGGTCACCCAACTCAGACGTCGTGCCTCGAGGCGGTCCGAGCGAGGGGTCATTTGCGCTTGCATCATCATCGGAATGAATACCTTGGATTTGTACCCGAGTTCCACGCCATCGAATCCGGCTTGAGACACCCCGATCACCGTGAAGGTGTATCCGTTTATGACGATTTGTCTGCCGACGATGGACGGCTCGGAGGAAAAACGGTTCTGCCAAAAACTATAGCTAAGCATGGCTACGGGATGGCCACCGGGAACGCGGTCGTCGTCCGGCGTCAGAGCTCTCCCGATCACGGCGGTCACACCCAGCACCGGGAAATAAGAGCCGGAAACCAATTCCGCCGTCACTTGCTCCGTGCGATCGCCGTAGCCCAGACTGACGCTCGTCGGATAGCGGCAGAACATTCCCGAGAAGACCTGATTGCCATCGCGAAAATCGCGATACATCGGATAAGAGATGTCGTTGTCGCCCCAACTATCGCCGAAACGGATCCCGCGCTCGGCCACCAGCACGAGCTGCTCAGGATGCTTCACGGGAAGCAACTGCAGGAGCACCTGATCCATGAGGCTGAAGATCGCGGTATTGGCGCCAATGCCGAACGCCAGCGTTAACACGGCGACTACAGTGAAAACGGGGCTTTTCCGAAGACTGCGGAATCCGTACCGCAGATCCTGGGCGATTTGATCCAGCGTGATCCAGCCCCAAGTATCGCGTGTCTCTTCCCTGAGAGTCGTGGCATTGCCGAAGATTCGCATGGCTGCGCAGCGTGCTTCTTCTTCGTTCATGCCAGCGGCAATGTTTTCCGCAATCAGCTGCTCCGAATGAAATTGCAACTCATCGTTGAGTTGCTGAGCGGTTCGCTCGCGGCGAAACAAAGTCTGCAACTTGAGCCACAATTTTTGCGCCCATAACATAACACTTGGCCCCTACGTTGTTTCCACGACCAGGTTGATTGCTGCCGAAAGGCGACTCCAATTGGCCGCTTCCTTTTCCAGTTGGGAGCGCCCTGCGGCCGTCAGCGAATAAAACTTGGCCTTTCTGCCTGTTTCCGTCTCCGCCCATTTGGCCTTGATCCAGGCTTTCTGCTCCAGCTGATGCAGAGCCGGATAGAGCGACCCCTGCTGAACTTGCAGGACGTCGCTGGAGATTTGTTGAATGCGCTTGGCAATTGCCCAGCCGTGTTTCGGTTCGAGCAAGATGGTTTTGAGAATCAGCAGGTCCAGCGTCCCATGCACTAAATCGTTTGGTTTTCCCATGCTATGACTATCTACAACAACTGTTGTCGATAGTCAAGGCATGCCGACGGAAGTCGATGAGGCATCGCAAGGAACGCTGCAACTTACAAATGGGCGGTCAATTCCCTGATCGGGACCGCAAGGCTACTCGACTTGGACAGTTCGTGTCCTGCATTCAGAGAATCGGAGTTATGAAAATCAACGCCGCTGAGCGACAGCCGTTCCTCGAACAGATGGCAAAATGGAAGGCGGGCCGAAATCCGAGCGCGACGATTACGATGTTGAACCTGTCCGTAAATCAAGGTCTGCAGTACAACTACGGCTCGCTGATTTTGGATTCGCTCAACGTCACCGTCTGCCACTTCGCGTTTTCCGCTGTACCTCAGTACCGATGAGCAAGTCTGAACATTTCGATTCCCTTCACTGCTAGCATCTCGATTTGAACGCGATTGATTTCCTGGATAGATGCTCACTGTTAGCGACCATTCGGGTGGGCCACGGTATTTTCTCCTCTGATGATGCTATGATTTTTGAATCATGCAACACGTCACGATTGCCCTTCCTGACGAACTCTCAGCGGCTCTGGCTACTCCTGGTCAAGATTTGCCCCGCGCGGCCTTTGAGGCCCCAGCCCTCGCAGCGAACCGCGAACGTAAGATTTCGGCTGTCCAACTCCGCCAATTACTGGGTTACGAAACCCGAATGGAAGTTGATGCCTTTCTGAAGAGCCACGGCGTCGAACTGGAATACACACTGGAAGACAATTGAGCGGGATCGCGAGACGCACAGGCAACTCGGCCTGTAGATGCAATCGATCGAAGGACCGAGAAAGAAACGAGGTGGCGCTTTTGTTCTGTCGAACATGGCTCGTTCTCGTCTTATGGCTTACAGCCGCATGGCCGCAGGCTACAATTCCCGCTGGATCTGCGTCCGCGGCTCCCGCCGAAAGAACTGGGCTTTCCGTAGTGGCGGGCGACACTCCCCGCTCCGCGAAGATCACCGGTCCGAAAAGTCTCACCGATCTAGGCAAAGGCAAATACGGCAAATGGGTGGGCTGCAGCTATTCCATACAATGGGGCGACGGCTCGGGATCGCCAGCGGGCCCCATCGACGCCGACTGCGGACATGGGTTGTCGCACACTTATAAGGACGCGGGCACGTATCGAATTGTCGCGAAAACTTTTCATCCCGCGCCTAATGATAGCCATATTGATGACTGGGTCGGTGAAGCCACGTTCGTGGCCAAATAGCGGAGTCCAAATCCGCGATCGAAAGAGTCTTCTGGTAAACTAGGCGACAAAGAGCGACAGATCTTCGGAGGCCTTCCGCGCGGACCATACTCCAGTGGATACGCACCGATTTATTCGGCTATGATCCGCACTGGAGGTATGGCGATCGCGGGACGGCCCAAGCAATCCCCTGACGCTGCCAGGTCGCGCACGCGCCCAGTCGCAGGAAGGAAACCGCTGACTGGCCTAGTAGCGGTCGTAGCTGGCGCGACGCGCGGCGCAGGGCGAGGCATTGCGCGAGCGCTCGGAGAGGCGGGTGCAACGGTCTATTGCACTGGACGAAGTGTGCGTGGTCACCGCTCCCCGTACAATCGTCCTGAAACCGTAGACGAGACCGCCGAGATGATCAGTTCCGCCGGTGGTTCCGCCATCGCCCTTCGCGTCGATCACACCGTGGAAAGAGAAGTGGTAGAGGTCTTCGGGCGCGTGCTTCGCGAGCGTGGTCGCCTCGATATACTCGTGAACAGCATCGCCGGTGAAGACCCACTGATGGCGCAGTGGTGCTCATTTTGGAAGACCGATCTCAAGAACGCTGAGACGGCCCTCCGGCAGTCGCTCGTCTCCCACATCATCACAGCCAAGCATGCGGCTCCCCACATGATTAGCAAGCGCCGAGGGCTTATAGTGGAGGTCACGGAGAACGACATCCTCAGCGCTGGAGGCAATCCAGTAACTCAGGCTGTGAAGTTTGCCCTCAAAGGATTAGCTCTGAACATGGCGGCGGAATTACGCCCCTACGGTGTTTCAGCCGTTGCGATAACGCCCGGTTTTCTGCGATCAGAAACGATGCTGGAGCGGTTCGGCGTGACTGAGGAGACTTGGCGTGAGGGCGCAAAGAAAGACAAGAACTTTCTGGAATCAGAATCCCCACTATTTGTGGGGCGAGCTGTTGCCGCGCTCGCAGGAGATCCCGCGATATTAGAGCGGTCTGGACAGCTCTTAAGCTCCTGGGAGCTAGGCCGCGAGTATCGATTGACAGACGCCGACGGACGTCGGCCGGACTGGGGTGCAATCAAGATCGATTTCTCGAGGCATCCGGCGGAGTTGCTGCAGATTCTGAGAACCGGTTCGGAGATCCAGCTTCAATGGTTGAGCGAACTGACGCGGAAGACGAAGCACTTCTTAGGCCGGTTACCACATTAGGAGAGCCGTCTACGTACGCGGGCCCGGCGAGTTCGTGATCGAACGCCGTAGTGTCTAACCATCGTTCCGACCGGATCGTCGGCAACTCTACCTCTGTCCGATTACGGAAGAGTTGCGCGTTATTGTATAGGTCCACTTTAGGCTGCAGACACGTGCAGTGTCCCCAAAGCCTCCGGTCATGACCAAGTATGACCTTGGCGCGGGCCTTGCCTCGGGAGCTAAAACGAAATTTCTGACCGGTACTTGACTAGAGGCCTAAAGTGCCGTCCCGCACAAGAGAGTTTACAATGACGTCGTGGAGGAGAATCCGTGACAGATCAGCCACCACGGCAGTGTAGCATTCGAAAACCCGCAGTGTTTGCGGGCGGCTCTGAATGGATGTCGGCAACTCTTCCCTTATAAGATTCTGGAAGAGTTCCGAGCGATCCGAAAGCAACGCCCCGTGCTTCCTCATCCTCGCCGGTAAAACCCGTCGCAGCTTCTCAAGACTACGCTAAGCTAGCGCGGCGCTGAGTATTAGCTTTTGAATTCCCATCGTTAGGTTTGACAACGAGGTTTTACGATGAATACAGGGGCGACTCGCGACACCGAGGTGCTCATCGTTGGTGCAGGGCCGACGGGCCTAGTGTTGGCACTCTGGCTAACACGGCTAGGTGTGCGCGTGAGGATTGTAGACAAGGCGGCAGAGCCGGGGACAACCTCGCGCGCGGTTGCCGTGCAGGCACGGACGCTTGAGCTATACCGCCAGATCGGCCTCGCTGACGCGGTCATTGAGCGTGGGTGGAAGACTATGGCCGTGAATCTCTGGGTGGCCGGCAAGAAGGCGGCACATGCAGTCCTCGGCGACATGGGCGCGGGCATCAGCCCTTTTCCATACGCGTTGATATTTCCCCAAGACGAACACGAACGTCTGTTGACCGGTCGCCTGGCCGAGGCTGGCGTCCACATCGAGCGCCAGACGGAGCTCCTGGGCTTCGAGGATGCGGCTGGTCGTGTTCTCGCCCGCCTGAAACGGTCGGATGGAGCATCAGAGACGTGTGAGACTGCCTACATTGCTGGGTGCGACGGGGCACATTCCACGGTGCGCGAGGCGCTGAAGATCGGATTTCCGGGCGGGACGTACGACCATCTCTTTTACGTCGCGGATGTGCAGGCTAGCGGAGCCACGATGAACGGCGAACTGCACGTCGCGCTAGACAGGACCGATTTTCTTGCGGTCTTTCCGTTGAAGGGCCAGGGGCGTGCGCGCCTCATCGGCACAGTGCGCGAGGAAGCCGAACACCAGCAAGAAAACCTGTCGTGGGACGACGTAAGCAAGCGCGTGATCGAATGGATACGGATCGAGGTCGAGCGCGTGAATTGGTTCTCGACCTACCGCGTACACCATCGGGTCGCTGATCATTTCCGGAAGGGTGGTGCGTTCCTCCTTGGTGACGCCGCGCACATCCACAGTCCCGTAGGTGGACAGGGAATGAACACCGGCATCGGCGATGCAGTGAACCTTGCCTGGAAACTCGCGGCCGTGGTGCACGGGCGTGCGGATGCGTCGCTACTCGACAGCTACGAGCCGGAACGAATCGCTTTCGCCCGGCGCTTGGTCGCGACGACCGATCAGGCCTTCACGGGCGTTACGAGTTCCCGGGCGATAGCGCGGCTTATGCGACTGCATATCGTGCCGCTCTTGATCCCGGCCTTTTTCACGCTTAAGACGGTGCGGCGCTTCCTATTTCGCACAGTCTCCCAGACAGCAGTGAACTACCGGGGAAGCAGCTTGAGCGAGGGGCGAGCGGGAACGGTTCACGGCGGTGACCGTTTGCCGTGGGTGAAGACGGACTTGAACGGCGTGGATACCGACAACTTCGTTCCACTGACTTCGGTGGACTGGCAGGTCCACGTGTACGGCGACGCCGCGCCCGAGGTCCGGGCGGTGTGTGATGGGCGAAAATTGCCGCTGCACGTCTTTCCATGGCGCCCCGAGGTGAGTCGAACGGGGCTGCTGCGCAATGGCATTTATCTGGTGCGGCCTGACGGCTATGTGGCCCTCGCGGATCCTGCGGGCAGCGCCACCGCGATTACCTCCTATCTCGACGCACGCGAGCTCACACAGATGAGGTAGGAGCTGAGTCGCCTGCGTCGTCACCACCACAGTTGCTTGCTCAGACCGCCACCAATTACGCAGCACTGTTCGTTTAGGCATCAAAGGTGAACTGTGAACGGTTGCTGACAGACTCTGTGATGATTGAAACGTGGTTAGACGTCCTGGCGTCATTTCCGTAGACAGTCGCGGGCTAGAACAATGCTAGCTCAATTCGCGAATCGTCAAACCGGAACTTATTCTGAAACGGGGTCTGAGAAATTCGGTAACTCGGCCAAATCTGGGTACATAAGGGAGCGTTCAGACGTGGCATCCTGTTTTACCGGCGCGGGAAACCTATCGCGCTCTCTCGACGTCTATTCAGCCAGAGGGGTGTCTTATGTTGCTTCGCAAGATCTACCTTCTCGCCCTCGGAATCGTTTGTCTGTCAATTGCAGCGTGCTCGCATGGCCCCTCCAACTCTACCTATATCGTCCTCTCGTACTATGAGAGCCCCGGCAATTGCGAAGACTGTCCCGTCTTTCGAGTCGATTTTCACAGCGGAGGGGACGTCGATTTCCACGGTTTGCGCGGGTGCGCCGTACCAGGCGTCCAGCGCTACCGCATCCCCGAAGCGAAGTTCCTAGGGCTTGTTCGAGCCTTTCAAGTCGCACATTTCTTCGACATTCCCCGCCTCGACACTACGCGCGCTTGGATGGATGTCAGCACTATCTGGTTGACCTACAAAGACGAACGCCGTATTCACGAAACCGTGGACAGGTTCCGTGACCTTCCACGGTTGACCCAACTGGAAAAGGAAGTCCGCGAAGCCGCTCAGGTTGGCCGATTTCTGAAACCCTCGGTCGCCTTGTATCAAGAGCTGCTTGGTTCCGGCTGGGACGTCAACACGTCGGGCGAAGATGATGAAAATGCCGTCGCTTCAGCCGTATCCTCCGCGGATCTCGAGTCCGTCCGCTTCTTATTGCAACATGGAGCCACAGTGAGCAAACACGCGCTGCTTGCGTCTGCTTACACGGATAACGTTGGCATCGTCAAGCTTCTACTTGCCGTAAGAAACACGGACATGGAGTCTCCCGAAGGCAGGCGGCTTTTGGTGACGGCAGCCCACAGTGCTGACATCACACGCTTCCTTCTGGAGAAGGGCGCTGATGTCAATTCCCGCGACCCGGATACAGGCGAAACGCCACTTATCGCCGCGGTCTCAAACGGGTCGCTGGACAGTGTCAAATTGCTGCTAGCAGGAGGCGCCGACGTGAATGCCACCGACAATGCAGGCCGCGGCGCTCTGTGGTCCGCCACAGTTCTGCAGACGAATACCGGTTTTATCAGCCTGCTTGGTGAGCACGGCGCAAACGTCAACGCACAGGATTCCTCTGGGCGCACGGCATTGATGAACGCCTCTGATATGTGCCGGGATTGGGAAATTAAAGCTCTTTTGGCCGTTGGCGCTGACCCAAGCGTTGCGGACAAAAGAGGTCGTACCGCGCTCGAGCCCGACTTGGTTACTTCGCCCGATGATCCAAATTGCAAGACGAGCCGAGGGCTTCTTGAATCGGCAATCAACAAGCCAATGGCCAGGAAGTAAGCGGGGAGCCCGTTCAATCGACGCGAGGCGGGATGATTTCTTAGTCGCCTACACGAAGAAGGCGGCGGCGGTCAAGAAACGGGTTCGAGGAGATCGAGGGCGCCACGGCGGCAACTCTGCCCACGGCCCACGCCATCGTATCAGAAGATCGGCAAAATGGTTCCAGCGAAACGCTCGTCGTCAAGCTGATATCCCCTGCGGGAGGTGGTCTCGATGCGTCAATTCCTGGCCGCGATGCTCGCCGTCCTGACTTGCCGCGTGGCATTCGCCCAGACAGGCGGACCCGTGCGTGTGGACTTATCGCTCGCGGGAGGTAAGACTACATACCGCATCGGTGAGCCCATCCAACTCGTACTCGCATTTACAGCAACCGAGCCGGGCTTTTCCATAAACGGCACGACTACGAACCCTGCATCGCCGATCGATACGGTGTTTTTGTCGCCGATGACCGGAGTGTTTCCATGGTTGGACGATCAGGCTCGCGGGCACCCGTACAGCCCTGACTATGCGTCGATAGGGTCACTTGAAGTCGATAAACCGGCGACGGTGGGTCTAACCCTGAATGCGGTGTACCGCTTCGACGCGCCGGGCCATTACAAAGCCAGCGTTGTAACAAATCGCGTGTCGACTGGAGACCTGCTTCATTCGCAGGCGCTAGGATCGCTGACGAGCAACGAGGTCGAGTTCGACGTACAGGCAATGACTGACGCTGACGAGACCGCCCGGGCCGCCACGCTCGAGAAACAAATTCGCGAAGCAACCAACATGCGGCAGGCGCAGTCATTTGCCGAGGAGCTTGATTGGCTGACGGGGGATGCATCGACGCGTGTAAAGCTCTCGCTCTATCTGCGGCCGAAGGAGTTCTACCCATTTGGGGTAGACGTTACCCGAGGTC
>Ga0210384_10004039_pt1 | contig 16585 bp, 13 predicted proteins | sample IncBWH2MmetaG_FD_160574 | JGI IMG/M metagenome (GOLD analysis project Ga0210384, IMG submission 160574) | Forest soil microbial communities from Barre Woods Harvard Forest LTER site, Petersham, Massachusetts, United States - Inc-BW-H-2-M | ecosystem: Environmental > Terrestrial > Soil >...
ATAACCATCTTTGGAGCCGAGATGTCCGGCGAGAGTGAGATAGACGTCTTTGCCGGCGATCTGTGTGAGAAATTGACCGCGAACGATGTCTCCATCCATGGAGACCTGGTAGTCCTTGATATTGGGAACCCCGCCCGGAAACTCCATCGAACCGCTTGCGCCGGGAGGGTTGGCGGAGGGTGAACTGGTGGAAGGATTCGCGGACGCAGCCGAGGGTAGCAGGCCGGCAGCTTCGGCGAGCGCAGCCGACACTTCGCCGGAATTCATGCGGACTTCGCTCTCACCTTCGCCGGGCACCCTGGGCTCCGCGATCCGGTTCACCTTCTCCTGGAACGACTGCGCATTGGCGGCAGCCGCGGCGGGCGAGGCCGCAGGCGCAAGCGGCGCGGGCCGTTTTAACACGAGGACGAGCGTAAGAATCGATATTGCCAGGGTTGCGAAACTGATGATCCGCTGCATTTTCACGAAGACACCTCCGCCGTTGCTAACTAGCTTCCGCTGCTTTCCATGGTACGCGTGGGGAAAGGCTGGTTTGAGATGACGGAGGTGCTGGAGCTGTGGGGATGGTTTGGGCTTTGCCTGTGAGCCTCTTAAAGCCTAAAGACGGGCATGCCTTGAACAACGAATCCCGCAACCATAAGGATAACGCTTCCATAAGAAATGTGATCGGTTGGTGGAGAGCCGGGCGCCGCGCCTGACTGGACGCTCGATCCTGTCCGTCCAGCTTCATTCCACGATAGCCAACACGTCGCCGGGGTTCACCGCCGCGCCTGGGACCGTCGATATCTTTTTCACAACTCCCTTTTTTGGCGACTTGATTTCGTTTTGCATTTTCATCGCTTCGACTACGACGATACCCTGTCCGGTCTCGACCTCGGAATTCTCCGCAACCAGCACGCGCACTACGCGTCCTGGCATGGGCGCCACGATCTTCCTGGGACCCTTCTCGTCGCCGGCAGCTTTCTGACGCGATCGCAGCGAGCGCGGATCGCGCAACTCGACGACGAATCGGGTGCTCCCCACCCACAAATGGAGATCGGTGGCAGTCTGCTCGCGCTTAATTTCGTAGGAGTGCCCGTCGACCAAAAGAGACAAAACGTCGCGGCACGGAATCACCCCGTCTAAGTGGACCGGTTGCCCGTCCAGGCGGCACTCCCATCCTCCGGCGGCTCTTTCAAGCTCCAGTCGGTGTGGCTTACCGTCCACCATCACTTCATAAACCATAAAGATCAGCGCAGCGCTTCCGAGCGTCCCTTCTGTTTCCAGTTGGATGGAACCGCAGTCGGGCCGGAGCCCATTCGAACGATGCTCCCATTTTTGCCGACGGGTGAAACCGGGTCGAGCACGGCAAACAGTCCGCCGGCAATGGCGGCGACCGCTTCCAGCGCTTCGGTCTTCTCGACTCCCGGGAGGCGGGGCTCCGGTGCGCGCGACGCAAGGTTCTGGTTGCCTTTTGCGAGCCAGCGATCCAGGTATCCGGTATCGAGTTTTCCCTCCAGAAAATCGGCATCGCCCAGGATGCGCTGGAACAGAGATATGTTGGTCTTAATGCCGGCCACCAAATATTCGCCGAGCGCTCGCTGGAGCCGCATGATGGCCTGCTGCCGGTCGCTTCCGTAGCCGATCAGTTTGGCGAGCAGCGGATCGTAATCCACGGGAACATTCCAGCCTTCATACATGCCGCTATCGCGACGGATTCCCGGTCCCGAGGGCTCGAGGAGCAGCGTGATCTTGCCGGGACTTGGAAAATAATTGTTGTCGGGATCTTCGGCGTAGATGCGGCACTCGATGGCGTGCCCGCGCATCTCCACGTCGGATTGCGCGAAGGGCAGCTTCTCGCCGGCGGCGATCCGGATCTGCAGGTGTACGAGATCAAGTCCGGTAGTCAACTCGGTGACCGGGTGTTCCACCTGCAAGCGCGTGTTCATTTCGAGAAAGTAGAGGGTTTTTTCCCGGTCGACGAGAAATTCGACGGTGCCGGCGTTGGTGTAGTTGGCCGCCTGCGCGACTTTGACGGCAACTTCGCCCATGCGCCGGCGCATCTCGGGATCGACGATCGGCGATGGCGCCTCCTCAATCACTTTCTGGTGGCGGCGCTGGATGGAACACTCGCGCTCACCGAGCCAGACGGTATTGCCATGCTCGTCGGCCAGCACCTGCATCTCGATGTGGCGCGGATTGACGATCGCCTTTTCGATATAGACTTCGCTGTCGCCGAACGAACGCTGTGCCTCGCTCTGGGCGGATTCGAGGGCGGAACGAAGCTCCTCGCGGCTATGCACGAGGCGCATGCCTTTGCCACCGCCGCCGGCCGCGGCTTTCAGCATCACGGGGTAGCCGATGCGCGCAGCGACTTCTTCGCCTTCTTCCGGAGAAACAAGACCGCGAGAGGTTCCAGGAACAACGGGCACGCCGGCTTTTTCCATCTCCTGACGGGCGCGGGTTTTCGAGCCCATCATTTCCATCGAGTGCGGAGTTGGCCCGATAAATTTCACGCCTGCATCCGCGCACGCTTGGGCAAATGCCGCGTTTTCTGAGAGGAAACCGTAGCCGGGATGGACGGCCTCGGCGCCAGAGCGTTTCGCTACGCCGAGAATCCTATCCGTCCGAAGATAAGACTCGGCGGCTGGAGCCGGGCCAATGAAATACGCCTCGTCGGACTTACGGACATGGAGCGCGGCACGGTCGACGTCGGAATATACGGCGACGGTGGCGATGCCCATCTCGCGGCAGGCGGCGATGATGCGCACCGCGATCTCTCCCCGATTGGCGATCAGAATCTTCTTGAACATTCGTAGCTGGACGTATTCCGCCGCACTGATTCTACCTGTGCGAGTGGAGGGTGTGCTGCCGTCAATGTGGGTTTGCTGGTGGAGAGCCGGGGACCCTCGCCCGGCTGGACGGGCGAGGCGCCCGTCCCCACACGAACGAAAAAATTTTACTTGTTCTGATCCATGACAATGCCGCCTGCGGGCTGTTTTTCCGCCTTGGCTTTTTTGGTGGCCATGGTCTTGTCGACCCACTCGTCGGCGGTCTTCAGATCGGCGGCGCGGGCCGCCGGGTCGTCGCACTGGATATCGGCGCGTTCCCGGTACATCAGGTTCAGGTAGGCCATGGCATCGTCGTAATCCGGACGAAGCTGGATCGCCTTGTTCAGATTATCGATACCTTCCTGAACGTTGGCGGTATTTCTCTCTCTCATCGTGGCGCAGACCTTCTTGTCCTTGGCAGGCAGCGCCTCATCGGGCTTCATGCCGAGTTTGGCGCGCTCTTCCTGACGCGGCACGTAGGTTTGCGTCCAGTCGATGACGGCGACCGAATAATAAGGCTCGGGATCATTCGGATCGACCTCGGAAGCCTTCTTGTAATACTCCTTGGCCAAGTCGAATTTTTTCATCTGCAGGTAGAGATAGGCGATGCCCTTGATGCTGTTGATGTTCCTGGGATCGACCTGCAGAACTTGCTTGTATTGCTCAATCGCCTGCTCACCATAGTGGTTGTTCTCGGGAGTGTCGGCGCCCGGAATGTACTCCTCGGCATACGCTGTGGCCATGTAGAGATGTGCATTCGTATTCTCCGGAGCCAAAGCCACGCACTTCTCAAAATGTTGAATTGCTTCCTCGAACCTGGATTGCTTATAGGCCTGTACGCCAAGGTTCAATTCCTCGCCTGCAGTTGTCTGTGCGAAGAGGTTCGCGGAGAATGACAAGAATAGGACGAGAACCACGACTGAGTGCGTGCACTTCACGGTTCGACCTCCAGCGCGAATTGGCGCGCGGCAAGTATAGCTTCCCTATCTCAGATTCACTCCGAGGACGCGCCGGAGCGCCGGAACCACGGCTTCTTATTGACTTGCCCTAGTTACCCACCTAAGATGGCGGCTCAATGATCGGCCGAACGATCTCGCATTATCAAGTTGTAGAGAAGCTGGGCGGCGGTGGCATGGGTGTCGTCTATAAAGCGGAAGACATCAAGCTTCACCGTTTCGTCGCTTTGAAGTTTCTGCCTGACGAAGTGGCTAAGAATCCGCAAGCATTGAGTCGCTTCCAGCGGGAGGCGCAGGCGGCCTCCGCGCTCAACCATCCGAACATCTGTACCATCTACGAGATTGACGAGCAGAACGGGCAAGCTTTTATCGCCATGGAGTACCTGGACGGGTCGACGCTGAAACATCTGATCGGCAACCGCCCGATGGATCTAGATACGATGCTGGCGCTGGGCATTGCGGTCGCGGACGCACTGGATGCGGCGCACGCGGAAGGAATCGTGCACCGCGACATCAAACCAGCGAATATCTTCGTGACCAAGCGCGGGCACGCGAAGATCCTGGACTTCGGGCTCGCCAAGGTGACAGGGCAAACCGGGCGCGGCGCACAGGATGTTCGGTCGGCGATGCCGACGATGGACGAGCAGCATCTGACCAGTCCGGGGACGGCGCTGGGCACAGTGGCATATATGTCGCCGGAGCAGGCCAGGGGCAAGGAACTGGATCCGCGCAGCGATCTGTTCTCGTTTGGGGCGGTGCTGTACGAGATGGCGACGGGGACTTTGCCGTTCCGGGGTGACACGTCGGCGGTGATTTTCAACGCGATCCTGGAGCGAGCCCCGACGTCTCCGATTCGACTGAATCCGGATGTTCCCTCCGAGCTGGAGCGCATCATCAACCGCGCGCTGGAGAAAGACCGCGATCTGCGCTACCAGCACGCGTCCGAAATGCGGGCAGAGCTGCAGCGGCTGAAGCGCGATACGGATTCGGGGAGGAGGATCGTGGCGGAAGAGCCGCCGGAGGCTGATAGCCGGGTTTCTTCCCACGAATCTGGCGGCTCGATTGGCGCCGTGCCGTCTTCTTCTTCGGTGTCGGCATCGCGGGCGGGGCCGCCTTCGGCTGCCGCTCAGGGCGGGTCCGCGCCACACGAACCTGCCGAGCTGCGAGCCGCTGGACAGCCGAGGGCGGCTGTTCCTACGTGGACTTGGGTGGTTGCCGGACTTCTCTTGGCGGCGGCTATTGCGGGCGGGTTGTACTGGCGGTCGCACGCCGAACAGAAACTTACGGAAAAGGATTCGATCCTGCTGGCGGATTTCGTCAACACCACAGGTGACCCGGTGTTTGACGGGACGCTGAAGCAGGCGCTGGCGGTGCAACTGGAGCAGTCACCATATCTGAATATCGTGCCCGATCAGACGATTCGCAAAGCGCTGCAGTTCATGGGCCGTCCCGCCGACGAGCGAGTCACGGGCAACGTGGCACGGGAGATTTGCGAGCGCGAGCACATCAAGGCAATGCTGAGCGGCTCGATTGCGACGCTGGGCAGCCAATACGTGGTGGCGCTCGACGCCACCAACTGCGCGACTGGCGAGTCACTCGCCCGAGAGCAGGTCACGGCAGCGGCCAAAGAATCGGTGCTGCCGGCGGTGGGGAAAGCGGCGTCAAGCTTACGCGGGAAGCTGGGCGAGTCGCTGGCGTCGATTCAGAAGTTCGACACGCCGGTGACCGAGGCGACCACGTCATCGCTCGAAGCATTGAAGGCGTATGCCGCGGCCGACGAGATGCGCAACGGCGGAAGTGAGGCCGAGTCGATTCCTTTGTTCCAGCACGCGATCGAGCTGGATCCGAATTTTGCGATGGCGCACGCCCGGCTCGCGGCCATTTACAACAATGTGGGCGAGGAAGATCGATCGGTTGAATCTGCCAAGAAGGCTTTTGACCTGCGGGAACGAGTGAGCGAACGCGAGCGGTTTTACATTACCGGTCACTTTTATACGTCGACGGGAGACATCGAAAAGAACATGGAAACCCTGGAGTCGGCGATTAAGGCGTATCCGAATGACTCTAGCCCCTTCTCCAACCTGGCGCTGGAATATAACCTTTACTACGGTCAGTTCGAGAAGGCGATCCCGCTGGCCAACGAGTTCACGCGCCTCGAACCGAACGCCCCCTTCGGCTATGTTCACGCGGCACTGCCCTACATGGCGCTGAACCGGCTTGAGGAAGCGCGGTCGATTCTGCAACGGGCGATCGATGCCAAGGCGGACAACTTGTTCGTCCACCAGCAGCTGTACGATCTGGCTTTCTTGAGTGGCGATGCCGATGGTATGCAGCGGCAGCTGAAATGGTCCGAAGGAAAACCCAGCGAATATCTGCTGCTCAACGACGCAACCAGTGTCGCCGCCGCGCATGGGGAAATGCGGAAGGCCGGGCAATTGATGCAGCGATCGGTGCAGGTTAGCAGTCGCCTGGGTTTCAAGGAAACGACAGCGGACACGCAGGCGGTTTTTGCGGTGACCCAGGCCGAGGTGGGGAGCGCTTCGAAAGCCAAAGAGCTGGCTGCGTCCAGTTCCGCTTTGGCGCACGGCCGCAGCAACATGGAGTCCGTGGCGGTGGCGCTGGCCATGACTGGGGACGTCAGCGGCGCTCAGGCCATCGCGGACGACTTGGGCCACCGTTTTCCAGACGACACGCTGTTACATCAGGTCAGCATTCCGTGCGTGCGAGCGTTGATCGAATTGAATCGCAAGAATCCCGAAGCGGCGATCCAGTCAATGCAGGCAGTGACGCCGTACGAGTTGGGTGCTGCCCAAGGACTCTTCCCCAGCTACGTTCGCGGTCTGGCGTACCTGCAGGCGAAACGCGGGGCAGAAGCGACGGCGGAATTTCAAAACCTGGTGGAGCATCGCGGGATCGCTCCGACGGCGCCCGAGCATTCGCTGGCCAAGCTCGGCCTGGGCCGGGCGTATGTCATGACCGGAGACACGGCAAAGGCGAGAGCTGCCTATCAGGATTTCCTTGCGCTGTGGAAGGATGCGGACCCCGACATTACAATCCTCAAGGCAGCCAAAGCGGAATACGGGACCCTAAGGTAGCGATCTTCACGCTTCGTCAATCACCCACACCAAGGAACTCAAGGCCTCAGACGGGGCTAATCCAAGGCAGCGGGTGAGATGTCAGCGGCACTGACAACCGCAACATCGCCTGGCACACGAAGCCCAGCCTGCCGAATGGCATTAACGGCGCGCAGGAAGTGCTCTCCGCCCTCAAACACAAGCGCGCGGGAGCCACGGGCGAGTCCGTGCGTGCTGCTGAGGGCAGGGATCTGCCTGGTTCGCAAGGCTCGCGCGAACAGGTTGGGTTGATAGTTCAGTTTTCGCGCCGCGGCGAAGACGCGATCCTTCGTCGGCTGCGGGATTGAAATGGATTGCGGTGCGTTATTCAGGACCAGCGAGACCGTTCCCGCTGTCAGCCCCACGTATTGGGCGACAACCTTTAGTGTGACTGTCTCCGCCTCTTTCGCGGTATTCCTTGTTTGCTTAATCAGTGCATGCTTAATCATTGTTCTCGCCTCGTTCCCGCTGATCGTTGTTGTGTTTCTGGGTTGTGTTTTTTCGGGCCGTTTGTGCGGAGATAATGCCGCGGGTCAGGCCATAGCATCATCCGAGGGTTCGGCTAGGAATAGCGACTCGGAGTAGACAGGGCGAAAAGGCGGGCGTCAGGGGCCGCGCGACCAACTATTTCCGTTGCAACATCAATCTGCCAAAATCCAGCCGCGAAGTCCAATCGAAAAAATTCATCGCGAGCATTCGCAGCATTACAACATTAAAACGTTATTGCTGTTGTTGTTGTTGCTCCTGTTCCGTGCGCGAGTTGATTCGCGCAAACACGGGACGCGATTGGATGACGATGCTGGGAGCAGGCTGTTCGGGCGGCGGCGCATCCGACGGACTCACTGTCACCACGACGCTCAGTTCACTGCGAGCTTCGCCTTTGTACACGCCGCGCGTGGGCGGGACGTCGGCGTAATCGCGGCCAATCGCTACGCGAATGTGGCGATCTCCACCGATCAGGTTGTTGGTCGGGTCGAACGCAGTCCAGCCTAAGCGCGGGACCAGAGCCTCAACCCAGGCGTGCGATGCTCCTTCCAGGGAGCGATCTCGCCGTCCGTCCTCCGCTTCACTGTGAAACAGGTAGCCGCTGACGTAGCGGCACGGGATGCGGAGCGGGCGCACCAGCGCGATCATGATGTGAGCGAAGTCCTGACAAACTCCCTGGCGGCTTTGCAGCGCTTCCTCAATCGGGGAATCGACTTTGGTGCTGTTGGGCACGTAGGCGAACAATTTATAGATGCCTTCATTCAGCACGGTCAGCAACTCAAGTGGACTGCCGCGGCGCTCGCACCTAAGTTCATTCGCCAGTTGTTCCAGCGCTTCACTGGAATGGGCAAATTGACTGGGCAACAACATTTCCCAGTGGTCCTCGCCTGCGCTCGTAGCGTCGAGGTCTGCCCAGTCGCCCGCTTCGGAGGTGCGCGGCGCGGGCACGGAGTCGACTTGCACCGTGGATTGGGCCGTGACTCCGACCTCGGTGTGAGATCCAGCAATATCGAAGTGATGCACCGTGTTCCCGGTGAAATCGCGATACTGCGTGAGATTGGCGGGAGGATTTACGTCGAGATGGAAGCTGAGGCAGCGCTGGTTCGCTTCGCTCCGCGGCTGCAAGCGCACTTCCATTACGCTCTCGCGCACCGCAGGCTCGTAGCGGAAGGTGGTTGTATGTCGTACTAAGTAAATCAAAGATGCCCCTTTTATTGAGTCATTGGAACATTGAATCATTGAGACATTGAAAAACAATGATTCAATACCTCAATGATTCAATGTTTCAATGACTCAGCGCCGATTCCACCGGATAGTCAAAATAAATCTGGTGAATCGCGGTGTGGGCTTGGCCACACTGCTGGCGGACGCTCTCCACGTAGGCGTTTGCTCCCGAGGCGATGATCTCGTCAATCTGGCCGAAGCTGAGGGTTGCGCGCAGCCGCCCCGCCAGACGAACCGGCGGCTCTGCCTTTCGTTCCGTCAGTTCGGCAATGGCGCGCAGGGCGGCGTGAACCATGTCGACGGAGAAGCGCACCGAGTGCGGGAACTCCAGGTTCAACAGCAGAAACTCTGCCACCCGTAGCGGCCGCAGCTCCGCGGTGTACTTTTTGCAATAGGCCTCGAACGCCGCACAGGATTTCAGCAGTCCCACCCACTCCAGGTACTCTTCGCTCTCCACCGCCTGATCCGGCGAATAGGGCAGCCGGCTCAGGTGCGTGCCGATCAGCCTGGCCACGGCGTCGGTTCGCTCCACGTATCGCCCTAACTGGATGTATTGCCAACCCTCTCCATGTGACATCGTGGAGTCGGTTACGCCTTGAAAAAGGTGTGCCCCTTCCTGCACCGCTCGAAAAAATACATAGGAATGCAGCAGCCACGCCTCACTTGAAATCGTGCTGTTCACCTGTAAGTAAAGACGATTGAGTTGCTCCCACATTTCCGAGCTGCACTGCTCCCGGACCTGGCGCAAATTTTCCCGCGCCGACGCCACACAAGAAATGATGGACGACGGATTTGTCTTGTCGAGCGTCAGAATGTGCGTAAGTGTGGTGGCGTCAATCTTGCCATCCTCAGGAGCAGGCGCCTGCAACGCTTCGAGCAGCCGCAACCAACGGCCCGCACCCGCCTTCGGGGACTGGTCGAGGCGCAACTGAAAATCCACATCGATCAAGCGTGCGGTGTGCTCGGCGCGCTCCAGGTAACGGCTCATCCAATACAGACTGTCGGCGACTCGGGAGAGCATCGTCGTTTGCCGTTGTCCGCTCATATGCTGGTTCATGCGGGTTGATTCATGCGCGCAGCACCCAGGTATCCTTGCTGCCTCCGCCTTGTGAGGAGTTGACCACCAGCGAGCCTCGACGGAGCGCCACGCGCGTGAGGCCTCCGGGCACCAGGGTGACGTTCTCGCCGTAGAGGATGTAAGGGCGGAGATCGACGTGACGGGCCTGCGCTTCTCCGTCGAGGAAACACGGCGCCCGCGAAAGACTCAATGTCGGTTGCGCAATGTAATTCCGCGGCTCGGCCTGGATCCGCTGGCGGAACTCTTCTCTCTGCTCCGCCGTGCTATGCGGACCAATCAACATCCCGTAACCGCCGGACTCACCCACCGCTTTCACCACCAGTTCGTGCAGATGTTCCAGCACATAACTCCGTTGCGAGCGATCCGACAGCAGATACGTCTGCACATTGGCCAGGATGGGCTCTTCTCCCAGGTAGTAGCGGATGATCGCCGGAACGTAGGCGTAAATCGCCTTGTCGTCGGCGACGCCCGTTCCTATAGCGTTCGCCAGCACCACGCTGCCGGCGCGATATGCGTTGAACAATCCGGGTACGCCGAGCCCGGAATCTCGCCGGAAACAGAGTGGATCGAGAAAGTCGTCATCCACTCGCCGGTAGATCACGTCCACGCGCTTTAGTCCGGCGGTGGTGCGCATGTACACAACGTTATCGTGCACCAGCAGGTCTCGGCCTTCGACCAACTCGATGCCCATTTGCTGCGCCAGAAAGGTGTGTTCAAAGTATGCTGAATTAAATACCCCGGGGGTCAGCAGTACCACGGTCGGCTCGTGCCGCGTAGTGGAGGGCAGCGGGCTCAGCGCCCGTAAGGTTGCGAGCAGCGCCTGCGCGTAATGCTCGACCGGGGAAACTCCGTAGTCGCGGAAGAGAGTGGGGAAGACTTTCTTCAGCACCTTGCGATTCGCCAGCATGTAGGAGACACCGCTCGGTACCCGAAGATTATCTTCCAGCACGGCAAAGCTCCCGTCTGGAAGCCGCACCAGGTCGGTGCCGCAGATGCTGACGTAAATCCCCCGCGGCACGGTCAGATTGCGCATCTCACGCCGGAAGTGGCGGCAACTGTATACCAGTTCCCTCGGTACGATGCCATCCGCCAGAATTTTTCCGCCGTGGTAAACGTCCTCCAGGAAAAGATTCAGCGCCGCGATTCTTTGGGTGAGTCCACTTTCAATCTTCCGCCATTCGTGGTGGGGAATGATTCGGGGGAGGAGATCATTCGGGAAAACACGTTCGGTGCCTTCATCGTTGCCGTAAACCGTGAAGGTGATTCCCTGATGCAGAAACGACAGGTCTGCGGCTTGCTGGCTCTTGCGCATCTCCTCGGGAGGCAACTCCAGAAGCGTCTGGAAAAGGGCCTTGTAGTGCGGACGCGGAACTCCCGGAGCCTCGAACATCTCATCGTAGGCCAAGTCAATCTGGTAATTCCGGAAGGGAGGGCGAAACAGCGCGCGGGCAGATTCCGGCGCCGGCAAGGGCCTCAAGAAGCCTCGGGTTCGGGTACGGCTATGCGGCACTCAATGGACTCTAGGCGGCGCTTGAGTCCAAGTCCAATCGAAATCTTTTATGGTTACGATTCAGTTTTCAGGCAGCCGCCGCATGCGTTTGGGATGCATGCAGAACTCGTTTCATGACTTGGGCTTGCCAAGCGGGACGCCCCCGGGGGTCCGCAAATCCTACTTGAGACTCTCCACGTACGCGATCAACGCCTTCAAATCATCCGGTGGCAGATCGATAGGCGGCATGCCGCCGGCGTTCATTTTCGTGGTGGGATGTTTGAAAAGTTCGGCCAGTTGCTCAGGGGAGAATTTTGCTTTTATGCCAACCAGCGCTGGCGCTGCGGCCGTGCCCACTCCGGCGTCACCGTGGCAGGCGTTGCAGGACTGCGCCTCGAAGATGGTCTTTCCTTTCGCGGCCAGCGGATCCGCGAGCATCACATTCGCGGCAGCCAGGGATGCGGAAGAAAGCTCAGGCTCGAATGGCTTCCGCGCGTATTCGTCTTCTTCGGCCCTCTGCTTCGCCAATTGCTGAGCGACGCCAGAGTCGTGCCGATCCAAATACTGGCTGCGCAGACCGAGGCCTAGCAGCACGAAGACCACGAATACGTATGCTCCCATTGCTCCCGGCCGCTTCCATGGGCGGCGTTCGACGCTGCGATCCAGAAAAGGCAGCGCAATGATCGCCAGGACGAGGACCGTTGGAATCACAAGCACGCCTACGATCGCCGCCGACCCATGCCAGTATTTCAACCATTGAAATATGGGCAGGTAATACCACTCTGGCCGCGGTATGTATTGTGCGTCGGCGGGATTCGCCGGCGGACCTAACTGGATGGGCACGAAAAAACACAGCAAGCCGAGTCCGATAATGAGCAGCGCCGTCAGCGAGAGATCCATCAAAACCTGGCGGGGGTAGAAGAGTTCCGCCTTCTGTTTGGGATGGTAAGGATCTTCGTTGATCGGTCCGGCGGCTCCGGCTTTACGAAACAGAAAAATATGAGACGCCACAAGTGCGAAGATGAACGCGGGAATCAGAAAAATATGGGCCACGAAAAACCGTGAGATAGTAAGGGTGCCCATTTCCGTGCCGCCGCGCATTAAGCGCTTGATGCTTTCACCAATCCAGGGAATTTCGCTGACCGCGTTGGTTCCGACGGCAGTGGCAAAATACGCTCTCTGATCCCACGGGAGCAGGTAACCGGTGAAGGCCATTGCCAGCACCAGCCCAAAGAGCGCGCATCCGGATAGCCAAAGAAGCTCGCGCCGTCCTTTATAGGCGCCGTAGACATAGGTTTGTGTCAGGTGGAGAAACAACACGACCACCATCGCGCTGGCTCCGTAGGCGTGAAGACTGCGGAGAAAAGAGCCCGCTGTAACTGCTTTGGTGATGTAAGCGACCGTGGTGTGCGCGTGATCGGCGGAGGGCACGTAGTACAGCGCAAGGAATATTCCGGTGATTACTTGCGAAATAAAAATGAATAAGAGTCCGGAGCCGAATATGTAAGCGAACCGGGCGCCGCCGGGAATCGGTTCATCGAGGGCGGTGCGAAGCAGATCGTCCAAGCCTGTGCGATGGTTGAGCCATCCCCATAATCCTGTTGGGGGGAGGGGGGGAGCGCCGCTCTCGCTTTTATCTGTTTTATCTGTCGAATGCATTCCTCTGGAGTTCCTTCTCTATCTCCAGCTCTATCTCTAGCCGATAACTTCCTTGTCGGAGACGAGTTGCCGGAAATATTGGAATCGCACCTGTAATTGGCCGCCCTGAACCGATGTTTCGAGCGTATCCATGCCTCGCAGAGACGGCCCGCTGACACGAGTTCCGTCTGCGGCAAAAGTCGCGCCATGGCACGGGCAAATAAACTGATCCTTGTCCTTGTTCCATGGCACCGTGCAACCGAGGTGAGGACAAACCGAAGTGAGCACACGAATCCGGCCTTGACTGTCTTTCGTTACATAGACCGCTTTTTCGGATATCGCTTTGCGCCAGCCATCCACCAGCTCAATCCGAATGGTGCGCATCTCAGGTTCGGTCAAGGACGAAAATTCGGCCAACGCTCCCACCGGTGATGCTTTGACCTCGGTGGTGCGGCGCAGGAGAGGAAACAGCGCGAAGCGAATCAGTGGCACCGAAAGCAGGGCTCCGACAAATAGCCCTCCCACTGAGAGCAATGAGCCGAGAAAAGAGCGCCTGCTCTCTGGAGAGAATGCCGAACCTAAAGAAGTCTCGCTTGCTGAATGTCCCGCATCTTCAACCATGCCATCTCCAAGTGCCGGCAGCACCATGGAAGCTGCCAGCAGCCGCCAAACTCCCAAGTTGCGTGTTTATTTTGGCAGTGCCCGGAGGTAAGCCACCAATTTCGTTACGTCGTCGGGCTTTATCTTTGCGCCAAAGGCCGGCATCTTTCCTCTGCCCTTGGTGATCACTTCAGCCAGTTCCGCATCGGATTGCTTCTGCACGTCGGCGGAGCGCAGATCCTTCGAATGGAATGCCTTGCCGGTTGGGCTGTCGCCGCTGCCATTGGCCGAGTGACACAGGACGCAGTTCGTCTTGTAGATTTTGGCGGGATCGGATTGGGCCTGCATCACGGATGACAGACCCAGGCAGCAAAAGCAGAGTAGAGCGCTGTTGATGGCCATTTCGATTAGGTATATAGGGGGGCTTACCACAATACTGATCAGAATTGCTCACACTTTTCGTGGCTCGAACGATCTCGTAACGATTGACCTCCGCCACAGAGGTTTGGCCTACTTCAGGTGCACTGCCGCTTCTGACTGCTTCGGACCGGCTGACTTTGCGCCACGCGTACCAATTTTCGCGGACCCAGGCATCGCAGACGCAGGCATCGCGTACTTGGGCTTGATCTCATGGCATCCCGCATCACAATAGACTCCGCCCTCCGCCGATTCCGGCGTCGGAAGCGGAGAATTCACGGCGAGTTCCCGTTCCGCTTCCAACTGTCGCTCGACATCCGCGATCAGCTTTTCGTCTTCCGCTGCCGTCAGCCACTTTTTGCGTTTCACCAGATAATCTACCAGCCGGACAATCGGGTCGCGCTTCTTCCAATACTCAAACAACGGCTTCGGAACATACTCGGCCCCATCATGGATGGCATGTCCCTTCATGCGCATCATCTTCGCTTCGATCAGCGTCGGGCCTTCGCCCCGGCGGGCGCGATCGCAGGCCTCGTGGCAGGCGTCGTAGACCTGGCAGGCGTCGGTGCCGTCAACGATCACGCCCGGGATCCCGTATCCGATAGCGCGTTCAGCCAGGTCTTGGACGCGGAACTGCATGTCCGCGGGCGTGGAGTATGCCCAAAGATTATTCTCGACAATCAGTACCAGCCCGAGATTCTGCACGGCGGCGAAGTTCAGCCCTTCGTAGGTCACGCCGGTGGACTGTCCCCCATCTCCGATGTAAGTCATGACCGCGATCTTCTTGCCCTGAAGCCGCGCACCGAGTGCCACGCCCGCGAGCACCGGAATCAAATCACCGAGCATCGAGATCGGCGCGACCACGTTGCGCTTCTCGAGCTCGCCAAAGTGCGAGGTCGTATCGCGTCCCCCAGTGGGCGATCCGGCCTTGGCCATGTACTGCATCATGATGTCGGCGGGCCTGAAACCGCGCACCAGAAGCGCGCCCTGATTGCGAATCATAGGTCCCATCCAGTCGTCCTGGCCAAGCGCGTAGGCCGAGGCGCAAGAGCAAGACTCCTGCCCCAGCCCGAAGTAAACGCCGCCGACAACCTTCCCCTGCTTGTAGAGATTTTCCAGCGCCGTTTCCATGCGGCGATTCAGCAGCATCCATCGATAAATTTCGATGAGTTGCTCGCGGCGAAGGTATTTCGAGTCACGAATCGGCGGCACTGGGGCATCGAGATCGCTGCTCTCGACTTCATAACGGAACCCGTCGCCGTCAGCAGAGCGAACTTGCCGCGAAGTGAAGCGAGGCCTTTCGAGGCGATAGTCGCGAATGGTGTAAGTGCGGAGATCACCGACCGGCTCAGCGAGTTCGGCGGTTCGCTTGTGGTTTTTCCCTTGGAGGATTTTCCCAGCGGGAGTGGCCTTCTTCTTGTTCTTGGGCATTGTCAGTCCGCGAAATATCCTAACACTGTGTGGCGCGGGCGCCCCCGCCCGCGAACGTTTGTGGCGAAAGTAACGCTGCGCGATCAGCCCAGAAACAATTCATCTTCGGCATGCATCCGCCGCAATTCGTCCGGAACGTTCATCGGCACTCCGACGCTGTTTCCAAGCAGCGCATCAACGGTCTCCAGCCAACGCATCTGGCCTCCGAAGACTGCGCCGAAGTTTCGCGAGAGAGACTGCGCCACCTCGTCGAGATTGAGCTCCCGCCCCAGTTCTTTCTCCATCGAGGTCACCGGCTTCGTGGTGATTCCGCAAGGGACAATCAAGTCAAAGTAGCTGAGATCCGTATTCCCATTCAAAGCGAATCCATGCGAAGTTACGGAGCGGGAAATGTGGACTCCGATGGCAGCGATCTTGGCCTCTGTGTTTGTGTGGTGGCTGGTCTCCGACCCGCAATCGGGCCGGAGGCCCGCGGGCACACGAGCCGATTCTGTCCACACGCCGGTAAGCCCGGCCAACCGCTTCGCCGGAATGCCGAAATCGCCGCAAGTGCGGATCAGCACTTCTTCCAGCCGTCGAACATAATCAACCGCGCCCAGCGTCTTGCGAGTTTGTGTGGCGCAGACACTCCTGTCCGCGAAAGTACGCGAACGCAAATCACCATCACGCGAAGCCAAGTGCGCTCGGAGATCAAGTATCGGATACCCGACCAGTTGTCCCGGCCCGTGAAACGTAACGTCCCCGCCGCGGTCGCACTCGAACACCTCGACGTCGCGGGCCGCCAGCGCATCCGGAGAAGCGAGCACGTTAGCAGCTTTTGCATTGCGCCCAAGAGTGATGACTGGAGAATGTTCCAGCAGCAGCAGCACGTCTCCGATCTCGCCGGCCTTGCGCAGAGCAATCAACTTCCGCTGCAGCCGAAGCCCTTCGCCATAATCAACCTGACCGAGTTGGACGACAGAAATCACGTTGCTGCTGAAATTATAGGCCCCCAGGCGCTCGTCCGGCGGGCGAAGACGCTCCCCCGGATAGCCGCCGGGGACGGTGCTACTCGCCTGGTCAGCTTATTCCAGGGCGAGGGCCATTTTGAGCGCTTGGTCCAATTCCTCAACCGTTGGAGCGAGCCAGGGACCCCACGAAGCGGGTCCGTTGCACCTTGCGGAGACCGACGAGGTTGTCGCACAGGATCCAGCTTTCATGTTTCAGGCCTTCGTCGATACCAACCGAGACCTGGGTCGAGAATCCGTGTCCGCGAGTGAGTATCGGTGCGCAAACGACCGTGGGGAATCTGGAATCAATCAGGATCTGGCGGCGGACGACGAAGCTCCGGTAAAGTTTAGGAT
>Ga0210384_10004040_pt1 | contig 16585 bp, 14 predicted proteins | sample IncBWH2MmetaG_FD_160574 | JGI IMG/M metagenome (GOLD analysis project Ga0210384, IMG submission 160574) | Forest soil microbial communities from Barre Woods Harvard Forest LTER site, Petersham, Massachusetts, United States - Inc-BW-H-2-M | ecosystem: Environmental > Terrestrial > Soil >...
GCGCGGATCGCGCGCGACGCCGTCAACCACGCCGTATTTGTCCCACTGAACTTTTTCAAGCATCTCGGCGTAGCTCGAATAATGCGCATCGGTCATCAAATAGCAGGGGCCTTTCCAGCCGCGAATATTGCGGGTCGGAATTGCCCAGGCCGAGCAAGTCAGATCGCGATGACCCGCCAAAAACTCGAAATAAATCGGTGTCCCGAACAACGTGTAACGATTCATCCATTCCTCGATCTTCTGGAATTTCTCGATCGTCATCTTGCGCGTCAGAAAGAAGTTCTCCGGCTGCAGATTGAGCCGCTTGATCATGTCTTTCTTGGCCGCGTCGTATTCGTAACCGGGCGAAATGGTGTGGCCGTCCACGCCGAGATCGGAAAGATAATCGAACATCTGCTCGACCTCGTTCATGTCGGTCTCTTTGTAGATGGTGGTATTGGTCGCGACTTGATAGCCGAGAATCTTGGCCATCTTGATCGCGAGAATGCACTCCTTGAACACGCCTTCGCGCTCAACGATCAGATCGTGAATTCGTTCCATGCCGTCGAGGTGAACGTTCCAATACATCCATCGGCTCGGGCCGATCGTCGCCTTGTTCGGATCTTTCGGGCCTTTGCGAATTTCGGCGGCATCTTTTTCGCTGATCAGTCCAGCTTTCATCAATTCGTCGATTTTTTGATCAACGAACTGCGGCTTGCTCGACAACTGCGACGCCATCCATTCGCGCATTTTTTTGCGCATGAACATGGCGTTGGTGCAGATATAAACGATCCGGCCCTGCTCGAGCACACCGTTCACGAGCGCTTCGATATGTGGGTAAATGAGCGGTTCGCCGCCGCAAATTGAAACCATCGGCGCCTTGCATTCTACGGACGCGCCGAGGCAATCCTCCAGGCTCATCATGTCCTTGAGCGAGGTCGAATATTCGCGAATACGGCCGCAGCCCGTGCAAGTCAGGTTGCACGTGTGCAAAGGCTCCAGCTGAAGCACGGTGGCGAATTTCTTCGTGCCACGCAGCTTCTGGCCGATCATGTAGCTCGCGATTTTCGTGGTTAAAGCGAGGGGAAATCTCATAAGGTCGTGGATGTTAACGAGGGAGGCCTGAGTGTCAATGGCCCGGCGGACTCGAAAATAGAGCTAATCTATCCCCGAAATCCAGTAAATCCTCGCTTGTCCTGGTTGTCGTGTTAGACGACGACCTACGCCGGCAGATTCGATATTTTCTGGGCACGCCGTTGAGAGACGAAGCTTTGGATCGAAAAGATGAGCAGGACCAAGGTCGCACAGGCGAAAATGCCTGTCGCAACGACAACGACGTAAGCGCCATAAAGCCAGCGACCCATGGCAGTGAACAACGACAGCCAGTAAATCGTTCCCCAACATAGCGCCAACTCCAAAACGTAGATCAGCCAGCCAAAGCGTTTTTGCGCGAGTTTTTTATCGAAAAGAAACGCGGTGAGCGGCCAGAGCAGTGCGATCAAGGCAAAGATCGCGCCCTGCCAGGTTGAAGGACGAACAATGCCGATCGCGTACCAATACACGAAATCGTTGTTGTCTTGCGGGAACACTTGCTGCGACAACGTCTTTTGCGGCGGGACAAAATTTTTATCGTCGCGTCGCGAACATTCGCTGAGCGGTAAAAAGATAGCGACGACCAAAACGATCGCCGCAATCAACCGGATTCTTTGTAAGATCGACATCAATTATGACTACGTCGCCACCAGGGCAGTTCTTTCAGGGTTTCGTGGCATTTGTTAGGCGCCGCGCCAGCCGCGCCGGATCAAGCTAATCGCAATCGCCGCCAGTAACAGCGCGATAATTTTTGATACGCCGCGCAAACCCTGATTGCCCATCCAACGAGTGAAACGCTCGGCGTTGCAAAGAGCGATCGCGACCAGACCGAGATTTACGAACAGCGAGATCAGGGTGTACACGATTCCAACCGAATCGACCAAGATGAGCAGTGCGGTCAGCAACGCCGGTCCGGCGATAAGCGGCATACCAAGCGGGACAACGCCGAACTCATTGCTGCCACCTTGATCGTGCGGACCGAAGCCCACCAGCTCGCGCACGGCCAACGCGAGTAGAATTAGTCCTCCACCAACTTGGAAGTCAGCCACCGTGATCCCGAGCGCGCCGAAAATGATTTTGCCGAGAAAAATAAAGCCAACCGATACGAGCAGGCCAGTGAAAATGCCAAGCATCGCCTGATGTTTGCGATTTTCGTGTGAAGCATTGGTGCCCAGACCAATGAATAACGCGACCAGACCGATCGGATCGATCGCGACAAAGAGCGGAATAAAAGCGAGAAGAAATTTTTCGATCACAAGGTCCTAACCGCCCAGACGAACACCAGCCTTCGTCTGAAACTACGGCTTGGCAAGCAGATGGAACACAGATTCAGCAAAATTCTGTTCTGGGGAGCGCACACGCCTCGCGTGCACTTTTCGGCGCCTCGCCGAAAAGGAATTTCTGCCGCCTAAACGAGACCGAAAAGTCCGCGATGGCGAGGGCGCCATCGCCAGCGCGCGAAGCGCACGCGCTCCCCAAACACGAAATTGCTTCCGTGGTCTGCGCAAATCTGTGTAAATTTTCGCCCACGTCGTCCAGCTAAACAAACTTCTTATGAAATCTGCTTTCGCTTTTTCGCTAATCTTTCTTCTCGCCTCGCCTTTGCTTCGCGCCGCCGACATGAAAACGGTGGACGATTTCCGCGCGACTGCGGACAAGGCCAACGCCGTTCTCACTCTTCCGGCCTGGGAACAAACGCCGGAAGCGGTCGATCAAGCGATGAAGGACGCGATCGCGACCGCCAACAAGGCGCTCGATCAGATTGCGGCTCAGGATCTCAAGAAAGTCACGTTCAAGAGCACGATCGTTGCGCTCGACGATCTCGGTTACGCCGCAAATACGGCCGCGAACAAGGCGACGATCATCAAAGAAACAAACAAGGATGAGGCGATGCGCACAGCAGGTGAGAATGCCGTGAAGGTTTTTCAAGATTGGGCGGTCGGCATCGATTATCGCGAAGACGTTTATAAAGCGATGAAGGCGTTCGCGAACACGCATCCGAAACTTTCCGGCGAGGACAAAAAGTTATTCGATGAAACGATGCGTGATTATCGCCGCGCCGGCTTGGATTTGCCGCCCGAGAAAAAGAAAGAGGTGGAGCAACTGCGGAAAGATCTGGCGAAACTGGGAACGGATTTTGATAGCAATGTCGTTAACGCAAAAACGCCGCTCGTTTTCAGAAAAGCGGAATTGGACGGCGTGCCGGACAGTTTTCTGGCCGCGCCGGGAGTTAAAACTGGCGACGACGCCTACACGGTGATGGCCAACGTCACCTGGCATTACACAACGGTTGAAGAAAACGCGAAGAGTGAAGCGACCCGCAAGAAACTTTACGTCGCGCGCAACTCGTTAGCCAAAGACACCAACGTTTCAGTGTTGAATCAAATGCTGACGTTGCGAAACAAGATCGCGCTCCGGCTTGGTTACAAATCGTGGGACGATTTCCAAACCGAAGTGAAGATGGCGAAGACCGGCGCCGGCGCGAAATCGTACATCGACAATCTCATATCCGGTACGCAGCCAAAGTTCTCCGCCGAAGTCGCCGAGTATCAAAAAATGAAAGCGGCTGACACGAACGACCCGAACGCGAAAATCGACCGCTGGGACTGGCGTTACTATTCGAACCAGCTGAACAAGCAGAAATACGCGGTCGATAAAGAAGCGCTGCGCGATTTCTTCCCGTTTCAAAAAGTCGTCGACGGCATGTTCGCGATTTACCAAAACATTTTCGGTCTGAAATTTGAGCAGATCACGCCGCCATATAAATGGATCGGCGATCTCCAACTCTGGGAGGTGTCTGATTCCGCCAGCGGTGAGCCGCTCGGGTTTTTCTATCTCGACATGTTCCCGCGCGAAGGAAAATTCAATCACTTCGCCTGTTTCGATATCATCAGCGGCAAACTGTTGCCTAACGGAAAATATCAACGGCCGGTTGTTGCGTTGCTTTGCAATTTTCCGCCGCCGAGCGCCGACAAACCGTCACTGATGACGCATACTGACGTGGAAACTCTTTTCCACGAATTCGGCCACGCGCTGCATGGAATCACGACTCGCGCTAAATTCGCGCGCTTCGCCGGTGCGCATGTGCCCGGGGATTTCGTCGAAGCGCCATCGCAAATGTTGCAGAACTGGGTTTGGGACAAGAAAGTCCTCGACACTTTCGCGGCCGATTATCGCGATCCGTCGAAGAAGATTCCGGCGGAGACGGTGCAAAAGATGAACGATGCGAAGTTTGCTAACGCCGGCACATTTTATCGCCGCCAGTTTGCTTTCGCCGCGCTCGATCTCGCGCTGCATGACGTTCACCCGGAGAATGCGCCTTACGATTGCGTCGCGACTTCGAATCCGATTCTCGAAAAGGTTTTTCTTCCGATCGATCCGGGCACGACGTTCGTCACGTATTTCGGTCACTTGAATGGTTACGACGCCGGTTACTACGGCTACGCCTGGGCGGACGCGATCGCGGCGGACATGGCAACTGTGTTTGAAAAAGCTCCGCAACGTTATCTCGATAAAAACGCAGGCATGAAATTGCGCCATGAAATTTATGCGCAAGGCGACTCGCGTGACGTCGCGCTGTCAGTCGAGAAATTTCTTGGCCGCAAACAATCAGTCGAACCGTTTTTGAAAAAGATCGGGGTAACCGGACAAGACAAAAAGACGAAGCCGGCCGGGCCGACTAACGAAAATCGTTAGGAATGTCGAAGTCCGAATGACTAATGACGAAGGAATGACGAACTGAAAACGAACATGACTCGTTTCGTCATTCGTGCTTGGTGATTATTTCGACATTCGTCATTCGTCATTCGTCATTATCCCTCTGTATGCTTAGTATGCCCCTCATGAAAACTGGTCTTCTCTTCTGCGTCCTGTCTTGGGCAATCGCAGTCCCGATCTTCGCGGCTGAGCCGGAAGAGAAATTGAAGCCGGCGCTGGACGCGATCACGACCGATGGAATGCTCGCGCACATCAAGATGCTTTCGTCGGATGAATTTGAGGGTCGTTCGCCAGGAACCAAAGGCGAAGAGCTTTCGATCAAATACATTTCCGATCAATTCAAATCGATCGGATTAAAACCGGGAAATCCGAACGGCAGTTATTTTCAAGAAGTGCCGCTAGCTGGAATTACCAGCGAGCCGCATCTGACTTTCATTGTGAACGGACAGCCTAACGAATTGAAATATCCGGACGATTTCGTTGCATCCTCAGCGCGATTGCAAAATCAAATCAAGATCGACAATTCGGAGATCGTATTTGTCGGCTACGGAATCGTCGCGCCGGAATACGGCTGGGATGATTACAAAGGGGTCGATGTTCGCGGCAAAACGATTTTGATGCTGATCAACGATCCGCCGATTCCCGATCCGAACGATCCGTCGAAGCTGGACGAAAAAATGTTCAAGGGAAAAGCGATGACCTACTACGGCCGCTGGACCTACAAATACGAGATCGCGGCGCAGAAAGGCGCGGCTGCCGCAATCATCATCCACGAAACAGAGCCAGCGGCTTATCCCTACACCGTGGTGAAAACGAGTTGGGCGAAAGAGAATTTCGAGCTCGATAGTCCGAACAAAAACAAGGACGCGGTCCAAGCCCGCTCGTGGATCACGCTTGATGTCGCGAAAAAATTACTGGCGGACTGCGGACAAGATTTCGATGCGTTGAAGAAATCCGCGATCTCAAAAGACTTTCGTCCGGTCGCGTTGAAAGCAAAGGCGACGATCGACATCAAGCAAACGTTGCGCTCGGTGAAATCGCACAACGTGATTGGCAAGCTCGAAGGCAGCGATCCGAAATTGAAAAATGAATACCTCATTTATACCGCGCACTGGGACCATCTCGGTAAACATTCCGAGCTGCAGGGCGACCAGATTTTCAACGGCGCGGTCGATAACGCGTCAGGCGACGCGGCGGTGATGCAGCTGGCGGCGGCGTTTTCGAAAGTCAGTCCACCACCGAAACGATCGGTCCTGTTTATGTGCACGACGGCGGAAGAAGCAGGTTTGTTGGGCGCAAAATGGTACGCCGAGCATCCGCTTTATCCGCTCAAAAAAACGCTGGCTGACTTCAACATCGATAGCATAAACGTTTGGGGCAAAGCGCGTGACGTCGAAGATGTCAGTTTTGGTTTTTCTGACCTGGATGACATGCTCGCCGACGCGGCGAAGCGACAAGACCGCAAGGCGATTCCGAATGCGCGTCCAGAGAAGGGAACGATTTATCGCGCGGACAACTTCGAATTTTCCAAAGTCGGTTTGCCATCACTTTACATCAGCAAAGGCGAACATCTCATGTCCCGACCTGAGGACGGACCGCTGCGCTCTGACGAATTTGATCTAAAAGATTATCATCAGGTCACCGACGAAATAAAACCCGATTGGGACCTGAGCGGCGCGGTCCAAGATGTCGACCTCTTGTTCGAGGTCGGTTACCAGGTCGCCAACGGCGACAAATTTCCCGAATGGAAACGCGGCAGCGAGTTCAAGGCGAAGCGCGACGCGATGATGAAGAAATAACGAGATTAAGTCGCAAGCCCAATGTCATGCTCGTTAGGAAGAAAGTCGTAAGTTGCAAACGGCAATCGATCGCCTCGGTACTTGCCATAGCGTTGTTCGGTTGCACCACACAATCAACGATTACGGGCAGAGTCGTTGATGGGCGAGGTCATCCTGTTTCGCATGCCCTCATTACCACCGGGTTTCGCGACCCCAAAACACGTGGGAACATTGAACGGGTCTATATCCAAACCACAATGACGGACCGGGACGGTATATTTAGCCTCACTACAAACGAAGCCGTGAGCGATTTAGCGTTGCGCGCGGATTCGCCGGATTTGAAGCGGACCGCCGTTTTGCTTCATATCTGTCAAACTGGCAACGTTCTCACCGTTCAACCAGTCCGAACCAAGAGGTAAGGCAAACGAATCTTGAGCGAGCCCGAGAATAGCATTTCGCCACAGCGTCCGTTTCGATTTACGGGACGCATCAGAAGTTTTCGCTACGCCATTACTGGGATTTGGCGAATGATTCGTTGTCAGCATAACGCGTGGATTCACTTGGTTGTTACTGCTGGCGTTGTTGCCGCCGGATTCTTCTTTCAACTCACACGTTTCGAATGGTGCTGGATCGTGCTGGCGATCGCGATTGTTTGGACGGCCGAAGCGTTGAACACCGCATTTGAATTCTTAGCCGACGCCGCGTCGCCAGATTTTCATCCGATCGTGCGCGACGCTAAAGATGTTGCTGCCGGAGCGGTATTGATCACCGCCATTGCCGCCGCAGTAATTGGACTGATTATCTTCTGGCCATACGTAGCGATGTTGCTCTCGAAATTGTAGAGGCGCTTGTGCCAAGCGCCTATTTTTAGTTCGGCGGTTGACACAACCGCCGCTACAACGTTTCTCGTAATAGATGCGCGTTGATTTTGTAATCGGTGGAACTCAAAAAGGCGGGACGTCCGCGCTCGATTCGTTTTTGCGACAGCATCCGGGGATTTGCATGCCGGAAACGCGAAAGGAGCTGCACTTTTTCGATCGCGCCGACGAAGACCAGGATTACAAGAAGTATCACGCGAATTTTCAGCCGAAGCCGCAACATCATGTCATCGGCGAGGCCAGTCCGATCTACATGTATTGGGAAACCGCGCCGTATCGGATTTGGAATTACAACCCGAAGATGAAATGGATTCTGGTTTTGCGGAACCCAGTCGAGCGCGCGTTCTCCGCCTGGAACATGGAAACGAAACGCGGCGCTGAGAGCTTACCGTTTCGCGATGCGGTCGAACGCGAAGCGGAACGTTGTCGGGAAGCATTGCCGCTGCAGCATCGAGTCTATTCCTATCTCGATCGCGGATTTTACGCGCACCAGGTGCGACGTTTGTTCAATATCTTCGGCAAAGACAATTGTCTCGCTCTGTTGAGCGAAGATCTCCGAAACGAGCACGAGAAAACATTACGCCGCGTTTTTGATTTTCTGGGCGTCGCTAACTCATCGATTCCTCCTGCGGCCAACGTTTTCGAACAAGAATACGACGCTAAGATCGACAATGAACTTCGCGCACGGTTGATCGACCTGTTTTATTTCGACATCAAAGAGCTCGAGAAGCTTTTGCAGAGCGACCTCGGGACGTGGTATCCCGCTAGAAAGACATGAACCTGCCGATTCCGATTCTTAGCGCGCTGATCGGCGCGGTGATTTTGTTTTTCGGGAGAAAACTATTTTGGCTATGCATCGCAGCGGTGGGATTTGCGGCCGGAAGCGAACTCGCGACGCACTTCATGCATCAACCGACTCCGTTGATGGCGTTGACGATTGCTCTCGTCCTCGGATTCATCGGCGCGTTGATTGCGCTCTTTTTGCAAAAAATGGCGATTGCGATCGCCGGATTTCTGGCTGGTGGGAAACTCGCAACGGCAATAGTGGCCGCGTTTTTTGTGAATCTCACCCCGTATTATTGGATCACGTTTGTGATCGGCGGAATTATCGGCGCAATCCTGCTGTTGGCGTTGTTTGACTGGGCACTTATTTTTTTCTCAGCCATTGTTGGCGCGTATTTGATCCAGAGCGCAATCACACTGCCTTCGACCGGGAGCGCAATCTTATTTATTGCGCTCGCCGCAGTCGGTTTCTTTGTTCAGGCCGCTGCCATACGCAAAACGAGCAGCCCGATTGCCTAATCCGCCTGTGTCCCGCAGTCGCGGGACGACGGCGGACAGGCGATCAATAGCCAGCGTCGCGTCGATTTGTTGCTGACAAACGAAGCGCCGCTAACGAAAATGTGGGGCATGAACTCACAAAGTCTCGGATTACGCGTAGCCAGTCTCGTTTTCGGCATCATCTGTCTGATTCATGCGTGGCGACTATTGTTCTCGCATTTCACTCTGCAAATCGGCTCACATCTACTTCCGCTTTGGGGAAGCGGCGTAGCGCTAATTGTGACCGGCGGACTGAGTATCTGGATGTGCCGACTTTCTTCCGGTAAATAAAAGTTTGTTGAAACGTCGCGGGCTTTGACGATGCGGGCGAGTTACCAATGAGACAATCTTATCTCGCACTCATTTGCGGACTGATTTTGGTTGTCATCCTCGGGATGTCGTGGTGCGGAAAAAATTCGGCTCCCGAACCGACACGGCTTGTCACGCCAACGCCGATCGCGACTCTCACGCCGGTCCCAACGCCAACTGCAAATCCAACCGCGACCGCTGTGGTCTCGGCTGCGCCAAGTGTCACGCCTCCCCCTGCGACGCCAACGCCCGCCCCGGCACAAACGCCATCGCCAGAGTTGCGAAACGCTGCCAGCAAAGTGCAGCCGGCGGTTGTTTTGGTCACGGTATTCGATGCGGCCGGCCGACTCTTGCGCAACGGCACAGGTTTTTTTGTCAGCAACGATGGCCGATTGGTGACCGACGCGCGTTTAGTAAACGATGCCGGTTACGCAGTTGCGAAATCGCCGGATGGCAAAATCCGAAACGTCTCAGGCATCGTCGCTACCTCCTCTGATGCCAGTCTCGCGATTCTCAAAGCTGAAACGAAAACAGGTGTGCCATATCTTGCGCTGAGTAAAAACTCGGAACCGAAAGATTTGGTCGCGATCGTTGGAAGCTCGGTGGCGCGTCGAGACCAACCCATCGCTGCAGTCACGCTTTCGACGCCGCAAAAAGACTTGTTTGAACCTTCGGCGTCGCTTTCGGCCGATGCAATTGGAGCGCCAGTGGTCGATGCAAACGCCGATGTGATCGGGATTGTCGCAATGACCAATGACACAAACGGAGCGCCACGTTATGTCGTTAGGCCGGCGGCCACAATCGATTCGCTCTTTGTACAGACAAAGCCCAATTCAAAAACTCATTGGGCCATCGCCGGAATGGAAACGCCCACGCCGACACCGACGCCGGCCAAGAAACTGCGAATCATCGCAAACCCCTCGCCGATCTATCCGGATCGCGCACGTTACGCCAATCCGCCGGCCAGCGGATCGGGACGTTTTCGAATCATGTTCGGCGCCGATGGTCTGGTAAAGGAAGTGCAAATCGTGCAATCCACCAAGCAACCGATTCTCGATCAAGCAGCGGTCACCGCGTTCCGCCAATGGAAATCGGAGCCTGGGCACGAGTGGAGCGTCCTCATTCCGATTACTTTCAAGCCGTGATTCGTTCGTTGAAGCGTTGAACGGTTGAAGAGTTGAAGCGGCCGAGGTCCCCATCGGCAGATCTGCCGCCAGAGACGGCGGCAGCTACAACCGATTTAGTGACGGAAATGGCGGACACCGGTGAAGATCATCGCCATCTCACGTTCGTCGGCGGCAGCAATCACTTCTTGATCACGAACTGAGCCGCCGGGCTGAATTGCACAGGTCGCGCCGGCATCCGCAGCCGCGATCAAACCATCGGGAAACGGGAAGAACGCGTCGCTCGCCACTGCGCTACCCTTGAGAGAAAGGCCGGCTTCTTCCGCTTTCCAAATCGCGATGCGCGATGCATCGACGCGCGACATTTGTCCAGCGCCGATGCCCAAGGTTCGATCGCGCGCCGCGTAAACAATCGCATTCGATTTCACATGTTTCACCACCCGCCAGCCAAAAAGCATTGCCTCGAGCTCTGCTTTCGTCGGCTTCCGTTTGCTAACCACGTTTTTTGCAATTTCGCTCGCGGTATCCGCATCCTGAACCAGCAATCCGCCGGCAACGGATCGAATATCGGTTGCCGATCTTGCCTCAGCCGCAGAAGTCGTTAGGCGAATCAAACGCAGGTTTTTCTTCTTCTGCAAAATCGCGCGCGCTTCAGTGTCGAAATTCGGCGCGATGATTACTTCGCTAAAAATCTCACTGATCGCTTTGGCCAGCGCTTCGTTGATCGGGCGATTGCAAACGATGATTCCGCCAAACGGCGCCTGCTTGTCCGTCGCGAACGCTTTCTCCCAGGCCTTGTGAAGATCGACATCGGAACCGATGCCGCACGGATTCGTATGTTTCAGGATCGCGACCGTCGGCGCTTCGAACTCGGCGATCAGATTTGTCGCCGCGCTGACGTCGAGAATGTTGTTAAACGAAAGCTCTTTGCCATGAAGTTTCTCGAAGTGCTTCTCGAAATCGCCATAAAGCGCCGCCTTTTGGTGCGGATTCTCGCCGTAACGCAAGCGCATCGCCAGCGGCAGCGAAAGCGAGAACGACGCCTCGGTGGCCTGCTCTTTGTTTAAAAAATTTGCGATCGCGCGATCGTATTCCGAGCACTTGATAAAAGCTTTGATCGCGAGATGCTCGCGCAGTTTCAACGTCGTCTCACCGTCGTTGTCGCGCAGATTCGCCAGCACCGGTTCGTAATCGCTTGGATCGACAATCACCGTGACCGATTCGTAGTTTTTCGCCGCGCTCCGAATCATCGACGGCCCGCCAATGTCGATATTCTCGATTGCTTCGGCGAGCGTGACATTCGGTTTCGCGACCGTTTCCTCGAATGGATACAAATTCACCGCCACTAGATCGATTGGTTCGAATCCGCACTCACGCGCTTCCGCTTCGTGTTTGGCGTTGCCGCGCTTAAAAAGCAGGCCGCCATGCACGCGCGGATGCAAAGTTTTCACCCGGCCTTCGAGAACCTCCGGAAACGCGGTGAAACTGGAAATGTCGCGCACCGGAATTTTTTGTTTTCGCAACAAGTCGGCTGTGCCACCAGTCGAGATAATGTCGACCCCAAGACGTTCCAGTTCGCGTGCGAAAGCGGCGACGCCTTTCTTGCTCGAAACGGAAATGAGCGCGCGAGTGATTTTCATCGGAACGGTGAAGCGATAAAGAGTTAAAGCGTTAAAGCGGGCGACACGTGCGATCTTGTGTTTTGCTTCAACCGTTCAACGCTTAAACGCTTCAACGATCCAAGATCACGTTCTTCGCAGCCGGATAAAGCACCGGGCAACAGCCGATCGTCTCGCAAAACGCTTTACTGAAATGGCTAAGGCTCGAATAACCAACCTCAATCGCAGCTTCAGTCACGTTGTGACGTCCGGCACGCAGCAGTTCGGCGGCGCGTTCCATTCGGACGTTGCGCAGATACTGCGGAATCGTTAGGCCGACTTCGCGGGAAAAAATTCGGCTGAGATAAAACGGACTGCAGCCAACTTCCTGTCCCAGAATTTCGAGCGCGGGCGGATTCGCCAAATCGCGAGCCAGCAATTCCTTGACCCGTTCAACACGTTCGCGCGCGACACGCTTCTGCCGCATGCAGAAAAACTCAGGGTCCTTCGGCGCGAACATAAAATGCGCCATCAACTCGAGCGACTTGCTTTGATACCAAAGAACTTGTGCAGCTTTCGCGACCGGCGGTTGCGCGAGACTGGCCACCACTTCGCGTTGCTGGATCGACATCGGGCGGGCCGGTGCGACGACGCTGTCATCTTTGTCGCCAAAAATTACGCGACGAATCTCCGGCTCGAGGTCGGCTTCGTTTTGCACCAGTTCTTTCCGCAAATGGCTTCGCGAAAACTCGAGCGTAACGAATTGGTGATGATCGCGCGCGCGTCGCGATGCCGCCAACGGCTCGTCGCCAATCGCGTAGTAGCCAGAGTTTCCTGGCGCGTAACCGACTTTCCCGCTCGCACCGATCTCGCCGTGCCCTTCCAGGTTCAAACAAAACTCGAGACTGCGCGGATGAAATGTGCGTCCCCAATCGAAGGAACGTACTGTCCGAAAATCGTGCCACTCGACCGCGACGCCGATTCGATCGACGTCGCCATAAAGAGGACGCCACCCATCTTTCACCTCACGCCAAGCATGCTGCTCGGCCGCGCAACCCGGATTCATTTTGCTTAATTACGAATGTTGCCGGGCCGAATGCAAGGCTGGTTTCTTCTCTTCCAGCGCGGCCCGATCCCAAGCTCCGAGCGTCGAAGCCGCGTCGTAGGTGCTTTGAGCAAACGCCAACAATGTTTCGTCGGGCGATTTCGCAGTGCGAACAGCGTCGTAAGGCAAAACGAATTCTTTGACCTGTGAGTTGTAAGCGGCGGACGGGGGTTTGATTTTCGCCTCCGAAAAACCCTTCGGCTCCGGATACGCATATGAATAGAAAATGGGCGTCGGCATGGCCGCGTTTCCGGGCCAGAAGCCAAGGCTGCTCACCTCCTGCGAATAAGCTTCGCGCGTAATCGCATCCGGCAAATGCGGAATACCACCGGGATGTGGCGGAGCCAGTCGACCTGAAAAACGCGTCACTGCCAAATCGAAGCTGCCCCAAAAAAAGTGGACCGGGCTGCATTTCCCGCAGAATCGGGAGCGAAAATCTTTAAATACACGATCCGATTGCGCGAGCACGTGCCAGAAGCGGTTCGCGTAATCAGCGTCGTAACTCCGATGCGCTTCATCTTCATCAAAACGAATCGGATCCGGGATTTCGTTAGGCAACATGTCGATCTTGACCGGCAACTTGAGCTCGTTCAACGCGGTCATGACCGCGTGATAGAACTTGGCCACCGATTGCGGCTGCAATTTGATCACCCGGGTCGCGCCATCATTTTTCAAAATGCGCAATTCGTGATCGATGAAATCGAAACGAATCTCGAAGATCGAAGATCCATAAGGAATCGGCGAAGTCGTTAGGCCGCGCGCGGTCAGGTAAAGCGTGACGTGCCAGGAGTGATTCGTCCACGGGGTTTGCACCAATCGGATTTTGCCGACGATCTGCGTCCACATATGAACGGTCGCACACGTGTCCTTCCATTTTTCGAATGGAAGCTCCGGCCAGGTTTCCATGGTTCGTCTCGCGGCAAACTAGCCGCGGTTGATAAAGTCGGTGAACGATCGACGCACGCGCTCAAACATACCGCGCGCTTCATCCTGGGTGCGCTCGAATGCGCCACGGATTCGCTGTCGAACTCCGCTGAGCGGTCCCTTTTGGTCGTCGTCGTCGCCTTGTTCGCCTTGTTCATTGTCGTCGTGCTTTGAGCGGTAGCCGCGTTCGGTTTCCACATCCTGCATCGTCGCGCCGGCGAACATTCCTTCGGTGCGAACCACGTTACCGCGATTGCAATTGATGTGAATCGTACCCACCGGCCGACCCGAATTGCCCTGGAGTGTGACAATCCAAATTGGATCGCCGCGCTCGTCAGTCCGCAACGTGTAACTCGCGGTGGAAAATTGCGTGTTCGATTTCTCCGCGGTGTGACTCGCGACCGCGAACGCCCCGCTCGAATCGAGATTCAATCGTGAAGTCTTAATCGTTGCGCCTTCAGCCGACCCAACCACTGTTCGTGTCGGCGTGCGCTCGGATATTATTTTGTTGTTCGCCACTTCGATTTCGCGAACACCACCGCGTGCGCGCTGATCGTCAACCAAAATCTTCCACGTTTCAGGTTGCGGATTGCCGTTAACGCCGGTCACCGAAATGACATGATTAACGTAATCGCGATTCAATCGAGTACCGACCACACGTAACGCTTCGTAAGCGGTGCCTTGCTCCTGCGCGAGCGCCGAGGTCGAAACAAGCAGCAGTGCTGCGAACATTTTCCACATGCGCAAAACTGAACAGCCGCTTTCCTAAACTGTCCATTGCTTTTGCTTGCGAGCGGATGATGGTAGAAAAACGCCGTCAGCGGCCAGGCTGATCTTGGCCGTGGGATGCAAACTGTGTCCCGACAAAATGAAAACCTGAACCGCGCGGCTTTTGCTCAGCGTTTTGTTTCCAATGAAAAAGAACAAGCTCGAGTTCAGCAGTCACACGGCGAATCTCGCGGCGATGCGCAAAAGCGTTTGGAGATTTCTCGATGGCTACGAATTTTCGCAGAAAGAGCGCGTCCTTATTGTTCTGGGTGTGGATGAAGCCTGCACCAACATTATTCGCTACGCTTACGACTTGCGCGACGATCAACCGATCACTTTGTGGATGGAAGGATTGCGTAACTCGGTCCGAATGCGATTACGCGACTTTGGCGAACAAGCGCTGCCTCAAAAAATGAAGGGGCGCGCAACAAACGTTATTGAACCCGGCGGCCTCGGCTTGCATTTGATCCGGGCGGCGTTCGACAAGGTCGATTACATTTTGAAACCACGCGGCACCGAGCTCGTGCTGACAAAAAATTTGAAATAGCGATCGAGAGATTGATTGCGCGCCGAGAAACTGTAGGGGACGCTGCTAGCGTCCCTATTTTTTATTGGGAAGCTGACAGCTTCCCCTACAAAATGACTTCGCCAAGATCAACATGAAACCGCCCGAGCCAGATCCAGCATTCGAAATTTCGCTGCGCCCTCCGGCGTTTAGCGAGTTCACCGGCCAGATCAAAGTGCGCGAGCGTTTGGAATTAATGGTGGCAGCGGCCAAAAAACGCGGCGACGTACTCGAACACATTTTACTCAGCGGACCGTCCGGCCTGGGCAAGACCACGCTCGCCTACATCATTGCCAACGCGATGGGCGTGAACATTAAAAATACCAGCGGCCCGGTGATTGAAAAAGCCGGCGAGCTGGCCGGACTCCTAACGAGTTTGGAAAAAGGCGACGTTCTTTTCATCGATGAAATTCATCGGCTGCAACCGACGATCGAGGAATATCTCTACCCGGCGATGGAAGATTACCGTCTGGACATCATCATCGATCAAGGTCCGCAGGCGCGCAGTTTGCGATTGAACTTGCCGAAGTTCACGCTGGTCGGTGCAACCACGCGCGCCGGAATGGTGAGCGCGCCGCTTCGATCACGCTTTGGAATGACTGCCCGGCTCGATTATTACAGCGCGGATGAAATGCAAAAAATTATTGTGCGCAGTGCGCGGTTGTTAGGCGTGGAGATCGATTCGGCGGGGGCGGCGGAGATTGCGGCGCGCAGCCGCGGCACACCGCGCACCTCGAATAATCTTCTGCGTTGGGTGCGCGATTATGCCCAAGTCAAAGCTGAAGGCAAAATCGATCGCGACATCGCCGATAGCGCGCTGGCCATGCTCGAGATCGATCGCGACGGGTTCGATCAGTGGGACAAACGCATCATCGAAACGTTGATCCACAAATTCAATGGCGGCCCGGTTGGTTTAAATTCCCTGGCCGTCGCGATTGGCGAAGAAGCAGGCACACTCGAAGAAGTGAACGAGCCTTATCTGATCATGGAAGGCTACATCAAGCGCACACCGCAAGGACGCGTCGCAACGGCAAACGCGTACAAAAAACTCGGATTAAAGCCGCCGAACGGCGCGCAAGGCGAATTTTTGTAGGCCGTTTCTGCGAAACGGCTCGGCGTCTGACACAGACGCCCTACAATCCTGAATTCAGCGTTGAGAGTTGAGCGCTGAGAGTTGAGAGTCTTGCCCTCACTCGGCGGCTGCGCCGTCCATCTCTCCCTCAGGGAGAGACGCACGCGCAGCGGCAGTGAAGGCCGGTCTTAATGCTTGACGATGCAGACGGATTTTTTTCAGCAAACGTCCAAAGTTCTTTCGGTCTCGGAACTGACGAGAAGCATTCGCGGCGCTCTCGAGACGCGATTCGGCGCCGTTTGGGTGCACGGCGAGATTTCCAATTACAAATTGCATCCGAACGGGCACCAATATTT
>Ga0210384_10004041_pt1 | contig 16583 bp, 18 predicted proteins | sample IncBWH2MmetaG_FD_160574 | JGI IMG/M metagenome (GOLD analysis project Ga0210384, IMG submission 160574) | Forest soil microbial communities from Barre Woods Harvard Forest LTER site, Petersham, Massachusetts, United States - Inc-BW-H-2-M | ecosystem: Environmental > Terrestrial > Soil >...
ATTAATTTATTCTTGAATTTTATTTTCTTGAGTTAAATGAAAACGGATCACCTTGTTGGATTATATCTTGATCTGATAAATTTTACCAAGTAAATGAAACCAAGTACAATCCACGTAATCATCATTCCAGACCATACATACAAGATTCCAGGATCTACCCATGCCACAAATTGAGAAGGAATAATGATTTTTAATTGATACAATGGAAAAACATAAGGATTGAGATCTTGTGTATTTTGAGAGACCATCATCATGGCCCCATTTGATATCTTGTTTATAATCTGAATAATGACATGCCAGCTAACAAAGAACGTTATAAAAAAGAAAATCGCCTTCCTGCCAACGTGCTTTTTATAACCTCTTTTTTCTAATTTTGCAAGCCTTTCATTTACTCTTTTTAATTCATTTAGTAATTCATCCATTGGATCATGGCCTGCTGAAATTCCAATTTCTCTTTTTTTGGCCGAATCTATATATATTGAAATTAAGGAATCCAAATATTTTTTATCAGATGCAAAAATAGGCTTTTTATCATTAAGGGTATTTAAAATATAATTTAATCTCCCAACATCTCCCTTTTTTGATTCTATCAAATAAACAACTGATCTGATTAAATCATTAGACATTTGATTCATCTCACTTCCTTGTAGTGTTTAACCAATAGGAAATGACCCTCCATAATAGTATTAGATAAATCTATCAATATTATCAAGCTCTTTTGGAAAAGGATTTTAATATCAGTGAGTTAGCCTATGCTCTTTAGGAAATTAATTACTGGTTCTTTATCTACATTCTCTAAGGCAGCAAACCCTTCCAAAAGTTCTCTTTGAATTATTATGGATTCATCAAGAGCATTTTTTATAGTATTGGCATCAAATGGAACAAGATGATCTATCTTTCCAATACTATATGCTTCTACATATTTTCTAAGTATTGAAGAAACAAAGATTGGTGCAACATTCAAAAGTAATAGCATTGATTTTTTGAAATCCTTATCTTTTGAATTAGAATTTTTTTCAAAAAATTGTTCTATTATTTTTGCTCTGTCCTTTTCCATTTCTTCAAGGGATGCTGCAACAAGTAAACCACCTTCGGTCAGTTGGTAATATGGTACTCCTTCTTCTTGTAACGCTTTTGGACCACGTTTAATTGGTAATCTTCCTGCCTCTTCTACAATTTTAAGGGGAAGTAAAATTTCATCCAGATCCCTAAAAATTCCTGAATAGATGTTTTGCCAAGTGGTGCCGTTTTTTTCAGCAAGTTTGTGTGCTAGGGCAGTTCTTGTCTTCCTTGGTGGAATATTTTCAAGGGCAAGATGCATAACTATTCCCCTTTGGCGTATTGCCTCACCTGTAAGCTCTTTACCTTTAGTCTTGAAGGTCTGAAAAACCGACAACTGTGGATTTGGCATCTTTTGTTTCATAGTTAATGACCACCTAAGTTACCCGTACAGCTTTTGTGGTTGAGATTTGATTATTCTGTTTAAAAAAATAATAATTTTTAATGTTCATGTAGTGTTAGTATCTTGGTATGCCTAAATATAACAATATACGTTTTTACAGAATATTAGAATAATTTAATACTTTTTTGTATTTTTCATACTATGTTGAAAACTTTGTGGTATAAGTTGTAACGCAAAGTTTATTTTTTTCATGAAGGAATTTTTTCAGTTACAGGCATTCAAACAAACACATCTTGTTTTTCTCGAACTGTAATAATATGAAATGAATTTACAGCACCTAGTTTACACATTGATTATGCTAATTAGCGCAAGGGATATTCTCAAAAAGCTTGATAATCCGAAATTGATTCTGGTTGATGCAAGATCATACAAGGATTATTCTGAAGGGCATTTACCTGGTGCGGTAAACTTGGATTTTTTTTATTATCATTGGTTTGATACCAGTGATGAGGGCATGCAAGCATTCAACATGCAAATGAGAAAACTTCTTTCTATCCTAGGAGTGACAAAAACAAAGACAGTCGTGTTTTATGATGATGTTTCTGGAATGAGTGCAGCAAGAGGTGTATGGCTTTTAAATTATTTTTCGTTCAAGAAAGCCTTCATGCTTGATGGAGGAATAAAAAAATGGAAGAGTCTTGGTCTACCTCTAGAAATGAAAACAAATGGATTCAAACCGACCAAATTCTCTGGAAAAACGAACAAAGATGTATTTGCGGGATTTGAATACATTAGAAAAAATCTAAACAAAATCAAACTTGTAGATGCAAGAGCTGCAGGAGAATTCAATGGAACAGTAATCCGGGCTGCAAGAAAAGGGCACATTCCAAATGCAATTAACATAGATTGGACCCTTAACATAGAAGAAGACGGCACAATGAAACGAAATGAGTCTCTTTTCAAGCTTTACAAATTATCTAAAGATGATGAAATAGTAACATATTGTCAAGGAGGATATAGAGCAGCAAATTCATTCTTAGCTCTTAAAAAACTTGGATTTAAAAATGTCAAAGTATATGTTGGTTCTTGGGGAGAATGGGGAAATAGATTAGATCTTCCTGTGGAACATTAGATTCATCTTAATTCTATTTTTATCAGGATTGTAAATCCAGAGTTATGGAATCTAGAATTATCCAGAATTTAGATTGAATCTCTGATAAGAAAAAATCCTTTTTTAAAAAATAGATCCGCCATTATAAAAATTAGATTAATATAGCCTCTCCAAATGAGCCATACTTGATGATGCTGAAGAGGCGTTCAAAGTTATTCTCTATTATAATAGTTGTAGGTTTGACGATCGCACTTTCTATATTCTTTACAACCCCAGCTTTTGCGCAATCAGCAGCTACTAGTTCAGGTTTAACAAAGCCACTGCTAGCTATTGCTGCTGCAATTGCAATAGCTGGAGGTTTGATCGGTACTGGCAATGCACAACAAGGAATTGGCGCTGCTGGCATGGGTATCATTGCTGAGAAGCCAGAAAAATTTGGTCAGGTATTATTCTTCTTTGTCATTCCTGAAACACTCTGGATCATCGGATTCGTGCTAGGAATCATTCTGTTACTTGGCATACTATAGTGGAATTCATAATGAGCATTGAGACCTTTCTCATTGAGATAGAAAGCAGGAAAAAAAAGGATCTTGCAAGGCTTAACAAAGAACTAGATGAGAAAGGAACTGCTATACAAAATCAAAGAGACGCGCAAATCAAAGAAATACAGGAACGTTTTGCAAATGAAGCAAAATTAAAGTCAGAAAGGGAATTTGCAAGAATCATTGAATCAGCTAGATTACAAACAAAAAAAATTTTATTCGATGCTATTAATGCAAACTTGGAATCTGCATTTAATGTCATCAAACAAGAAATTAAGAATTATGTAAAATCTCCACAGTACAAAAAAACATTAGATACTATGGTAAATACTTCAAAAAAACAATTAGGTCAAAATATTATTGTTCATTGCCGTGAAGAGGACCGTACAGTTTTAAAAGAAATGGGAGTAATCATTGGTTCTACCATTCAAACTTTGGGTGGAATAATCGCAGAAAGTAAAGATGGAAAAAAGGAACTAGACCTGACATTTGAAGAACTTTTAAGAACTCATGAAGATGAAATAAAAGGTTTTCTTACGGAGAGGATATCATAATGGGAACCTCACAATATTCATCTTCTTTTGGTAGATTGCAAGCAATATCAATGAATTTTCTTACCAAAGATATGATGCAAAATCTTCTAAAAGCAAAAGATGATGTTGAGATGGCAAAAATCTTAGAGTCAACATGGTATGGACCAGATATTGAAAAAGCTGCATCTGTTTACCAACCTTCAGAAATTTTAGAAGTTGCATTGAATCGACACCTTGTTCATATAAATAAAATTGCATTAGATGCAACACCGTTTAATGGCAAATCTGCAGTTAGGGCCTATTTGTCAAAATGGGATATCTACAATATTGAGTTGATACTTTCTTCAAAAAGTATGGGGAGAGCAATTACTGAGACAGAATCATTCCTAGTCTCTAGCCGGAACGTACCAGCAGGAATTTCTGCAGGTAATATTACTCATGATGAGATGAAGATCATCCTCTCCCAAACAAGCGTAGATGGTGTAGTAAATCAACTTGTGAAGTACAACTATGGTCCAATCTTAATGCAACATTTGGAAGAATATCAAAAGAGTGGTGATCTTGGTCCTATGATGTATGCATTACAAAAATTTTATTATAAAGCATTACTTGAATCTCTAAAATTCTTCCAAGGAGATGAAGGTATGATAAGGGAATTTTTTAGAGCTGAGATTGATAAGAAAAACATACTAAATCTTATGAAAGGCAAAGAAGCTAATTTGGATAAAGAAATAATAGGTAAACATCTCATCGACGGCGGAAGGATCCTAATGAATGAGCTATTGGATATCTATGGGGTAAAAGATCCTGCAGAAATAGCTGGAAGAGTGGAAAATCGCTTTACTCTAATCAATGCGTTAGCACAATACAAGAAGACCCGAAGTTTAATTGATTTTGAAGTGGCACTTGACAAATTCATAAATACACAGTATGTCAAAAAATTAAAAAACATTGCACTTTCTATTGGAACGGTGTTTTACTTTATAATTAATGCAGAGTACGAGCGTGAAAACGTTAAAAGGATTGCCTATGGAAAACGTTACAATCTGTCAACTGAACAAATAAATTCAATGTTGCTAAGCGAGTGAAAATATGTCTAAACAGAAAACAGAATCAAGTGGAAGGATCGCAGTAATAGGAGAGCGTGAGCTAGTAATTGGATATAGACTTCTTGGAATGGACGATACATTTATTGTAAGTAAGGAGGATGCTAACAAAACATTGCAAGAACTTTTTTCATCAGGGAATTTTGGTTTGATTATTGCAAGCGAATTTATTCGCAATCTACTTCCAAGTATATTTAGAACCAAGATTGATGCATCAATAGAACCATTAGTGTTGTTTATGCCGGCACTGCAGGGAAATATTCAAGAAGAATCAATATCAGTATTAGCAAAAAGGGTATTGGGGGTTAATATTCAAGGAAGTTGATGAGATATGGCAGATGGTATAGTTTCTAGAATTTCTGGACCTGTTGTTATAGCAACTGGTCTAGAAGGCGCGCAAATGTTCGACGTGGTACGAATTGGTGAACTTGGTCTAGTAGGAGAAATAATCCGTTTAGAAGGTAACAAGGCTACAATTCAGGTATACGAAGATACAACTGGTTTAAGACCAGGTGAAAAAGTCATCAATACAAAACGTCCGCTTTCGATGCAGCTTGGTCCTGGACTCTTAACTTCAATTTATGATGGTATTCAAAGACCGCTTGATGTCTTAAGAGCACAAAGTGGAGACTTTATCAGTAGAGGAAATGTTATACCTGCTCTTGATCAGACAAAAAAATGGGATTTTGTTCAATTAAAGAAAAAAGGTGATCATGTTTCTCCGGGTGAAATTATTGGCGAAGTTCAAGAAACTCCACTGATAATGCACAAAATAATGATCCCACATAATGTTGAAGGTGAGCTCACAGAAATATCTGAAGGAAAATACAACGTCAATGAAATTGTAGGGTCTGTTCAAACAAATAGTTCAAAAGTTGAAATTGGTCTGTCAAGTTGGTGGACAGTTCGTGTACCAAGACCTGTACTGCGTAAACTACCACCAGAAGAACCATTGCTTACAGGTCAACGTGTTTTGGATACATTCTTTCCAGTAGCAAAAGGTGGAACTGCTGCAATTCCAGGACCATTTGGAAGTGGAAAAACGGTAACCCAGCAACAACTTGCCAAGTGGGCAGACAGTAACGTCATAGTCTATGTAGGTTGTGGCGAAAGAGGAAACGAGATGACCGAAGTTCTTACAACTTTTCCAAAACTAGAGGACCCCAAATCAAAGCGTCCATTAATGGAACGGACAATTCTTGTTGCTAATACCTCAAACATGCCAGTAGCTGCACGTGAAGCTAGTATCTATACCGGAATTACAATGGGTGAATACTATCGTGATATGGGATATGGTGTAGCATTGATGGCAGATAGTACCTCAAGATGGGCAGAAGCACTAAGAGAAATTTCAGGTAGATTAGAAGAGATGCCTGGTGAAGAGGGATATCCAGCATATCTAGGAAGGAGATTGGCTGAATTTTATGAAAGGGGAGGAAAAGCTATTGTTATTTCTCCAGAAGAAAGAGTAGGTTCCTTGACTTTGGTTGGTGCAGTATCACCCCCTGGTGGAGATTTTTCAGAACCAGTGTCACAAAATACACTAAGAGTTACAAGAGTTTTTTGGGCGTTGGATGCAAGCTTGGCATCAAGAAGACACTTTCCATCTATTAATTGGCTTACAAGCTATTCCTTGTATGCTGATAACATGGGTGAATGGTACAAAAATAATGTTGCAAGCGATTGGGTTGCTCTAAGAAAAGAAGCTCTAGAAATTTTACAAAGAGAATCAGAATTGCAAGAAATTGTTCAATTGGTAGGCTATGACGCATTACCAGAACCAGAAAAAGGTGTTTTGGATACTGCACGCTCCATTAGAGAAGATTATCTACAACAAAGTGCTTATGATGAGGTCGACACTTATACATCAATTAAAAAACAATATCTTTTACTTCGAACAATTTTAGATTTTGGTAGAAGAGAAAGTGATGCAATAAAGAAGGGCGCTACATCATCAAAGATTGGTGCTCTAGAATCAAGAAAAATGATATCAAGAATAAAATGGACTAAAGAAGATCAAGTAGAGCAACTGGTTACGGATACAAAGACTACCATGGAAAAAGAATTCAATACTCTGATGATTGAGGTGACTACCTAGGTGTCTGGTGTAGCATTCAAGACACTATCTAAGATAGCAGGACCGCTGATATTTGTAGAAGGTGTAGATAATGCAGCATATGGTGAAATGGTTGAGATAAAACTTCCCAACGGTGAACGTCGACAAGGACAAGTTCTTGATACTAGACAAGGTTTGGCAGTGGTTCAAGTCTTTGGTCCAACCCTTGGCATGACCACCTCTGGAACTTCAACAAAATTCACTGGTGAGACTGCTATGATGTCAGTTTCTGATGAAATGCTTGGGAGAGTATTTGATGGATTAGGAAATCCTAGAGACAATGGACCAAAAATAGTATCAAAACAAAAAGTTGATCTTGTAGGTTCTGGTATCAATCCATACGCCAGGGAGGAACCTTCAGAATTCATCCAAACAGGAATGTCAAACATTGATGGAATGAATACTCTTGTAAGAGGTCAAAAGCTTCCAATATTTTCCGGTTCTGGTCTTCCACACAACTTACTTGCCGCACAGATTGCACGACAGGCCAAAGTCCTTGGTGGTTCTGAAAATTTTTCTGTTGTGTTTGCTGCAATAGGAATTACAAGTGAGGAATCAAATTTTTTCATAAAACAATTTGAAGAAAGCGGAGCTCTTGGAAGAACTGCACTGTTTTTGAATTTGTCATCTGATCCTTCGATGGAACGTATACTTACTCCAAGACTTGCCTTGACAACAGCAGAATTTCTTGCTTATGAGCGTGATATGCATGTTCTTGTTATAATCACTGACATGACAAACTATTGTGAAGCATTAAGAGAAATCGCTGCTGCACGTGAAGAAGTTCCGGGAAGAAGAGGATACCCAGGATACATGTATACAGACCTGTCATCCCTTTATGAAAGAGCTGGAAAGATTAAGGGGCGACATGGTTCCGTAACACAGATTCCTATACTCACAATGCCAGCTGATGATATTACACATCCGATTCCAGATCTTACTGGTTATATCACAGAAGGTCAGATAGTTATGAGCAGAGATCTGCATAGAGCAGACATTCATCCCCCAGTAGATGTCCTAACAAGTCTTTCACGTTTGATGAATCAAGGTATTGGAAAAGGAAGAACAAGAGAAGATCATCGAGGTCTTGCAGACCAGCTTTATGCGGCATATGCACAAGGTAAGGATGCAAGATCACTTGCAGCTATTGTTGGAGAAGAAGCTCTAAGTGATTTAGATAAGAAATTCCTAAAGGTTGCTAACAACTTTGAGAGAAAATTTGTCAACCAAGGGATGGATGAAAACCGTTCCATTGAACAAACTCTAGATATAGGTTGGGAGTTACTCAGCGATCTATCGGAATCAGAAATGAATCGTATTAAACCAGAGTTCATTGCAAAGTACGGGAAAAGAACCACAAAGGGTGGTGAATAGACTTTGCCATCAGTAATTAACATTCGTCCAACTCGTCTTGAATACATTCGCACTAAACGAAGAATTGTTGTTGCTAACAAAGGATTAAAGTTACTAAAACTGAAACGTCAAGCATTAATTCTGGAATTTTTTAATGCAAGCAAAACTGCCGCTGCATTAAGGAGCGGTTTACAATCTGAATTGATAAAAGGCTATCAAAGTATCAGGTTAGCAGAGATGCTTGCAGGTACAATGAGACTAGAAAATGAAGCAATGAAGATTCCACAAATAAGTAAATTGCATATTCAAGTAAAAAATGTTATGGGAGTCAGTATACCAAAATTACAAGGTGGAAAAAGTAATACTGCTATCATTGAGCATATATTGGAACTTCCTCCTTCAATTAATGAAGCAATAAAGGCGTTTCAAAATGTTCACAAAATGGTACTTGATGTTGCAGAAAAAGAAACTACATTACGAAAGCTTCTATATGAGATTGAAAAGACCAAACGAAAATCTAATGCAATAGAGAACGTTTTCATTCCAAGACTACAGAGTGCAGTTAAATTCATCGTATTCAGACTAGCTGAGATGGAACGTGATACATTCATCATGTTAAAGACAGTAAAGCGTAAGATGGGTGAAAGAGAACAAGAAAATATTCAAAGGGAGAAAGAAATACTTGCCAGCTAATTTTGTAAATCCCCAACAAAAAAAATTCTATCTGATTATGAGGGCATTTAAAATTGGTAACATCCTTGGTACAATTGGTATAGCACTGTATGCAGGAAAACATTTCTTAGGAGTGTAATATGTCAACTCAGGAAAAATATGTTCATTCTATCAAACAAATTAAGGAATGTGAGGAAAAAGCATGGGCTGAAGTTCAAGATTTCAAGAAAAAAATAGCTGAAGATATCAAATCCTTTCAAATCGACGCTGACAAGGCAATTGAGATGACAAAAACACAAGGCGAAAAGTTAGTTGAATCAAGTATCGATCAAGCAAGAAAAAAAGCTGAAATTGAAGCACAGAAAATTATTGAGGAAGCAAAAACAAGATCAAAAACCATATCAACACAAATGGATGAAAAAACTATTCGCGGAATCCTAGATATTTTGTTAAAAGGTGTTGAATAATGGTGCTCAAGCCTGTCCCGATGACAATGATGGCAGTCCTTGGTTTGAGAAAAGACAGGCAGGTCGTAATTTCTGTTTTACATGATATGGGCATAGTACAATTGGAACCTTTATCAAAAGATGTGGCTATTATACTCAAAAATGAACGCGATAATGACCTTTACAGACAAGTTTCAGATCAACTCCTTAGAATTAAAGCATTCAAAACCGTTCTACCTCCTATCTCAGTTACTCATTGTCAGCGTTTTCCAACAGTTGACAGTTTGATGCAAGCAGCAAAAGCGATTGATATTGATACTAAAGTAGCTTCTCTTGAAAGAGACAAAGAAAATCTCCTAACTAAAATCAGCGAAACTGAAAATAATATAAAACTCGCTGAAGAGTTTTCATTCTTTCCAGAAGATTTCAATGTACTCCAGTTAGTATTAGGACACTCTTACTTTGGTCGTATAGATACTGAAAAATTCCCTACATTTAAGAAAGCATTAGAAGCAAACAATCTAGACGTTTTCCTTTACTCTAACGAGGGAAAAGAAATCACACGTATTGTTCTTATTACATTTCCTAACTTTCCTCCTCACGCTCTAGCCACCGCTGTTCAAGAGTATGATGTTAAACTTGAAGCAGTACCAAAACTCAATGGAACACCGGTTCAATTAAAACAATCACTAGGAACTGTTCTCAATGATCTAAATCAAAAATTAAAAGAAATCGATAGACAACTAGGCGAGATTTCAAAAGAACACTATGCAAATATTGTTTGCATAGAAGAGCAACTTGAAATAGAAAACAGAAAACTCGAAGTCATTGACAATCTTGGAGTCACATCAGATTCTTTTGCTCTGGAAGGCTGGGTACCAAAATTAAAACTAGAACAGGTTAAGATTAATTTAGATAAACATGCAAAAGGAACAATCGTTTATGAATTAGAGACTGAAGAAAATCCACCAACTCTTTTTGCTAATCCAAAAAGGTTCAAGTTGTTTGAGGCTTTCATTCGATTTTATTCTTTACCACAAGGCAAGGAATTTGATCCTACATTGATTTTTGGCCTAATCTTTCCAGTCTTTTATGGTATGATGGTAGGTGATGCCGGCTATTGTCTTTTTATCCTACTTGTTTGCAGATGGGTAATCAGAAGAGTAGAGGGTGGAAAACGTAATATCAACATCATGCCAAAGCCCTTGAGAAAGTTTGCACTTACTATTTTGAAACCCAGACAGATGGTCAAATTGGCAAAGGCAATGACTCCTGGTGCTATTATTGGAATTATTTTAGGATTCACGTTCAATCTTTACTTTGGATTTCATCTCAATGGCTATCTGTTTAATTATATAAACACGACACTTGGTATGCAACTTCTTCCTGTTAGCGGAGCAATCTTTAATCCCATTGTAGGATTACGTAGACTTTTGCTAATCAGTGGATATATCGGCCTTGGTATGGTAACATTTGGCCTAATTCTTGGAATCCTCAATAGTCTACGAGAGGGCGAAAAGAAACATGCCATTGGAAAAGTTGGCTGGTTGGTATTTGGCTGGGGTGTTGTAATGACAGGATTAGCATTAATGCATCATGGACACATCAATCCAATTCATCATGTGGAGGGAATAGGTTACGTTGGATTGCTTTTAGGTGGAATAGGTTTAATGTTTGTTGGAGAAGGTCCAAGAGCTATTATGGAATTGCCATCTATAGTTAGTCACATACTTTCTTACACAAGAATTGTTGGAATTTTATTGGCTTCAGTAATACTTGCCGACGTAATAGATTTCATTTTCATAAAAACGCTCCATCACTCAATACCATTTATTGTTCTTGGAACTATGATTCTCTTTATAGGACATATATTCAACATAATCATCGGAGTCTTTGAGCCTGGCATTCAGGGAGCAAGATTGGTTTATGTGGAATTTTTCTCCAAATTTTATCATGGAAACGGTAGAGCATTCAAACCATTTGGAAGTACACGCAAGTTTACTTATGACCAGTACGAATTGGAAATAAAAGAAAAAACGAAATAAAAACCATATGGTTTTTGTGTCCTGAATTAACTAATAATATTTCAATTCATTTACATCAAGAATTCTTGTACAATATCTGCACCTAAGAACAAGACCTGTCTTATCAACTACATCCATGATTGGTTCAATATCTTCCCCACTATTTGTTATACAATCTGGATTTGAACACCTGAAAATTCTTTCTATTTCATTGGGAAGAGTAACTCGTCTTTTTTCAACTAGTTTATAGTCTTTGATAATATTTACTGTAGCTTTTGGAGCAATAAGTGCTAGCTTGTTAGTATCACCATCTTTTAGAAATCTATTCTCAACTTTTATAATGTCTTTTTTTCCAACTTTTGAACTGGGTACGTTTAGTGCGATTGTAATGACATTACCATCCTTTCCATCTATCTCAAGAGCATTGAGAACTTTGAGGCCTTTTCCTGCCTCAATATGATCTATCACAGTACCATTCTTTATTCGTCTTACAATAAGATCAGATTCTGACATTGGAATACTTTGTATAGTACTCATATATATTATTGAACGAGAATGAGCAATTCTTTTTTCCAAAAAGATATTGTCTCGATCCGTGATTTTGACAAGAAAAAATTTGAGAGTATTTTTGAGGCAACTGATAAAATAATTAAGATGGATGGCACCGAACGTCGTGAACTTGCCAGAGGAAAAACTTTGGGATATCTTTTCTTTGAACCAAGCACAAGAACCAGATTAAGCTTTGAATCTGCAATGGCATCGATTGGTGGTACATCAATTGGAATAGCTGATGCTTCGTCTTCTTCTGCCAAAAAAGGTGAGAGTCTTGCTGATACTGTAAAGATAATGTCCCTTTACTCTGATGTTCTTGTATTACGGCACCAGCTTGATGGTTCTAGTAGATTTGCAGCTGAAGTATCAGAAAAACCAATGATAAACGCAGGAAGTGGAACTGAAGAACATCCAACTCAGGCAATACTAGATCTTTATACAATTTGGAAAGAGAAAAAAAGAATCGATGGCCTCAGAATAGGAATTGTTGGTGATCTAAAATATGGCAGAACAGTTTATTCACTACTTTATGCACTAAGTAACTACAAAGTTGACGTACATCTTATCTCCCCGCCAGCGTTGAAGATTCGCGTTGATTCTACTTATGAGATCAATAAACGACTGTCTTACAAAGAATCAACAGACCTAGAAGAAAACCTTGATGAATTTGACGTTCTTTATGTTACTAGGATACAAAAAGAAAGATTTGCGGATATTGAAGAGTACGTCAAAGTCAAAGGAAGCTACAAGATTGTACCTGATATGTTAAAGAAAATGAAAGATGATGCAATAATCATGCATCCATTACCTCGTCTTGATGAAATTTCGCCTGATTTGGATTCTACAAAACAAGCAAAATACTTCAAACAAGCTGAATATGGTAAAGATACGCGTGCAGCCCTTCTTGCATTAATTTTAAATGAAAATGGCTTTTAATTAGTTACTATGGATGATAACAAGAATCTAGCTAGAAAGGCACTCGTCAACCTTGTCGTGGAAACAATACTCCTTGGCATTGGAAAGGAAATGTATGATAAAGTAGCCCATGATCTATATAAAAAATATCATTGATATCTGCGTGACTGTTATGAGCATCCTGAATACCTAAAAGAAATTTTAAAGGAATTATATGGCAACGCTTCCAACGTGGTTGTAGAAAAAATCAAAAAACAGCTAGAAGAGTTTTCTTATCATGAATCTGTTGCAAAGTTTGTAAAAATATTAGGTCAATAAAGGAAACACAACTAGCATCAATTTTCATTACATTGCAACAAGCTTTACATGATCCATTTTTCTATTTGTCTGAAAGTCTCTTGTCATCACATCGACTTTTTCAGCTTCACCGTGAAGCAAAAAAAGCTCCATGCACTTGTTCCCATCTATTTTGCTATGAAGATGAGTACCTATAAGACCTTCATAATTATGTTTGATTCCAGTTACTATCTGCTCTGACTCTTCGTCATGAACAACCATTAATATTGCATGTATCAAACCCGAAAGATTAGATCTTTGTTTCTCTTCTGAAATAAGCGTCCTAAGTCCAGCTCTTATTATTTCGGATCTACCAGAAAACCCCATGGATTTTTGTAGTTTATCTATTTCAGTAAGAATTTCGTCGTTTAGCGATATGGATACGATTGGCATATTGGTAATATTATTAAGTATTTTATAAGGTTAGCAGTAATTATTATTAACTTTTTGTAGATTTATTAATAACAATATAACTCTGTAACGCGTGAAATCAGGCAAGAGTGTAGCCATAATTGGCGGGATAATTGTGTCTGTCATAATCGTTGTTGTTGTATCAATTAATGCCAGCATTTTTCATCAATTCAAAATTACACAGAATTCTGTTGCAAACATTACATCTACAACTTTAAAGATCAAAATAATAGCATCTTTTTTCCCAATGTATGAATTTGCAAGAAATGTAGCTGGTGACAAGGCTGATGTTAGTACTTTTATTCCAAATGGTGAAGAACCACACGGATGGGAACCTACCACCCAAGCAATCCAAGATGTGCAAAACTCTCAACTTTTCATATTTAATGGAGCTGGTGTGGAAGCATTTATTCCTCAATTTTTGTCTATAGGCAATTTTTCAAATATAACATTTGTAAGAGCCTCACAAGGAATTCAAATGCAGGATGCAGATGTTACACACTTGGGTTCAGATGAAGCCAAACCCATTATAGAACAAGGAGGAAAGGATCCGCATGTGTGGAATGACCCTATACTTGCACAACAAGAAGTTAGAAATATTGCAAATGCAATGGAAAAAGCTGATCCTGCAAATGCCCAGTATTACGAAACCAATGCAAATGCATACATTGCAAAGCTAGCAAAATTAGATCAAGATATCAAGTCAGGACTATCAAATTGCAAAACACATACTTTTGTATCGTTTCATAATGCATTTAATTACTTTTCACAAAGATACGGATTAACTGATTATTGGATATATGGAATTGCACCAGAGGCAGAAGTGGCTCCTCAAGATATAGCAAAAATAGAAAATATTGCTAAACAAAATAACGTGAAGATAATCTTTTCCGAAGATCTTGTAGATCCAAAACTTGCTCAAACTCTAGCAACCGACATTGGTGCTCAGACAAGAGTATTGAGCCCTCTTGAGGGTATAAAGAACCAAACCGAACAACAAGAGGGAGTAACATTCCTAGATAAATGGTATCAAAACCTAGATAATCTCAAAGTAGCCCTAAGATGTCAATGAATGTATTAGATGTCGAAAATGTTTCTGTAAGCCATAACGGAGCCTTAGCGATAAATAACATTAGTTTTAGTGTTCAAGAAGGAGATCTTCTAGGTGTAGTCGGACCTAACGGTGCAGGTAAAACCACATTATTTAGGGCTATTCTAGGATTACAAAGCTATCAGGGAAAAATTAAATTATTTGGATACAAGGGACACCAATACGATACATTGCTTCCTATGATAGGATACGTTCCGCAAAAAGTAAATTTTGAACCAAACTTTCCCGCAACTGTTTCAGATGTTGTTGCAATGGGGACACTATCGGAGAAAAAATTAAGGAAAGGCGCAAAATTGATTCAAAGTTGTGGGTGCTGTTGGAATAGGATATTTGGATCATCAAATAAAGAAAGTGAAAAAATAGAAAAGGTACTAGAAATTGTTGAATTAGAATCACTAAAGGATAGGAGAATTAATGAGCTATCAGGAGGAGAACAACAACGTACATTCATTGCAAAGGCTCTTGTCAAAGAACCGGTATTGTTGATATTAGACGAACCAGTTACTGGAGTCGACGTGGAGGTACAGAATAAATTCTATTCAGTAATAAGAAAAATCAACAAAGAAAACAAGATTACTGTAATATGGGCTTCACATGACCTTACTGCAATTTCCGATCATGCTACCAAAGTGGCATGCATGAACAGGGATTTATTCTTCCACGGCGAAAAAAATGAATTCTTTTCAAACAAAGATCTATTAAAAACATATTCAGAATCAGCTATGCAAATGCATATGCATCACCACGAAACGTGATTATATGGTTCTTGATTTCTTGACGTATGGTTTTATGCAGAGAGCTCTAATTTCAGGTGTAGCAGGAGCAATTTGCTGTTCTATGGTAGGATTGTACTTGGTATTGAAAAGATATTCTCTTTTTGGAGATGCTATCTCGCATATGGCATTTGGCGGAATAGCTCTTGGATACTTTATTAACATATATCCAATTTGGACTGCTACCGTAGTTTCTGTTGCTGCCGCACTAGGAATTACAAAATTAAGAAAAAGCACCAAGATATCTGGAGATGCAGCAATTGCTGTGATGTTATCATCTGGATTGGGCATGGGAGTAATACTTGTTAGTGCAGCCCATGGATTCACCATTGATCTTTTCAGCTTCCTCTTTGGAAGTGTCTTGCTAACCAGTATGAATGATGTGTTGTTAATTTTAGGAATAAGTTGTGGTGTTATTTTCATACTTATTGCACTGCGAAAACCATTACTACATTTCACATTTGATGAAGAGCAAGCAAAAGTAAATGGTGTACCTGTGGATAAACTAAATTACCTTTTCATAGCTTTGGCAGCAGTTACTGTAATCGTAACAATGCGATTGGTTGGAATTCTGCTCATTTCTGCGTTGGTAGTTTTACCCAATCTAACAAGTATTATGATTGGAAAGGGATTCAAAAATACAATGATTATCTCTATTTCTTTATCAATAACAGCAACAATAACCGGCATAATCTTATCATATCCTCTTAATTGGGCGCCATCAGGAACTATAGTGATGATATTAGTTGCAATGTATGTTGGCACATTACTGATAAAACGTTTGGGTTTATTTTCAAATAGAACAATATCAGAAGAAAATCCTACCCTAACTCATTAACCAATTAAGAAGCCATGGTATAATTATTGTAGACTATAATTTGACTCCATCTGGAACGATAATAGTTATACCAATTGCAATGTTTCTAGTTGTATTACCTGCAAAATCTTTAAGATAAAATCAACAAACAAGAATTAAGAAATAACTAAAACTCAGTTACTCAGTTTTTTCTTCATGTTTCTGTTTGTCAATACCATTTTTATCTAAAATTCTATTCTTTCGAGTTGCAAAAGCATACCCAAATGATAATGAAATTATGGATATTACCAAGGCGGGACCTGTCCATTTCGGTAGTATCTCCAAGTTTGTTAATACTTCGTATGATGCCATTGAGGCTACTGT
>Ga0210384_10004042_pt1 | contig 16581 bp, 12 predicted proteins | sample IncBWH2MmetaG_FD_160574 | JGI IMG/M metagenome (GOLD analysis project Ga0210384, IMG submission 160574) | Forest soil microbial communities from Barre Woods Harvard Forest LTER site, Petersham, Massachusetts, United States - Inc-BW-H-2-M | ecosystem: Environmental > Terrestrial > Soil >...
CTCAACTCTCCGGCGGAAATCGACTGCTGTTCCGCGACGCGTAGAATCTCCGCGCGTACGCGAGGAGGAAATTTGAATGAAGTGTGATCCAGCAATTTGGCATGCAGTTGCGGCGGCGCGCCGGAGATGCGCGCCAGGGCCACGTCAATGCCGTCGGCCGACGTACCGGACATCGCGCCAAGGACCAGCATGGGCTTTGCTTCGCTCACACGATGAGTTTTAACACACAGGCCACGGAGACCACCGAGAAATCACGAAATCTGTTTCTTCAATTCGGCGAGGAGGTTGAGTGCATCGAGCGGCTTCAATTGATCGAGGTCGGCGCCGCGCAGCTTTTCCAGCACTTCGCGGTCGAGCGCCGTGAAAAGCACCTGCTGATGCCCGTTCTTATTCGCTAGATCCGAGGCGCCGGGGGAGAGCGTTTCGCTGAGCTCGTGCTCGCTCTGCTCATGCCTTTTCAAAACTTCGCGCGCGCGCTCGACCACGCTGCGAGGGAGCCCCGCGAGCCGGGCGACTTCGATGCCATAGCTCTTGTTGGCGCTACCCGGCTCGACGCGGCGCAAAAAAATAATCTCGCTAGGCGTTTCTTTCACGGACACATGGACATTCTTCACCGCGGGCAACAAGTCCGCAAGCTCGGTGAGTTCGTGATAGTGCGTGGCAAAGAGCGTGCGCGCGCGAGTGTGCTTTTGAAGATGCTCGACAACGGCCCAGGCAATGGAAAGGCCATCGAAAGTCGCTGTCCCACGACCGACTTCATCGAGAAGAACCAGGCTGGCCGGCGTGGCGTGATTAAGAATGGCGGCAACTTCGCTCATCTCCACCAGGAAAGTGGACCGACCGCGGGCCAGATTGTCGCTGGCGCCGATGCGCGTGAAGATGCGGTCGGTAATTGGCAGCTTGGCCTGGCGCGCGGGAACGAACGAACCCATCTGCGCCATCAGCACAATCAGAGCGGCCTGCCGCAAGTACGTGGATTTTCCGCCCATGTTGGGCCCGGTAATGAGCAGAAGCTGCTGGCGACCCGGTTCGAAACAGAGATCGTTGGGAACGAAACGCTCGCCCTTTTGCCGCAGCAGCTCTTCGATCACCGGATGACGGCCACCGATGATGAGGAGTTCTCCGGCGGAGTTGAATTCCGGCCGGACATACCCGCGATCGGCGGCAAGCTTCGCAAACGCCGTGAGCACGTCAAGCTGCGCAACCGCGGCGGCCGTGCGGCGCAGGCGCATGGCTTTTGAAGCAACGAACGAGCGCACGTCGATAAAAAGCTGTCGTTCGATCTCCAGGATGCGTTCGTCCGCGGCAAGAATTTTGCGTTCGTATTCTTTCAGTTCGGTCGAAGTGAAGCGCTCGGCATTCACCAGCGTTTGCTTGCGTTCGTAGTCCGCCGGGGCGAGATGGAGATTGGGCTTCGAAATCTCAATGTAATAGCCAAAGATTTGATTGAAGCGAATCTTCAGCGAGGCAATGCCCGTGCGCTTGCGTTCGCGCTCTTCCATCGCGGCAATAATCTGTTTGCTGTGCTGGCTCAAATTGCGCAGTTCGTCCAGCTCGCCGTGATAGCCGCTGCGAATCATGCCCGGGTCGGTTGCCAGCGCGGGCGGCTCGTCGGCGATGGCGCGCTCCAAACGATCGCGCACATCGGTGAGTTCATCAATTTCCTGATGAAGATGCCGAAGCAGTTCGCTGCCGCCAGCCGGCGGTGGCGTCAAAAAATTCTTCAGAACAGGCAGCTGAACCAAAGACCTGCGCAGCGCAACGAGTTCGCGCGGCGACGCCAGTCCAAGAGTGATGCGACTCGTAAGCCGCTCGAGATCAAGGATGCCTTTGAGCTCCTTGCGAATTTCGCCGCGCACAACCGTTTGCTGCACGAGGTGCGTGACGGCGCCAAGACGCCCATCTATGGATTCACGGTCAATGAGAGGACGCAGCACCCAGGAACGCAGCAGGCGCGCGCCCATGCCAGTAACCGTGCCGTCCAGCGCGGCAATAAGCGTCGTGGGGCCGCCCGCGCGGCCGCTTTCTTCCGTGAAGATGGGCGCAAGCAGTTCGAGATTGCGGACGGAAACCGGGTCGAGGACCAGAGCATTCTGCTGCTCGTAATAACGAACGCGGTCGAGATGCTGGAGCGCTTCGAGGCTCGGCGCGGATTCGCTGCTGGTGGCTGCACTGCGGTCGACGGAGCGCGCTGCGTTTTCGCGAAGATAGTGAACGATGGCGCCGGCGGCGCAAACCCCTTGCGAATGATTGTCGAGGCCGAAACCGGTCAGCTCTGCCACGCCAAATTGTTCGCGCAAGATGCGCTCGGCGTAGTCGCTCTGGAATATCCAGTCTTCAAGACGAGACTCCACGCCGCCCACGCCTTCGAGGAGCGAAGTTTTCGCTGTCTCAAAAAGCTGCTGGGGCCGGGGAAGTAGAGTCTCGCGAGGGTGAAGAAGCTGGAGCTCGTCGCGCAGCGCTTCATCCGCGCCTGGCCCGGAAAATTCCGTGGCTTGAAATTCGCCAGTGGAAAGATCAACGTAGGCGAGGCCGATGGGCGAGCCCGAAGAGTGCCGCGCGACGGCAGCGAGAAAACTGTTTTCACGCGCGTCGAGGACAGTGGCGTCCGTAGCTGTGCCGGGAGTAATGACCCGCACGACCTCGCGACGGACCAACTTCTTGCCCGGGCCGGGCTGCTCCATCTGGTCGCAAATAGCAATTTTGAATCCAGCGCGAATCAGCCGCGCAATATAGCCTTCGGCGGCGTGATAGGGAACGCCGCACATGGGAATGGGCTGACCCTTTTCGCGATTGCGGGAGGTAAGAGTGATTTGCAATTCGCGCGAAGCGATAATGGCGTCTTCATAGAAGAGTTCATAGAAATCGCCCAAGCGGAACAGCAGCAGCGCGTGCGGGTAACGCGCCTTGATGGCGTGATACTGCTGCATCAACGGGGATGTAGGCTCGCTCATTCGTCAGTCGTTATTTGTCATTCGCGGATACCGAGCTGCGTCAACAAGAACGCGTAGTCTAGCGCAATCTCGCGCAAGTAATCGTAGCGGCCGGAAGCGCCGCCGTGTCCCGCGCCCATGTTGGTTTTGAGCAGCAGGGCATTCGAATCGGTTTTCAACGTGCGCAGCTTGGCGACGTACTTGGCCGGCTCCCAGTACATGACCTGGCTGTCGTTCAGTCCGGTTTTCAGGAGCATGGCGGGGTAGGCCTTTTGCTCGAGGTTTGTGTAAGGGCAATAGGTCTTCATGTAGAAATAGTCTTCGACGATTTGCGGATTGCCCCACTCCTCATATTCGCCGACGGTCAGGGGAAGCGATGCATCAAGCATGGTGTTCAATACATCAACGAATGGGACGTGGTTGATGACCATGCGAAAGAGATCGGGGCGCATGTTGGCAACCGCGCCCATCAGCAGGCCGCCGGCACTGCCTCCTTCAATGATCAATTTTTCCGGCGCGGTGTAACGCCGCGCGATGAGATGTTCGGCGGAAGCCACGAAATCCGTGAAGGTGTTGCGTTTTTGTTTCATGCGGCCGGCGTCGTGCCAGGGTTTGCCAAGTTCTCCGCCGCCACGGATGTGAGCGACGGCGTAAATGACGCCACGATCAAGCAAACTGAGGCGGTTCGAACTGAAATTGACGGGAACAGAGATGCCATAGCTGCCGTAGCCGTAGAGGAGCAGGGGAGCGGAACCATCGCGGGGAGTGTCGCGCCGGTAGACGACAGAGAGTGGCACGCGCGTGCCGTCCGACGTCGTCGCGTGCAGGCGCTCGCTGACGTATTGAGTCGGGTCGTAGCCACCAAGGACCGGTTGCTGCTTGCGAAGCGTGCGTTCACGAGTGCGCGCGTCGTAATCGAAAATCGAGCGCGGCGTCACGAAGGATTCATATTGAAAGCGAACGTGCGACGCAACGAACTCCGGATTGTCGCCGATAGACGCGTTATACGCTGGCTCCGTGAATTCAATGCGATGCGACCCTGCGAGAGCGTTCGAATCGTTCGTGGGCAGGTCCACGATTCGCAGATAAGGGAGGCCGCCCTCGCGTTCGAACAGCAGCAGATGCGTTTCGAAAGCCTGCACGTCGGCAAGCATGACTTCCGCGCGGTTGGGGATAGCCTCGCGCCAGAATTCCCGGCGCGGATCGGCCACTGCCACCGTCACCAGGCGGAAGGTGCGTCCACCGGAATTGGTGCGGATGTAGAAGACGCCGCCACCAGCGCCGCCTGACACGTCGGGATGATGGTCCGCGTAATACTCGTGGCTATCCTCGCGCGGCGCGATCAACTGGAACTCGCCGGAAGGGTGGTCCGCGGGCAAATAGCGAACCTCGCTGGTCGTGTGGCTCACGGTCGTAAGAAGAACAAACGCGCCGCTGCGCGCCCGCTCAATTTCGAGACGGAAGCGCTCGTCGGTTTCTTCATAAAGCACAACGTCCGGCCCGGAGGTGCCGAGAACATGCCGGTAAAGCCGGTGAGATCGCTTTGTGATTTCGTCCTCGACAGTGTAGAAGAGCGTGCAATTGTCCGAGGCCCAGGCAACGCTGGTGACGCGTTCGAATCGCTCTGGGAGCGTAGCGCCCGTGCGAAGGTCCTTCAACTGCAGCGTGTACTGCCGAAATCCAGTGGTGTCGATCGAATAGGCGAGCAGCTGATTGTCGTCGCTCACTTCGAAAGCGTCCAACCCCAAGAACGAGTGGCCTTCCGCGAGCCGATTCAAGTCCAGCAGGAGTTCTTCAGGCGAGCCCTCAGCGTCGCGCCGGCGGCAACGAAGAGCATACTGTTTTCCTTCCTCCGTTCTCGTGTAGTACAGGTAGCCGCGGAGCCGATAGGGAACCGAGAGGTCGGTTTGCAGGATGCGCCGTAGCATTTCTTGATAGAGACTCTCCTGAAATTGTGCGGTGGGCCCCAGGACGGCGTCGGTGTAAGCGTTTTCGGCCTTCAAGTAGGCGATGACTTCAGGACTTTCTTTTTGGCGCAGCCAGCCATAGTCGTCGACGCGGCGGTCACCGTGCAGGAGATGCTCGACCGGTTCGCGCCGAGCGACAGGAGGCTGAGGAACGGGATTCGATGAGTTTTCTCGTGGCGGCATTGGCGCTGCGGTTTTGATTTCCGGAGGCATGGTTCCTTTGTTCGTCGTGTAACTGAAATTGGCCCGTTTTGCGGTGTACGGCGGATCTGGGCGCCGAGCGCAAGGAATGCGTGCGTCCGCTATACTAACGGAACTCCACGGCGGGAGAAAGCAGGCTAATGCGTTAGAAGGGCGCGCAGATGGCACAGGAAACTGAAATTAAACTGAAGATTGGCGACGTTCGGGCTTTCCATCGAGCCCTAAAGCGCATGGGGGCGCGTCCGTTCGGCAGCGCGACGGGGCGAGTCCATGAAGAAAACGTAATCTTTGATACGCCTGACGGGGGACTCGCGAAACACGGGCAACTGTTGCGCATTCGAACGGAGACGCCGGAATTGCGCGGGAAGTCCAAGACTGCCGGTTCGAAACAGCGTATCGTCGTGACCTTCAAGCAGCCGCCAACACGGCCGGATTCCGACCATGCCCGGCACGGACGCTACAAAGTCCGCGATGAAATTGAGCTGGAAGTCAGCGGGTCAGAAAATCTGACCAAAATCTTCGAGGGGCTGGGCATGAGCGGATGGTTCCGCTATGAAAAATACCGGACGACGTTCCGGTTAACGGCCTCGAAGGCCTGGGCGCGAGAGCTCTTGATCGAGCTCGATGAAACTCCCATAGGGACGTTTGTGGAACTCGAAGGGCCGGCGGAGGCCATCGACCGGGCCGCAACGGAACTCGGCTTTTCGAGACGCGACTACGTTTTGAAAAGTTACCTGGTTCTGTACATGGAAGAATGCCGCCGCAAGGGCGAGCAGCCCCGAAACATGGTCTTCCCGGATGGGAAGAAGCCCTCGAAGTAACCTTCCACGCAAAAAAATCGCTTGAATGGCCGTTTTTTCTTGACAACCCAGCGCGCGGCGGCTTATCAATTCACCTGCGGCCGAAAAAACGGTCATTTTCATTTGACCGCACGTCGGTTGTACAGCAACGGAGTGAATTCTCTCGATGATTGCGCGCAGCGAACTCGAACTTGGCCCCAATCGGCCAGGGCTTGAGCGGGTCCAACGGATGGGTATGCAGATCCTTTCGCGCGGGGCGCAAGCACTGGCCCAGGCAGTCGGGTGGGGAGGGTTCACCAGCGGCTAGCGGTAAGTCCAGCTATATGAGGTACTTGCCCGCGGCCGAGGATGAACGGTGCGCGGGTTTTTTGTTGTCCGAGCCGCCCGCGCAGTCAAGCCGAACGGGGCTGGATCGGCCGGCAATAGGGAGCAGCAGATGGAAATATACGCCACAGAATTGATGGGTTCGAAGACGTACGATGCCGAAGGAAATTTTGTCGGGCGGGTACGCGAGTTCTTCATCGAGCCGGCCGAAGCGCCAAACCGCGTGTCGCACTACCTTCTCTCGCGCGGCAGCTACCAGCCGCTGGTTGCCAAGCACGATCAGATCGCCACGGTGTCCGCCGGAAACATGACATTGAACGTGAGCGAGCGCGCGCTGGACCTTTACCGCCCCAATGAGTCATGGCTCGCGGTACAAAAGGACTTGATGGATCAGCAAATCATTGACACGCATGGGCGGAAGGTCGTGCGTGTAAATGATGTCGACCTGACGGAGCTGCGCTCGAACGGCAACGTCGAATTGCGGGTGACGCAGGTGGACGTGGGCATCCCCGGCGCGGTGCGGCGGCTGTTACAAGGCGTTGTGCCGTCCCTGCTAGTCCGAAAACTGCAGAGCAAGTTGCCCCAGCGTTCGATTCGCTGGGAATTTGTGAACCTGGTCGAGCCGGACCCGATGCGTCGCGTAAAGCTTCGTATCACCCACGAAAAACTGGAAGACCTGCATCCCGCCGATTTGGCCGAAATTATGGAGGACCTCTCGGCGGCGGAGCGGCAGGGAATTATCGCGTCGTTGGATGAAGAAACCGCGGCGGCGGTTCTTGCGGAATTGGACGAGCGGCTGACGACGCAAATCGTCGAGAAACTGGACCCGGAGAAGGCCGCGGACATTCTCGAAGAGATGGCGCCCGACGCGGCCGCGGACTTGCTCGCCGACTTGCCGAAAAAAACTTCCGAAGAGCTGTTGGACGAGATGCCCGGGCAGGAAGCGGACGAAGTGCGCGAATTGCTGGAGTTCGATCCTGCCACCGCGGGCGGCATGATGAACACCGAATTCCTATTCGTTGGGGAAGGATCGACGCGCGATGAAGTGCTGGCGTGGATGCGCAGCCAGGATTTGAACCTGGATCAACTCGATACCATCGTGTTGCTGGATCCTGAGGCGCAGTATTCCGGCACGGTGCCATTGTCGCGATTGCTGCTGGCGGCAGGAGAGGCACGCATGATGGAACTGAAAATGGAGCCGCTGCTCAGTTTGCCCGCCAACGCGGACGACAAGGAAGTGTTCGAGCTATTCGATAAGTACAACCTGCGGATGTTGACGGTGATCAACGAAGAGAATCAACCCATCGGGGCGATTACCGTGGACGATGTGGTGTCACGGCTGGTGAAAGACTAGGAAGGGATTTAATCGAGCGATGAACTGGCAGGCCATCACTACGAGATTTGATCGCGTCCGCGCCGGGGACACGGATTTGCAGAAGAAAATCCGTGGACTGCGGCGTCGCTTGACGCTGCTGCTCGCCGTGGTGGGCCCCGGGCTGATTACCTCCAACGTAGACAACGATGCGGGTGGAATATCGGTTTACACCCAGGCGGGGGCGCAATACGGGTACGCATTGCTATGGTCGCTGATTCCCATGACCATTGCGCTGTACGTCACGGAAGAGATGTGCGCGCGGATGGGAGTAGTGACGGGGAAGGGGCTTTCCGACCTCATCCGAGAGGAATTCGGGTTCCGGCCGACGTTTTTTGTAATGGTGACGGGCTTCTTTGTGGACCTGGCGAACGTGGTGGCGGAGTTTGCCGGCGTCGCCGCGGCAATGCAAATCTTCCATGTGAGCAAATACATTGCCGTGCCGATCGCGGCGATCATCGTATGGGTCCTGGTGCTTCGCGGGACCTATCGCCAGGTCGAGGTGATTTTTCTGTTCGCGTGCGTCTTGTACCTGTCGTATTTGTTTTCCGCGGTCCTGGCCAAGCCGGACTGGCTGATCGCCGCAAAGCATACCGTGATTCCAAATCTTCGATTTGAATCCGGATACCTGCTGATGTTGACGGGCCTTGTAGGAACCACGATTGCTCCCTGGCAATTTTTCTACCTGCAGGCCGGATTCGTGGAGAAAAAAGTTGGACCCAGCCAATATCGCAAGGCGCGTGCGGACGTATTATTTGGCAGCGTAAGTTGCATGGTGATTGTATTTTTCATCATCGTGTGCACGGCGGCGACGCTTTATACCACTGGCCACCGGGACATTACCGACGCCGCGCAAGCCGCCCAGGCGCTTATCCCGCTTGCTGGCAAATGGGCCGGGACGCTATTTGCGTTCGGACTGCTGAACGCCTCACTCTTCGCCGCCTCCATTCTGCCGCTTTCCACAGCCCACGTCATTTGCGAGGGGCTAGGGTTCGAGGCGGGAATCGACAACAAATTCAAAGAAGCCCCGATCTTCTACTGGCTTTATACCGTCTTGATCGTGGTCGGAGCCGGAGTGGTGCTGCTGCCAAACGCCCCGCTGTGGAAGATTTTGATTTTTTCGCAGGTGGGCAACGGAATCTGGTTGCCGGTGGTGGTGATTTTCATTCTCTTGCTGGTAAACCGGCGCGACCTGATGGGGGAATACGTCAACACGACGGCATTCAACATCGTGGCGTGGGTGACGGCCATCGTTATGATCGGACTGACGCTGGTTCTCGCCTATACGAGCATCTTCCAGAGTTCCGCGCCGGCGCCCTGATCTCCCTGATATACGACAAGACAACACGGGATTGCGCGGCTGCCAAAGCGTATGTTAACTTTGCGGCGTAAAGAAGAAGTGCCAGGAAGACCTCAAAAGCGCCGTGCTGCACAACAAATCACATAGAACTCTTCATCTTGCCGCGCCGGTTGAGTTAGGGCCGGTGACGGGGGAAGAGTCACTGCTCCTCGAAAAGCTGGATTTGAAGCGGCTGCCGAGGCACGTGGCCGTAATCATGGATGGGAACGGGCGCTGGGCCCAGAAGCGGCATCTGCCGCGGATCGCGGGGCATCGGTCCGGGACACAATCCGCACGGACGACGATTGAGACCTGCGCGCGGCTAAAAATCGAAGCGCTGACGCTCTACGCGTTCTCCGTGGAAAACTGGCGTCGGCCCAAGGCCGAAATCGATTTCCTGATGCAGTTGCTGCGGGAATATCTGCGCAAGGAAATGCCGCTACTGCAGAAAAATAATATTCGGATGCGATTTCTCGGGCGCATCGACGAGCTGCCTGCTGGCGTGCAGAACGACGTTCAGGACGCGATGGAGAAGACGGCAGGGAACAAAGGCATGGTCCTGTGCGTGGCGCTGAATTACGGAGGCCGCGCCGAGATTGTGGATGCCATGAATGCGATTCTTGCGGAGCGCAATGGCCACGGCGGCTCCCACAAAGTTACCGAGGACCAGCTTTCGCAGCATTTGTACACCGATGGTTTGCCGGACCCGGATCTCTTGATCCGCACGAGCGGGGAAATGCGCGTGAGCAATTTCCTGCTGTGGCAAATCGCCTACGCGGAGATTTTCGTTACCGAGACGCTCTGGCCGGACTTCAACCGAGCCCGGCTGCTGGAGGCGCTACTGGAATTCCAGAAGCGCGAGCGGCGCTACGGCGGAATCCGCGAAGACGAGCCTTCGGACGAAAAGCCTGTGCGCGCGGCCGGGCATTAATCCAGTGATCGACGACATCCATACTCGCCGTTCTCAGTCCTGCACCTTGCTCAAAATGTTTCATAGGATCCCAAACGCCTTTTCAACGTCGCGGGTAACCGCATCGCTTCCTGGCCGAATACCGGACGAAAGCCTCAAGTTTACGGAGAAGTCCTGAAGCGATTCTTGTCGATTCTCAACGACCGAATCTTCGATTCCAGCGTCGACCGCGGTATGCCCAACTTGGCCGCAGCCCCGGTGGGTCCAAATACACGTCCACGGGCCTCTTTCAGGGCGGCCTCAATCATTTCCTTCTCTTGCGCCAGGAGACTTCGGGGAAGCTCCATTTGGTTTTTCGGTTCTGGCAGAGGCGGCTGCTTTGGTAACCAGGTTTGGTCGATCGAGAAAATCTCTGTTTCGCAAAGTATCACCGAACGCTCGATGACGTTCTGCAGTTCGCGAATGTTTCCCGGCCAAGGATACGACTGAAGCAATTCCAGCGTCTTCTTGTTGACGCGCCTTATGGTCTTGCCAGCTTTTCTTGCATAGCGATCGATGAAGTATTCGACCAGCAGAGGAATGTCCGCTCGTCGTTCTCGAAGAGAAGGCATCTCGATCGGGAAGACATTCAGCCGATAAAACAAATCGCTACGGAAGGACCCAGCGCTGATGGCAGCTTGCAAGTCACGATTGGTGGCGGCGATCACTCTAACGTCGGCGCGGATTCGACGAGTGCCGCCGACACGCTCAAACTCGTGTTCCTGCAAAACACGCAGGAGGGCGACCTGGGTCTCGGCTGGCAGTTCTCCGACTTCGTCGAGGAAGAGCGTACCGCCATTTGCTGATTCAAACCGACCCGGGCGCTGCTGAGTCGCGCCGGTGAACGCGCCTTTCTCGTGCCCAAACAACTCGGAGGTGATCAGATCGCGGGGGACTGCAGCACAGTTCACGCTGACGAACGGACGTGAGACCCGAACTGACCGTCGGTGGATTGCGCGTGCAACAAGCTCTTTTCCCGTTCCCGTTTCGCCCGTGATAAGGACCGTAGAATCAGTCGGCGCGACTTTGGAGATGAGCGAGAGAACACTTTTCAAAGCGGGAGATGTTCCAACGATCTCTTCAAACTTCGAGGCATTGTCGATTTCTTCACGCAGCGCGACGTTTTCCTGACGAAGCCTGACTTCCGCCTGCTTGCGGTCTTCGATGTCCGTCGCGGTCGCATACCAACGCGTAATTTGGCCCGCCTCGTCGCGCAATGGATTGTAACGGGCCAAAAACCAGCGATAACTTCCATCACTTTTGCGCACTCGCATCTCCAACTGGTAAGCAGCGCCACGGGAGAGAGCACGCTCAGCCTCGATTTTCCGCTCTCTGTCATCCGGATGGACGAACTCAGTACTGTAGGTCGGTACCGAGCGATTGAATCTCTGCTGCAACTCCTCAAGCGTAACGCCGAGGTACTCGAGCAGGATGCGGTTGGCGTAAAGAAGACGATCGCGACGAGGTCCGTATACGATAACAAATTGTGGCGCGAGGTCGACTATCTGCCGGAGCTCCATTTCACTTGTGCGCAGTTCCTCTTCTGCTTGTTTACGTTCAGTGACGTCGATCACCGTGCCCACAAATTCAACGAGATGGCCCGACGCGCTCAGAACAGGATGTCCTACAACGTGAATGTCCCTGACCCCTTTGCCCGGATGAATTATTCGGTACTCAAATTCGAAGTCCGCTTGGTCGCGGATGGCTTTCTCAAAGTATTCCCTGTTCGCCGCCCGGTCATCGGGATGAACTCGCTCGATGAATTCTTCGAATGACGGTAACGGCGCGCGCGGGTCATACCCCAACACGCGGATGAACTCCTCGGACTCGTACGTATTTTTGTTGGTCGCCGGGTTCCATGCCCAACTCCCGGTTTGGCTCAGCCTCTGCGCTTCCGCCAGGTACGCTTCACTGCTCCGAAGGGACTCCTCGGCTCGCCTGCGATCTTCAATGTCGGTAACCACGCCATACCATTTGACGATGTTGCCGCCTTCATCTCTTAGCGGCACGCCCCGCACCAGGTGCCAGCGATATTCCCCATCTGCGCGCCGGAAACGCACCTCGTCCTCAAAAGGCTCGCCACTGGCAACACACGCGAACCACTTGGCCCTGTGTCGCTCAATGTCATCGGGGTGAGTTGCGGCATGCCAGCCTGATCCGCTCACCTGCTCCGCCGGCTGCCCCGAGTACTCCACCCATCGGCGGTTGACGTAAGAATTCGAGCCGTCGGGCAGCGCGCTCCACGCTATCGCAGGAATAGTGTCAATCACGTCGCGAAGCTCTCTTTCGCTCCTGCGTAATTCGGCCGTTCGTTCCGCCACCTTGACTTCTAATTCGTCGCGGGCCTTGCGAAGCACTTGCTCATTGGCGCGCAACGCTTCTTGCGCGCTACGCAGCTCCTTGATAAGGAATGCGTTCTGAAATGCTGTCGCGGCGGCATTCGCCGCTACGGAAAGCAGTTGCTGATCAATCTGGTCGGGGAAATCGCAGCGATCGGACGCCGCGGCAACGAGACCGCGTTCACTGTTAACACCGATGGGAATCACGATACCGCGGCAGGATTCCTCGGCCCCGCCAACGTTGGTCACGATTTCCTTCCGGGAAATTTGACCGAACACAGCGAGGTGTTCCTGCAGCCATTGCGGAAATTCCTTCCAGGAATCACCCCGCGTCACCTCGACCGCCTGTCCGCCCGCGGGATCGCACAAACGCACAAAGGCGAAATCCAGCTCGAGCGATCCGATCACCAAATCGGCGAGATCGGAGGCAATGGCGGGCGGTTCTCGTCCCACCCATGCCTCCGGAATCGTCGAAAGCGCCAGGAGATCCCTGACCGTTGCACGCAGGCGGAGGATCTCCGCAGAGGGTTCTACGCACATAGGAGCAATTACTATGCTACGGCCGTGCGAGCTGACCGTCGTTCTCGCATCTCATCGAGGAACTGCTCGGGAGGAACGAAGAACGGGTTCTCCCGCAGTAACCCGCCGATAATTACCAGCCGGTGGGTCCGCATGATGTCCATCGCCACAGTCGCGCCAAATTTCGACGGATTGTAGTTGCAGATCACCGGATCGTTGTGTTTGGAAAGAACATGATTGAGTCGTGCCTCGTATTCCACCAGATTGTATGTGGCGGGTTTGTCGAGAAATACCCAATCCATGTGATGGCCGACTAATCTGGTAAGCGGGTAGCCGGCGGGTGCGCCCGATTGGATTAGTTTTTCGACTGTAGCGAGCATTGCATCCTGGTCGAACCGGTGGTCCCGCACATATGTGTCTGTCCACGGGAGCACCTCCAGTTGGCCGGTAGCCATCATTTTTTTTACATCTATACCCGACTCTGCGAGCCGCTTCAAATGCTCTTCCCGATTCGCGGGATCCACAATGTGGGCCGCCTTTTCGCCTCGGTCGAGGCCATCTTTGTAGAACGAGCCGAGCACTCTGTGCTCCTCGTCGATGGTGTTGAAGAAAGCGCAGACATGATTTCGCCCGGCGAGATTCACCCCGGCGAGTTCTACCGGATGTTCGTGCGTTGTCATATTGGTTTCCTCCTCATTGAGTAGTTTTGGCTAATCTCAGTTGAAGTAAGACCTTTCGCAACCATTTTCGACAGAGAAACTCGTCTCAGACACTTCAAAGTACCTACGAGACATTGAGACTGGATTTGGCGTGTCGCCGTTTGAGTCCTAGCAGCGGTAGGTGCACATGAGATCGACCAACTCTAAGGTGCTCGACCGTTGATTCCGGCACGAGGGAGTAGTCAATCCGAATACAACGATTTGTGGGGCTAGTGGCAGAACGACGCAGCCTGCGAGCATTTGAGCTTTGCCGGAGTGGCTCGGCCGCAAGACACCGGTGACATCATCAGTCGAATCCGCACTCACTAGGACATAAGTAATCGAGAAGATAGCAAGAAGAGCCAACGCAACTTGCGCTTGGCGGGACATGAGGTGCGAATTGATAGCACCGCCTTTCGCAATTGTCAATAAACAGAGCCACCGAACTTCATCCGCAGGCATCCTGCATTAGTTCAGGTGGCGATTCCGATGCTGCGCCACCAAAGGTCACCGGAGTTGTTGACGCAGAAACTCGCTTGTCCGCCCATTGGCGAGCGCTGCCGCCGCGGCATTGTAGTGTGCGCCATTATGCCGAGAGAAGGCATGATTCTGACCCGGATAGCTGTAGACTGTCGTGTTCGGTTTCTTAGCAAGTACGGCCTTGATCTCAGCTTGTGCAGGCTTGGAAATGAACTCGTCCTCTTCGGCCAGGTGCATCAGCAGCGGTGCATCAAGCCCGCCCACCTCTCCCAGATATTTCTCAGTATCGCCACCGTGATAAGCCACGGCAGCGTCGACGCCGTCGTAGCGCACGGCTGTCAGGAAGACCATCAACGCACCAAGGCAATAACCGAGGATGGCAACCTTGCCGTTGCACTCCGGGAGGCCGCGTACTGCGCTGATGGTGTCCTTGACGTCCTTGGCGCCCGCGTCTCGGTCATAAGCCCCGTACAGACGAAGGCCGTGTTGCCAGTCGGCCTCGGAGGTGACATTCAGGTCGACGCCAGGCTCCTGCCGCCAGAACAGGTCTGGCGCAACCGCAAGGAAGCCTTGTTCCGCAAGCTCGTCGCACGTCTTGCGGATGTCGGCGTTCACCCCGAACAATTCCTGCAGAACGACAACAGCCGGAGCCGGCGAGGTCTTCGGTTTTGCGATATGGGCGGCGAACATCCCGCCCTCTCCGTTTACGCTGATGTGATCCTTCATTTCGCCCTCCCGAGACAGCTATCTCCATACAGAATCCGCGCCGACCGCAAGCGGATCGGCGCAGATCATTTTGCCCGCAAGCGTATGGCTATTTAGTTGACGTGTGCGGAGGTGGCGGCCTCTTCGATGAGCTTGGCCGTTTCCTTCGGGTGAGACATGTAGGCCACATGACTGGCATTCACTTCGACCGTCTTGGCCTTGGCGCGCTTGGCCATCATGCGCTCCTGGTCGGGGTTGATCGACCGGTCCGCGGTGGCCACCATGTACCACGTCGGCTTGGTCTTCCATGCGGGACTTGTGACCTTGTGGGCAAACGAGTCGGTGGAGATCGGCACCTGCGATATAGCCATGTAGTGGGACTCGGCGGCGGGAATATCCGCGGCGAAGTCGGCCGCGAAATGCGTCTCGTCTATCCACCAGTTCCCGTTGCCGTCCGGCTTGAATGCCTTGGACGCTTGCGGCAGGGCCTGTTCGATCGACGCACAGCTGTCGCCTTCATCGAGTGCAAACGCGGCGATGTAGACCAGTGCCGCAACGTTTGCATCATTGCCGGCCTCGCTGATGATGGACCCCCCGTAGCTATGGCCGACTAGCACGACCGGCCCGCCCATGGCGTCGATTGCGGCCCTCGTGTACTTTTGGTCGTCCGCGTACGAGGTCTCGGGGGGCTGCGCGACCGATACCGTGTAGCCATCCTTCTCAAGGATTTTGGCGACGGCCTCCCAGCCGGAGCCATCGGCGAATGCACCGTGCACCAGAACCACGTTCTTGATGCCGGTTGGCGCCGCCGCCGCAACTTTAACAGTCCTCTCCAGCAGCAGAGTGCCGCCCATCAGCACGGCAGCGAGCGTTACAACCCCGTAAAACTTCTTCATGATCATTCTCCTCTCTAATTTCAGCTTCAATAAATCATCCAAGTTCCGGATGGTCTTTCGGTCGGCTTCTCTCCTGCAGCATCCATTCCCTGATGTATGGCGAACAGTGCAGGATCGAGACCCCTGCCGACTCACACGCGTTTAGAAAACGAACACCTTCGATATCCACTAGATCGAGTTCCTCCAGATCCAACGTGACGCGTGGTTCGCCACGCCCGACCTCAGACTTCAATTGATCAAGGTGCTCAGATCGAAGCTGCCCGCTCAAATAAATGCGTCTGCCGCGCTTGTCAGCAACCTGTTTGATCTTCAGCGTCATGGTCTCTGCTCTGAAGAACAGCCGGACAAATGCAATAAACAAGCCATTTGCAATTCCTTGTAGGACTGGAAGTTAGAGTTGTGTGCAGTCCTGAATTTTCAGGAATTCTTGTCCGATCAGGAAAACACGATTGGCTTAATAGGTTGACCCAGGGGATCAGTCAGTCTGTGGCGCTTTGAATCGGTATTTGTTAATTTTCAAACGCGTGATTTTCGATTCGAGGGTCTGTGCTGGCAGCGCTAGTTTAGCTGCCGCACCCGCTGGCCCCGAAATTCGGCCCTTGCTTTCTGCCAAGGCGGCCTCAATTATTTCCTTCTCCTGCCGTACGAGGGCGCCATCCAGCGTACGGGGTCGCGCTGGATTTTGGGCCGGCTCCCCCTTCAGCCATGTCTCGTCCACGGCTAAGGTGTCATCCTCGCTGAGGATTACGGCGCGCTCGATCACATTTTGTAGTTCACGGACGTTGCCTGGCCATCCATATGCCTGAAACGCTCTTAGGAATTGCTTGTCGATGGTTCTGAACTTCTTTCCAACCCTCTTTCCAAAGCGATCGATGAAGTACTCAACCAGCAAGCGAATATCAGCTACTCGCTCGCGCAATGGCGGCATCTGAATAGGCACGACATTCAGCCGGTACAGGAGATCCTGGCGAAACTTGCCTTCAGCAACAAGCGCGTTCAAATCGTGATGCGTCGCCGCAACCACTCTCACGTCGACCGGAATTGGCCGGCTGCTGCCAA